>Ga0065704_10070145_pt1 | contig 329528 bp, 144 predicted proteins | sample SwiRhicommuniRL2_FD_59091 | JGI IMG/M metagenome (GOLD analysis project Ga0065704, IMG submission 59091) | Switchgrass rhizosphere bacterial communities from Rose Lake, Michigan, USA - RL2 v2 (version 2) | ecosystem: Host-associated > Plants > Roots > Rhizosphere > Soil | place: East Lansing, MI
AAAAGGTTTAGGAAAGGGTGGTGCTAAGAGACACAGAAAGATCTTGAGAGATAACATCCAAGGTATTACAAAGCCAGCTATCAGAAGATTAGCAAGAAGAGGTGGTGTCAAGCGTATTTCTGCTTTAATCTATGAAGAAGTCAGAACCGTCTTGAAGACTTTCTTAGAAAACGTCATCAGAGACGCTGTTACTTACACTGAGCACGCAAAGAGAAAGACCGTCACTTCTTTGGATGTCGTCTATGCTTTGAAGAGACAAGGTAGAACCTTGTATGGTTTCGGTGGTTAAACAAATCATTGATTGTAAACTAAGTGCTAGCCATCAAGTGTATATTAGAATAAATGTGATATAGCAAGGCTATTTCGATTGAGAAAGAAATCTGGCTACAAATCTGCAAGATTGGGCTGGTGATTGTAGTAGTTTTTTAGTGGCCCTAGTGCTTGTATGAAGAGGCAGCCTCGCTAGAGTTGCTGAAGTTTCTGATGTAGGCTCGGTAATTTCGGTATTTAGCACTTGTTTGCGAGAAATGTGTCGGTAGGGATCGGTAATTCCGCACTTGCTAGCGATAAGCTTTCTCTAGATCTCGCTAATACCGCATAATATTTACATTCCACGTTTTGTAACAAGCTACAATTATATTTCTTTAACATAAATAGTGGATCAACTAAGGTTTGGGTATAATCGCTTTCCCTATTAAACTGTTCCAATTAATAAATACTACCGTTATGACTCCACTATATATCACGGAATCTCCACTAGGCTCGGTATTCAAAACGTTCAAGATTATGTAAGCAGTACATGTTGAATATTGTTAGAAATTACGAGTTAAAATGTCAGAGAATTCGTATATGATATATTGGGGTGTATTCCGGTTAGTCTACATCTTAACTTAGTAAGTAGAGGCAATTCTGACCAATATTCCTGTTGCTGAATCTGCCGATGTTAATGTACTGCATATAATACAGAAGTCTGCATTCCAATAAATAAAGTACTCGGGAAGACACTAAATTTCACTGATATTTACCAATATCAATAAATCTTCCCAATATCTCTAAACCTATATTTGCTACATTACACTAATCTCACTAATATTAGTTGAAAATCCGTGAAACTCACTAATTCTAAATATTTCACTACCTCAGTATTGCTCAGTACTCAAAACTCTCAAGATTATGTAATCTACACTCCATGTTAAATATTGTAGGTAATTTATGGTTAAAGCTACGGGGAATTCGTACATGATACACTGAGGATTAAGTAAGGCTAGTCTAGTTGTTAAGGGATTCAATAGAGGCAACTTTGGTCAATATTCAACTAGCTGAATCTATCGAGGTTCGTATACTGCATATAATGAAACTATAAGTCCGAACCTTCAAGTCAGATATTTTGCAGCCTTTAAATACAGAGAACAATGAGCGAAAGGAATAGTTTTCTAAGGTATCTATTTATTGGGTAGCTACTATATTAATGGAGCTGATATTGCAGTTGTGCTAGCGAGAAAGCTTTCACTAGCTCTCGCTAATATCGCACTTGCTAGCCGTCTCCAGCACTCTGGTAATCTAAAGATCCAGTATCTAGAAACATATGATCTCCACTCTTTACTTATAAATAAGGTAATTATAGTGTCTTCCATGTATGTGTCATCTTCTACTTTTCATATCACCAGCATTAAGTATTAATTTTTGCAGAGATTCATTAGATTCCTTGGCTCTGAATTCTATTAGTTTTGGTTGGTATATAACCATCAACGAGGTGTTTTTCTAAACCTACTTATAATTTTGTTAAGTCAGCAGCATAGTTCCCTCTCTCTTCAGCTATTTATACTCCTTAATTATCAAACATACTCCTTGCTAGCTCATTTGTGCCTAGTTCTCCTCCAGTCGCTAGAAAATCATCTAGTAAATCCTCTATTCTCTTTTCCCAAAAGTCAACATCTACAATTTCTGGCTTGCGGAAGTTATTAGCTGTGATTTTGGCCCAATCTCGTATACATGATGATCCGCTGTCTTCTATTTCTCTGTGTTTGGGAGGACATTTGCATCTGCAACCAACTCCTCGGGCACGAGGTTTATCAGGTTTTGGTTCTTTTCTATTCTTTCCTGAAAATATATAGCGGTCACTCTCCTCGTATGGTAATTGCTGTGGTGGAGCGTTTGCTGGACAATGGGCCAACACTGAGTGTTTATATCCGATATCACGGAAATAGTGAATATCCTCGAGATTCAATAACATCCCCACTGCCAACAGATGGACCGGTGCATCTCCCCATCTTTCTCTGAAGAATCCACCGCTCGCGTCGAGATGTTCAAAGTATGCTTGATATTCAGGACTCGTGAAGATTTCTGTCTTTGCTATTTCAAAATTCGACCAGAAATGACACAAATTGTACTCCTCTTGATCCATACGGTCTTCACTTAACAGAGGCAATTTCATAGAGTCTTGAAATAACTTTTTGATTAAATCCCGATCGAATTCTTCGACATTGCTGTCCTTTTTCTTTCTCATCTGTAGGAATCTTTTCAATGTTAGTTCGTCCTCGATTTCTTGGAGGATTTCTCGTTTGTTACTTCCATTGTATTTCTTGCCTTTACTAGAGGTATATTTGGAGGTATCCACAAACAAATTCCATGCATTTCCCACCTTCAACTTCGATTTCTTCAAAAATGCCCTGGTCTCTCTGAAAAGCCCAGGAACTGTGTAATATAATTCACCAATCATCACTGTAAATCCATATTTCTTTCCACGCTTTTCCATCTCCACAAATGGATCGTAAGTCAAGTCACAATAGAATTCAACGTTTGGCTCTACTCGCCAGTACCATTCCCTCTTCTTGACTAATTCATGTTTATAGAAACTCATCGAGTAAAACCGACACATTTTATGGTACGACTCCAAGTTCCCATACAAAATCTGGCGATCTCCTTGGTTTGCAATACTTTCAGCAATCAAGTCGGCGTCTTCTTCCTTAAAATTCCATTCACTCGCCGCTATGGTTCCAAATTCTATTTCCGAAGTCGTATACTTTTTCACTGTTTCCTTGAAAGTATCGTCAAAAGGTTCGTCATTGAGAAACACCCACGGATAATTGTACCATTGATTGAAATGTCTTTCCATTGATTTCATCGACTTCACCACGTCTAATACTTCTGAATTACGTGCTAATACCACCAACGATGCATTGGCCCTACGCTGGCTGGTATCTGGCACAGTACATCCCACATAAAATGGAGAGTCGATATCTGATGATAGAAACGTTCGACTCACCATACTCTTTTCGCCATATTCTTCGGAATCGTGGGCTGTAAGCTTTATATGTGAAAAGTCTTCTTCTTGTTCATTATTGTTGTTCACGCTGTAGATGATACCGAGTACCAGAACCACACTTAGTAGAATGAACAAAATGTTACATTTCAATTTGTATATTTTGATACGAGCAAAGATTATTCGACTCGCTATGAATTGTATTCGACTGGCTATAAATCGTATTCTTCCTGGTGGTACAACCTTTTCCTTATCGTGAACGTGAACGTCTTCCATTGCGTCTAGACTTATTGGAGCCATGATTGTGAACTAGAAGAAATGCGATTTGATAAAAAGCGATACCGATCGAATGGTGAATATGCAGTAGGGTTACCTTGTCCGATATCTACCCGAGTATTTGTCGCTATGAACTCAGTGGCTCCCGGTCTGTAATACCGGTCTGTCTATAAAAGTGTTGCAATATTAAAACTATTAAATTCATGGCGGTAATCTTTATTTTTCGAAGTAGATCTCAGAATATATATTTAAGATAATTTGTAGAAGTGAAGTTCTAGGTGGACTATAGTACAGTTCGTTTTCATTAGGGGGTAAAAGGGGGGAGGGGAGTAAAGGGGATGTTAAAGGGGAGAATGAGATGTTAGAGTCTTGTGAACTAGTAGAGGTTCTTTGAGTGGTACGATAATTTTAGATGATCTCTTGATATTTTTAGATGATCTCTTCATACTGTTAGATAATCTCTTGTTACTCTTGTTATTCTTAGATTAGAGTCTCGTAAGTCATTAGAGTGATTCTCATGAGCTATTAGAGTACTTCTCAAGGAATGTTATTAGAGAACTTCCCGTGGAATGATACTCTAACGTGATCATCTCTTGATGCTCTAAATGATATTTTCTTACTCTTAGATGATCTTTTGTTACTCATAGAAGATATACCATTTCTCTTGTTCTCTTGTTCTCATTACTCTCTTTACTTCTCTTTCTTGACAATGGCATTCTTCAACAAAGTCAAGTCTTCATTCAACTCTTCAGGCTTGAGACCCTGGACTCCCACAAATTGTTTGTTTGAGCCACGAGTATTGGGTTTATTCGAGTTATTCGCTTTGTTCATTAATATGAGGGAAGGACCTCCATCCTCGTTTTCCATTATCAAACTGTTCAAGGCATCGTAATCCTTGTCGCTCAAGTTCGAATCGTTTCCACTACTGATTCCATTGTGTCCATTACGAGTATGTCCAGTTCCACTGGCACTAGTCGCTCCAGCACCGCTGGCACCACCTGTTGCTGCACTTGTTAATCCAGACGACATTTCGTCATTTGACGAATACCTGGTGGCATAGTGGCGTCGTCTCTTGGAGGCCGATATATATCCGTTTGCATGTGACGAAAAGTTTCCTGCAGTTGTAGAGCCTCCTAATCCACCATCTGAAAGATCGTCGGCCTCACCCGTGGTGAAACGAGAACTGATCTCTCGCTTTCGAAGTGATCTTCTATCATTCATAGCAATACTAGACGCCGCTGCAGCATTCAATGCGACGGTTGCTGAGTCTTCCTTTGCATTGGTCCAAGAATTTGCATTCACCAAGTTGAGCAAAAGCTTATCTTCCTTTAGTTGTTTAATTTGATTCTGTAGCTTATCGTACAACTTTTCTTTGATCAACTTGATCATTTTATCATGATTGTCTTTGGCACGTGTGACATCTTCGTTGTATTCTGTTTCAATGCGTTTAACTTGGTATTCTTCCCAAAGCCGGAGTTTGGTGAGCTCGTAATCTCGCTCTTCCTCCAACCCGTGTTTCTTCGCTATAAACTCGTTATTGGTCCCTTGCTGGAGTGTGGCGAGGGTGCTTTGGAGCTCATGCAACAGATTTCGGTAAAAACTATCCCGTTCGTTATGAAACGTAAGCTCAAGCTTGGTAACGCGTGAGCCTATCTGATGTCTCTTTTTATCTCTCTTGCTTAAACCTATGGGTTAGTATCAGTCGTTAAGATTATTGAAGGTATATTTCATCAGTTGAGTTATAGTGACCTCAACAGTCCATTATACTCCTCTAGAGTATTTGATTATTGGAGTCATAGTATATATAATCATATAATCATAAGGTCACATAATCAAATCTATCCACCTAATCTTATACACATCACTATCTTATGATACCCTTAGATACATACTCTCACTGGCCATGACGCCATTTCGTTTGTGATCTTCCATGAAAAATCCTATGTATATATCCGATGCGTTTGCCTCGACAATGACAAGCAGCAGATCTTTAATCACGTATAGAAACGTCTACAACTTCTCCATGTTGTCAGTTTGTTGATGAGGATCCCCGAAAAATCCGGGTAACTTTATGCTGTCCTGTATATAATAGTCGAGCCGAATTAGAACCGGCATACTGATTATGACTCTAACCCCACGCTTCAAGCAGATTGCGACGGTAGATGTCAGAAATATCGTTCTTGAGTGGACTTCCCTTTGCCGATGGAACTTTCTCCACGACCCCCCGTGTCGAAACTGCCATTTCTTTCAAATTACAAAAGGATGCAAGACCAGTAACTCTATTTCCAGTTCACGACTACACTAAAGTCCCGGAGAACTTGATACTTGTCCTACAAGACGAATTCAACTACGTTGTGGAGGAAGGACTCACGTATCCGCACCATGAAACGATGGACCGCGAAACGTTCATCAAATACTGGTTCTCTGCGTTTGTTGCCATCCTTATCGATGGAGACTATACCAGTCTTCAAGATGAAGAATTGATAAATCTTTCTAAACAAGAGTGGAACCAGCTCTTCTTGGGCAATTTCTACATTAAACCAAACTATATTGGAAGATGTTCCCATGTTTGTAATGCTGGCTTTATAGTCAACCATTTGAAGCGTGGGTTGGGGTTGGGCAAGGAACTAGGCCGTAAGTATTTGGTATGGGCACCAAAGTTGGGATATGTGTACTCCGTGTTCAATTTGGTTTTCGAGTCGAATCCTGCCAGTATCCGGATATGGGATTCTCTTGGTTTCGACAGAATCGGCTATGTAAAGAATGTAGCGATGTTGAAGGGATTTGATAAATTGGTTGGAGCAGTGATGTTTGGAAAAGACTTAAAATGATAGATAAAATAACATTAGTAGTATTAGAATAGTGGATTAACTATTACTCCTATTGTATTAGTACCCCTTATATTGCCAGCCCATATATAAAATACGACCAGGTCTATGGTTCTGGCTCTGGCTCTGTGAGCCAATCACTGGACCAGGCTCTAATAAGAGAGAATAATAGCAGTATTAGAATAGTAGATTTCATATCAGTCCTATTGTATTAGTACCTATTAGATTATTTAATCCGTCCATCTCCATGGCTCGGCTCTATAGCTCGGCTCTAAGACTCTGGCCTATTCTTTCTATGTCGCATGTCGCAAAATGTCACCGAACATTATCAACTCAGCAAATTTTAATCAAGTGTTTACATTCCAAAATATACACACAGTACAATATCTACACGGTAATATAACAAGACCTTTCAAGAAGAGGTACTACAACGATGCCAGAGTTTGATGATGTCATACAGGCGCCGCAATACAGACCACATTTGGATTATGATCCAGCAGACTCAATCGAGAGATATACCGTGTTACTAAAGGATGGAGAGACCACTGCGACAATATATCCATTCAAGCATGGCAGAGCGTTGCCCCCAGGGTTGCTCGCCTTTTTATGTGACGAGTTCAATATGGAAATTGACCGTGGTGATACCAGTGCTTTCTTTGGTACGCTCCGTATCGAGGAGTTTGAAAATTATTGGTTTGGCACTTTTGCAGCTGTTATGGTGTTGGGAGACTCGCCAGTGTTGGAAGGCGCCCGTCAATGGGAAAAGGAATGTTTGGGAACGTTTCTTATCAAAGCAAACTATCCTGGCCGGTGTGCCCACATTTGTACAGCAAACTTCTTGGTTAATGCTGGTATTCGTGGGAAAGGTATTGGTAGAACTTTAACTGATTGTTTCTTGCAATGGGCTCCTCGTTTGGGATACACATACTCTATTTTCAATCTTGTATTTGAAACCAATGTGGCAGCAAGAAGAATCTGGGAGTCGTTGAATTTCAAAAGAATCGGTAGAGTCAAATCTGCTGGGATCCTTAAGGGACACGATCAAGCTGTGGATGCGATTATTTACGGTCGTGAATTGATTAATACCTCGGATCCTGCAGTGGGAGCGTATCGCTTTGATAAAATCAAATTCTACTTGGAAACTGGCAGATATCCTGCCATGGCTGATAGACAAGAAAAGTCGAGATTGAGGTCTTCTGCGTCCCATTACAGATTGGAAAGTGGAAAATTGATGCTTAAGGGAAGAGAGGTGGTGAGCGATCCCGTGAGGCAGCTTCAAATCTGCTCTGAGATCCATTTGTCGAACCATGGTGGTATCAATAAGACCACGTCGATCGTGACGGAAAAATATCACTGGACAAGAATTAAAGACACTGTCGCCACGGCTATCAAGAACTGTGCTGAATGCAGAGATCCTACCCGAGAAGCTCCTATAATAAAACGCAACCCTCTTCCAAAGAAGATGGCCCCAGGAAACAGACCAAGATCGTCCAAGAGTTATGATCAACCAACAAACGGCCGTAATATGATAAGACCTAGAAGCAACGACGAAGTTGAAGCCATGGTGGCCGCTGCACAGCTACACAATATTCCATCTAACAGACATGATTCTGATGGTATTTTGGGGCATGATTTAGCGGGCTTGGATGATAATCTCATTGCCGTAGTGGAAGAAGCACAACGGTCTCACCAACAGCAACAACAACGTTTGCACCATAATCAAGATGATACCAACGACAACCACCATCACCACCTGCACCTTCAACAACACCAAAGTTATGCAGCGGCGGCGGCGTCTGCGGTTTCCGGTGACTCCAACCAATACCAACAGTATCAAAATGATTATTCTTCTCAACATGAATACCAAAACTCCAACAAACACAGAAATAATGGCCATGAAATCCCCGTGGATCCAGAAGTCAGTGCTTTTGATCACAATTCCGGCGGAGACGAGATCGAAATCGCCCGTGCCTTGATCCAGGCCAACGAAGACGTCGAAGAAGAAGACGAAAGTGACCATCACCACCACCAAAACTCCAATCAATCTAACAATAACTACAAGGATAATGAAAATAACGATGATCCAAACATATTCATCAAATCGTGAGAGAAAGTGATAAAAAGGTGATAAAAAGGTGATAAAAAGGTGATAAAAAGGTGAGAGAAAGGTGAGATATCATGAGAAGAAGATGGTTCATCAGATCGTGAGAGACAGGTGAGATAACAAATTGTCAGAAGATCAAGATAATCGTGAGAAGATCAGAATCGATCACAAATCATATGTTGATCTTTCTGATCACTCAATTCTAAAACGAACATTCTGATCTCTCTGATGTCTCTAGTCCCTCGGATCTCTGATGTCTCTCATCCTTCGGATCTCTCTGATGTCTCCGATGTCTCTTATCCCTCGGATCTCTCATCCCCGGATCTCGGGTTACTGTATTTTTAATGTTCTCTACGAGTGTAACAATAGTGTTAATAGTTCGAATAAATGTATTAACGAAAGGTATAAACAAGAGTCTACATCTGCTCCCTATTCGAAGAGATAGAATTCCCCCGAATTCTCTCGGACAAAGGAGTTTTTGTAGGGTTCGACAAGGTCTATGAAAAGCAATCAAGGTTGATGATTTTGATGAAGTGAACAATTCCCCAATTGCGTACTTATGGAATGGGACTAGAGATTCTAGAGGTCCAGAACTTTGATCTAGAATCTAGAAGCACTTTCCAGATTCTAGAAGAACTTGATCTAGAAATCAACACCAATTACCATGGCCAATAAAGCCATTCTGACGAACAAACCGTACCTCATTTGTCTAAAGTAAGCAGCTCTTTGGTCAAAGTCGACTTCTTCACGGATCTCGTTGGTTCTTGGTAATGGATGCATGACACACATGTGTTGTTTGGCAAAAGATAAGATTCTGTTATCGACAATGTAAGTGTCCTTCAATCTTTGGTATTGTTCCTTATCAGCGAATCTTTCTTCTTGGACTCTGGTACAGTATAAAACGTCGGATCTGGCGATGATATCTTCAGTCAAGATTTCGGATTCACCAGCCAACATACCGTGTTCCTTCAACATGTTCTTGATATCTTCAGGTAAAGATAATTCCTTTGGAGAAACCAAGTAAACTCTGACGGAGTAGTGTCTTAACAAGTGGCACAAGGAGTGGACTGGTCTACCGTACTTCAAGTCACCCATAAAGGTCACAGTGATACCGTTGACCGTACCTAATTCTTCTCTAATGGTGAACAAGTCCAATAAAGCTTGGGTTGGATGTTCTTTGGATCCATTACCACCGTTGATAATAGGAACAGGAGAATATTTGGCAGCAATGTCGGCGGATTCTTCAGATGGATGTCTCAAAACAACAGCGTCGGCGTAACAAGCTAAGGTTCTGATGGTATCTTGCAAGGTTTCACCCTTCTTGACGGAAGAAGATCCAGCATCAACAGAAACAACTCTACCACCCAATCTTTGCATAGCAGCATCGAAAGAACACGAGGTTCTGGTGGATGGTTCATAGAACATAGTAGCCAAAACTCTACCCTTCAACAAGTCCAAAACACCTTGTCTTTCGACAGCCAATCTCATTTCTTGTGCAACAGTGAATAATGAATGCATGTCGGATCTGGTGAAATCTTGGACAGATAAAACAGAACCTCTCAAGAACGAGTTGTGGTTTCTAATGTAGTTGGTTAAGGCGTTGACTTCACCTAATGCAGGAGATGGTTGTTGGGAAACCAATTGGGAACCCAATTTTTCAAATATAGCTGGAGAGTGTTGAGCATCTCTGCTGAAAGAAGTACGACGAACGTCAGTTGAGAATGAAGCTCTGGTCTTTCTGTTCAAAACTGGCGATTGTGGAATACTGGTGATGGAAGAGAATCTGTTTCTTGGTTCGACTTCGTTCTTTCCGGAAGCAGATTGGGCTAAAATAGCACCGTCCAAACAGACAGTGTCACCGTGGAAAGAAACTCTGTCAACAGAACCTTGCAACTTTTTGCTTTCGAAAAGAGGCAAGATCGACTTGTTGGTAGAAACAATGTATCTGTCCAAATCGATTTCAACAGTGGCATCTTGTTTTGGAATACCAAAGATCTTGACTGGGTTGTCGTGGAAACGTTTAGAAATGTCGTCAATAGTAAGACGACCATCCTTAACTGCGGTCAATAACAATGGAATAGTTTCGTTGAATCCTAAACCTGGAGTTATTGGGGTACCGCATGCCTTAGCAACCAAGTATGGCAAGACACCAACAGTGAAACAGTCGATTTCTTCCAAGCCGTTCCATAAAGCATCTTGGTCTTCCTTAGAAGGTAAGAAAGGTAAGTTGAGTTCTTCCTTGGACAAGAATAATGAAAGAACAGAAACGTCACAAGTAACTTGCAACTTCTTTTCCTTGGCCATCTCGATCAAATCCAAATCTTCCTTGGAAGAAACACCAGTAATGTGGATAGATCTGTTGTGTAATGAAGCCAATAATAAAACAGATGCTAAGTCAGTAGTTTTGGCATCGGTGATAATAGGCTTGTTTTCTGGCCAGGAGGTAAAGTGAGACGAAATAGCAGAAACCTTTGAGTTTGCTAAGTCATTAAATGGCAAGAATAAAGAACCTGCATTTTGAGCAGCTTCGGTAACTTCAAAAGAGTTTGATTCAGAAGCAGCAAGGGAAACTGAGTAATCAGTAAATGCTGATGAAGAAGCAGAGTCAATAGCCTCTAACAATGATTCAAAGTCAGAAACAGTGGATCCATCCAAAGTTTGAGGTAAGAAAGCATTGAAAGTGAAACCGGCTGCTAAAGAAGCCTTGGTGGTAGCTTCAATGTCATCAAATGAGGTGACAAAAGAAGTAATGTTGACTAAACCAGGGAGAACAGCAGTGGTGTGAGAGGTTTGTGCATCATTGTTAGTGACATCCAAAGAGATGTTTCTAGAAATAGCTTCAACCAATAATTTGGCACACTTAACGTTGGTAACTAAAGGAACCGAGTAATCAACGGCCAAACGACGAGACTCGTAACCCTTAGACATGTAAGAAGCAGGACGACGGAATCTGTTTGAAGATGGCAAGTTAACGTACAAGTCAATCAAGTTGTTTGCTAAATGTTGAGTCAAGGAGTATTCGGACTTTTGGTCTTCTTCCTTGCTCAAGACTTCCAAGTAATGAACTGGAACATCGTGTTCCTTGATGAAATCAGCAGTACCAGAAGTGGCAAAGATCTTGTAACCCATTTCGTGCAACTTGATAATAGATGGAATCAATTCCAACTTTTCCTTGTAAGAACCAATGGAGAACAAGATGTTCTTCTTTGGCAACTTGAAACCAGTAGAAATCAAAGATTTCAAGTAAGCTTCGTACTTGTTTCTACCGAAAGTAGCAACTTCACCAGTAGATGCCATTTCAACACCCAAAATTGGATCAGCACCCGCCAAACGAGAGAAAGAAAACTGAGGAACCTTAACAGCACAGTAGTTTTCTGGCAATTTCACGTTAGGATAAGGAGTGAATGGGAAATCCATAATAGCCTTGGTAGCCATTTCAATCAAATCGGTACCAACAACCTTGGAGATGAATGGGAAAGAACGAGAAGCACGAACGTTACATTCAATAACCTTGATATCGTTATCCTTAGCAATAAATTGAATGTTGTAAGGACCAGTGATATCTAAAGCCTTACCAATCTTAGCAGTAGCTTCGACGATTCTTCTGACGGTTTCTGGATCCAAATCTTGAGGAGGAACAATCAAAGTGGCATCACCGGAGTGAACACCAGCATTTTCAACGTGCTCAGAAACAACGTGCATGATCATCTTACCGTCCTTTGCAACGGCATCCATTTCGATTTCCTTAGCGTTTTCAATATATTTGGTGATAACAACTGGGTAATCAGGAGAAACATCAACGGCTTGACCCAAGTAAGAAGCCAAATCGTCTCTGGAGTAGACAGTGTTCATAGCAGCACCAGACAAGACGTAAGATGGACGGACTAAAACTGGGTAGGTAACCTTAGCAGCGAACTCTTCAGCTTCGTCAATGGAGGTCAATTCCTTCCAAGCAGGTTGATCAACACCGATTCTATCCAACATTCTGGAGAACTTGTATCTGTTTTCAGCAGAATCGATCATTTCTGGAGAAGTACCCAAAATCTTAACGTTTTGACGATGTAATGGCAAGGCAATGTTATTAGAAGTTTGACCACCCATAGAAATAATGACACCGGCGGATTGTTCCAATTCATAAATATCCAATACTCTTTCCAAGTTAATGGTTTCGAAATACAATCTGTCAGCTTCATCGTAATCAGTAGAAACAGTTTCAGGGTTGTAGTTGATCATAACAGTCTTGGTACCATGTTCACGTAAAGTTCTGATGGCTCTAACAGCACACCAATCGAACTCAACAGAAGAACCAATACGGTATACACCAGATCCTAAAACAATAACACCATGCTCATCAAAAGTAACATCGTGAGAGTCAGCATTATAAGTGATGTATAAGTAGTTGGTGAAAGCTGGGAATTCAGCAGCAACAGTATCAATTTGTTTGACAAATGGAAGAACACCGGCTTCTTTTCTCAATCTTCTGATAGCAACTTCGTTAGAGTTCAAGAATTTGGCAATTTGTCTGTCTTCGAATCCTAATTGCTTAGCTTGCTTCAAGATAGAAACAGGCAAGTTTTCCTTGGAAACATATGAGGAGATCTTGTTACCAAACTTAATCAAACCATCTAATTTATTCAAGAACCACTTGTCAATGTTAGTCAATTTCCAAACCTTTTCAACGGAGTAACCATCGGATAAAGCATTGGCAATTGCAAACAAACGTTGATCAGAAGGAGTTTGCAATTCGCTGTCAATATCAATAGACATCAAAGCAGAAGTTTCGTTGAAACCCAAGTTTTGGTAGTCAGTGGATCTGATAGCCTTTTGAATTGCTTCTTCAAAAGTTCTACCAATGGACATAACTTCACCGACAGATTTCATAGAAGATGACAATAATGAAGAAACTCTAGTGAACTTCTTCAAATCCCATCTTGGGATCTTAACAACGACGTAATCCAAGGAAGGTTCGAAACAAGCACAAGTAGATCTGGTGACAGAGTTCTTGATTTCGTTCAAAGGAATGTTCAAACCTAATTTGGCGGCAGTGTAAGCCAATGGATAACCAGTGGCCTTAGAAGCTAAGGCAGAAGAACGGGATAATCTGGCATTGACTTCAATAATACAATATTCCTTGGAGAAAGGATTCAAGGCATATTGAATGTTACATTCACCAACAACACCTAAATGTCTAATGACATTAACAGCAGTGGTTCTCAACGTATTGTAATCCTCGTCAGATAATGTTTGAGATGGTGCAACAACAATAGAATCACCAGTATGGATTCCCAAAGGATCGAAGTTTTCCATGTTACAGACAGTAATACAGTTGTCGAAAGCATCACGAACAACTTCATATTCAACTTCTTTCCAACCCTTCATAGAACGTTCAACCAAAACTTGAGGAGAAGTGGCAAAGGCTTTGTTACACAATGCAACCAATTCTTCTTCGTTATCGGCGAAACCAGAACCTAAACCACCCAAAGCAAAGGCAGCTCTAATAATCAATGGGTAACCAATATCGTTAGCAGCAACAACAGCTTCGGCGACGTTGTTTACGGCAGCAGATTTGGCACATTTTTCGTTGATTTCGGCCATGGAGTTGGCAAACAACTCTCTGTCTTCAGTGGTGATGACAGTGTCGATTGGGGTACCCAAGACCTTAACACCCAAACCTTCGAATTCGTCCTTCAAGTCAATACCAACAGATAAAGCGGTTTGACCACCAAAGGTACAGTAAATACCATCTGGACGTTCATGCTTGATGACTTTTCTAACGAATTCAGGTGTAACTGGAAGGAAATAAACCTTGTCAGCTAAACCCTTGGAGGTTTGAATAGTAGCAATGTTAGGATTGATCAAAATAGTGTAGATACCTTCTTCTTTCAAAGCCTTGATAGCTTGAGATCCAGAGTAATCGAATTCACCAGCTTGACCAATAGAAAGACCACCGGAACCCAAAACCAAAACCTTCTTGACGTCGACCTTAGGGAAAGCAGCTCTATTGTCAGCGATCTTTCCACCTGGAAATTCAATTGGCTTGTAGGAACCAGTCTTATTGAAGTCAATAACGGCGTTGATGAAGACATCAAACAAAAATTCAGTGTCTCTTGGACCTGGAGTAGATTCAGGATGGAATTGAACAGAGAAAAATGGTTTGGAGTCGTGGTAGATACCTTCGTTGGAACCATCGTTAGCGTTAACGAACAATTCCTTCCAGCCATCGGATAAGGTGTTGGTGTCAACAGCATAACCGTGATTTTGGGAGGTAATGTAACATCTTCCAGAAATGGTAGAGGTACAAGGGATATTGTGACCACGGTTACCGAACTTCAATTTCAAGGTAGAAGCACCACTAGCTCTGGCTAACAATTGATGACCCAAACAAATACCAAAGATTGGAGTCTTGGCTTCCTTGAGGACGGTTCTCAATCTGGAGACGGTTTCGGTCATGACCGAAGGATCACCGGGACCGTTGGAAACGAACAAACCATCGTATTCTTCATTAGTGAAGTCGTAATCCCAAGGAACGACCTTTAATTCGACACCACGTCTAACAAAACAACGAATTTGGTTGTATTTCATACCAACATCGATAGCAATGATTCTAATTGGCTTGCCGTTCTTACCCAAAGTAACATTTTCCTTTGGAGAGTACAATACTGGCTTGTCGGTCGAAACCTTTGCTACCAAGTTCTTGACATTTGGATCATCCCATTGAGGAACCTCAAAGTGTTGTTCCCAGTTGGAAGGCTCATCTTCCAAAACAGTTTTGGCAGTGACTGAAGATTTTTGCAAAGCCAATCTACCCAAGGTAGAACCTTTGTCTCTCAATCTTTTGGTCAAAGATCTGGTGTCAACACCATAAATGGCAGGAATGTTGTTTTCCTTTAACCATTGGCCAAGAGAAGACTTAGCCAAGTAGTGGGAGTATTCTTCCGTGTAATGGGCAACAACCAAACCTGCAATGTGAATCTTGTTAGATTCAAAGTACTTTGGCAAAGCAGGGAAGTAGTCTTCGTCCATCAAATCTCTGGCAGGAACACCATAGTTACCGATCAAAGGATAGGTGATAACCAATATTTGACCTTCGTAAGAAGGATCGGTAAGAGATTCTGGATAACCAACCATACCGGTTTGGAAAACAACTTCACCGGCGGTAGAGACTTGGGCACCAAAAGAGTAACCTTGCAAGGCAATACCGTCCTGGGTTTCCAAGGTCATCATACGATCACCAGTGGACTCCATTGGAGGAGTAATAGGAGCAGATACTTGAACCATCTTATCTAAGGTCTTTCTATGGATTTTCTAATAACTTTCACTTGAAAGGGTTACTTTTAAACTTGTAGGGGTCAGGTTTAAAAGACAAAATAAATATCAGGAGTCTAACGTGGGGGGAGGATTAGAAACTGATGAAGAAAGAACTGATAACTAGAAGAGATGTTAGTCCTTGATCAATAGATGGATAAAAGATGTGAGTTTAAAGACAATTTTTACTACCAAAATTTTTCAATGCGATGAGACTGGAAAACGAAGCACTGGATGAAAATACAGGTGACGTCAAGTAATAGGACTATAGTTTATGGATCTATACTTCATGGACGTATACTCCACGGACGTTCACAATGTAGATTATGCAGGGTTTAAAGGATCCAAGATTATCACCAGTATTTGGCGGGATTAAACGATCGATGGTCTAGGGTTATCTAGAGTCACATCGTGGCCCATAGTCTTCAGTCTTACAGTCGTTCCATCTTTCTCAACAATTATACTTACTAAGCCCAGAGTTAGCAATTATGATGGGGAATTGATAATTGTTGAGAAAGAGAGAAGAGAGAGAAAAGGAGGAATAACAAGAAGAATAAAAACTCCATATATGGCGATTCGAGGTGGAGATTTTCACATCCTTTTATAGTTTTTGAAGCAAAATTTTTCAGCAATTACGAGGGTAAACGCGACCGTTATTTTAATTGGTAGTAGTATAGCTAACTAGTACGCTTGTTTAGGGATAAATCTAGAGATAAACGTCGGTTTACTAGAAAAATTACTGATACAGGTGATGGAAGTGTAGCTCCTGTTCCTCAACGTAGTCCTTAAACAACACCTTGACTCTACCTGTTAGTTAGAGGAAAAGAGTTCATGGGGACTCATCGCAAAACTTTTTCCGAATTCCGGAAATTGTTGACCGCCAAGTGCACAACCAAAAAGAGACATTCTAAGACATTATTCTTGAAATGGTTCGAAGGCTTTACGTTGGAATGGTTGGGAAATTACATCGTCTCTGTGGGTACTGGCTTGTTGCTACTGATTGGAAGACGAATTTGCGTCGGTTTCGAACCAGAATAACTATATATCGCTATACTAAAACTCTCATCGCAAAATTTTGAATTCCGGATGTCGGTTCCCAGGGTATTGAATCATTGACGTCAATAACTTTACAGGCACATAAGAGAAGAAGAGACTGCAAATAGAATTCAAAGAGATGCAAATTTTCATTCCGGTTCCGGTCTGGTGGGTAAACGACTCAAATGAAGTCAAATTTTCCATTCCGGTCTTGTACTAGTTGCCAAATTTCCATTCCGGCCCATTCTCATGACACTCTCAGTCTACAGGATATGCATCCAGAATGATGTATACTAAGTACTGCTAACCTGCTAATTATTATGAACTCTGTTTGGACTTCAATTGACCGGGATGGTATTGTGACACATTGATCTGGCAACTGAGATGGTTTAATAAGAGCAATGCGGCTACCTCCAACTTTGCTACTAGTTGTCTGACTCGGAACTTAATTAAACAATACTGTAGTAACAGTAACTATGGGAATAGCTTCTATTAATTTGTGGCCCTGGTCCGCTATGTATCTATGTAATATCACTATTCATACGGATACGGATCTTTTGAAGTAGTCATCGTAATCTCAAGACATCATAGTTCTTCTTTTGTATTTGTCGTGGTATCTTAGCCAGCCGACTTATTGTAGTTCATGAGAAGTTAAAGAAATCTATTACAAGAAGTAGTTACTTAAAGGCCAGTACTATCCATTATGTAACCATCTAGTTACCTTCGATGTAGTGCAGTAATTCTTTTACAACCCCAGATTTTATCATGTATCAAATATCTAGAATTTCTGAAATATCTTTGCCCCATTTATCATTTTTCTAAAATTTTGCAACTTTGAGTAAATATAATCAACACCAATAACGTTAGCGAAAGTATATTCTCTACAACTATAGCATAATATAGATAGAAGCAATACTGTTAATACAATATTCTGTAACTTAAAAGTAAAATACTTGAGTTGATCTAGTAATAGATCTGGGTTTAATCCTGGAACCGGTTCTTGACTACCTGTATATGTATATTAAACCATTCATTCTAATACAAGTCTAGTGGACCTAGCAAATGTAATTCTACAAGATGATGCCTCTTGAAGATCTAATACATCTGAACTCCCAGATCTTACACAAGTAAGTCTCGATCTAAACTCTAATTTATTAGGTGACACAAAACGAATATACCTAACCATGTCAAAATATACATCAACACGGAGTAGCTAGACTACGCTAGAGTAAGCTGGACTAAGTTAGAGTAAGCTAGAGCAAGCAGTATAAATTTTACTAGATGTATATACATACCTAAGCCTCACTCTATAGACCCTGGTCAACTAATTGAATAAATATCATATCCAGTTATAGACAGTTAAATTAGAGGTAGAAAAATACTTTTAAAGTATATAAACAGATAACAGTTCTGGAGTATATATTTCTAATATATCTATTATATCTGCTATATAATATTTTCTATATTTTCTATATTATCTCTACTCTTCTTCTATTCTCATATAATTCTTTTACTATGACTACTCAAACATTAGGCCGACACCTCGCTTATAAAGTCTAATTTGAAATTTCCATCAATCGCTCCAAATCCCGAAATGAGCATCAACTCAATACAAAATATCGCTCTGCATAGAAAATTATAAACGGCAAAGCCACGCTGAGCTTAACGTGATCATATTGTAGACTAATTAGCCCTTTGTTACAACAATAGCGAAGTTATTGAGGTATAATTATTTAGATAATGATATTTAAATGGAGATATTTACCCAATGCTAAACTCAACAAAGGTGGTGAGGATCGATAGAAAACTCAACTTTATTTAGGGACAAAATGTGCACCTCTTCACAACATACGGACGTTCTAGACTGGGCTGTACCTAACGTGGCCCTACTACTTCCCAGTAATAGTGGAGCCTCGCTACATTAGGCACCAAAATGGAATGCGCGCGCATCTCATTGAAAAATGAAATCCCACCAACTAACTTCTTTGGCTGACTCTTGATATATTCTTGAATCATTGTACTTTCACTCTTCACTCCTTATAGTCCTTGGTTGACCACTATGTTGATATAAAAATGAAAAATTTGTATTCAAGATATCGAAAGTTTCGTTCAGAACTCGAGCTTGGATTGCGAGTCCGCAATGGGATTCACTACGTGACTTCGAGTGTGTATCCGTATGCCAAAGTAGTCTTACCCAACTTCCGGGCGGTTCATTACTTCTATATTATATCAATGGTGTTTTTGGGATCCGTTATCGTCTATCCTATGAAGAATGTCAAGTATGTGGATGCCCTTTTCACGACAAGTGGTGCATCTACTCAGGCTGGTTTGAATACGGTTGACATAAACAAACTTGCATTATACCAACAAATCGTCATTTATGTGATAACAGACTTGACCACGCCGATTTACATCCACGGCTCTCTACTTTTCGTCCGGTTGTATTGGTTTGAGCGACATTTCGATAATATCAAAGAGTCGTCCAAGTTGAATTTCAAGATGAGGCGGTCGGCAACCATCGCTGCCGCAAGAACAGAATCTTTGAACGCCACACGGATCAATACCGTCAACAACCAGGGCCTAGGGCTTTCAAACACAAACGTCGACCCTCATACTGTCTTCAAAAACGAGGACGGCCACATCGTAGTCACAGATGGGTCTCCACAATCTTCATCTTCTCAAACAAATAATAATAACGTTGCACATATATCGGAACCGTCTGATAGTGATGAACAACATCGTGGTATAACATTTGGCGAGTTACCACATCCTCCAACAACTCAAGTTCGTAAAAAGGAAATTGATCCGTCAGACATGTACAGATCCATTGCCATGCTTCAAGACAATCATAATAATAACAAAATTAATAACCATTCACCCACCCCGCCACCAACTACTCATATTCAATTCTCTGATAATGTCCATGACAAATATCTAACACCCAACCATCCTAACGATGAAGACGATGTCTTGATCATCAAACCACCTAATGAAATCGAAAAGTCTGATAAAAATATCCCCATCTTCACAAGAAAACAAAGAAGGTTATCGTCATCTTCGGGTATCAAGAAATGGAAAATTAACAGATCTAACAGTAACCAATGGACCTCGAAATTGAAAAAGTCCTTTTCCAACTCTGCGATAGGAGGCAGTCCTAAAGGATCACGTCGTCACCATTTACCCAAGAGGTTTAATAAGAAATTGTTTTCTCCAGATGACGAAGATTTGGATGATGAAGATGATTTATCAATTGACTCGGAAACTGACCATCACATTGACGATGTAACTGATGACGTCCATGATGATGAAGACGACGAGGACGATGAAGATGATCATGATGGTGATGATGAAGACTCTGACAATCATTCTGACAATAATTCACATAACGACAGCGTAGATTCTGAAATCAACGACGTAGCAATCACTAGATCTCCTTCTGATCTTGAACCCAACTCGAAAGAAACCAACGGCAGAACAAGCACTACGGAAGATTCTGGTTCCCAAAGTCACCTTCCAAAAGCGTCTACTTTTGATAGGTTTATTGCCAGCAAGAAGAAGCGTGCCCAGAACCCTTCCATGAGAAACAGATTAAAGAAATATAGGACTCCTGTTTATTTTAGAAACAACTCAAGAAGTATGACGTCTGATAACAGTGACGAGGAGCAGGACCTAGAATCTTCGTCTGAATATCCCACGGATTACGATGGCCATGACTTGCGTAAAGTCATGTCGACAAACTACCTTTCGTGGGTTCCTACTGTGGGTAGAAATTCCACTTTCGTTGACATGAGTGACGAACAAAAAGAAGAACTTGGTGGTGTGGAATATAGGGCTGTCAAATTATTAATCAAGATCTTGTTATTCTACTATATTGGTTGCCATATACTAGCAGCTATATTCTTGTTACCCTGGATATTAAAGGAGCCCGAAAAAATGGAGATCCTTCGTTCCCAGGGTATCTCTGCTACCTGGTGGGCCTTTTTCACTGCGCAGTCTTCGTTTAATGACTTGGGCTTTACTTTGACCCCCAATTCTATGATGTCTTTCAACGAATCGGTTTATGTTCTTATTGTGGTTTGCTTCTTTGTCGTGATTGGAAACACCGGGTTTCCTATTTTCCTACGCTTCATTATCTGGGTATTGTTTAAATTTGCAAAACCTCTTTCATTATTTAAAGAATCTTTGGGTTTCTTATTGGACCATCCTAGACGTTGTTTTACATTGTTGTTTCCATCGGTAGCAACTTGGTGGTTGTTTTTTATTCTAGTTGTTCTTAATGCTGTGGATTTGGTGTTGTTTATTGTGTTGGACTTGAATAATGAATATCTTTCAGAAATTCCAGTGGGCTATAGAATCATAGACGGTTTGTTCCAGGCGTTCAGTACCAGAACTGCCGGGTTTTCTGTTCTTGATTTGTCGCTTTTGCACCCAGCAGTCCAAGTCAGTTATATGTTGATGATGTATATCTCAGTATTGCCATTGGCTATTTCCATTAGAAGAACTAACGTCTATGAAGAGCAATCGTTGGGGATCTATCTTAAAGATGAAGAAAACGAAGACGAACAAAATGATAAGACTCCAAAGACCTTTATTGGAACCCATTTACGTAACCAGTTGTCGTTTGATTTATGGTTTATATTCTTGGGATTGTTCATCATATGTATAGCCGAAGGTCCCAAGTTAAATAAAGGGAACATTCGGTTCACAGTGTTCTCGATTTTGTTTGAGATCATTAGTGCTTATGGTACAGTAGGGTTGTCGTTGGGATTCCCAAACGTCAATGCATCTCTTTCTTATGAATTTACCACCTTATCGAAGTTGGTGATCATTGCAATGATGATCAGAGGCAGACACAGAGGTTTACCATACTCCTTGGATAGAGCTATTATGTTGCCAGACAAGGACATGCAAAGACTTGATAGGGTCCAAGAACATCATGCAGTTCGGAGAAATACAACTTTGGAAAGAGTCAACACCGGATCTTCTACGTTGGACAACGGTCAAGAATTCTCGAGATTGAGACGGGCAGTGAGCCGTAGGTTTTCGGACGCAAATCCTTTCAAAAGAAGAGGCTCGACGGCCGGACTAAATGCTGGTCTCCGTAGCCATACGTCCCGTATGAGCGGAGCATCTTTAAATACTCAGGTATCTCGAAGTAGCACTGCTGGACAAGAGATGGGTACATCTATGAATCGAAACACTTCTCATTATAGCGGAGGTCAGTTTATGGACCGAGCTACTTCTAGAAATAGCGGTTCTAGCCCTCCTGATCAAGTTATCAACAGTCCTATAGTCGAAGGCGTGGTAACCGAAACACAACATTATAATGTAATCGACCCAGAGTACGAGATGACTAATTTATCACCACAGTAACTACTAAAATATATAATTCAGTTCAATGCAAATCTTTGTTAAATCTATCTAGAGAATAAACGTAGATTAGAGAGTATAAGAAGCTGTAGATCCAGCGTCAAGAGAGTCATAGATCTATAGTTTAGAGAGTTATTCATGATTTACCAAAACCTCTAGATCATGTTTAAAGGTGTTCAGTGGATTATTTTTTAGAGGTCTTCCGTCTAGATCATCTAAAGATAATTCTTTCTATTAGCAGTTCTGATAAATCTTCTTAATTGCCATTCCACGTCAGCATCCTTGTTGTCTGGCAAGCCTAGTTTTATTTCATATAATCTCATTTCAAAACGAGGACCAACCTCACTCAACTCTACGGAATCCTTCACCTTTACATAGACATGTTGTCTTACAGAAATGAAATCGTCGTTATTCACAAAAGTGATAACTCTTGAAGAGTCTTTCTTGGCTCCAGGAGGAAACAAGTGCTTCAACATCTTGACCACACGTCCTCCCAAGGTGGTGGAGAAGTTCTCGAAAATCAAATGGGGATAGGTTTCCGAGACGTTTCCGATGTTGGGTAGGTCATGTCTCAACTTGACGTTATGTAATGTGAAAATGGCAGTAGGTCCATGGGGGAAATGCGAGATAGTAAGGGAAGTCGGGACACCTCTGTGTTCGTGCAAGATGATCAAGTCTGTGATTTGTACACGTGAGCACGATTTGACCAATTCCGGTATGACATAGTTACCTCTATTGAGTTTAAGAGAGTTTGGAAACATGAGTTTGATTTCCTTGGAAAACTGGAGAAGTTTGACGGACGGATCTCTCGATGTCGTTATTATGACCTTGGGGTCTGCTATTCCACTCAACGCACTGTATTCATCATCTATTTCTGTTTGTTCACTTTCGTCATATATGAAATCTTTTTGGAGTTGAGCATCTTCAGCCAAGTCTTTGGAAAGGGGTTTACCAGAAGCTAAAGCAGCCTTCAATTGTTGTCTTTTTTCGGTAAGACTTGATTCCTGGAGTTCTATCGATTTACGGTAGAGGTATTCTCTTCTCTCTCTTGCTTGTCTTCTAATCATTGTGGGATTGGAGTGTTGAGTTAGAGATGTGAGATGAGATACGATTTTTTCATGAGAAGGTGCGAAGAGAGCGACATTATTTGGAGTGACATTTTTTAGGGTGACATTAGTTAGTGCGACATTTTGCAATCACTCTGGTTTGTGTAACTTCGAGAACAGTCCCCCTTCTAACCAAAAGGTTTAGAATCCAACGACCTAGTAAGTGAGTAATATGGCTATATCTAATAAGATAAAATTTCCTAGTTAGATTTGCAACTATTGCATCCGAAGTTGCTCGTTGTAAAATCATTGTACGCTTTGATTCTAATTGGTTGCAAAAAGATAAAACTCACAAATTAATTATTCATTTTTAAATATATATATATTCTTTTCATATATGGAAAATCGTAGAAAGATTCGGTACAGTCACACATTGAATACCGAGAGCGGCCAAGTTCTTAATATTAGTAAAATATTCACTTAGATTCACTAAACCTCCACTAATATTATCGTAGAAGTGTAAAATGTCGAAAGAAAAATATCGTAAGAATGGACAACGCAAGTAACTGCCATAGGTGAACCATCACGATAGAATTGTGTTTGCTTCGAACAAATAGAGTGCGAACCATTCTTGTGAGGAGCGTAGTGAAAGCCTCAGAGGAAGTTGAAAGAAGTCTCAGAGAGAATGGTGAGTAGACACTAGAAGACAAGAGAGATCGTCTCTAAGTCACTAGAAGACAAGAGAGATCGTCTCTAAGTCACTACACTCCTTAGAAACTTTGAAGGTCTCTAATTTGGGACATAAACTGGAGAGGCTGCTGCCTTTCTTAGCTTTCAAGATCGCCATTATTCAGTACCAGACATTATTTGCAATGGCTGGAGGGTTTCGGATACTAGAGGTGCGACATTTACATGGAAAACACTGCTATATTACCATTATAATCGAGATATTCAACATTTAAATAATTGAAATGAATACAGAATAATATATTTATATGGCTAAAGAGATATATTGTAAATGGCGGTCTTGTGAATATGGTTGGCGATCAATAAAGTGATCGGTGTTAGTATTTGCAAGGTTTTTAAACAGAAAGTATTAGGTGGGAGCGCATTAGTTGTCTGGGGATCGGTGATCCGCCTTCTCCAAGGTAGGGGGATCCCTGACTCCTTTTAGAGTTCATACTCTTTGAGTCTCTAGTGGTCTCCTTGAATCTGTCCCGCTAAGCTCGTGTTCGACCTTCTAGTGACTCAGCGGGGTCTAGAGTCTCAAGGGCTCTAGTCAGGTTCGACCTTCCAGTGATTGAAATGGTCTTGACGTGGATACACGGGGTTATCATGTCCTCTATGCTAGCGTAGGTTAGTCACTAGAGAGAATAGAGACTTGGTGGAAATCTCTGTGAGCTTTTTATGGAGTTACTTTGTAGTTTTCAAGGGGTTACTTTGTAGTTTTCAAGGGGTTACTGTGAGGTTTACCCAAGTATTGGAGTGCTACCCGACAGAGCGACTTCATGGAGCTTCTAGGAACTAAGGAGCGTAGCGACTCAGTGACGTTCTCAGTGAGGTTTATAAAGAGTTACTATCAGGCTTATAAGAGTTACTATCATAAGAGTTCCTGTGTAGTTCTAAGGAGTTACTTTGTAGTTCTAAGGAATTACTTTGTAGTTCTAAGGAATTACTTCGTAGTTTATAAGGAGTTTGTGGGGTGCTAGTCGAGCTAGCAACTTTCCTCGACTTCTAGAGAACTTCTCGTGATCTACTAATCACTAAGGAGCTTAGATATGGAGGCTTGGTAATGAGAGAAGTTTCTAAGTGGCTACGCTCCTTAGTGATAATAATCATTATTCCACACTCTACCCTAGATAAGCGAATATTTCAGTGGGGAAGCCTGCCTTATCTGATGACGTTTCTAAATCCTTCCTCTCGGCGCACCATAAAAAGGAACCAAATACACAAACTCTATGAAATAAACTCTACTCCCCACATTTCCCCTATAACTACCAGGTATCACAATACAATTGCTGATACCGCGGCTCGTTTTGGACTATTTTTATCTCCGTGGCATTCTAGAAACCCAACACAAAATGTTTAATTACCAAAATGGAGTAATCGGACTTTGCACGACGGAATATCCCCAAAGACAACTCCGGTAATCTCTGGTGGTCATTTAAACACTCAGCTGTGTAGGGATAGTTGCAATAATAGTAGAGAGTATTGGATTATTAGGAGAGTTGATAATAATAGAGTAGTATTAGTAGAATAGTAGGATAGTATAAGTGGTGCATGGATGATGGAGGCAAGATAATTGAATACTGAGCGATATTAGTGGACTCCTGAATATTGAGTACTGTGCTGATCATTGAATACTGAGCGATACTACTAAGTCTAGATAATTGAATACTGAGTGATACTCAGCCAATATTGAATACTTCACTGCGCTTAGTATCAAAACGTCACTACTCAGTATTCAAACGTGACTACACTCCTTGTAACTAACACTACACTTATCAATAAAAAACACAATACAATAACAGGCGGTGGAACTAAACGAATAAAATAAGAAATGAGATTGCTGTACTGAAACCAAAGTTTTCAATGGCCATTGATTTCTGTGGTTGTTTGTCTGATACAATCACCAATTGACGTTGAAATCAAACTTTCGTTATCGCTAAAAGTCGGATTGGCCATGGATGGGGGAGGGTTGTAGGCAGAGGTTGCGGAGCCGATACTTTTTCTCTTGTTTGATTGGGAATGGTCTTCCGAATCTGACGATTCTGGAGACACAAGGAATTTTGCTGGTGATGGTTGGCTTGAATTAGATTGGTGGTTTTTAGATTTGAAACTTGCCAATTTCGGTTTGACAGAGGAAGGAGTAGGAGTGGCTCCAAGTAGTTCTTTAGATAATTGAGAGGATTGGTTTCTATGTTTAATAAATGATGAATGTTTGGTAGATGATTGGTTGTTGGCCTGGCCAGAAGGTCCTGAAAAACTCTGGGACTTCATGCTGGGAATGAATCCATGACTATACGAAGATTTGAATGCTGGTCTCTTGGCAAACTCATCATTATTAATCATATCAGCATAACTATAGAAGTTGAGTGAACTTTGTGAACTGGCAAGCTTGGGTGGTGAAACTGGAGATTGGACTTGCTGGGGATACCCACTGGTATTGTTGTTTATGTTTGTATTTATATTTGCTAGTTGATGAATTGAGAATGTTGAGTTTTTTCTGGAAGGAGTAAAGGGTCTTCCCAAGGCCATATTTAAGCCAATCACTGAAGAGTTACGACGTTTGGAGTAAATCATTTCAATTTCATCCAAATTTGTATTTTTATCATTAAATAATGAAGTGGTCGCATCTAATGCTGGTGGAATATAATCTTCACTCTTTAAGAACTGTCCACTTGAAAACGAATTTTGAGTTTGTGAGCGGGACCTTCTTCTATTAGAAGGAGAATTAAAGTCAGCCGTTGGCTCGAAAATCGAATCTTGAACTGATCTTTCAAAAATATGTGACTCGGGGTGTTCCAGGAAAGAATGGGATAATTGTGATGATTCATTGGAGGCTGTATCGGAGGTTGAAAAATTATCATGGGGAGAAGAAGTTCCAAGGTCCTGACCCGATGGAACCTTGACAGATTCATCGTGTGTCTCACCTTCCTCAACTGTTGTTGAGGAAGATCCCTCACCCAGTTGGGCCCTTGGACTCAGCACCTTTTCTCCAAACGAAAATATCGACAATCGTTTCTTCGATTGAGCTTTAGGTTTCATTAAGAATATAAATCAAGCAAGGAACAACGTATTCAATCAAACAATATTCCTTACAGGATGATTGATCATAGATTCAAAAAACTACGACTTGTTGTGGAGCAGAAAATTATGGGAGGACGGAAATATTTATATATTTTTTTTGCGACATTGAGCCGGCGCTTGCTTACTACGCCAATGAACTCGCCACCTCCAAATTAGCGATTTCTTTTCTGCAAACATTTCAACATATTCTACTTCACTACGGGCTACATGTGTTGGCCTACAAACCACCGTTAATTCCCTTCGTGGCCATAATTACCGTCCTCCACGCTTTTATCATTTTCTCCCTGGATAAGATTTGATTTTATTGCCGTAGTGTGTAGCCTGGACACGACCGGGGTGTAAATATGAATGGGGGTAGAAAAGTGATGAGTGGATAAAATGATTAGACACCTTGCGTGGGCGACGACTCGTTACCTCGTCGATAAGAGAACGTTTGGCAGTTACGAAATCGCTCTATGATTTGATAGGTTCAATTATAGGGGGGTCATTTATTTACCAACGAGACGGAATTGTGCGTATTACTCCAACGCCAATATCACTGATTACAGATAAAGAGGAGAGGGGCCAGGACGACATCTAATACGACATTGGACGACATCTATCGCGACATTTTGCACCATTTGTCTAGAGACTTTTACGCGACATGACGTTTGACATATTACTAATACCTTATGTAATCTTTGAACGAAAGGAGGTATCTCAAGCGCATTTGGTGGCTAGAGACGTATAGTTAAAGTAGGATATGATTAATTTAGAAGAGATTGAGAAGCTGCAGAACTCACTGCTACATCAGAGGGTAATACTGCCAATGCTAAGGAAGCCTCTTTCTATAAATACCAATTTACCGGTTCTACAACAACATGACCGGCTGCCGGTAATACTGTCCCGGAATCCACAAGTATCACCAACCACACATATTGCACAATCAGCTAGCCAACCTCCACGACAGCAAATCATTCGTCGAAGAAGTTCGACTCTTGGATCAATTGATACATTCAATATACACTCTATTGATAGAATACGACTGGATAACGCGTCCCCTTCCACCGATGAAGAACTTGACACCAATGAAGACCATGAAAAAGTATTAGGAGAACCATCAACGCTTGCAAGAAGCAATTCTGCAAACATCCCAGAACAAAACCCGGGATCAATACATGTCCCGTTGCATCGATTACGAAGTAACACAACTTCTGCAACTCTCGAAAACCATTCATTTCTAAAAACAAATTATCCTCGTCGAAATACAGCTTCGGGATCTCCAACGGGCTCTCCGAATGCATTTCCTCCAATAGAAACCGCAATTAACCCAGAAAGTCCAACATGGCTTCTCAGTGACCTCCTCGGTAACCTCTCGTCTGTTAAAGATAAAGATGAGTACTTTATTGTAGCCAAGGGTAATGATTTGGTGCTTCTCTTTCAGCAGAATCCCGGCCTCAAGTATAACATCAATCTCAAGAACTTCATCAACAAAATCCAGTTTATGTTTTACCATCATGTCAGTGAAGTCAGAAGTATGGGGTACAGGATCGTAAGACATATCATCTCCAATTACGAGACGTTGACCGTACTCATACAGTCCAAAATCCTTATCTTTATCATTATTACAATGAGTACTACTCGCTCTAGTTTGGGTGAAAAGGAACAAGCTCTTAAACTCATCCGAGAATTCTTAGTTATTGACAAGGGTGCAGACAACCTCTCCATCGGAGTAATTAAATCATTGATATGTCTCATTGAAGAATCTGAATCTTCATCTATCGAAGAATCCAATGATTCCTTTATTCCTGCTACTTTTCATTCTCAACAGACGCCCCAGGGATTCAAAAATATCTGTATCGAAACCATTTGCGAAATCGCTCTTTTGAAGCCAGAGTTGATTTTCCATAGTGGTGGCTTTAAAGTCCTCATAAACACGATTATTAACGACTCCTCTGCTGAAGTGTCGGCAAATTGCATTCTCATTTTCATCAAAATCCTCGACTTTAAGAATTCACGAAAGTTTCTACGAAATGGGTATGATCTCATGTCCATCATCTCAGTCTATTCTAGTATGGAGGAGGAATTACCCGATCTGAAAGTATCCAGTAAAAAGTCGACAAATCTCAAATTACAGAAAGTCTCGTTCCTTATCACCATCCTTCTCAAGAACTTTAACGGTCTTATGGCGTTATCAATCAACAAGTTCAAGGTGGTGGAGGACCTAATCTCGAATTTGAAGAAACCCCACGTCAAACTACGTGACAACATCATGGATATTCTTTTTGACGTTTTAATAATCAAGCCACTTCCATGGTTATCGTCGAGTTCTATTGGAACTTCTATGGAAACTTTAGGTAAACTCATGAATTCAAAAAAGTATTCGTTCCATTATACTCCTGAATTGCAACTAGGCGACTTTGAACGTAAACTAACCAACCATTACAAGGGCTTACTTACACTCATATTCATTAAGCACCACATTTTGGAATACCTCTTGATCATCGTGGAGCAAAATCTCAATGAGAGTAACACCAAAAAAGCAACACTTCTCATTACCCATATTTATTCAATTGCAAATAATCTTCTACCACCAGAGCTTACTCGAGACCTTCTACTTCTTCCTACCCTTTCGTCCTACTCGCTGCTTGAGATCGATAAGTCGGTGCGTTTGCTTAATTCGACACCTAAAACTGACAAATATATTGTCCTCAAGAAATATCTCAAGAACATAAGCACAAAGGCTCGATACAATGTTGATGATGCTGAGTTTAAATTGTTGATCAATAGTACAAAGATTCTCACGGTAAAAGAATTTGAAGAGTGGAACTGGAATTTGCTCCTCAATCTTATCCAAGGACCATTAACTAACCCTAAACGGTTTGATGAAGTAGTGGAAAAGAACCCCAAGTTCTTTAAAAGAATAATGTCGTTTTACCGTCCTTTCAAGTTTAGGTTCTGTAATATCTCCAAAAGTGCCAAAAATTCGTGGAAGTATGTTACGATCGGGTGCCAACTTCTTGAATTGTTCTTGAAATTTGATAGTGGGATCAGGTATTTACTGAACAATAAAATCTTACCTCAATTAACTGAGATTGTTGCCCAGATTAATCCATACAGTGGTATTAGTGCCAAAGAACCCATTCTCTCTCTGAAAAGGTTGGAAAATACCGTTAGTTATGGATACCTCAAATTCTTGGGGGTCCTCAGTACAAACCCGTCTGGACTCAAGATTTTGGAACACTGGCAGTTCTTTAGTCTTTTCCAAGATATTATAGAGGGCAGCACAGATTCAGAAAAAAACAATGCTCTTATTATGGAGCTTCTAAAGAATGTGGATTATACAATTGATAGCCAATTTCGGATCATCCTAGCGAAAGCCATGAAAATTTCCAACATAAAAATCCGGTTATATATCAACAATCACTTATTAACCAATTTGATCAAAATCCAAGAATGTGAATATTTCGTTATCAAGTTATTGGTGAACAACTTATACGAATCACGAATGGAGATTGTTCACAAATCAATTGACTTGTTGAATGAATATTATTCTTCAAACAACTTCAAACATTTGAATCTATTGATAGATTTGAATCCAGCAATCCACATCCTTTCACGATACAAGAGTGGGGTCAATTTACTTCTCAACTTCCTCACGATTCCTAAGGGATTCAAGTATTTGGAAGATTTTGGATTTATAGAAAAGGAATTCAACAAATGGGTCAATATCTCTGAGTTCAGTTATTTGCAACAGATGGAAACTGTGATTCAAAACAATTTCTTTCCATACCTTGTCAGTCCCATGATTGAAAACGACTTCTCGTCCATCAACTTCTTCAAATATTTGTTGTCAACGGAAGAAGGTTTACAATACTTTTCTAATTACAAACAGAAGAGCTATTTGGATAAGTTGATCAATGATGTTTATATTGTATCACAGCAGTTTGATAATGACGATGGGTTTAAAGACATTGAGAATCAAGAACCTCGTCACGTACAAATGTTGAACTCGCTCAAGGAGAATCTTTGGATATTGGGAAGCATTGCTCTGGGGACGTATGGAATTCAACTATTGGATCCTTCATACAACATCACTCTAAACAAATCGATAATCAGCATTATTCTAGACTTATTCCATACCTGTCCAGTATGGCAAATTAGAGGGTTATGTTTTTTCTTGATCGGATTGATAAGCACCACGATTGAGGGAGTTGAAATCTTGGACGAATCGAACTGGATAAGTTTGTTTGACCAATACTCTAACAGTATGAGTATAGCATATCCCAAGAAAGATATTTTCGAGATCTTTAACGTTAAAATCTCCAATCCTTATCGAGACGCAAAGTACTATGCTATTTTCAATGGGAATCTGACTAGTACTGGCACTAAAGGATCCACGTCTATGTGGGACATTATGGACAGTAGTGATGCAGAAAGTCCCGAGGATGATTTGCAGCCACCAAACTTGGCCACGGAAAAAGTTAACGATCAAGTCATTTACTTGATTCACCAGCTAAATTCGGTGTTGGGCAAAATCGAACGGAAAGCTATCAAGGAACTTATCAAATTGAAAAAGAACACTCCCGAGGTGTTTGATAATTTGATCTTGTTTTTGGAAATCATCAAAACTATAGACAAAGGTAATTTTCGTTTTCACAAGAGACGTTTTATATTCGATATGTTTCTTGATACAAAAGTGTTGGAGAGTTTGTCAAGAAGGGACCGGAAAATCCATTGAGGCTAATTACGCCGAGCCCAGCGAGGAATTGCTAGCGGTAGTAGTGTTTTCTATCAGCACTTTCTTACAATTAGTTTTTATCAGCTTTCAATAGGAAATTACCCACCATAGCTAAATCGGGTCTAGATTATATAATGAGAGAATTAACCTTTGAAATAGCAATGCTGACTAGTAAATAAGTTTCTGAGTGACAGGCATTTACTATCTCTATAATAACCAGTTGCAAGAGTTAACTATGAGCAGATTTATTAGGGCTTTCAGTATTTAAAGCTGCAAATAATCTAACTAATATCAATTCATTATATGCAGTACACGAACGTCTGCAGATTTAGCTAGAGGAATATTGACCAAAATTGCCTCTACCAAACAAGTTAATATCTAGGCTGACGAAATATAGTACACACTACTTCCAAAACAAGATTTCCGGCAATTTAAATGGTTATTATTCACTTTATTCAACATAGTGTGTGGGTTATGTAATCTTGAGTGTTTGAATATGGAGCATAGAAATTTAGTGAATAGAAGTGAATACTAGTGACCTTTAGCAACGAAAAAGGAAGAATAGTCGAGATTTAGTGAGTACAAGTTAATTTCGTAAGATTTAGTGACTAAAAGTGAAAATTGGTGAGCTTTTGTGAATATTAATGGAAATTTAGTGTATAGTAGTGAATACTTAGATATGGTCGGTATTAATATTTGCGGAAATACAAGAGTATTGTTGCAAACAGTGAATTATTTATGAGTTATAGTTTCAATTATCTACCTTCTCGACATCAGTAGAATTGGCATCATTTGAATGCAAAAAACTGCGTTTGTACAAAGAGTCTCAGTAGTTTAGTAGTATGAAGGGTACAAACAGGAGCAAAGGCTGCACGAAGAGTTGCGTTACCAGCACGAGTTCTATAGTATTATCGGATCGTGATCGTTATTAGCGTGTATTCTGCAGTTATGCTCTGATGGTTCAATTCTACTACCTTGGTTAGACAGTGTAATCTGTCGTTGACTCGTCCATTCGCTCGCTCATTTACTTATTGTTTTATCTTTTCCTTCGTGACTTGTGCTTCGGCTCATTTCACGGCTCCCTTGATTGACTCTCTGGTTTCCTTGCAATCGTACCCGTCGTCCAAATATCCAGTTTTCTAAAGGATTATATTATATGGGATCTACCGTGGTGTTTCAAGGTCGATATTCGTATTAAAATGTGAAATAGGGTGAGGATAATTCTTCGTTTGCATCAGATGAAGCAGAATTGGAAACGTTAAGCTTTTGAAAAGAGGCCTCGATTGTTTTAAGACATTGTTGTTTTCTCTCATTCACTCTTAGTTTGATTCTCTATCGTTGATTAAAAAAGATGATTTAAAATCAAATTCATTCATTCATTCACTACGCTCATTCACTCATAGTTTTATTCTCTGTCGTTCATTTGTTCATTCGCTACGCTCGTTCACTCATTTGCTCATTCACTCATAGATAACACCTTCCGGATTTAAAACCAATTCGGAGTTTATATATTCAGCCCGTAATCCTTTCACGGGAATATCTGTAGGTTTGAAGTCCAGCTTAACTAAGTTTGGATAGTTTCTTCTGCACCAACTCTCAATGTCCTGAGGATTTGTCTCCATACTGATCAAATCGTCGTTTATGTTTTCAGGAATCTTTTCATTGAGGAAAAGGTTGATCAAATGTTGTTTCTCCACCTCCAATTCAGATCCATTCATGAGCTTCAATAGCGGTGTCAATTTGGCCTGGAGACGAGGCACTCTTTGGATCAATGTAGATATTCTAGATGCAGACTCCATACTTAGCGGTTCCAAGGTAATTCTATGTGGTTCCACTGTATTTCTATTCTGTCCTTCTTCGTCGAATTCTTGTATGAGTTTTAAGAGTGCGTTGTTGCGTTGCTGGAAATACGTTAGTGATTGTCTTTGGGACTTCTCCTTTTCAAATAGGTCATGTGACGTTTCATACACTTTGACAAAGCGTTGCTGGAACCTCTGATAAATTTTCGAGTAGTCTTTATCATCAGAGTCTGTGTCTAGTTCATCAATGTCGTCGTTTATTTCGTGTTCTGCATCTTCATCTTCTTCTTGTTCGTCTGTGTCGTCATTAGCGGGATCACTTAAATTGGTGGGATCACTCAAACTAGCGGCTTCTCCAAAAGTCGGTTCGTTCAATTTCAAACCTATTGATAATTCTTCCGCCATGTTATATGGTATGTATTGTAGTAATAATAGCGATTGGAATTGATTAATGATTTGCGACTTGATTTTAGGAAGGGTGCGACATCGTCTTCGACATCTTGTCAATGTCGTTTATTTCGCGTATGCAAATGTCGTTTCAAATCGCGATATGACGCGTCAACATTTCCATGTTTAACTATCCATTAGACCACTAGTTCGCTTAAAACACCCAGCAGTTCACTATTCTTGAGAAATGTCAATTGTATCGTTACTCGGGATTGAGGTCCTCAACAATCCTGCAAAGTTTAATGATCCTTATGAATTTGAAATCACATTTGAATGCTTGGAACCACTCAAGGAAGATTTGGAATGGAAATTGACTTACGTAGGAAGTTCCCGTTCTCTCGATCATGATCAGGAATTGGATTCTATATTAGTTGGACCAGTGCCTGTGGGAATCAATAAGTTTTTGTTCCAGGCCGAACCTCCTAGTCCCGAATTGATTCCTGCCAGTGAGTTGGTAAGTGTGACTGTGATTCTTTTGAGTTGTAGCTATGCTGAGAGAGAATTCGTCAGAGTCGGCTACTACGTGAACAACGAGTATGATTCGGAAGAATTGAGAGAAAATCCCCCGGCCAGAGTCCAGGTTGAGCATGTTGTCCGTAACATATTGGCAGAAAAACCTAGAGTTACTAGATTCAATATTGTATGGGACAATGAAGATGGAAATGCTGATGAATATCCACCTGAACAGCAAGTGGACGAAGACGAAGAAGATGACGAAGATGAAAATGAAGACGATGATGTACAGTTAGGTGAAGATGAAGGAGAAGAAGGAGAAGACGAAGGAGAAGAGGTGGTGGAAGAGGCTGAAGAGGCTGACAAGAGTGCTGTCGTGATACCTAAAGAAACAAAGGTTGACGAAGGCGACGAAAACGAAGAAGATGCAGAGGATATTGGTGATGATGACGAAGAAGATATTGAAGAGGATATTGAAGAAGATATTGAAGAGGATATTGAAGAGGATATAGATGAATCAAAGAATGGCAGCGAAACGCCTGTTGATTTAGTTCAAAGCTGATTTCAAAGCTGATTTTAATGCTGGTTTTAAAGCTGATTTTCTCAGCAGAAGCTCAACCAATATCGATGGCCCACTTGTATATTATAGTATGTGTTTAGCGTAGGGTAATTCTTACAAAATAATATTGAAATTTCTGTTCACTTGTAAATCCACTATCTGTATATTTTCTGAATCTATCAGACTATATAATAGTTGGTCCAGAGGTTTAAGCGCATTCCGTGATGATGCTTCGTTTATGTGTTCCTTGAAAATACTCTGTTTATTGTATTCCTTGATAATACTCTCTATGTGTCTTCCTTGATAATACTGTTCAATACCTGTGATAAACTATCGATGATTTCCATATCGAAAAAGTACTCCGACTCGTTGTGTTTGAATTTGGCCACCCACTTATCTGGGTGCCACCTTATTCTCTCTGCCCGCAATAAATTAATGATATCGTGATTATTGTCGTTAAGTTGGGTGTAAAATTCAGTTATATTATCCCGGTTGGTGATTAAAGTCATGATTTCAGACTTACTTAAATTATGTTGTTCGTTATAATGGGGAGGCAAGATGGGTAGTTTCACCAAGCTGAGATACGTCTGCTTGTCGATCCCCAGCTTCTTTTCCTTGGTGGTGGATGTGCTATGAAGATAAGGATCGTGAATTCTTTTGTCGGCAATATGAATGTCACCGTTACTTTCGTCCATCATACCCGCAGATGTGACTGGAAATTCGCCTATTATCTGATACTTGCCATGCGATGGAGTGTACTCGTTGCGATTGTAAGCCATCTTCATTTCTGTTGATCGTTGCAGAGGTGCGATATGCGAAGTTATTGGAGTCTGGTAGTTGTAGACTGGTCTGGTAGTTGGTTTTACAAATTTGTAACCATTTATATCTTCACCATAATCATTGGTCTGAGGTTCAGAGGGAGGAGGTGTTGAACTACGTGAGTTGGCAGGTGTACTCTGCGAAATGGGCGTTGCTTGGTTGGCCTGTATGTTGGAAAATTCTGTGCAGTTGACTGGTGATGATGATTCGACTGGTTCCTCGTCTCCAAAATCTTCAATGGAATCACTGGTTTTGTTGATGTCATGTTCGTTCAATTGGTGAATAATGGAGTTTGCGCTTGTTCTAATAGAATTGGATAAATTTAACATCTTTTTCTTGTTGCTTCGTATAGAAGGAGTCGTTTCGGGTGAGTTCTTGAACTTCAATTTCTTGCGTTTGGGTTGAACTGGACAGGGAGTTGAGTCCAGGTATGAAAAGCTTATTTTACTCATGCTTGTGGATGAAATATTGGTGCATAGAGACATATCATTATCGTAGTCAAATTCGTGATCGTTAGTTGTATTTTGTATTGCCGAGCTCATGGCACTAGGTCGTACATTCTTCTTGATGATGGATATGTGGTTGGGTGTTATTACCATGGGATCTGGAGAGTCTACATGTTGTCGCTTTCGGAGGTTGATATACTGTGGAGGGCTGGAGTGGAGAGGATGTGGGTATTCTGGGTCTTCGTCAAACTCCACTTCGCTTTCGGAGTCGTTTTCGATGGTTTTATCTCCCGCAAAGTATTCCTTATCTTCTTCGTTTTCATCCTGGTCTTCTAGGTCAATTTCAGATTCAAGATGGAGATTATCCAACTTAGCCATTGGGGATATGAAAGATATTGAGCTGTTGAGGTTTGACGATATTTGTCTCAACGGTGTCGATGCCCCTGCCATATCTAGGTCATCGAAGTTTCTCATTTTGGAGTGTCGAGGATCCGATTTTATATGGAAGGGAGCATTTCGTGGCTCGTCCTCGTCGTCGTCGTCAGAAAAGTCATGGTGGCGATTCTCTTTTCGGTACCAGGCTACTTTGACCTCTGAATTGTGTTGACTTGTCTTGATTCGATCCACATCTCCTGGTGGCGCTACTATTGTGGGAGGTTGCAAATTAGGGATGCCCGAAGACAACAAATTCTTGGTGTTTGCAAGCACCATTATGATCGACGACCCTGAATTACTGATGATTTCTGTATTTGTTTCGCCGTTTGACCCTTGAAGTTTCTAGCATACGTTTGTGACTTATGTTTATGATTTGCATTTTGTTTGTTTACAAATTCCATGCCCCATCCCTGTGTGTTTGAACCAGCGCACGACCTGTTAATTATAGCACCAACTAGTATCCGAGAAAACGTAGCTGAGGTGCGGAGAGTATTAAAGCGTGGTCTTTTTATATATGAGAGATATATGAGGAGCTCTTTTGTTTTAGAAACATACATTATCTAATTATACTTAACAACACATGACCTTAATCTAAGGATCGTAAGATGGTTCTGGCTGCGAAAAGATAATGAGCGAATGAGCTTATGAATAATGAGAAAATGTAACTAATAATACGAGTGTACAGAAAGTATTATGGAACCCTTACTAATAATTCTCATACAATATTGTGGAACTCAAACGAATACTTTTAATAATAGTTTCTCTTGGGAGTTGTATTACAAGTTGACGTAAAACTAGCGATGGTTAAAATATAGAAACCGTAGAAATATATGAGTAAAGCCTTTTCGTCGTCAGTGGTATTGTTAGCCCTGAGCAGCTTCAAAGGTGATGGAAGAGATAATATTAACTTGGATAAGATCTACTCGGATACGATTGCAGTCTACCTAATCATATAGTAGGGAATAGAGTATCTACCTACTAGAAATTCTAATATTGTAGCAGTTAAATATTACAATTACAAGTAATATCAGAACTATTTGTGTGATTTCTAGGATCTACTCTCAAATTATTAAAATGTCGTTGTAAAGCTGAGATATTTACGATTCCAACATAATTTGTTAGATGATTGAAGGTCCGAGTTGGTCCTATAAACTATACAATTGAAATACATTAGTGTATTGCATATAGTGCTTACAAACCTTATTTACTGAGAACACAATTCGCTTCGTTCAGACTTCTCTCAGGAATCTGCTTATGAAATATAGTGGCACTCAGTAATTCATTGAATAGTCGCTACATTGCGATCCTAGGTTGTTCTTCTCTGTGAATTGTTCTTTTCTCACTAATTACATTCTACGGAGCGAAGTATTGAATAAATTTCGAAACCTCACTAAAGCCAAATACTTCGCTGCGCTCAGTGCTCGCTATATAAACTCTTCTAATTCACAAATACCTCGCTGCGCTCAGTATACAATAAATGTAAAACAGTTCCGATCAATCCGATCAATCCGATTTATCAGACCAAAGATTTAAGTGTTCCAAAATAATGTCGTTATTACCGAAATAATTACGAGGGAACAGACCCCGGTTCACCGCAATTGAGTGCGCTTCCTTGCTCTCAAAATTATCTCCGTTCCGTGTCAAAAGTCACAAGAAAAAGAAGCGCCACCCAAAAGCCGTCTTGACACTTATATTTGCAAGTCATACCTTACAATTCCTTCTCCAAGCCTCTCCATCAAGGGTAAATTTGGTACTCCAACAATCAGCTAGTGGAAATCGTCAATTCTGGCAATTTTACTGACAATAAGGTGAAATTATTCGGTGCAGAACCAGCAAATTTCAGAGTTTTGAGGGAGCTGTTGCTGCAAGAATTCAATCTTAAACCTTTCGGTGTCACATATTACAGACATTTTTGAAGAGTATTCCTTTTAAATCCTACAACAATAGGTCGACCATATACTGTAAATGCCACAGCTGACACAAGTGATGACTCCTCCGCCATCTGGAGGAGGTACTTTGTCGCCAGGTGATAGTCCTAGTCTATCAGCCAAACGGGGATTCTTCGATAAAATCCTTCGAAGGAAGTCGATTCTGCAATCAGGAACTCCAAGGAAAACACCATCTAAAGCTGGTTCTACCATTGCCAAATCTCAATTCGGGGACCACCGGCGACCCTCGGTATCTCCAGTACCTAGAAAGTCCAATCAACTTCGTTCAAGTAGTGTCCGGAGCAGTCGGTCCAACCGCTATAGTTTCTCTGAGCCTTCAACGTTTGTTGATAACGATAGTTCAAGCTTATACGACTACGATACATATGGAGAAGATGAAAGAACAGATCACACCGAGCCGATGTCAGAAACGTCTTCGTTCAATTCCTTGAACTCGTTTGATAAGACTACGAAGCCATTCCATGCTTTCGAGGACGGTGACAAGATCAAGTTCCCTTCCCTAGAAAATAACAGCTACGATAAAATTGCAATTGATATCAAAGCAGAAGAGGAACCCCCGTGTGTAGGCACCACCTATGAAGCACTCGTTTCTCCAAAGTATATCAAGACTTCAAAAAAGAACAAACATAGTCCGAGAGTGCTAAACAAAGTCTTCTTGGCTCAGGAATTGGATTTCGCCGACGATGAGATTACTCTTAAGACACGGGAAACTGAAACATTTTCCAACCCTAGCCATACAGACGAGGAGTCGCTAGATTCCGCAAACTCCATACTGGAATTGTCAGAAGACCCTCAAGAACAACAGAACAAAGGATCTGAGATATTTATAATGGAGTTCAGCCGTGACGGAAAGTTCTTGGCTGCCGCGGGTCATGGCACTCTCATTAAAGTATGGAAAGTAATATCTTCACCTTTGGGTCGGTTAGAGTCCAAAAGCGATGACCACGAGAGCCATAGAAAGAAGAAACTCAAACAGCAAGACAGAATATATTCATCTGCTCCCGTGTTTCACCAGAAACCAGTCAAGGTTTTTCGAGGACACACCCAATCGATTTTGTCACTAAACTGGAGCAAGAACAATTTCCTCATTTCGGGATCAATGGATAGAACAGCGAAATTGTGGCATGTGGATAAAGAGGAATGTTTGCATACATTCCAACATGAGGATTTCGTCACTGCAGTGAAGTTTCATCCTAATGATGACCGGTTTTTCTTAAGTGGCTCCCTCGATAACAACGTGCGGTTATGGTCGATATTAGAGAGCAGCGTGGCATACACTAGAAACCTTGGAAGTGACGTCTTAATAACAGCATTAGTGGTCACTCCCGATGGTGAATATTGTATAGTGGGTGGGTTCAACGGATCTGTATTCTCTATGGAGACCAAAGGCTTACATGTCAAGGCTAGATTTGATATCAAGGAAAGATCCCTTGCCCATCCCTTCGAAAAGAATGGGAATAAAATCACCGGAATCAAAGTTTTTGAAAATTCAGAGAGTTCAGAAGAAAATGAACTTCCATTATCAAAATGGTCATTTTTGCTAACAACAAATGATTCAAAGATCCGACTTATAAATACCACTCAAAAGAAGTTAGTAACACGGTTTAAAGGCTTGACGAACAATAGCTCTTCGATTGTCGCAGACATAAGTGATGATAATAAATATATTGTATCGGGGTCTGAAGACCATTGGGTATACGTATGGGAGAACAATAACTCGATTATCAACAACAAAGTCAAGCTGGCTATAAAGGAACTAGTAAAAGAGAGCAAACTGCATTTAAGCGATTTGCTGCAGAAACATAAAAAGTACGCAAAACTAGCTCAAGATGGCAAGCTCATGAAATTACTAGCGGAGGATCAGCTGGATATTATAGCCAACGAAAATAACAGTTACGCTTCGTTTCATGCTCACCATTCCAGAGTCAATGCAGCAATATTTGCACCCGACACTACTCGTAAGTTGTTGGAGTTTTCTGACGACATCATTTTTGACTTGATCAAACGAGGCAAAGCATGCAACTTAAGCAATGACAATCGAAACAATAAGAAAGGAGATGATCACAGCGTTGCTTCGGAGTCTTTGTCACAATCATCCGCAGAGGGACATATTATTGTGACAACTGACCAGTACGGATTGATACGGGTTTTTAGACAGGATGCTGCAAGAGATATCAGAAAGAAATTCCAATCCCTCCAGAAAAACAAACATTGTTCTAATAAGCAAGAAAATACGGCTCCTATGTATCAGGTAGTCGGTAAGCCGTTGGCTAAGCTGGATTCAAACAAGTCCTTGATTTGCAAAATCGCAACCCATGGAAGAAGTATGAGTCCCACTCATGAGGGCTATTTCATACGCAAGATTCATAGTAAGGTCAGAACTCCACCAACAACTTCAGGCTCTTACAGAAGTACAGTTTCGAGCTCTGAAGTTCTTTCCAAACACTCGTCTACGGGAGTTCCAAGAATAATTTCTTCGTCTTCGATAATGACGCAGAATCTGAAGCCACAAGTCAATACTCCACCAACTGTGTTTTCACATCCCGAATTAAGCTTTGATATTGACGAGGAACAAGTAGAATCTCCAGTATCTTCAAAAGGCTACGACCTCCATGACGACAAACATGAGAACCACATCGAAATCCTTGATACTTTCAACTCTCGACACTCTACATTGAATAATGGCACACCTCCATCCATGAATCCATCCATGGATCCTTCCATGGATCCTTCCTCGAATCCTTCGATCAGCGATTCACTGGCCAGTGTTCCACAAATCCGTGTTCATGTTGACACGCCATTACAGAACACATTTACGGTTCCTCCAAAATCACGGAGTAATTCGAGTATTCCTTTGATTCTACGAACTGATACCGATAATACTCTCGACAATAATGAAGTGGTCGATTTCGAAACCCCCGTGGACAATATTGATTCATTTCATGAACAAGTTAGCAGTCTAAGTGTGAAACCATCTCGCCCAAAATCACATAAAAGATGGCCCATTGTTTAAACAAAGGAAATTTATATATGAGATGGTAAAACATTTTATTAATCAATGGTAAAACATCGTTTATTTAGTATTTGAGGAATACAGTTATTCTAATTTACAATACTTTAGTACTTGTAGAATTTACTTAAATATACAAAATTTCACTGAAAGTGTTCAACCAGACCAGTATTGGTAACTCTTTGGTTTGCTTACACTAACAGGTAATTTATCGAGATCATTCTGCTTAGATTTGTCGTCATCAATTTCCATTTTGTCACTGACTTTATCGGAATTGACTGGGTTCAAAGATTTGTTGATCTCGTTGACTTTTACTGGGGTTATCAAATCGTCCAAGATGTCTGCAAGTTCGGGTCTTTCTTGCTTTAATTTTTGAAGCTTTTCAAATTGGACCCATCTTTCAATAAGCACTTGGATTCTTTCCAAGTTCAATTGGCTTTCTACTTTGAGTAAACTCTCCTGTAAAGTGTCGACTTTCTTTAACTTCTGTTCAAACTTTTCCAACGTCAAGCCGATAATTTGGTTAATCAAGTTGGATTGTTCTTGTACTGCTTCAGCTTTCTTTTGTTGAGCGTTGTTTTTAACCAAATCCTTTCCTGATTGTTCAGAAATGATCTTTTTTACAATATCGGTGACTAAGGTTTCGTTAGAAGGCCCATTTTCTTCTGACTTTACGTTTTCTCCTTCAATTAGTTTGCTCAAGAACTTGTCTTCAATTGGCAATTGTATGAACTTCAATAAACATTGTTCTCTGGTTTTTGTTCCAACATGTTCACTGATTTTGTCCCATTGTCCATTTCCATTAACGTTAACATTGACACCTCCATTCATGTTTGGAACGTCGTAGGTTCCAAACATTTCAATTCCTTCCAAAAGCAATAATACTTCTTGTTCGGACCATTCTGCCAAATCCTGATTCTTTTGTAATTTGACAAAATCAGATGATTGAAAATTCAGGGGGAACAATCCCTGGTCATAACAAATCGAGCACAAAATACTGGCGTTATTTATTGTTGATGAGGGGTTGTGGGTGTATGATTTGATTCTCAAGTTATGGTACCTCACGTTTGTTGCTTCTTTTCCACAGATATTGCAAAAGTATTGCACGAGAGATGTGTTTTTTGGGGCAAACTTATTGTTACTTGTGGTGTACACATTTCTTCTGAGTTCCAAGTTTAGTGAGAGGTGGTTGTCTTGTTTGGATGGTATTTCGGCGTCGTCTGAAGCAGATGGAGCTGGAGAGGGCAAGCTGGCTTGCTTATCGTCAACGATGGTGGCATCTTCAGGAACAAAAGGAAGTAATCCAGAAGGCGTGTCCAAGGTGACTTGGAAATGGCCGGTGTATTGAGGTCCTACGATCGAAGACTTTGTTCTTGGATCGATTTGGTAATTGATCAATCCCCATCTCTCCAAGAACTGATGGATTCTGATAATTGAAGTCACGTCTCCTGCCAAATTTCTACGAACGGCTGTGACTGTCAAATATTCACGAGGATTGAGTCTGTAGGCATTAACCATGAAGTCTCTCATGTTTTTATAGACTTGGTCACATTTGTAAGTTGATTTAGGAGTGGCGTCAACAAAAAAGTCGGGAAACAGCTTTTCCTCGATCGAATGAATCTTGCTTAAATCAAACCATTTAGCAAACGAAGGAATGATAATATGTTGGGCCTGCTCTGCTAAGTAAGTTCTTGCTTTTTCTTGAAATTCTTCTCTCAACTTGGCTGCATTGACGCTGGCTTCTTCATCTTTAACTATATTTGCTTCTTCCAATACGGGTTCTTCTGCAGATGACTTGGGTGTCTCCACAGCAGGGGTTTCAGGATCTATAGATGACATCTGATATGTTGTATTGGGTTGGTAGTATAACGGGTCGGGACGGTTCTTGTCTGACCTGCGTTTGTTATTCAAATTGGTAGTTACTTTTCTTCCGATTTTTTCTGGAACTATTGCACGACCATGTCGGTTAGTTTTCTACGACATTTGCGACATCTATTTGGAAACGCGTCAAAAGTTGGTTGATTTTACAACCAACTTGATACATTCAAAGTGCTTTGATAGACTAACAATGGTGGGAACAAGAAGACTGGCGAGAAACGCAAATCACTCAGTTAGAGAGTATCGAGAGGAGTCTTCAGACGCTGAGAATCCGGAAGATGAATACGAAGAGCCTCAAGCGCGCAAGAGAGTCAAGCACCAAAGTAAAGCCAAACCCAATAAGAAGAGAACCACAAAAAGAAAACTTGATTTGGATCAGGCAGAGGCAGAATTACCAGAAAATGGTCTTTATCAAGCCTTATCGCGTCCAGAAATAGATACACAAGATCTCGCCTTGGAATGGATAGAATCATACGAAGAAGACTCCACCAAAAACGCTAGCGATTCCATAACTATGTTGGTCAACTTAGTTTTGAGAAGTTGTGGCTCGGTGCATCTCTTTCAACCTCACGATATAGTAAATTTGGAATCTGCTGCAGAAACTGTAGGAGAATTAACCATAGCTTTTGGTGAACAACAGTCTCATAGATTTCCATTCAAGGCTTTTCCAGTATTCAAAACCAATGTATTGAACTTTTTTGAGTTCTTGATTGAGACCTCTCATGAAAAAGGTATCTTATATAAGTACGATAACGAAGATGAAGATCATGATGATGAAGATGAGCTTTTATCGTCGCCATTGATGACTAATATCCTTACGTGGATATCTTCGTTGTCTTCTAGCACTATTCGGCCTTTGAGATATGTTTCTACGGTTGTGCTTTTGACCATTCAGAATAAATTATGCAGCATTATTAATACTGTGGTATCGGGTCTGGAAAAGGCACAACGTCAATTGTTTAAAATAACGAAGAAGAACACAAAAAAGTTCGAATCCTTAACAAAAACCGTTGTAACGTACCATCACCAAAAAGAAACCATTATAGAATATTTCAATGAAATAGGTAATGTAACATTAGGACACAGGTATAGAGACATTGATCCAATAATAAGACAAGATTGCTTGAAATATCTCAGTCAAGCCATGATTAGCTACCCAGAACACTTCTTCCAGGCAACATTCTTGAGATATTATGGATGGCTACTTTCAGATCCTGCCAATAGTGTCCGTATTGAAGTTACCAAAGTATTGTTGAAACTTTACAAGAATGCCACGAATAAGGGAAGCTCTGGTATGACCATTGGGTTTAGACAATTTACTGAACGGTACAAATTACAATTCATCAAAATGAGTAAAATTGACGCTGATATCTCTGTTCGACTCAATACTATTGGAATATGTTGTGAGTTGTTAAAGATTGGTTTTTTGGACGAAAACGATAACATGGAAATCATCTCTAATTATTACCAACTAAAATTCCAAAATGCTGCTTCTAACTCAACCACCCAGAAATTCAAACTTGAGCTTGCTAAATTTATTGCTATATTGAATCTTCAAATCGTTGATAAACAAATGGAAAAGAATGCCATGTTTATAGATAATTACGATTCTACCGATTTTGGTGACGAAGACGATAAGTTACAAATCAAAAATTGTTTGAAGGTGAAAAGCTTAATCAAGTTGTTGCAAGATTCCGTGACATTCTTTTTGAAAACGAACTCAACCATTAGCGAGGCCGAATTCAAGGCAAAGAATGTTCTAGTGGACGTCTTCGGTACGTTGTACCAACTCCCTACATACGACAACACCTGGGAGTCTCTTGTTCGTTACATATTACTTGATCCATCTTCAATTGTATTTACACCTATGGAAGGTGAAAGTGAAACTGAGAATTTAGAAGTTCAAGATTTCAAGCAATTGCTAGAATTGCTGGAAGAAAAGGAACGTGTTTATTTGTTGAGCTTTATTAATGGGGCAATTGCAAACATTCTATCTGACAAGTCAAAGAAACTGCAAGATCAGATTTCCATCGTTTTTGTGAAGTTGGTGGACTATCTACCATCTATTCGGGCCATGGCCAAGTCGGGAGATGAAATGAGATTATTTTTATCTCTTTGGAATAACTTAATTGAAAGCAATGATGACAATTTCAATATTTTCACGACTTTTAATAATCTGGGCCAAATTGAAATGTACAATCAAATCATGTTGAACTTTTTAAAATACTATCAAACTGGTGAATTTGATGAGAATGAAGACCGACTGATATTAGGGGAGTACGATTCTCTATTTGGAAGATTGTTGAGTCACTATAAATCGCCGATATCTAGCGGATTGAGTATTATGACCTCTCAAATTAAGCTTGATGTACAGTCGATGATTCAAGAGATTGTTGCTGAATTTGTAGATATTATTACGTCTAGAAGTCGTGAAAGTACTCCAGATGATGAATTGAGAACTCAGAAAGAGCTTATAAGTGAAATTGTTGAAGCCTCCGGGCCATTGTCGAAATTGCGAAAGTTAGGAGACCATATTGAGGTTGGTGATATTTGCAGCGGGAACAAGGTATTAAAGGGTATTGGTAAAATGGTGAAAAGATTTGATATATGTATTATTGCAAGAAGTTGGGCCAATAATTTCGTGAAGGTGAGCGACGAATTTTTGACATCATTAAAGATTGCTTTAGATTGTATTCTCGTGTCTATGTCATGGAAGTTGGAAAGATTGATACATATGGAAGAGGTCCTAGAACAATCTCAGCAAGATATTATTGAAATATTTGAGAATATCAATACAGTGTGTCCAACACTCGAACAATTATTAACTAACATTACAGAGCTGGTTACAATTATTGGATACGACTCTTCACATTTCAAAATAAGAGAAAAGTTTTTTGAATTGAAAACATTGATTGCAGCCAAATTCATTGATTTGATCGTTTCACTACGTGTTTTCTACGTAAAGTTCAAGAATCAAAACAATTTCAAGAACTTTGAGCAATTCTTCGGAGATGAAAGATATTCAGGTACTAAATACGTCAGCCGCATTCTTCCTCTATCAACACAACAAGACTTATTGGCTCTATTTTTGTACAAGGAAGTGAAATTGGCAAAACATTTAGGAATTGAATTAGATAGAACTGATGACGAGGATGTGAATCTTGAGGAATTGGTTCAAGAAGACAATGAAGAACCTGAGCTCCCAAGTATGTTTGATTCTGATGACGAGACCGACGGTCAAGAGCATTTGCAGGAGGTGGAAATACGAAAAACGAAATTAAAGCAAGAAAAGGCGTGGCTCTACGAAAAGGAATTATGTGTATTTACGCTCAAGATATTTACATTGGTGGAGATGGTGATGGTCAATGAATTTGTTCTATCCCGAGTTGAACTCAATAGCGAAAAGCTTGGAGGGATCTTTTTGAAAATTGTCAAAAATAATCATGAAGAAAATGAGGCAGCTAAGCGTAACCAAGGTGCGCCAGAGCCCATTAACCCGGTCGCTGGTATGGGAGCATCCCCGACGATCGCTGCTACAACACTCTCCTCTGCACAAATTACTACAACAACCCCAACCTCCATTGCTGTTACGACTCCATCTCCTACTGGTGCTCTAACTCCTTCTCATTCGATAGGACATTCGTCTTCTTCACCATAGTTCTCAGATTGTACACTAAACGATTCTAAAAAAGGCTTTTAACTTCAACCAGCCAATCAAAACTTATTTGCAAAAAAAATTACTTCATGCAGTTTTCCTACTACACCTTGCCCGATCATGGGTGTGTAAAGCCGATAATCAGATGTAATTGATCAATCTGATAACATTTCCTAAAAAAATAATCCATGAAACTTTTTTGTTTGCATTTTTGCATTGGCATTTTCTCGGTGCACATAATTCTCAATTTTTAATAGTCAATCTCATGCGCGACAGCTGCACGAAAACAAAAGCTCCGTATTATGGGAATTTCCACATCCTGCAAATTTCTCACGCCAGCCTATGAGAAGCCTGAATATCATGGGGAAAATGTCTCCATTAGCGAACTTTCTTGCCCGGATCAGGTGATTCTATTTAGTTTTGCACCAATCTTTCAAGTGATACTGAACTTCTGGGGCTAGAAAGTCATAGTCGCTGTCATCACCAAGTATTTACCATTATAGTAAGAGAAAAGTCTCTAAATTCTGACGAGAGGTCCTGTTGGTCCCGAAAATCGAGTGTTGTCATTTGGCATACTTCATATAAGAATTCTGAAATTATTATTTAAAAACAAAGTAGTTGAAAAGTTTCTTGGCGCAGATGAGTCCAATTTTTGGATTTTTTTGATGCAGTATAAAGCGAGCTTGTGTTCCACGAGGTTTGAGATTTGTTCAGCATAATCGAATCGTTGTTTTAAAAACCATTGCAATTGTCTTTATTTCTTTACTCGGCTACCCACCCCGCTAATCCCCCAATCATTGTGTCTTTGACTAGTTTTCAGGCATAATTTTGATTATATTGCAAAAGTAAAGGAAGATTCAAGATGGTTAACGTATTTAATGTCCAGATTTTCTTTGTGGTCTTTAGAGAGTCTCTTGAAGCTGTTATTGTGGTTTCTGTCCTTTTAGCCTTTTTAAAACAAGGTTTAGGTGGTGCTACTGAAGATCCAGTTGTCTACAAGAAATTAGTCAGACAAGTTTGGTTTGGAGCGATTCTAGGTTTGGTTGTCTGTCTTATTCTCGGTGCTGCCTTTATCGGAGCTTTCTATGGTTTAGGAAAGGATGTTTGGTCCAAATCTGAAGATTTATGGGAAGGTATTTTCTGTATTATTGCTACCGTTTTGATTTCTCTTATGGGTATTGCCATGTTGCGTGTCAACAAGATGAAGGAAAAGTGGAGAGTAAAGTTGGCAAGAGCTCTTGTCAAGACTCCACCAAAGGGTAGAGACAGATTCAAGCTCGGTCACTTGACCAAGAAGTATGCCATGTTCATCTTACCATTTGTCACAACTTTGAGAGAAGGTTTGGAAGCCGTCGTTTTCGTTGGTGGTGTTGGTTTAAACCAACCTGCCTCCTCCTTCCCTCTTCCTGTCGTTTGTGGTTTAATTGCCGGTATCTTTATCGGTTGGTTGATGTACTACTTTGGATCTGGTCTTTCCATCCAAATTTTCTTGGTCATTTCCACCTGTATGTTGTACTTGATCGCTGCTGGTTTATTCTCCAGAGGTGTTTGGTTCTTTGAAAACTACAAGTATTCCAAGCAAACCGGAGGTGATGCTGCTGAAAACGGTTCCGGTCCAGGTACTTACGACATTTCCAAGTCGGTTTGGCACGTCAACTGTTGTAACCCTCTTACCGACCACGGTTGGGATATTTTCAACGCCTTGTTCGGATGGCAAAACTCGGCCACTTACGGGTCCGTCATCTCCTACAACATCTACTGGCTCGTTCTTATTGCGGTTATTGTCTTGATGCTCTTTGAAGAAAAGAACGGTCACTTGCCTTTCACCAAGAACCTTACTTTGGCCAAATTGAACCCAATGTACCACATCAAGGGTAAGAAGAAGAACGAATTGACCGAGGCTGAAAAGAGAGAATTATTCGCCAAGGTCAAGAATACTCAAATCGGTGTTGAAGAAGTTGCTTCTGAAGAAGCTGCTTCTGAATCTTCTGCCGAGAAGGTCGTTGCTGAAGTTTCAAAATAATTTTAAATTTCCAAATAGTCGAAGTTTCAAAATAAGTTTAAAGTGCCGATTTTCTTGATATCTGTTCCATATAATTACACACACACACACACACATGGGACGGTTTATCAATTGAATCCACTCGAGCTTAGTTGAGCTTCTTCACTCACTACACGTCCAATTTTTTAAATCTATAGCCGAGTCTAAACGTTAATTATGTGGGGACATAATTTAACACAACCATTTCATGGTTATCATTTTGGGGTCTTTTTGTTTATCATGTATCTATAACGGGTTTTATTGAATTGCTTTGTAGTAACCGTAGATATAGTGGAAATTGTGCTAATCGAGTGGAAATTATTTGAGTCACGTGGCAATCTGAAACTAATGTCATAAACTAGTAGGGTGTATTTATTATTTATTTCAGTATTTACAGGAAAAGTCGTTGGGTTGAGATCCAGAACGTCGTGCAAGTTGGTCTGGTCCTGTTGAAGCCACCTAGTAGCCACAAATTCAGCAACTCAAGACCCAACGAACAAGAATGTACAAGTCCTATTGAGAGGAATCATTTGGGAGTGGATATTTGGACTAGTGGAAATGACACTGGAAATGACACTGGAAATTTACACTAGTAAATATTTACACTAGTGAATTTAAAATTACCAACGGGTACAAAGTCATACTAGTAAGATTCATGGCCGACACTACGGTCAGTGACATTGTACTATTAAATTATTCTAGTGATAGAAACATTTTCTTTTCTTCTTGTTCGGCTAATAATAATCATTTCCTTCATACTCCTCCTCGCTGAAACTGTAATCATCATCCTCGTCAAACCCCTCGGAATCCTGGTCATAATCTGCCTCATGGAATCCCACATATCTATTCCTCTTTCTCTCTACCTCATCGTCTGACTTGTCTTCTTCTTTCAAATCGTGTATAATGCTGGAAACACGAGCATTGGTAAAATCTCCTCCATGGCTCTCCCTCACATCACTTTCATCTCTCTCGTCCAAATCTATTTTCAACTCGTAGATGATATCAAAACATTCTGCGAGTAAAGCATTTAACGTTCCCTGGCCCTCTGGTATCTGGTTGTTGATAATGAACTTACCATCACTTCTCAAATTGTCGAGCGACGCCAATTTAAACTGGAATGGATAAAGCTCGCGCAAGTTATTCAACCCATCGATCCTCTTGATCTCAAGCAAGCATCTTCTCACGGTGGAGAGCTGGTTATGTATAGGCTGGAGTGATTCGCTCACTGGTTCGGAACTTTCAAGAAGTTTGTAGATCAAAGCGTAGCAACGGCGCAAGAGATAGAGGATAAGAATCTGGTTCTTTCTCAATTTCTGGTTCACAACTTCGTCCCCTGAGAATTTCAATATTTCCTGACTGAGTTCCAACCGTTCCTCGTCAATGGATTTGAGTTGTTTTTGGTAACTATATAAGTCTGTTTCTCTCATGGTCCATCTGCGTGTCACGAGCAAGTTTTCAAGCGTCTGCTTGATTTCAATAAGGTGGTGGTAAAGAGTCTCGAACTTTTTGTTGATGAGTTTAAGTGGAGTTTGGGAAAGTGTGAGTGTATCGAACGACGAGGCTATATCGTCAGTTTTGAAGGAAAGATCGTTGAGGAGATTATTGCAATCGTCGAGAAGCCCATTGAGAATGGACTGTGCTTCTTCATTGACCTCGGGTTTGTCACAAGTAGTGCAGACATTTTCGTCTTTATTAGAACTGTTCATTTCCTCAACTTGGGGTTTTTCACTCTCTTCATTTAATTCTTTGTTCTCTTCATTTACTTCTTCGTTCTCTTCTTTGGTCGCCTTGCTTTCCTTTTCGTTAGTTGGCTCGCAAAACACACCGTCCTCGTCTCTACATTTCATAACTCCCGCTATATCAGCTTTGGCATCACTGATGACCTCATTAATATCACTTTGGTTACTTTTTGTCATCCCCTGCAATATCTTCTTTCTTGTTCTTACCAAAGTAAAGTAAATTCCCTCCAATTCCTTGGGAATATTCTTAAACTTGTCCTCCAACTGCTTGTAGAGACCCACACATTTCATCAATTTTGTTCTAAGCAATAAATTCTCTTCAATTTTGTGAATATTATTCTTTGCCACCACTTGTTCGTCGATTTCCTCGTCATCATATGAGTTGGCGGAGATAATGGTCTTCATTTCCTCCAAACGTTCGGCAATGGGTTGCAAGTCTTCGTAAGTGTAAACCTGACACTCTTTCAAATGCTCCAAGAGCTTGTGTACTGTAGAGAGCGAGGCATATGTCGCTGGAGCGAACTTCGTCAAGCCACAGGTCATGAAACAGAGCGAGAGGAGCTGCCAAATATCGTCCACCCTGGCATCAGTAGCATTTGGCGCAAGTGTAAGTCCCTTAAGTTCCTCATCCTTTCTAGTAAGTTTCAACTCATGAAGGTCATTAAGGAACCCGTCATATAATTGGTAAATCTTATGGGAGTCTATATATTTGTTCCGGTTATTCTTCATGGATAGAAGGGTATTTTCGAGTGCTTGGAACCGATCGTATAACGGCTTTTCGTACCCTGGAATAGGATGCTTGGATTGTAGGGGTGTGCCCGCCCGTGTGGACGAGCTTGATGTCATAGGCGTTGTAGGCATTGTCACTGGATTCTTAAGGAGAAGGAGAGTGGTGGTGAATTTTAATTGAGTGCGTTGCGGGATCCACCTGGGCTCAGGGTGAAAAAGCGCCACGGGTTTAGCGCGAGATCAAGTCCGGGGAAACACACAGACTACGCTGCTACGATTCGACTCTAGTGAGGTCTGTCTTCTCTCGGTATTCTACTTCGTCCTGGAACTACCCAGCTACGGTTCTTAGGAGTCGTGTGGGGCGAAATAAGTGTAGGGATAGATTATGAGATTTATTAGACCTGACCACCGGAACTTATGGTGAGAGATCGGTTGAGAGATTCCATTGTTTATGGAAAGCCAGGGATTAGTAGGTGTAACGCCGAGGGTGTTGGTGGAGGCGTTGTAAGTTTCTTTGAGAGGTTTTTTGTATTCCTTTCTCTAGTCTTGAATGCTTCTGGCGTATTTAGATGTCCGGGGTATGTTAAACACCTATAAACCCCGGGAAAACATCTTAAAACTTCTGAAAACTTCTGAAAACTTCTGTAGAGAGCTAGACGTCGTAAGCGTAGCCACCTCTTTCAATCCTGTAATTTCTATCTTCTTTATTCTCCTACTTTCTCGATAGAATTGCATTCTACCTCACCAATGTTGTCCGGACACATATATTAAGGAAATAACTAAGATGAAGAAATGAAAGTCGGTCATAAGATGCTGAGATTTGAGGGGGTATAAATAGAGATACATGAATTGGCAGTGGCAAGTTAGTTAGGAGGCTCGAAACTCAGTTCGCAAGTCAAATAGACTGCAAAACGAGAAATAGGAACAACGACTGCTAGAGCGTTGAATGAATAGTAATAAGAGTCCTAACGAGAGACGTAATATTATCATGTTGTCATGAACTCTCGACTCCTTTCACTAGCTTATACACTGCTCATGCATCTGGGTTTGCTACATGTAAGATTTTCCTCGAGTAATCTGCTTCATCAGCCAATGAACCTTCAGAAAGTCTTCTTCTGCCCATCATGATAGGGTTCAACCGTGGATCCATTAGTCCCGACGGTCCAGAGGCCCCGTTCTGAAGACCCGGGATTCCTGAGTTATGTTGTGGATTGCCAGCTGTTGCATCGCTGGGGTGAACAAATGGATTGGTCATTGGCATGTCTAAAGGAGAAGTTTTTGTCCTTTTAGACCCTTTGGAAGTGTTTCCTCTGCCTAATGCTGAAGGCTTTGAGTCGTGGAACTCTTCTTCATCGTCGTCATCGTCACGACGATATCTAAGGCATAAGAATATACCCACAGCGATAAGAGCGATTGCGGCAATGCCTCCTACCACTCCACCTACTATAGGTCCAATATTTGTACTTTTCTTTGAACTTGGAGTATGACTTGGAGTTTCTGACGATGATGATGTAGATGAAGTTGAAGAAGAAGTCTTCGAGCTACTTGGAGAACTTCTGGTCACGGTAACAAAACCATCACTGGTTGCCTCACTGGTACCATCACTGGTTGTAGCATCAGTTAAAGTTGGTTTGGATGAAGTGGTTTGAGAATTTGTTACGGAAGTTTGAGTCTTTGAGGTAGAGGTTAAGGTTGACAGCGACGAAGAAGAGGTTGCAGAGGTCGTAGAGGTTGAAGCTTTGAAGCTGGCCCCGGCATTTGCACCACCTCCGCCTGGACCCGGATATACTTCAAAAGCACTGGTTCCTCCACAAGTCTGCTGTCCATATCCAAAACAATCAATATTACATCCACTGGTACTTGAAGTTGGAAGCGAGTCCAAACAAAAACATTCATTACCGTTTCTGAATGCTATGTAAGCTGATCCAGGACATTTGGCAGTACAGTGGTCAACACTTTGATAGGTATAGGTATCCATAAACAGGGCACCGGAAGGTAATGATGAGAAACAGCCCAAGGACGCAGCTAGAGACACTCCCATCAACATATACAAACTCACCGACTTGAGAATCATATTTACTCAAATATTATGATTTTGGTATGAAATGAATGACAGATTTAACGAAAGTAATTCAACAACAATCTCCAGACTTTGAAAACAATTTTCTATTCGAAATCAATATTTCCTTCTCGTTTGCTATAAGTATGAAGGGCACATCTAGTAAATTTTAGCGCCTCTTTCGTCAAAATTTCATAATACTATGGTCGTGTGGCTGGGGAAAAAAGAAAGAAAATTTCTAACCAGAAAGACGTGTAAGGGGCCGTTGTATTTTCGCGTTTCATCCCTTTGGCACGGTAAATGAAGGACGAAACTGGAGAAGAATCGAGGAAGAATCGAGACGTGGCTCAATGTTGTGGAGAGGCGTGTCGGTGTGACCAGTTAGAGCGTGTCATGATGCGATAAGTATTAAGGGCCTGATATATTATGAGTCGATTAAGGTCTGGAATTAATCTGTTAGTTGGCGATTATGTAATCTTGTAAACAAAGCAGCTCTAGACCCAATTGATCCGTGATCTATATTCCATTAATAACAGTCAGAACTTTGTATAGCGAATATTACTAAAGCGTTTTGCAACGATGCGACTGTAAGAGGCTCACTCTTGACTCTTCGTAGCTCGTTGTCGTTGATTTAAATAACTACTTGTATCAACTTGTATCAACTTGTGGCCTCGCTTAACTCTGAAAACGTCATATTAATTCCTAATTAGGTACAATCACTTCCGCGAAGTTGGCGTGACGACAAATACGGAAACAGATGTGGTGAAACGGGCTGTAACTAGTTGAAGACTGGAAAAGAATTGCCAATAGCTGAATGTGATCATCCTATTAAGAGAAATAGAGTTGCATGATTAAATCGTGATCCCATGTCACGTGTATCGTTTTTCAGAAACTCAGTACTATACAAGGAAGAAAGACTCATACTAAACAAGAATGTCTCCAACTAAGCAAGAAAGATTGCATTGACCATTCTAGAGAGAATTCTTGATTATAGGCGTATATTAATATATTGATAAACTCACTCTTGAAATATTATTATGTGGTAAACAATTATCTGATATTCTCACTTCGAGTTTTGAGTTAATTTCTGGATTCTACATTTTGCACCCAAACAGCGTAAATTTAGAAATCTATCCTTATACCTACCCAACTGTCTTTAGTGGAAGTGGTTATATCTGAATATATCTAAGATTCTTGGGCAGTAGTCTCGTTATTTTATGAAATTCGTCGTCCTCAGAAATGATCAAGGAAATATCTAACGATTTCTCCTAAACACTGAAGGTTTTAGTGCATTACTAACCGATGGCAAGTATTCAAATAGTCTACTCGGGAACTCTTTAATCGGTAGCCATCTGTGACTGTTAGAATGTAACCCCTCCTTCACGGTTGGTCAAGTTTGGTTTATTCACCGGCCATCACCTGGGGGATAAAATGGGCTCTCTGGATTGTGAAACCATAGGAACCTTTGGGGACTCTTGGGGGACACTAGCAATCAATATAAACACCGAGCCTTCGGTTTCTTAGTATAATTATCTGATTTATTGAGCCAGTAGTTATATGCTTGTCTCAAAGATTAAGCCATGCATCTCTGAGTAGCAATATACAGTGAAACTGCGAATGCCTCATTAAATGAGTTATCGATACTTGACCTATTGTCAATTATCTGATGACCTCAGCGTTCTCCGCCTGGCTAAGTGTTTTGCGATCCACCTACACTATTTGAAGGCAATTCTGGTGGGAATTGACCTAACTACAATTCTCTAGTTTTATTGTTACTCACAAAATATTCCGTAAGTCTGCCTCAATACATCAGATAGACTTTGAATTTCCCACTAAATACGTTCATTCAAAATATATGAGGATTATGGGTGTCGTAAATATGGAACTTCTAAAATCCGTATTATCTAATCCTTTGGAGTATATTTGTTCCAGGCTATTGAATAACTTTACAAATACAATAAGAAAAGAATTTAGACGAAAATGAATTTGGAGAATCAGGATTATGACTACCCTGACCATTCTTGTTGAGATTTTGTGCCTTTTTGTATTGTCTAGCGGTCTTTATGATTGCAAGCTTACATAAAAACTATAGGTTAGCAAGTCTAAAAATTTTGAAGTCTTCAAGAATCTTACAGTCTGTTGTGAATTTGGAAGTCTGCAATTTATCAACCTGTAGGTTTTGATTCAGCATTTTTTAAATTAAGCATAATTTCAGCTTTAACAACTTTATTGAAATGCTGGTTGTAGTATTTCTATCCTAACTATTCCCCTTCTCTCTTCTGATCAATACCAGTCGAAATTTTTGGGTGCAAAATATAAGGTCGTGTGATCCTCTGTTAATACGTACAGATTAAACTTAGATTATACGTCTATAGAGAGTCTCTGATAGTTTCACACTTTGTGATATTCTTTATGGTATTAATCACTACATATTCTTACATCTCGATCAACAAGATTGTATTCTAATATATATTTACGCAGGAGATCTTTCACTAAATGAAATATTTTTTGAAAACGATTCAATTCTAACCAATCCAGTTACTCTATAAAACCAAGTCAGAACAGTAACTTATAATGGAGAATTGGTAGATAAGTAAGTGTTACACCAGCTGCGTAGTTTTTACTTCAACGTCTTATCAAAATGAGCGAAAACGATTTTAATCCATTAACTTTTCTAAGCCCATATGAGGTTGCTAAAGACCGTTTTTTACACGAATACCATAGATAAATAAAAAAAACCACAATTTTCTTCTCGAATATCTACTGTAATTAATATAAGTATAAAAGATAAGTATATTACTCAATCAACTACAGAAGAATAGTTTGCAGCTAAAAGTGTACCAAAAATATAACGAATAAACAATGAAAGCAGTCGATTGGGTATACTCATGACTCAATAAGAACCTTGTCTACACATATCACACGCTCAGCCTAGCCTGCTAGCTCGATTATATCGACATAGCTAGGTCGTTCACAACAGCTCAAGTTGTTCAAGTCGTCACCTGACCAAAACGTCTTTTCCCCATGGCTCTTTTCCCTTCGAGACCCTTCCCTACATAATATCATCACATGTTTGAGCACTCATAATCATCAGTTATATTCGTTACTCATCCATCACGCTTCTTGGGACCGGACTATTCTGGATTGGCCGGTGGTATTTTTCATTGGCGTCACTCGCCGTCACTCGCCGTGTTGAAAGGGCCTACTTGCCTTTTAGGATCACCGCATGTCGCCAGAAAAAGAAATATTTTCATGCGTCCTGCACGTAGTTTCTTTTTTTGCGTAGTTAAAAACCACATCGCCACCTGCACAAAACCTGGCTGCAATAAGTGCCGTTCAGAAAATTTATACCGCCGGCCTGTAACGGAGTATTTGTATGAACTTACTTAAAAGACAAGAGAATTCTCGATGGATTCAATATGAAGAGTTTTACCTAATCATTATGTCTGACTTCAAAGAAGATAATTCCTTCGCGACAGTTTCCACTGAATCGAAGGACTCCATTCAAAATGGAAGATGGAACACATTCATCTCTTCGTTTAAAAGAGCTGAGGAGATCGACGACGAACTAGCTCTAGAGAAAACAAATTTGTCCAAGGGACTCAAAAAACGTCAATTACAAATGATTGCCCTCGGTGGCTGCGTGGGATCCGGATTGTTGGTGGCCTCGGGGATGGCATTAAAAAACGGGCCTGCGAGTTTATTAGTGGCGTGGGCCGTGGTATCTTCATTTTTATACTGTACCATGCAATCGCTTGCAGAGTTGTCTGCCGCATTCCCAGTGTCTGGGTCGTTTGCAACCCATTCTTCAAGATTCATAGATCGTTCTTGGGGGTTTGCAATGGGTTGGAACTACGCAATGTTCTGGATCATTGTCTTGCCTTTGGAACTTGTAGCATCATCCATCACCATCAAATTTTGGCAATCCGATATTAATTCCGTGGTATGGGTTGCTGTCTTTTACGTACTCATTATTGTATTGAACTTGTGCGGAAACAAGGGTTTCGGGGAAACCGAATTTATTGCATCCATCATCAAGTTGTTGGGAATCGTTGGGTTCAACATCCTCGCTGTGATCCTCATCTGTGGTGGAGGTGACGAAGGATACCTTGGAGGCAAGTACTGGCACAATCCTGGAGCCTTCACTACCGGCTTCAAGGGTGTCGTCGCTGTCTTGCTTACTGCCACCTATTCTCTTGCCGGTACAGAATTAGTTGGATTGACCGCATCCGAATCTCAAGAAAATCCAAGAAAAGCTTTGCCAACGGCCATCAAACAAGTGTTTTGGAGAATCATGATTTTCTACATGTTGACTTTAACCTTAATTGGATTTTTGGTTCCAGCAAACTCTCCAGAGCTTATCGGTGGAAATGGCGCAAGTGCTTCTCCATTCGTCATTGCTATCAGAGCAGGTGGAATTAAGGTATTGCCATCGATCTTCAACGTCATCGTCTTGATTGCTATCTTGTCTATTGGAAACTCGGCAGTGTACGGTTTCTCCAGAACCATTCTTGCTCTTGCCCAACAAGGACTTGCTCCAAAGATGTTCGCCTACATTGACCGTCAAGGTAGACCATTGGTCGGGATCTTGGCTTGTGCCATCTTCGGATTGCTTGCATTTGTGTCTGCATCTCCAAAACAAGAAGAGGTGTTTGCCTGGTTAATTGCTCTTTCAGGGCTTTCTACGCTTTTCACTTGGGGAAGTATCAACGCCAATCTCATCCAATTCAGAAGAGCTTTGGCCCACCAGAATAGAGGACTCGACGAGTTGCCATACATTTCAAATACCGGTGTCATTGGCGCTTACTACGGTCTCATCATGAATATCGTGATATTGGCCCTCCAGTTCTGGTTGGCTGTTTGGCCATTGGGTAAAGCTCCAAGTGCTTTGCAGTTTTTCCAAACCTACCTTGGTTTCATCATCGTGGTGGTATTTTATGTTGTTCATAAGTTGTGGACAAAGAACTGGAAGTTCTTGGTCAATGTTGGAGATATTGACATCGACAACGGCAGAAGCAACACCGACATTGATATGATGAAACAAGAAGTCCAAGAAGAGAGAGAATTGGCAAGAAGTAGACCGTGGTGGGTTAGAACATTCCACTTCTGGTGTTAGATATGCATTAATATAATGAGTTACGTTTACAGAACCGCACGAAGCGATATAGCGAGATATGTAAAATAAGTTGAGAAAGGGACATGTAGACATAAGTCTTAGGTGAGAAGAGAGTGGATCATTCAAGTCACATATAGGGTCGAAGCTCAGGAATGCGCTCTAGAAATTCATACACCAGGCGCTTCTATGTGTACTGTATGATATAGTGCATAAGTCAATTTAATGAACTTTCGGAGTGGATATCTCGGAGTAGATTCTTCAGATTAGAGATTCTCGGAGAAGATTCTTCGGATTAGAGATTCTCGGAGTAGATTCTTCAGATAAGAGATCATCTGCTAAATCTCAGATTGGAAATTATAGTAGGAGTTACCTGGAAGATTTGTTTCATGCAAGATAGTGAAAGTATTTGTTAGTCAAATATTTGCTAGCGCGAGGCCGCAGAATATGGCTGCGAAAACCTAATTAAAATTATACGAACGCAAATATTGAAAAATAGAACAAACCTCCTCTCTTCTCTAGGTAATTAAGCAGTTCTAGTAAACTGTGTCGTTCCATCCTCTATATCCTCCGTCATGTATATGATATGGAAAATCCTGGGTTTCATATACTTAAATTGACCTTATTCTAGAAAATTTATGCTTAAACTGGAACTAGTTGTACTTATAATTAATATATGGCTATGAAGTCTCTTAAGTTCATCATAGAAGTGTTTGACCGTCACAAATAGAATCTTTTCTTTAACTATCTTTCTTCTACAAAATTCTTCCGGTATCGGTATTATAAAGTTCAGATATCAATAAACAAACAATTAGAGTAACTAATACAATTCAAATGAAGAAATCTAAGAAAATGTCGATGAGAATGAAGTGAATCTGAGATCAATGTTGAAATCAAAGTCTACCCAGTTAAGCAAAAGCATTTAGAAAGAGCCTTCGAGACGCTTAGCTCTCAAGAATTCTGGAAAAGTCAAAAATCGTACTAGTTCAAACTTCTTACTACCCAACTCCTTCAGGGATGGAGAATGCAGAAACCTTAATGCCTGTTGAGTTTGTGGATACTTGGGAAAAGGAATGCGGCGAAGACATCAAAGAAGCTCAGATTATTGTAGTCGAAGTTCAAGACATTGTTGTTAAAGATCAAAGACTAGTGATCAGATTGGAATTAGCTGGGCAGCTACCAGGGCAAACGATTTGCTCTATCAAAACCAAAAGCTGCTGGGTGGGAAGCTACAAAAAGAGCAGCCTACTCTGATCCTACAAACTGAATAAAAGTAGCTAGTGACAAAGGGAACAATGAATCAAAGCTTACTTGGACTACACGTAATAGATGTAATTTTAAAATGCCTTATATTGATCAGTCTTTAGGAATATCCTAGCTACACCACATAAAACAGATGATAACAATAGCTTTGATTTTGATTTCTCTCTGTCTAAGCAAGAACTTACTTTTCAATAAGCAATCCAAAGATATAAAAGTCATATTGAATTTACTAAAGGTTTAATAAGTAAAGCTTTATATTGGAATATTCTCAATTAACTAGAAATGAACTTACAAAACTATAAATACACTCTATAGTACTGGTTCTTGCAGTAGTGACGAGTCTCAGATCCAATCATTTATATTTAGCTCCAAAAATAACTTTGATTTAATTATTATAAGTTAATTTACAGGCGACGAATCAGAAATATCCTGAAAAACAGTTTAGTCTCTCTTCAAAGATTTATTCTTTTCTGATATTATTTTACCATATATAATATAAGCCGCCTGCGTAGCGTAATGGTTAACGCGTTTGACTTCTAATCAAAAGATTGCGAGTTCGACTCTCGCCGTGGGTTTATTTTTTTAAAAATCTCATCTGAGATTCGAGATCTCTGAATAATGAACTAAATCTACGACCTGAGCTATTCTGTTACTTGTCACCACTTGAACATTATAGATTTGTTTTTTTCAGTGTCAGGAGAAATTCATCTGTATTATCTGAAAGGTCCAGTTTGCTAGAACCTCGGTGACACCCTTTGCTAAGTCAAATCCGGTAAGATTTCATTCAGTCGCTAGCGAGCCACCATCTCTCGCTTATACCCATTGGAGATACCCGAATCAGTACCAGTGAGTTCTTGAATTATCCACACCTACCCCTCCACCTCAGTAATCACTATGCATTTAGTCAAATCGCTCCGTCAATCAACCCTGGATATACGACTCTTATGGGTGTCAGTGTTTCTTCGTATGGCAAGTTATGGACTTACCAACCAAGTCCTTACCCTCTACCTTCGTACCCTTAAAATCTCCGAACCAAACATTGGTCTTTTTATGACCTTGACTCTCGTCGGGGACACCGTCATCTCATACGGGTTAACATGGTACGCCGATCGGATCGGTCGTCGTTTGGTGATGATCATCGGGAGTCTTATGATGTTTGCGTCGGGGTTGGTTTTTGCATGTTACTCACATTTTGCAGTATTGCTAGTTGCTGCAATATTCGGAGTAATTTCGCCGTCTGGAGATGAAACGGGACCTTTCAAGTCTGTGGAAGAGGCCGCCATTGCGCATTTGACGCCAGACAACCATCGTCCCGAAATATTTGCATTTTACGGACTATTCGCTACTGCGGGAGCAGCTCTAGGCTCGCTCGTTTGTGGATTTGTTATAGATTACTTGAATCTCACACGGGGTTACACGTTGGAGGTATGCTACCGAAGCGTTTTTGTGATTTACATGTTGGTAGCGTTGTTGAAGTTTGTTATTATGATGTTTTTGAGTGATAGCTGTGAGATTGGCGACGAAGACGAACCCGAAGATCTTAGCGATGACGGTGAGGTTATGAACGAAACAAACAACCTTCTTACAGGGAATACCGAGAGGTCTCCAAAACGTGGTCTCTCCAACAAAACTAGACATTACTTACCTCGGTTGTTGGCCATCTTCATGCTAGATTCATTAGGATATGGATTCATGCCTCCCGCGTGGGTCGTATACTACCTCAAAACTACGTTTTCCATCACAGCAACCACGCTAGGACTCTTATTCTTCTTCACCAACTCTTTCGACGCGATTTCATCCTTGCCTTCAGCATTTCTTTCTAAATATTTGGGTCCTGTGAAGGCGATTTTATTCACCCAGGCACCTGCAGCTGTGTGTTACATTATTGCTGGGTATGCGTCCCTGTTTGGTATGATGGCCGTGTTCCTCGTACTATATTATACTACCAGTACCATGGATGTTGTGCCTCGAACGATCCTATTAACGTCAATTATGCCTCGTCACGAATTGACGAAAGTTATGGGAATGGTAAATATCGGAAAGACTTTCGCCAGATGTATTGGACCTATATTTACTGGAAAATTGGCAGAAGGTTCTAGGTTATACGTTGGGTTTGTGATTGCTGGAAGTTGTACGTTGGTTTCCGATGTCATTTTAGGTATGAACTTTTTGGATTTGGATGGTGAAATTCAGAGGAAACAGAGTGTGGAAGCAAGCTTTTAAGGCTTGATGAAATTTCATGAAGATCAACAAGAACACTTTAACAATTCTTTTAAGACTCTACAATTCTGGCAATGTTCAAGCATGCTTTTACAGCTTAGACAGTATTTTGGGCATACGACTCAGACTTGCGTGTTAACTATAGAAATACGAACTTTCGAACAAGATATTCCCCGTTCTTATTGTAATATAATGTAATTAGTATAGAAAAATCACATTCAAGAATAAATATCACATTACTCAAGAGGACTTATGATTGAATATATGGACCCCATAGTAACAACAGTTTACTCAGCTGTCACACTACATATTCTATTATAATTTGGGCATATATTATTATTAAGTACATTCAGATAGAAATAAAAAAGACGAGACTTCCTCCACCAATTACAGGACTCAACAGGACTAAGGTTCCCATGAAGAAATTAGACGACAACGTTCATATCGATAGAATACCACCGATACAATTAGCCCCCCTCAAACTAAAGTTATGCTTGGAAGTCTGAGTTGACAATGTATAGGAAATGTTCTATGACATCGACCACATCCCACTACGGTGTGCAATGTGTCATGTATTATCAGCAACCTCAATTGCAATTGCAAGCCTTTGATAATAGTGTCTGCATCTTTGTTTGCGTCTTCGACTGCCAGAAAGTGTCTGACGTGCCCCACGGGGACAGTCCCGATTACTTGTCCGCAATTGTTGACTATTAATTGTGTATCCTAAAACAACATATCCAAAGTGCAACAAAGACACAAGGCAGCCAAACAACCCATCAAACAACCCTGGTTCAGAGTTCCACTCAGCTTTTGTTGAACATACATTGGTTGTTGCTGTTGTTGGTAATAACCCTGTTGTTGAGGTGGGTATCCTTGTTGTTGCTGCTGCGGGTAGCCTCCGTATCCCAGTTGTTGTGGTGCTGCTGGTGGATAGCCACCATAACCCTGTTGCTGGTAGCCACCTTGGCCACCTTGGCCACCATACCCTCTATCTTGGTCGTGAGCATTGTATGAGGGTTGCGCTTGAGGAACGTATCCGCTACTGGATTTGGCACCTTGTCCACTCTGATCTTGGGCCCAGCTGGGTGGAGCACCGGTAGGAGGAATGTATTCGCCTTTACTGTTGGACATCGTTATGTTAAGAGCTTAAATTACGATGAGTGGCTCCGTGCGTGGTTTTTTGACATCCAGCCAAAATGCCAAGGTCATGTTAAGGTCTATGCAGGATGTTTACACGCCACAATGACCTGTCTCTATAGGAAGACAGAAGACGAAGTGAGCCAAAGATGGTGGTCAATGAAAGCAGAACAGTCGGTTGAAGTCTAGAGGATGGGTTAATTAATTATTGAACAGAATTGAAGATTAGGAATTTGAAAAACCGTAGATGGCAGAGATTTTTAATTGAGGATGAGAGTGCAGAGACATGAGAGTTCATGGTATCAAATGAGGATAACGTTAGTAAAATCTTAGAGATTTGACGGTTATAGATGAGTATTATACATTGACAGACGACGATGCTGATTTTTCTCTTCTATGTGGTGATGTTTCTGTGAAAAGTCCTACCTCCCACAAATGGCTGCGAAAAACGGATTTATTCCGGAGCTATAAAATGCAAGCGAGGCTGGTCACTCTAGACAAAGACTAGATGGGCGTAAATAAATTATAGTGACATAGATCTGTGATCCAGCCTATATTCAGATTCATATCCATCTGCATCAGAGCAAATTAGCAGAAAGTTTTATGGAGTATTATATTCTACACATTTATGAATAATTATCACTAAAATTTAAAAAAATAGTTCATATAACTATAATTTGACCTTATTTAATTTATTTATAGGGTAATGCATTATTTTTATAATCTTAGTAACATCCATACAAAATATATTCTCAAACTTAACCAACTACAGCTAAACAATACATTGTAGATCATATAACTCATAAATACCTTCTTCGTTAGGAGTTGGGACATCTTGAAATCGTATCCTCTAGGTTTGTTAAATATAATATTTTTATTAAGAAATAACATAAATTAGAAATAGTATAAATATTTATTTGGAAGTATTTGGAATTAATCCGATATTAGTCGCATGCGATACGAAACTACCATTAGTCTCCCAAAATCTTACCATCACTTGAGTATTCATATTTATATAAATTACAGGCGCTACATTGTTGTTCAGCTCATACCGTAAGGTGTAATATTAAGCTATTTCTTAAACGTAAACCTAAAATAATCATCCATTATTTACTATTAAAGCGATATTTAACTGCTTCACCTCCAGATATTGATTTGATATGTCCTCCAAACTTTTGTTGTATTTGTAATACAGCTTTTTCATCTTCTGAAGCTACAGTAAATAGAATATTTCGTATGAGATATACCAAAATAAACTTCTTGAGTCCATGATTAGTATATGCGAAACTAGTATATTTACAATTAGATATGTTGAAGAGTATTTTTAATACAAAGGTAATCTCCCATATCAATATTATAGACCTAGATCATTAGTTTTGATTTTTATACACATATTTGTAAATATCTATGCTTAATACAAATATACAAAGTTTGGATTCCTATCTCCAAGCATTATCTGTTCACGTTCATCCTTCAATGCAAATTTCTCCTTGTATGCGTCAGTTTGTTTGACACTGTTAGCTCTTTTGACTACCAAAAAGTATGCGACTGCACAAATCATGGCAAAAACAACGGCTGCCAATGCTACGCTCAACCCCGGCTTGTAAACAGGAGCATCCTTAGATAAGAAAATGAAGGTAGCGATAATACCACCGATGTTACCGAAACCAACTTGCCATGCAGTACCAACGGACTTTCTAATATGAGACCCCATATTCAAAGCAGCCCAACATACAACAAGAGGCATGGCAGAATACAAACCCGAAGCAGTCAAGAAACAACCAGCATAACGGACGTGTGGATGGTCCCTCGCAGCTAAAATCATGGAGAGCCCAGCAATTGCAAACACACAGGCACCCAAGAAGAAAGGTAATCTCAATCTAGCACGGTCGGAGAAAAATGCAGTTATGTTAATGACAACGAATGCACAGAGCCATGGATATACCGAGTGTTGGTTGGCACTGACCGCAGAATATCCCATTTCTTTGATAATGGTTGCTGCGAAATATGCGTAACCATATGATGGAATGATCAAGCCAAAGTATGCCAACGAAGGCAACCAGATCAAAATGTCTTTGAAACAATCAAGTACGTCTTTGAAAGTATTTTTGATGTCAAATGCAGATTGGGTTCCAGAGATGATCTCTAACTTCTTCTTAAGGAAAGCACGTTCATTCTCATCCAAGAAACGGGATTCTTCAGGGAAATCAGCCACGGTGAAGAAGAGAATAACGGCACAACCACAAGTGATTATACCTTCAATGATAAATACCCATTGCCACGAAGATAAGCCGTGCACACCATCCAAATCATGGATTCTGAATGCAATAGCACCTGAGGCAGCACCGGAAAGTGCAGTCACAGAGAAGAAACCCGAGAATCTTCTTTGAGACTCGGCTTTAGTATAGTAGTTTGCAAGAAGGTAGAAAATGGAAGGAAATGTTCCACTCTCAGTCAAACCAATCAAAAATCTGCATGCCACCAATCCACCGAAATTGGTGACAAATCCCATACCAATAGAAATCGCACCGAAACAAAGGATCAACCCACTGAGCCAGACATGCGGCTTGACATATTTAATAATATAGTTAGAAAGCACTTCGAAGAATACGTAGGGTACAAAAAACACTGTCAACGCGATGTTGTACTGGTTCCCTGTCAAATTCAAATCTTCGGCAAGGCCATATAATTTTGCGTTAGAAATATTCACACGATCCAAGAAGGAAAGGAAATAAAGAAGACAGAACGGAGGTACGACCCAAAGATCTATTTTCCACATTAACTTCTTTTGGTTAATGCCCATTTCTTGGGCAAGCTGTTCTACCTTTTGCTCATCGGAGATGTCCAGCACCGAGTTGACGAAGGAAGCGTTATCGGACTCTGTATTTTTAAAATCCTTGTCACTCATTATTGTCTAAGGTGGAGGATGATTTATTTTCTTGCTGGCATCTTGTCTCTTTTATAATGCTGCCGATGATTCATCAAATACTCATAAACTGGGGAAGCAAAATTCTTCCTAATCGAGAATTTTAGGGCCGGCGTCGCAACATCCCGTCAAACCGGGGCCGAAAAGTGCTGCGAAATGTGGAGGCGCCGTTCGCGGAATATGCCTCCATTTCTATCCAATGATTACATAAACTATGACTAACAGTATTGGTTCTACACACTGGTATGGTTTTTACATTTCCTAATTGGGCGCATGAGGAATTTATATCGATAAAAACTTTTCTCGGCTATATACAGGGCAATACAAAGATGGGGTCGATTCAAGGACTCCGGATGGTGGATCTGGCATGGAGAGGAACACTAGGAGGGTCAAAAGTATATAGGGAACCATAAAAGAGACAATGTATATGAGGGTATACTCTAACTGTAGTTTGGAGGAAAGAATAGGTGTTCTCGGCAAGTTATGGAACAAATTGTAGGTATATTTAAAAGATTCAACTTTTAGTACAACAAAATTGTGCTAAAATACTCTAAACAACTCTGAGAGAGATTGTATATATAGCCTATGCGTAACGGAAGATTCCCAGGCAGTTTCGAAGTTAATTCCATAATATCCATAATCGGATGTTGCATACACGTGATATCGCATAGGGCTCTCACCCTAATTACCATCCCAAATAGGCAAGTGTACTCAAATATTCAATACAAAAAAGGTATTTCTTATAAAGTGTGAGCACGAATATCCGGGTAAATTGTTAAATCAGGTGTGAAAAATTTTGAGTTTTGTCCGAGACGAAGCATCATCATAAAGTACAATCAAATTTTGAACTTCTTCTTTACTTAATTTACAGCACCACATAATCCGTAAACATGTCTGACGTCGAAGAACAATACGTTGAAGAACAACCAGTCGTTCAAGAAGAATTACAATTAGTTGAATTGGCCACCGCCATCCCAGCCGATGTCCAAGCTGCTCAACAAGAAGTCAAATTATTCAACAAATGGTCTTTCGCCGATGTTGAAATTAAGGACGTTTCCTTAGTTGACTACATTCAAATCAGACAACCAGTCTTTGTCTCCCACACTGCTGGTAGATACGCTTCCAAGAGATTCAGAAAGGCTCAATGTCCAGTTGTCGAAAGATTAACCAACGCCTTGATGATGAACGGTAGAAACAACGGTAAGAAATTGAAGGCTGTTAGAATCGTCAAGCACGCTTTGGAAATTGTCAACGTTTTAACCGAACAAAACCCAGTCCAAGTTTTAGTTGATGCTATTGTCAACTCTGGTGCCAGAGAAGATTCCACCAGAATCGGTTCTTCCGGTACCGTCAGAAGACAAGCCGTTGATGTTTCTCCATTGAGAAGAGTCAACCAAGCCGTTTCTTTATTAACCATTGGTGCTAGAGAATCTTCTTTCAGAAACATCAAGACTATTGCTGAATGTTTAGCTGAAGAATTAATTAACGCTGCCAAGGGTTCTTCTACTTCTTACGCCATCAAGAAGAAGGATGAATTGGAAAGAGTTGCCAAGTCTAACCGTTAAGAGGGTCTTTCCGGGTGTATTTATACAAATCTTCATATTTCAATAAAGTCATTATGTACGAAGCGAGTCTTGTAAAAGGCAAAGTGTAGTGGAAGTGCGAGGGAACCAGCAGTTGCAAGAAACTGTAAACCCTCAATCTCAATAGAATCATGGAAATTCACCAACCTGTTAGTGAGAAACTTCACTCATATTCATTCTCTCTCTAGGTATAGTTCCACCACTAATTCTTCTCCCTTAGGTACCCTTAACTATGAATCTACGAATCTAATCCTAAGTTCTACTACTATTTCCATGTATTAGTTATGTGAATAGATTAAAGTCTAGAAGTCTACCTAGAGAGTGTTTTGATTATTCTCTAACTGTAATTCTCGTCTAGTTTACGCGACAATTGGATATATCGCTCTTAAAGCATATGTTGTGAGGTGTGGTCGCAACAAGAATCTGTATCTGTCAACTCTGGCTTGAAGAACTTCTAAAGAATCACCGTCGACAGATATTTCTTCCGCTGTTTCGTTATTTTCAGCTGCATCCAAGTCTGTAGTAGTCAAGTAGCCGTTGGCTGCTTTTTCCAATTGAGAGATTGATTGTAACGACATTTCAAGTCGCTCAGTGAATGCTCTTCTGATGACCCACTCTCTTATAACGAGTCCAAGCAAAAATGCTACAAAGAAACAAACACCAGCGAATATTTGGGTATGCAAGAATGGTTTCTTACTGTTCTCTTGACGTAGAGCCAAAGCAATGACTTCAACGAGAAGACAAAAGACGGAAACAAAGATATTAAGGCCCGACCATGCAGCTGGCAATTGTTCTGGAGTTTCAACGAGTATTACAGCTGCTATGGATTGTGCTAAGGAACTTCCAACCCCAACAATGAGTCCCAGAACAATTGAAAACGCAAGAATCGATGCAAAAGTAGTAGCATTAATCCAAACTGCGAAGACTAGAATACTGATAACGAGGGTAAGGCCAGTAGCCAAATTATTCCTACCGATCTTATCGGCAAACATTCCCATAAGTGGTCTCCCCACAGTTTGGGCTGCATTCATCACGGAAGTAACAGTCGAAGATTGACTATGACTCAACCCCACCAGGGTCCCATAGGCAGCCAACGAGAACAATATCAAAATGTATCCCATCAAACAGAGAGCAAACCAACATGCCAAAAGCACCATTGGTCCGTTTTTAAACACCTTGATATCAAAGATCAAGCGAAGGTTCTCCATTAGAAACTTCTTCGTTAATGCTTGTGAGAATGGGATTGGTTTATGGTTACGCGGTCTCATCACAAGGGATGATACGAGCGCCACCGCAAGTGTTACGAAACAGCACATTCTAAGAGCCCACCGGTGGCTTCCAGTAGTCTCGATGACTTTGTTTATACTCAAAGAAAAAACCACACCACCCAAACCAGCTCCACTGACACAGATTCCCATGGAAGTGGCCATACGTTTATCGAACCAAGTAGGGAGAACCAAGGTAGCTGGAATGAAGATGAGACTAAATGAGATTCCTACTAGCACCCCTTGTGTAAGATATAATTGCCAGATCTGCGTAGCAAAGGACGCCAACAAATAGCCCGCTGTTTGAAAGACAACCCCAGTTAAACATACTACCTTCAACCCGAACATCTTGTATGCTATCATGGATAAAGGAGCCAACCCCTGGGCAAGAAACACTACAATCCCACCGATCAATGCAAAATCATACTCCAGAGCTCCAGGAAATGTGTCAGAGGATAAATAGTAGTTGAGAAATACCCCGAAACCGGCGTTACACCCCCAAGTCGCAAATACAGAGAACATGGCACATATAGCGATTACCCAACCAAAGCCTCCATCTGGTGGAGGAGATTGCAAATCGTCAAGATCCTTTTCGAGTGAAACTTCTTGAACGTCATCTCGAGGGACCTCGGGATCTTTTCTTGTGCTTAGCCGTGACACCAAATCCAACTGTTCCACTAAAATTTGATCTGGATCTTCTCGCACGTTAAGAGTCCCTATCTGTTGGTCATCTCGCAACCCACTGATGATTCGTGATAACTCAGATATATTCGATCCAGTTCGTACCACTCTTCTGCTCGAGACGGCTTCCAACTCCTGGGGTTCATAATACTGGTATCCAACCTTATTTGTAGCACGCGACTCCGCATCTGACGAAGACCGTTCCAGGTACTGATCTGATTCTGTCATACTTGATGTTTGTGATGAAGTAGAGGAAACACTTTCATTTATATAAACGAAATGACTCAGCAAAAATGACTCAGCGTGACAGTATGAGAAGAACCCTCAGTGCGGAATTGGCTCCACTTATCCGTTGACGGAACTGTCACGTGACAGATAACGTTGCGACAACAATGCGGCAACTTAGTGCGAATTTACCGAAGTACAAAATAGAGGTCCATAAATACAGAGCTCAACGAATTTGTCTATAGGAATTTCAAATAGTAAATATTGTAGATATGAAGAGTTTAAATAGTGGATATTGAGAATATTCGTGATCTTTAGTTGAATTTTTATGAATTTTAGAATACTTCGCTACGCCCAACACTAAAAAGCTGAAAGTATTAAAAAGCTGCAAATAACCTAACTTAAAGGTTATTAGGGTGTTTCTACATATAAAGTACACGAACATCAGTAGATTCAGAAAGTGGAGCATTGACCGAGATTGTCCCTAATAATTAATTTAACGTCTAGACTTACTTCCATATACCCTACTACATCATATATGAGTTTCCAGCAATATTAAGCTGTAATTACGATATTCAGCGTAAATTGTTGATTACGTAATCTTATACAAAGAATCATGAGCGTTGGAAAGTGACTATTGAGTATTAATTAGCCACCTAATGCATAATAATCGAGAAATAATCCCCAATGACTACTTCGCTACGCTCAGTATTAAAATAATTCAAGAGTTCTACAGTATTCGATTCAAAGATCGATTATTTACTCGTTTCTCAGATTTCAATTATTATAGGTATCTTGAATATCATAAATATGAGACGAGAGGCTTCTCTCAATATCACAATAGGAAATCAGTTATAATTAAACGATATAGATCTCAGAAATTGCTCGGATTTAGCACTAAGAGTTAAGTATCTTCTACTAGAAATCATTCACCGGTTGATATTTCTGAAGCACCGAAATATCAAGAATTACCAAAATAACCAAAATCTCATATTTTGCAGCCAAATTTTTAAAAATTATTTCAACCATATAGTTCTACCATATGGTTCTCATCAGCCCAATAATTCAAAAAAGATATAAGCAGAACTCGTAGAAGTATCGCTTCTCAAGTTTGGAAGTTAAATATATAATAGTGATATACTATAGAATACACCAAGAATAACGATATACTTGTAGATATAGATATTGTGTTTCCCTAGATTGTCGCTTGCTCCTCTATAAACCCCCCACCACTTATTAGTGAGAATACTGACTTATTTATGACTCTGAAAATGGGTCCATGATCCAAAATGTGGGCAGATTACTGAAAAAAGAGAAGCCACGAGATATTCATATCTCATTTGTACCTTAAGTATTAATTAAACAATAAGCACCAAATTTATCCTTTAGATCTTTAGTACTGTAATCTCTCTTCTTTTAAAGAAGATAAATATTTAAAGCTTAATGAATATTGAATAACATGAAACATAATATAAATAAAATTTAGTATTTATCAATCATATTTAGGTGGCCTAATATAATTTAGTATGTATCGACCATATATTATCAAAGTTTGATCGTGGGGCCCAGTTCCGTATCACCAGTTCAGATTTCGCAGCCAAATTTATTTATACTGTGTGAGTTTTACCAAACTCCTGTCCTTGATTTTTCTAATATTCAAGATTTCACGAATACCCAGCCAATTATACTTCTCCACCCATCCTGCTACCACTCCCAACAATCACCTCTATCACCTCAATCGTTTCCACACTACATTCACTCATCAGTTGCTTGTGCTCTTTTGATCCAAATACAATCTACTATATGCAGTATAATTTTCAACCTCAAAAATCATTCACCCTTTAACTTGTGACTAGTTGCCACCAACACCCCAGTGAAGTATGTCAGGAGCAGCAGATTTCTTATCTAAGGGAATAGAGCTCGTACAGAAAGCGATAGATGCCGATACGGCCACACGTTACGAAGAAGCATATAAACTTTATTATAATGGCTTAGACTACTTAATGTTGGCGATAAAGTACGAGAAGAATCTGAAGTCGAAGGAACTAATCAAGTCGAAATTCACTGAGTATTTGACTCGAGCAGAACAATTGAAAGAACACTTAGAAAAGCAGTCCAGCAAAGGTGGAAGTGCTCAGAATTCAGCATCTAACGGAGCCACCAAGGCCAAAAAGGATGGCGATGCTGGCGACGAGGACGATGCAGACACAAAAAAGTTGAGAGGAGCATTGGCAGGAGCCATTCTTTCAGAGAAACCAAATGTTAGTTGGGAAGATATTGCAGGGTTAGAAGGAGCCAAGGAAGCATTGAAAGAGGCGGTGATTTTACCGGTAAAGTTCCCTCAATTATTTGTAGGCAATCGTAAACCGACGTCGGGGATTTTACTTTATGGACCTCCAGGTACCGGTAAATCGTATTTGGCCAAAGCAGTGGCCACAGAGGCCAACTCTACATTTTTTTCGGTGTCTTCGTCGGACTTGGTCTCCAAATGGATGGGAGAAAGTGAAAGATTGGTTAAACAATTGTTTACCATGGCCAGAGAAAATAAGCCGGCCATTATTTTCATCGATGAGGTTGATGCATTGTGTGGACCTCGTGGAGAGGGTGAAAGTGAAGCCCTGAGAAGAATCAAAACTGAATTATTGGTGCAAATGAATGGGGTTGGAAATGACTCCACAGGAGTTCTTGTATTGGGAGCGACCAACATCCCATGGCAGCTTGATGCTGCTATTAGAAGAAGATTCGAAAGAAGAATTTATATCTCGTTACCTGAAGTTGAAGCGAGAACCCGAATGTTTGAGATAAATATCGGTGACGTTCCTTGTGAGTGCACCAGTCAAGATTATAGACTTTTGGCCGAAATGACCGATGGGTACTCGGGCCACGATGTCGCGGTGGTAGTGAGAGATGCTTTGATGCAACCGATTCGTAAGATCCAACAAGCCACCCATTTCAAACCAGTAATGTCAGACGAAGGTAAGGAACTATTAACCCCATGTTCTCCGGGCGACGCTGGCGCACAGGAGATGAACTGGATGGAAATCGAAACAGACCAGTTACGTGAACCAGAATTAACCATCAAAGATTTTATCAAGTCGATCAAAAGTAATAGACCAACCGTTAATGCTGCGGACATCGAAAACCACATCAAATTTACCGACGACTTTGGTCAAGAAGGTAATTAACACAATAGCACGACGTAATGTATTACATATATAACAATAATAAAATAGAACAAAACGAGTTCAAGGTGAAGAGTGACCAAGTACTTATGATAAAGCAAGGTCAGAACATACAATAGATGGTAGTTGAGATTTAATTTTTGAATTAGACTAACTTGCAAGTATTATTATGACTCGAGCTATCGTTGTAAAGGACATGTCTGTCTTATATTCTTACATATAGGACCTCGAGAGTCCCTCTTGAATTACGTCAAATACTCAAGAAGTTATACCATTCCAGACCTCTAAACTGCGAATCAAATCACCCTTTTCATCGATCTCCATAATGTCTTTAAATGTCTCGATCCTATTACGTATACCTGTGTCTTCGATCAGTATCAATATTCATTGGCGAGTGTTCACGATCTCTTCCTGGAGATCTTTCTCTCATCTTATGGGCAAAAAGATCTTCCTCTTCGTCTTCTTGGCGATTTCCATTCTTCATTTTGTTTGCAAAGAGGTCTTCTTCGTCGGAGACTTGTTCTTGACGTCTGTCTTCGCGTCTGTCATCACGGCCACGTCTTCCACCACGATCGGATCTGCCTCTTCCTCTTCCTCTTCGGCTTCCTCTCTCTCTTCTCTCTGGTTCTCCGTGAATCAAATAATATCTGGAGTAGAGCTTTGCGTTCTTCACCTTTTTGTCAGATTGAAGCGCTTGTCTTACATACAAAACCACAGAAGACTCGTCTTCCTCCATGGATTCTATAGGAGCAGTCTCTTGTTGGGTTTCGATACCCAAACGTGACGATAAGTCACGTTGTTTTTTGAATGTAAGAATCGGATTGTACAGTTTGGTCTCACGTTCTTGCACGGCTTCGGCCAAATCATAGGATACTTCAGGTTTTGGAATGTTCGGGTTGGACCCGGTGATTGAAAGCTTAGACAATGTGTCTTGGGCGATTTCGTATGTCTGGAACACGACATTTACACTGGAGTCGTTGATCCATTCTATACGGAGTGTCTTTTGTTCATCTATTGGAAGAGGCTCGTAAACTGTAGAGGTCGAGTCATCATCGGGATGGAACACGTTGTAATTTATATAGTAGTCGATGAACGCTTTGATATCGTCTGTTGATAAGCTGTCCACTCCTCGTAAGTGGAGGGCTTCTGGTCTTATAGTTTCGGAGGTTCCGTTGACCACGATGTCAACGGCTTGTTCTTCCAATTTCGATTCTCTCTCTTTCTCATCATCGAGAGTTTTTGTCATGAGTCCACCATACGGTGCTATCACAGGTTCAGTCATTGGGGTTTTGATGAGTTATGGTGATGAAATGTACATAATGAGCGACGTTGGTAAATTCTAGGTACTGCATACAGACAGCAAAAAGTTAGTGGATGCTTATGTAACAAGTGAACCATAAAGAAGAACAAGAGAAGGACAAGAGAAGAACTACATGAAAACAAGAAGAGAAGACGAACTAAGAGAATATTTGAAGAATTTGAAACATTCACCAACTTATTTAATATTCACTTATATCGCTAATTCGTTCTAACATTAAATACTTCGCTCCGCTCAGTATTTAGAATTCACAAGATTATGTAATCTACTCTCCGAGTTGAATATGGTGGGTAATTAACTAGTCAAAATTTCCTGGGAATTTGTAAATAATATAATGGTGGATATTTCCAGGCCAATTCAATGCTAATTTAGTTTGTAGAGGCTATTTTAGTCAATATTCCTCTAGTTGAATCTTCCGATGGCCGTGTACTGCATATAGTATATTGATATCAAGCCTCTAAGAACCTTATACTGAGAGAACTGTGAGTGAAGGATAATATAATACTAGTACTCAATAATATATTTAATAGTCCGCATTGCTATGCTTGTTACTCTTCTCAGTAAATGTTGATTTCTCACTAAATACAGAAGCATTTAGCAAGAGATTTCTTTTAGAACTACTTCCGTTCTTCAAAGTATTTAGCTTGAAAGTCGAAAATACAAGATAATAGTATTAGTTTATTACTATACATTTAATATACATTTGTTGGCAGAAAGGTAGAGGGAGGTAATATCCAATTCTTGTGACAATATTCAGCAAATAACTGATTTTTCAAAAGGTGAGTAACGGAGGAGTCAAAAGGAAAATGGTTTGACCGAATACCCAAATGCCAAATCATAAACTTATTAGTAGAAATATTCACAGATTCTCGGATATGTTTACACTCTCTTGGAATAAGTAATTTAGAATCCACACAGCAATTCTTTGAATTAGTCCTCAGCACTTTTGCAATTATTAGAGGACTTCAATACTATAATGCAGTCTTTCTGATAAAAACGAATTGAACCCATCATCTTAATTATTTTACTGTTATGCTGTCGCTATCGTGGCTGCCCTTACAAACAACACATTATTGCATCTAATAAACACTTCTCCAATCAACTCTTCCTTTTCTCCCTCGATCTCATAAGTGTTTTCCAATTGTAAATTCATATAGTTATCCACCGAAACCAAAGATCCACGATATTCAGTTTTATTCCATTTGAGTCTGACTACCACTTCTTTTTCGATTAAAGTTTTAAGAAACGGTTTGGGGTTCACTGGTTGAAACTAGATGTTAGTGCTACGCTCAGTATTTGTGAATTAAAAGAGTTTTGAATAGAGAATAATGAATAGTGAATAGTGAAAAGAGAGTAGTGAACAAACTGTTAACAAATACTTTGCTACGCTCAGTTTTTGAATAAGTTTAGAACCTTTCCATCTAGACTAGACAAATTCGACTAAACTTTTACCCACCTTGGAACATTCAACAACATCGGGCCGCTTGCTTCATCTTTACCAACACATTCTTACATTGTGACGATAGCAGTCTTATGATATTGAACAAAAGCAAGAATAGTCTTGCTAGTTCCAAAACAAATATCCTTTCTATAGAAGAAGACTCTATTTCACCTCCAATACAATCCTTTCTTCTATCACTTATCAAGACTTCCCTGGGGCTGCCATCACTCTCACTTCACATATACGAACGCGAGATATTGCTCATTTCAAATTCCCTCTAGTAACCACTAGCTAGCTATCACTTAGTCCATGCCTTACACAAACTCTTCACTGCCCCACGTATTCATATCCCCCTAATTATACATACCGACATCTCTAAAGAACAAACTGGTTGATTCTCAAATTTTCGCGAACATATACAAACATAAAACATCACTCAGCACCATGTCAACCAAAAGCATTTACATAATCGGAGGGTTGCTCCGGTTGACGCTACTGATGATTCCACAAGTCATCACGACTCTAACGTCGTTAGTTGGAGTTTCAACGCCTATGAACTCATACAAATCACTCCAGGAAGCATTCTATTACTTAGAACACGGTATCAACTTATACGACGGAGGAGTAGTCCACCATACGCCAATATTGGTGGTGGTTATGTCGTTTTTTAACGATTGGTTTCCATTACCTATGAGTGTGCTTTACGTGGGTGTTGATTTGTGGATATGTTCTCGACTTGTGGCAATCAACCGTTGGTACAACGAGCATCAAACAAAGAGGCTTGGACGGAAAGTGATTGGCGCGTCTGATTCTGTCATAGTAGGATTCTATATGTTGAATCCATTGCTAGTATTGACAACGCTTTCGCAGTCAACTTTGGTGTTTGGGATGTTGTTTGTTGTTGAGAGTATTAGTCAGATCGTTCTTGAACACAATTTGTACCGAGGAATGATGTCGTTGGCATTGGCAAGTTACCTCACGTTGAGCCCGTTGTACTTATTAGTTCCTGTTTTGACATTGGCCCATGCGATCTTGAAGATGTCCTGGCAAGAGGTTTATGTGGTGGGATCGGGAATATTCGTTGGCTCTTTGATGTTGTTGATAATGGCTTCTTTTGCAATGACATCCTCATTTCAGTTTGTTTATGCTTGCTATGGCACAGCTTTAATGTTTGACAAAATCACCCCAAACTTGGGGTTGTGGTGGTACTTATTTACTGAAATGTTTGAATATTTTACACCATTTTATAAGGGTTTATTCAACATTTACGGGGGCATTTTCATCATTCCTATCACAATGAGGTTCTGGGAAGTTTCTACTGAATCCACCCAGTCTGAGGTCATTGAAACTGATGACAAGTCAGAGGTTGTGAATAAATCCAATAAGTCTGTGGAAGAAAAATCTCCAAAATCTTCTCTGGTGGCTATCGGAGACTCTTTCTTGGCTGTTGTTTTGTCGTATTTCTGGCTTTCATTCACCAAAAGTTATCCATCATATGGAGATCTTGCATTTGGACTTTCCTTCCTTCCAATATTCTCGTCTACAATTCTTCCTTATTGCAGATACTCCATTATCACAGCACTCATCCTTCTTGGAAGTCTTCTTTTGGGACCAATCTTCTATTACTCTTGGATTGTCTTAGGTTCAGGTAACTCCAATTTCTTCTACAGTATTACCCTTTTCTACGGTGGAGTCCATATTGCTATTATTATGGACCTTATATGGGCAAAGCTTTCATATGATTATCAAGGAAAGAATAGAGGGAATTCTAGTCTTACCCAGATATAGTCTTCGAAGATTTAGGAAATCGAGTCTTACACAGATATAGGAAATCTACTAGTGTAATTTCCAATATAAACTTTAAATTTCAAACGGCTATGGAGGTCAAAACTTGCTTATCATATAAAAGGATATATCTACAGATAATCCACTGGTGTTTTTATCAATTAGTTAACTTAAAATGACTAAGCGGCATAAATCAAGATCGATTCAAGACCTCGCTATATTATATAGAACATCTTTTCCGCAATATATAACAAAACATCTTTTCCGCAATACATTGTACGCACCTTCCCCAACCAATCACGTCGCAATAATTTTTCATTATAGAAATTCAAGCCAACAGAAATTTTCTTTCAAAACCAAACCACTATACATTTCTTATCAAAAGTATACAAGAATAAAATGTTATCCCGTGTTAGTGCTCGTTCATATAGTACAGCAGGAGTTAAATTGGTAGCTAGAGAAGGAGCTGGCAATTTATCGTCAATTTCTGTTGTTATCGGAGGAGGTTCCAAGAGTGGAAAGTCAGGTATATCTCACTTATTATCCAAGTATGCTTTCTTGAATACCGGAACTAAGTCAGCATTAAGATTCACCAGAGAATCGGAATTGTTGGGTGGTGCCTTTTCTTCCAACGTCACCAGAGACGCCATTGTTTTGAAAACACTGTTCTTGAAGCAAGACTTGCCATACTACGTGGAAGCTTTGGGTAATGTTGTTGCCAACTCATCCTTTAGACCACACGAATTCAATGAAGTAGTGATGCCTGTAGCCAGAGCCGAATTCGAAGCCTCTCAACAGTGTAACGAGTTTGTTGCTTTGGAATCCTTACACGAGTTATCCTTCAGAAAAGGGTTAGGTAATCCTTTATACTACGATGGTACCACCAAGATAACCAACGATGACGTCCAACAATATGCTTCCCAAGCTTACACTTCCGCCAACATCTCATTATTTGCTTCTGGTGTTAACGAAGCTGACTTAGCCTCATTTGTGGGTGAAAGTGCCTTTTCTGGCTTAGCTGCTGGCTCTCAACACAACGTTCCAGTGGAATTCTTCAAGGGTAAAGAATCGAGAATCAGAGCCGCTGGTGAATCCGTTGCTTTGATTGGTGTTCCAGTCAAGGTTGCTGATTTCGGCAAATTTGAAACTTTATCTGCTGCTGTCGGTAACTCTGCCTTAGTTGGTGCAGCTTCTCCATTATCCAAGATCCCTGGTGCTTCTTCCTTCTTATACAAGTACCAAGATGCAGGTTTGTTTGTGGTCAGCGTAAAGGGAGATGGTTCATCCGTCGCTCAAGGTATCAAGCAAGCTAAGAAGATTGTTGACTCTGTCTCTGCCACCGAATTGACAAACTCCACCAAGGCTGCCCAATTATCCGTTGCATTACAATCCACTTTTGAGAACCCATTGGACTTCAAACCATCTGCCACAAAGGCTTCTGTAGGTGAATTCAATTTCGTCGCCATCGGTGAAGTCGACGTTTTACCTTATGCCAGTGAATTATAATGATATTTATAAGCTATACATATTCCCGAACATCAAAATAATACATATCTTACATAGAGTCTTGAATTAGTAGATATAGGAGTGAGTTAATCGGCGAAATAGTAAAGGAATACCAACGATATAACCAGAGGCTATTATACATGGATTGAAGTATAATACCTACTTGATTCAATACTTCGCTTATAACTATTAGCAGGTTCAGACATCTACAAACGTACTATTCTTACAATAGTGGGAATCCAATCGAATCTGGATCGAATTTGTATACTGATAGAGAATTTCTGACTTGAATTGAATTTCAGTTCATCTCTCTTTAATCTTACTCTTGTAAGTTATCCATAACTATTGATAGTTCAACTGTATCGTAGTAAAATTTTTGACAAACTGTAATATTTTTATTGGATTTAGACACGATACTCCCATTATACCTAACTACCAAAAACTTTCCTTCCAAAGTTAGCTACACCTACTTGAAACCTCTCCACACCTTAGTTGTCCCACACGAAATCATATTCGGTCGTGTACTTTATCCAAAACATCTATGAGAATTTTTCAGATGGAGGAACTTCAATACAAGTAAACACCAGTAGCTCAATTCCAGAACCACCAAAAGGACTCTAGACCACGAGACTCCGGACTATAATCACCGCCACAAATATTAAACCATGTCTGATATCGAAGATAACGCTTTCAACGAAGGAGCTGAAAACTTCGATGACTTTGACCAAGCTGATCACTTTTCTGAAGAAGAATTCCAAGAACCTGAAACCGGTGTAGATGCTTCTAACGGCGGTGACGTAGCAATGAAGACCGAAGATGGCAGAACTATCATAAATGGAGGCTTGGGAGCAGAAGTGCCAGTCATTCCTAGACAGAAAACAACCAAAGAACTCGCCATTCCTAAGGAAGAAAGAACCACAACTCCTTACTTGACAAAATACGAGAGAGCAAGAGTATTGGGAACCAGAGCCTTACAAATCTCCCTTAACGCCCCTGTATTGGTGGATATCGAGGGTGAAACCGATCCATTACAAATCGCCATGAAGGAATTGGCCCAGAGAAAGATTCCTTTGGTTGTCAGAAGATACTTACCAGATGGCTCTTTTGAAGATTGGGGATGTGACGAATTGATTGTCGATCAATAATCTTGTAGTATAGAGGATAGTGTACAATAATTAAGTATGTCCGAAAGGTCAATAAACATCTGCATAGAATAACTACGTAGAAATAGTGTTAGTGAAATGTAACAAAGATGCAGTAGCGATAACGATATAGTTACAGTGATGTGATAGATAGAGTATCAACTATAATGAGTCAACAGCAGGATGATATATCTAACGCATCGATAATACTAGATCATCTATCAGGCTCTATTCTGGCTTCCACAATTAGTAGATGTATTTCTTAACTTTGATTACATGATATTTCTATGTCTCTCGATTTGCTCACGTTGTTTTCCGATTCTCCATTTTAATCAATATACGCATCTAACCACTTCGATGCCATAAAGAGTCGTTTACCATCCATTTGTTCCTTCACAAACCCTTCTACCAACCTGTCGAAGGTCGCCCGCGACAAACGATGATCTCCAGACCCAATTTCTCCAAGCTGTACGGAACAACATGCTTCCTTCAACAGTTCAACGTCTATGACAAGATCTTCAGTATATTTGTGGGGATCTTCTTCCTCCGAAAACACCTTTAAAGCTTTATGGATGGCCATGCGATCATCGACCTTCAGAAATTCCTTAGCCATAATTGTCAGAAACTGAGCAAAGTTTATGCCCAGGTCATTTTCATAAGACCCTTCCACCGTCAACATCTGCGTCAACTGTTGGTCGCTAGGGACCTCCAGCCCTAAAGTCGTATATAAATTGATCAAATCTTGCTTGGTGATGACAGAATCGCGAGAGTCACCGTCTATCAACGTAAACGCGTTACGAAGCTGTGACTTTTGATTGTTAGAAAGCGTGTTTAAAGCCAGCATGATAATGAGGTAATTAAAAGCTAGGAGTAGATAGTTTATATGAGTAGATCTTCGTTTGTGTGGATGCTCCTCAATAATAGCCTAGTGATTTCTGACGTTCTGGTGTGATTTTGAGTTATACAGCTCTGATCTTCAGCGAGTAATTCGAGTATGACTTTAAAGATCAAGCGAGTATCCTCAGTAGTAGGTACCTTTCGTAGTTAGAGTAATTCAGTAAAAGTGTGATCTCAAAGTGCTTCAATTATTGATTTGCTCCGCGTTGTTTTGAATTGTGCTCACAGGTTCGACTCTGGCTCATCAAAATCAATATTTTTGTTTTCATGGTAAACAAACACCCACGACACCACCAATGGACTCTGGAAATTTATATAACCAACCAATAGTTATAGACAATGGGTCAGGGAACCTAAAGGCAGGATTTGCTGGCGAGGACAAGCCGAAAGTCGTCCAGAGCTCCATCATTGGGCGTCCCAAGTACCAGAAGATTATGGCAGGGTCACTAACAGGTACTGAAGATAAAGGGAAACTGAGCGGAGGAGATGAATCATTTATTGGAAATCTAGCCCAGGAGAATCGCGGACTTTTAAGACTCTCATATCCCCTAGAACACGGAATGGTCACCAATTGGGATGACATGGAGAAGTTATGGTACCATACATACACGCAAGATTTGAAGACAAATGCGGAGGAGCATCCATTGTTGATAACAGAGGCTCCACTAAACCCCAGATCAAACCGTGACAAGATGACTCAGGTCCTTTTTGAACAGTTCAACGTGCCCTGTGTGTATGTAGCCATACAGGCGGTTTTATCATTATATGCCTCTGGAAGAACCACAGGAGTAGTTATTGACAGTGGAGATGGAGTCAGTCACGTCGTGCCTGTGTATGAAGGATTTTCCCTTCCAACATCTATCAAAAGAATGGATATTGCCGGACGAGATATTACTCACCAACTCTCATTTAATTTGCGTCGTATGACGGGAATCTCGCTCTCTTCTACTTCTGAATTGGAGATCGTACGATTGATAAAGGAAAAGGCTTGCTATATATCGAAAGACCCTGTACGAGATGAGAAATTGTACGCGGCTGCCCACTATATGAACTCACACGATCTGGAATTGTATTCATCATATAAACTTCCAGATGGACACGAAATTCCTCTAGGCGTAGAGAAGTTTAGAGCTCCTGAAATTCTCTTTAATCCCCAATTGATTGGAGAGGAATCTCCGGGGATTCATGAGTTGACTGCGTTGGCCATTGCAAAGACCGATTTGGACTTGAGACCAACCTTATACCAGAATATCATCTTGTCAGGAGGAAATACTCTATTGAGGAACTTTGGTGACCGGTTGCTTCTGGAATTAAAAAACAACCAACTGTCTACAACCCCTACAAATACCATTTGGAACAAACGACCTCTGGGTGAAAACTACGCAACCAAGATGAAAGTGAAGATATACGCACCTCCAGAGAGAAAGTACTCGACATGGATTGGTGGGTCCATTCTTGCTGGTTTGTCTACATTTAAGAAAATGTGGGTCACTTCCCAGGAATATATGGAGGACCCTGAAATTGTACATGTCAAGTGCATGTAGTAGGCTTGTGAAGTGTGAATTTCATGACATACATGATTAGTTCAACACTGAGAATACGGAAACCGTGCAGAGACTCAAGCTGTTGCCGTGAATCTCAATACGAGTAACTTAAATCTAGCAGGTCTCGATATATTGATCGGAGAGTATCTTAGTTCCCAACTTTAACAGTACCTGGAGAAATTCTACACTTACTCAAATTGAATGATCTAAAACTAACTGATCTTAAACTAGGTTAGAGTTATGGAATAACCCAACCGTAATGCAACTATGACTCGTTACGTTAGTTTTATCCGATACTACCTCTACAAACAGAATATCTCATTATATTATATTGAAATTTGTTCTCGAAACAAGATACATCATTAAGATAGTTGTGTGCAAGTAGCCAAACTTATGTTTAATATCACTCGGGTTATCGTCCTGGATACCAAAACTCACTTGAAACGAATCTGTAATCTCCATATTGCTAGATTCCCTATATACAATAATATCTATCACCAAAGTCACCTAAACCTGGAACAATGTACTTGTCCTCATCCAATTTCTCATCAATTCCACCAGTAATAATCTTGACATCAGGGTACTTGTCTTGGAAAGCCTTGATTCCTTCAGGGGCTGCCAACAAGTTCAAGAAGAAGATTCTGTCCATCTTGACACATCTGGATAACAACACTTCCACAGCCATCATGGCACTACCACCGGTGGCTAACATTGGATCCAACAAGAAAACAAATCTCTCGCTAATATCTTCTGGTAACTTCTCGTAAAACAATTTTGGCAATGCAGTTTCTTCGTCTCTCTGAATCAAAATCTTACCGATTCTCACTGATCTACAGCAATCTCTCAAACCCATTTCCATGGACTCACCGGCTCTGACGATGGAAACACCACAGATCTTACCCAAGAACTTGGCCCCGTCGTATTCGTGGCCACCATGACATTTGATAATCGAACGTTCCACTGGCAATTGGTTCAAACCTTCTTCAACCAAGAGACGAATAATACGATCGGAGTAGAACACGAAATCCCCACGCTTCGTAGTCTGGTCACGAATAATAGAGTAGAGGCCAACGAGCTGGTTCGTTTGCGCAAGGAGAATTACGTTTTTGTTGACTTCTTGTGAGGTGGACATCTTGGTGTGATAAGAGTCGTTGGTGAGGAGAGATTTTTTTACATCGTCGGAGATTTCATCCCGATTGCGTACTGCAGGTAGTGTCGAAACCACTTGATGTAGTTAGATATGATAACTGAAGAATGGTACAGAAGAAGTAGAGTTGTGCTAAGAGGAAGTAGATTTTCTAGAAGGAATTGTATAGCCACATCAAAGTTTATGGGATACTAAGTCATCTGAATGACAAGTTCTTCTGGGCCTAAAAGACGTGAGGTCTCATATTTTGCAGCCACCAGACTAGCCAAACTATAGGAAGCTGGACTTCTTGAATTGCTTGCTTGAACATTGAACAAGCGAACATACTTCTTACGAAGGATTGCTATACGCTTTTTTTAATAAATTTCCACATTGTGTTTTTTTGTAAGATCGCAAGCTGCTTGAAGTGATTTATGAATAGGAATGTTTAAATATTGTATCTACTAAGGAATCACTTACTAACAATATAGGGCGAAGAAATCGTGACTTTTGGTTAGTTCAAGTAAGAATATTTGCCAGAGTCACTAGTGGACTGTAGAAGAAGTAGAGATGATACCGGAATCAACATACGTATAAACCAATTATTTCAACATCACATAAATCAACTATTCAACATCCACGTAATTTTTATTTCAACATCTACAGAATTTACATTTTCTAAACTATCCAAAACCCCAAGAGATCCATCTAACGAGTCTTGCTGAGCGCGATTTTGACTATGTTCAAGAACTCACTAAACCTCTCATTGGGTGTCCAGCTAGCGACAATCAAGTATGCTCGGAATTCGCTATCATTTGGTTCTTTATTTCTCTTAAGTATACATTACTATATGGGTGATTACTATAGTACACTGCTAGATGTCTAGCATTATAGACACAGCAACTAGACCTATTGTTCGTGTTGGATAAATGGATTATCGATAATTTCACTTCCATCAAGAGGAGAAATGGTTAACAATGAGGTACATCTCACAACAACCAATCCCAAGTCTCTCGTTTTATCAGTTAAGTTGTTGTCATCTTCTGGGTCTAAATTGTTAGTATTCTGAGTTTTCCATATCATTTACTTCGATAATTAAGTATATGGAACGAGGATTAGTTACGAACGCCATGTCACATTAATATATGACAAACCAATTAATAGCCTAATACCTCTAATTGGCCATTATAATACATACCTCTAATATTCTCCTTCACATTCTCTAACACTAGGTTCATCAATTGGTCAAAACCTTTCAAAGCACCTATGATTTGTCTTCCACCAATGAACTTCACTCTGATTTCTTTATCTTTGTATTGGTTTAAATCCAAAATGGCCTCTCTTTTAGGTCCATTGTTGTTGCTGTGATTATTTTGTCTTCTTCTGTTATGTTGTTTTTGCTGGGATGTTAGTATGAAGCTTTGTCATGAATATGATGAGATACTGATTTGTGATGTACTCCAGACAGGCACCAGGGAGTGACTAGCGAGGACTAGAGTCAAAAATAGGTTGATACTTTAAAGATATTATCAAGAACGTGGCTATCCTGTTCTTCGATCTTCTCGACGTTTGGCTACCTATTAAGCTAATCAGGTCCATCTCCAATTCTCCAATTCTTCCGCTAGCCCACTTTAGCCAAGGAATCGTCAAGGTGTTGTTATTTTAAGTATCTCAAGAAATCTGTCTTAAATTAGGTAGATATATTCCTCTGAACTGCGTTTCTTGGTACGTCTTCCAATCTTCGTTTTGCGATTCAGAACTTCGAATATGCGTGCAAAAACAGTCATTAGAAATAGATACAATATAGACGACCGATTGCACATCAAGACACATCATATTTAACTAGTATTCATCAAAAGGTTTGTTTTACTTACATTATCAGCCATTTTGTTGTCTTGTAGTACTGTTTAGAGTGCAGGTTGAAATTATCATTTGTAGTGCTGAAAAAAATTCGGTCGTGCGAAATATCCAAAACAACCACTAAGTTGAAGTACTAATGAACAAGAAGGTTCAGTTGAATAGCCGTATAGGTATTTCGAAATATAAAATATTATGTCTGCATTCAGCCGATTGAGACACTGTATATCAAAAAATGGAAAAGTTTGCAGACTCTTGTTGAGAGAATTACCTGATATCTCCTGCAAAATGAGTCTTACTACTAGACAATCTACAAAAGTCATTTCCGTATTCTTATATCCAAGCAGTTGATTCATTGGTTTTGACTAGTGTACTCAAAATGAATTCATTCGTTGATACTTGGGATGGACCAAATATAGATTCGAAAAAGAAAGCAGCTCATTCAGCTTTAGATGGTTGACAGTTGCTCGAATATCGAATATCATAATTACACGTTTATTACCTATTTACAATGCATTAAAACTCTCCTCTTAACCACAACAAGCTTCTCTTCTTCTTGTTCAATTTCTTAGACAATTGTCTTGCGGTCAACACTTCTTCATCCATTTGCTTCTCTAAAGTACCTGTCAAAACATTCACCTTATTTTGAGGAATGTCGAATTCTTTACTAAGTTTGCTTATGGTCCACTGGGTTGGGTCTTGCTTCCTTAAGCTGATCAATTTTTCCACTACGTCTGGTGTTATTTCATATGATCTGTTGCCGGCAGCTTCGTACCTATTTATGATTGGATAGTTTTCCAATTCTTCTTTTGTGTATTGTTTGCCAACAACTAAACTCTTTCTAGGATCTTGTTCTGGTAGGAATGCATTTGCAGTTTTGATTGAAGGTTTGGAAATCGATGCTGGTGGATTATATACAAGGCCCTGTGTTTTTTTTGGTTTGATGTTAAATGCTGATCTGGCTTGGTTGAATGTATTGATAGGAACTGGTTCATATGAGACCGCACCTCCAACATGGCTGGCCTTTCCCGATGCGTTACGTATAAATGTTCTAAGCATGCCTGTCAATGTCGTCTTGTAGTGCTGAATGCTTATAGATAACTTTATTCGAAAAACTTTTTCAGATGAAAAAAGGAAAGGGCACGACTTTATTGATCACGCGACATACTAGTAACAACTATTAGAGTAGACTCCAAGCCAGCCAATTTTATCGATAGCGGCTAGTTCGAAGTGATTTCACTCCATAATCGTAATTAGTTGACTTCCTAAACCGAACTGTCCAATAATTTTAGTAGTACCAAAGTTTTAGAACAAGTGGGTGCAAAATCGCAGAAATTAACGTCCCATTATAGAGGAGGATAGAGAGCTAATGAATTGTTAGGATACGAAAAAAGATAAGTTGCTCCTAAGTTCAAGAACTCTTTATCTTCTCAAATCTTCATGAATCCTGATTGAGAATGTTTGTTGAAACACGGGAATTTGTATCAGCTCAACTACCCCCACCTATCTCTGAAGAAATGGAGTTTGTTCAAATTACATATTGGTGGCTAGGGGTTCCAAGAGTAGCCCGCATGTTTCATACTTGGTCAATATATAACTCACTGCCAGCCACTTCTAGGAAGAGAACTTCATTAGAAGAGTTCACTCTAAGCGTTCGGCAGAGTGCCTGGAAACATCCCATTCAACTCCAGACTAAGTAAATTTCCAGGCACCATTTAATGCATTTAAAGTGATCAATGGGTCCATAAGGGTGCACTATTGCCAACTTAGACCAAAGGGGAACCTGGTTTAAAGTATTAACAATAAATCTTAGGCGAATGTCACGAATAGGAGTCTTGAAAATAATAGAAAAGTACAATTGTTGATGAATATCTTCTATTTGTGATTTGACTCGAAGTGCAGGAATTTGCTGAGGAGTCCTAGAGTTTAAGGAGAAAACGTCAACCCTTAAGAGACAGACTGAAAGGGCAGTACCATTCCAGGATGATGTGAATTAGGAACTTTTTGAAATTTGGAGTTTGCAACTCTCATCGAGCTCGCTATAAAATATCATTCTGGTCTTGTAAATGTTATTAAGTGTGCGATACATAACCCTTGAAGAATTGGATTTATATGATGTTTGAAAATCAATTTTTGCAATGAATAATTGATTCCAGGTGAGGATTACTGGCTTAGTAAATTCAAATGAATTTTCGTGACTGATACTATATACTAGGCAGTAAACAACTTCCAGTAATCTCCGATATAGTGTAACGGCTAGCACGGTTCGCTTTCACCGAGCAGACCCGGGTTCGACTCCCGGTATCGGAGTTCCTTTTTTGAACTTGTTTACACAAGTACCTTTTTTTAGTGTGGCTTTCATGTAACATGTTCATAACCTAGTGATAAATCTGATTTGTGTAAGTTTTTCATGCAGTGTTAAGTCCATGAAATTTGTACAAAAAATAATATAGCCGAGCTCGTTCAATTGAAGTATACTACAATTTAAATGGGGGAGAATTTCTGGAAGTTTACGTACGGCAATTATAAATCCACCTCCATCAAGTATTTTCCTTCATCCCCTTCATCTCCTTTACCATGGAACGCCTTATACAAGTCAATGAACCATTAACTATCGACAATCTCCAATTGGAGTTATATGCCGAAACCCATGGTAATGAAGCCACGTGCCGGAATACTAATTCACAGGTTTGTCAGACTAAACTCATACAGACAGCTTCAAGATCTGTACAGGTTTGCGCTTCAAATTATAAATCCAGATCTCAATAGTCTCAGAGTTTAGTGTATGCCGTGAGTCAGCATAGGTCTGAATTCTAAATCCGAATGGTAGCACCAGCCAAATTGGGAATATTACTTGTGGACCTTATTAATAAGAAAAAATAATTGTTTGGTCGGTACAAATTCAATTGAGATAAATCAAGAACAGCATGTAATTGCGACATATGCGTGCACAAAAAGGGAACAATAGGTACTAACAAAGCCTCAGCTATCGCTTATTTAGCACGTTTTATTGTAAAAATTGGCGATGACAATAATGTTTAATGTGATAAGCTGCAAGAATGGTGATTTCAAGTTTAGCAGCATTCTAGAAATTGAAGTACTTATATTCAACAGACCCTTAGATCTCGTATATCGCCAGTTGGTAAATAGTATTAACGACATGCAGGTATACCTTGAAGCTTATCGAGATCGTCCAATATCACAATTGAACTCCTCGTCTATAAAGCCGTATAACAAGCAAGATAAGGACCAAAATAATAGGAGCCTCCTCAGATCAAATTATCGATCTCACAAAACAAAAAATAATATTAGTTACCGATCTTCGTCGGAAAATTAAACAATTTTTCCAAGAGTAAATCAGAAACGGATAATTGTAAATGTAATTTGTAAAAACAGAGAATGCTCCAATTATATTAATTATCTAGTGTATCCATATTCTTCTAGTGCTTAGAAGACCTGGACAGGGGCTGAACAAATTACCCTATACAAAATTCTTCTAAACTCTTTTATATCTCAGTTCAGGTAGCTTTCCTTGCTAGCACCAACTCTAGTCTGGAACTACGCCGCTCACTAATATGGAAAAACAGAATTCGGATTTGTACAAGAAACTTGAATACCTGCAGTGCATCACCTCGCCGACGGAACATAAAAAATATTGAGCTACGTAAAAGCGTTCCCTAGACACAACTGCTTCTTCATAGAAGAAAATGTTGGCAATAATTCCTGCCCGTGGCAATCGCAAGCAACACTATCAGTTCATAAATACTAAGGGAGAGGTGAAAGCAGGCGTCTTTTGTACTTATGCACAATTTGTAACTCCTATTGTAGCATATAATTAACAATAGCGAGAAATTAGACGACAGCGGAGGTTCTATCATTAATCGCATTGTTGAAATGTTTTTCAGAAAATATATATAAGAGCCTTTCTGGTGATATTTTAAACACAATTCTCAAAATCGAGTCAACTCAAAGGAAAGCTAAACATTCATAGCGATATTGTATTTAAGATCAGGAATCTGTTGGGGAATAATCAAGATCAGGAATCTTTTGGAAATATTAGAGATCAGGAATCTGCTAATAGTTACCATACTTTTAACTAATACAACTACAGTCAGATTTATAACTAACATTTATAATATATCAATTCAAGCATTAGTCGCATTAAAATATCATATACAATAACATTTGTGACTTCTCAAAGATGTCTTTTATCCTTATACAAACCAATTGCCAAACGAAACGTATCCGTCGGGAACGTAGAAGAAGAGTGGATCCCACAACATCCTCTTCAACATCTGTCGCACCTTCTACCAGAAGTTCTGTTTCCAGTGAACATCAAGAGAGACATCAAGCACTCGTAAATAATGGACGGAAAAAGTATTTTGATGAGAGCCAACAAAAATATGTTTACAAGCAAGTGAGCCAGCTTACAATTAATATCTATGAATATGAGAGTGCTTACAAAGCATTGTCGTCCGAAAACAAATATCATGCATTGAATGAAGATATGAATACGTACCAATTTGATGGGGAGTTATTGTGGACAATTGAGAATGCAAAATTATTGAAGGATAGTTATGGTGATATACCAGAGGGAAAACAAAAAGATAGATCTAGTTTAATAGGATTTAGAAAGCCGCGTGGCTTTAGTGAACCTGTTAGGTCTCAATTATCTTCACCTCAATTCTGGAACAACATCTATCAGGATATAAAATTTCTTTCTTTGAACTCTTCACTTCCATTCTACGATATGCTCCCACCAATTAATCAAAACATGGAGTTTTTCAATACTTTTGTGAATTACAATATTTCCAACGTATCCATCCTCCAAGGGGACCATACTGGACTTAGTGGATCAGATCTCGAAACTATACAAACCCACTTCTTCTTCTACTTTACAGCTCTTCAATATGAAGACTTGAAGAGAATGAACCAATCACACCAGGAAATGTATTGCAAACAATTACTGTATGCGGGACATACTAATTTGCGAGCTAGCGGACCCCATAAAGAATTAATGAACGTGTTATTGAATACAATTATTGAAAATATTCAATTTGCTCGTGGTTCTCATTTGGGGCAATTGTGGAAATGTTTTCTTAAATTTGTAATATTTGAGATTGCTACAAATGAAAAGATCTCTCAAGGATTCCCTGACGAAAATCCCGAAGCTGAAATAGATATAGTAGGAGATTTGAAAAGTTTTGATAATTTTTCGATAGGTATGCGTTCTAATTCTGTCAGTAGTGGGGCTGGAACCGCAAGCTTACATCCAACATTAGATTCGAGTGGTTCGAGATCTTTGGATCCTCTTTCAGAATCCGTTGATTATTCAAAGACGCGTATGCAAAGTGTTGGTTCAGAAAGTATAAATCATTCTATCATGTCAAGGAACACTCAACACTCACATACTCTGAACGATTCATCAATTCAACTAAGTGTCAACGAAACAATAACTGAGAAGCCAAAAAAAGGATTGTTTAATAAGTTTAGAAAGACCAGATAGGTTTATGACTGATAGAATTCTTGTTTATTATTGCCTACTATAAGGTAGTGCAATATAGACTGTACGATATTTGTAATAGCAGGTGAATTATATATTATTTTGGGTTCTGATGAATGTGTATCCTATCAGTTTGACTTAATCTCCAATCATGACAATACATCTGTATACGCTTATTTCAAGGTCTATTCATGGGATATCAATTATTAGCACTATTTGAAATCGATTAATGTATGTATCTCTCATCAACATAGATCTAGTTCTCTATCTCCATTGGACGCGCATTTTCGCAGCCGAATATTTTTTAAGGGGTAGCATAGAAAATATTCGTCCATGACCTGACGTTACCAACCGAATCTCCTTCACATCAATATATTTAGTACAATTAACATGTATCCATCACTGATCATCTAATAGTTTGCCGATATTTTTCAGTTCTGATGGCTCACAATCTTGGAGCTATTTCCAAATGGTTTATCAATAGGCCCGAGGCTCCTAATTTATTATTCAAAAGCCCACAATACCTCGATGACGTCCTAATGAAGCACATATATGAACCAATTTGATAAGCAAATAAAAGGTTAGTTGTACGAGACTTCTTGGAAACTTTAAAGGCGTAAATTGCCGTAGTTCAAGCAATTTCCAAGAATCTATAATTAATAGATTTTTAACAAATATATTTTCTAACAGCAAATTTTTTGTCCCCCACATGCTTAAGGTATTATCTCCATAAGAAATATAATCAGTTTAACACTCGCTGAGAAGTCAATGATTACTTGCATAGCTCATTATGCAACATCCCTATATCAACCCGGTAAATGTTGTCCATTTTAATCTTTGAGATACGAGTCCAGGGACACTTGTGGCTTCTATTATTCTATTGTATGGCTTTATCTCCAATTGCTTATATACAGGCTTTTGAATGTACATAATTCAAGTCGACTCATCTTCGCTTAATATGTAAGATTTCTCATTAAGCAAACATTTGCGCTAACGAAATTAAAAATAGGGGACACTTAGAGATTTTGCAAGATTGGGTGATACTTTACATTCTAGAATCGTTGTCGAACTCATCATGAAGCGCAGAACTTAGATCACGTGATATCTCGACCAATCAAAAGATAGTCGTATCTCCATGAATACAGCTTGAAAACTCTTACTTCTTGAACCATGCGATTCCTAATGCAAACCTAAATGTAGCTGTACTAGTTTATATCCAAAGGCACTACTTTGATTACCACTCAGCATACCACGGGTGGCTCGAAATCCCCAATCTGTCCCGATTAGGAAGACAAATAAACATTTTTGTGGGAGCAAACACAGTAGTCAAGTAATAATCTGGGTACAACAATGTGGAACTTGCTCTTTAATTTGTCTCAATGTGGATTTTTCGCTTTAATTAGGCCCGATGCTTCGATGTGTGGAGTAAAGGGCCCCATAATGTTTTGTTTAAGTGTGGATCAGGCAACGGATTCTATAAATGGTTGCTAGCTATTTTTATTGTTCGCAAGGTGCTGAGTTCTCACATATTTTGCCAGGGGTAAATATTATGTATGTCTTATTTTAGCATCGTAGCTGCGGGAAAAATAGTTATTACATAAAAGATTCCAAGCTCCACCAGGAATTATTCATGTAGTACTTTTCCTTAGCTATGGTGCCTTCAGCTACTTCAGACCCTGCCCTTCTTCGGGAGCATGCATTTTACGAGACTGGCAACTTGAAACATGTGTTGCCATTTATAAAATTTCTGAATTATGAACTTCCACAAGGACCTTCGAACCCTCTATCAAGCACTTCAACTATGATTCTTTCTGTAGTTGGATTGGTCGCTTTATATTGCTTATTTAAGTTTGTCACCAAAACAAAGGAAATCAAACAGGGAGTTGTGAATCTTGTTTAGATCGAAAGAGAAGAGAACTTAGTTTCAACTACCAACAATACAACAGTATTTGAGTTCGACAATAATGCCAGTGGATCGTGATAACCTTAATAGAGTTACAGGAACTGCTCATACGATTATTCAAACGGTATAATCATAAGCATCATAATACTATCAATCATTCACGCATATATCTACTGGATCCACTACATCAAGACCACGTCCATTTATTACAACCACTTGTGGTTCAACCCGAGTCCGTCATTTTCATAATTTTCATCGATTATTTCATTCACCAACTTAACAAGTAAATAGTTGTCTAGACACATGATTTATTATTTCTACTTCGTCATTCATTCTTCATCGTTATTTTTTGCCATCACTCATAAAATCCATTTTTCATATATTCTGTTAACTATTGCGGAACGGATAGTTCCATTCTGCGATTCAGAGTGTTATCGTATATTGCGGCAGAGAGAGTTTTCACACATAAGTTGTGCGTTTATCCCTCATTTAACTACCACTTTCTTAAAGGGAAGAAGAAACTCTCCATATCAACTAGTGTGATAGAACGAAATTCTCCATATCAACTAGAATGATAGAACGAAACTCTCAATCCGCAGCGATTTCAGTTATTGCAGCCATAAAAATTGAGACCCCATCTCTAGCCTAGGTTGCCTCTATGCACTTGACTGTGTTCCTTCCAATTTCCTTCATCTTTCGAATGTGGCGAGATACCTCGGCCCATCAAATTTCTATTCTTGAGCTACACTTCGGTTTTACCTTTGGTTTTGCATCTTTACTTCGATCATAATATACGGTTGTAATATAGTTGTTCCTGTAGTTGTGGGTAGTCGTAGTTGATTATCAAGATTGTAAGAAAGCGGTTTGATAATTGGTTTCCTAGGCCAAAATGACCGTGGAAAAGAGTAGCGATAATTGAATTGGCCCGGGGCTAGGTAGTTCATAGTATTTTATACCTTCTATTCTTCCAAGCTTGACAGCCCTAAACAATACAATTCAACTTAATATAGAGTTATATTCATTATTTACACATATTATACACATAATAGAGAGGGTATTGATCTCAAGTTATTACGGTTCTTTCGCGATATGATATCTCTTAGTTAGAACATTAGGTATATCATAGACACCGGTAAATGACTAATATTTAAGAAGCAAATGAGTATCCCTATTGCTCTGATGACATGCTTTGCAATACTGTTGCAGATATATCAAATTCATCAAGTTGGTTCATTCCTTCCAATAGCCAATTTACGTTTGAGAACCTCATCCCCAAATACATATAAGAACCGACTTAATTTGCGAGCAGTTTCAGCTTCCCAAATTCTTTGTATCAGCTAAACATCGATTGAAACAGTCTATAAATCAAGTTTCTATTACGTCTCTGGGAAACCAACAACTCTTAGTTGACAATTAGTCATCTTAATAAATGGTACGCTCGCCAAATTATATATAGCTCACCAACTTTTAATATGATCTTGCTCTTTGCTGATGCTCAATCATCACTTACCCTCACTTTCATCATTTCCACATCCCAAATATTCCAATCAAACCAAATCACACTTGGAAAGATTGTGAACAAATGCCACAACGCATGGGCATCAAGTAATCTCCTGAAAGGAGAAAAATCACATATTTCAAACAACATTCCAACCACAAGCCAGAGGTTCAATCCTACTGGTAACAAAGGAATTAGCCTGGACCTTGAAATCGATAAATAATTCAACTTCGTCAAGATTTTGGTCTCAAACGGTAAAAGTTGAAGTGAGTTGTTGTAGACGAAGAAGTGGCACTTGTACTTGGAGTTTACTTGTAAGGAGTGTAGAATCCAGAGCACCATGGCAGAAACACCAACTACCAAATTTGCAAAGGTATTATACGAATAGTTCCAGTTTGCCTTTAACTTCAAACAGTGGAGGATGTAAATGGCAACTAATGAGGCTTGCCAAACAACCAAAGTCCGTCTTCTTTCGAATAATCGCATATACCTAACAACAATAAGATTCAAATTCGCCAACATGATTGCAAAGGCGCCAAAGTAGTCCAAGGATTCTGTGACAGGGATATCACGTATATGAAAGAGAGTGCTGAACGTCCAACCGACTATCGATATCAATATCAAAATGATATTTTGTTGAAATATTACATGGGTGGTGTCTCCTGGAACCTTACGATTCTTGTGATACTGACGAATCACCTTCAGTAAATTGATATAATTTATCATCAAGTTACCGAGAGAAAATATCACAGAGAAGATCTCTTGAACACCACACACTCTGGTGAAGGGCCATTTCCCGTGGAACTGTACTATTGGGAGCTGTTGATACTCTCTTTCATTCGTGATCATTTGTTGACATATGTACTTACAGTTTGAAGTACAATCCCAAAAGAGTGACGTTAATGCCAGAAGTCGGTAGTTGTTCGTGAAGTCTGTTTGGGAATAGTCCGGTTGAGACGCGTCGCTAGACATTCCTGTTTCCCCTTTAACCCCAATATCACCAAGATTCTTTATTTTGACATCTCTACTATATATCACGTCTTTCCGCCTCACAAGATTTCGCTCTCTTTCTCTATCTTCTTGGATCTTCTCGAATATGTTATAGCATGGAGTGAGAGCTGTACATTTCTCAACACAGTGAATGTATCCAGGGAGTTGGTCTCCAACTGAAGCAGTTGCTTGTGCTACTAATATTGAACAAGCAGCGATAGATAGTATTTTCATCCCTTGGTGCCTGAAATCAAATGAAAACAACGGTTGATTTTTTGAGATTGAAAATTGTTGTTTTTAATGGAGAATTTGTTTGGTAAGATACGGCTTACTGACAAAATCGTAGATTTTAGTGAGCATTTAGTTGATACTAAGAGTTTTAGTAAGAGCTAGCTGGTATTTCTGCGACTTATTGATTTATGTAGCTTTCTGACTCACTAACTACTCATTAGTTGATTTCATATCAAATGCCAAATTTCGTAAAACTACGTCCCGTCTACGTATATAATCAACTAGAAGAAGTGCCGCTCATATTCTCGCATAACCATTATCCTCGCCAAGTATATGTATATATATTTTTATGTAGACAAGTCCATCAAACCCAGAGGGTTGTTTGAATTCCACGTATAATGAGAAACGTAAATAAAAATGTAGTTATGCTTTCATTGGAAAGTGTCACTACCGTATATTTGGTAATTTTCAGTTCGATACCTTAAAAATAAGTGAGGCTCAATAGCTAACCAAATAATCTTTAGATAGGAATATATTATGCTTAATTTAAAATATTGCAACTATGAGAAACAAACCAGAGTCGCTAGAAGTTCATTCACCTTGCAGCTTTTATGGTCAAAACGTAGCTATTTCTGTAACCTGGGCTACTACTTTAGATCCCAACAACTGCAGAGAATAGTCTAAGTACCAATGGCAATTTTTTGTGACGTAAAAACGAATCAAGTTCACAACTTGAAGTTTAGCCCTTCGATGAATCGCACCATCACTGCGTGAACCAACGGATCAAACTGTTCTTAGTCTAGCGGAGAACTCTATTCTTTCTCTCGTTATAAGATGCAGCTTGGATTTTCACGTAAATTACAGTTGTAACCCCAATAACTGCAGTCAAACTAACCAAAACAAGATTAATAGGAATTGGGTTCATCTTAAACGTAGAATGGGTTAACTTGTCAAAGTAACTTTGGAAAATGTTGAAAAGACCGGAAATACAAATAATGGAACCATAAACGGTTCCAAAGGTTTCAAAACCAAAGACCTTGGCGCAGAAATCACTGACAAAAGTGTAAAACAAAGGACGATAGGCCACAAACAATGCCACATTAGCCAAACCGGTCCAGAAGTATCCAAACAATCCTAAGACACCGATGGCCAAAGAAATAGCCAAGGTACCGGTCAAGACAGCTACTGTGGAGCAATTATCAATAAACATTCCTACGAATGGGATGGAAATGACACCGCCAAGAGGTAACACGATATCAAAGATTTTGTTCAATCTCTCAGCTTCAGATACAGAGCCCAACAAATAAGTGTACTGGGAGGCAATGGTAGCGACGAAATAGTTCAATCTCATCATACAGATGGTAGAAAACATACAAGCCAAGTAGAACCAGGGAGTCTTCAATTGGAATTCTGCGGAATGACCGTGCAAAATTCCAAATACACCGCCGGAGTTCTGGATAAGGGTTTCTTCTCCTTCTTGTACGTATGGTTGTTTAAGAGCATCCCCAATAGAATCTCTTCTAGCCATTAACAATGGAGCATGTTCAGTAGGAGTGCTGGTACTTTCTGGTACTTCCGGTTCATCGTCAATGCAAAGGTTTGAGTCGGTGCTGTAGGAACTTGAGGGCATAACTGTAAATTGTACGGCGGTTATGAATAATGGTACAAGTAAATACAATTTGAAGAACTTTGCCAAGGTAAAGGCTCCGTTAGTCTTTTGGTAGAATACCTTGTAGATCAAGAAGACTGCCGAGGAAGCATCAAATGCACCAGTAATAAGAGCCAAGATCAAACCTGACTTCTTAGGGAAAGAATTTGATAATTGAAATGATGAAATGTAAGCGAATGGCCCACCAAGTGCAAGTAAGGCATAACCAGTCAAGTAAGGATCAACTATCGTACCTTCTAAGTCCTTGGCGTATATGAAAACGAAACAGGCCACATAAAGGAAAAAAGCACCAATTAACCCACACACTTTTGGCCCGTAAACATCAAGAACTCTACCAATTGCAAGTGCAGATACGTTAGTCAACATAGCTCCCACTGTGAACATAAAATTGAGCTTCAAATCTTGTTCAGTGCACTTTGTAATTGTGGAAGATGATTGGATTGAAAAGGCATTTGTTAATAGGAAGTTGGTAAAGGAGGTTGGGCTGGAATCAGTGGCATAGCTTGCAACACTAGCGATAGTATTGATGGTACCACTCATACTATTGCTGACAGTACTGTTGATGGAAATGTCACACACCCCCTCGTAAACATGTTCAACTACTAAAATTGGTTTCAAAGCAGCAAAACCGAAGATAGGTCCCCCTGAGAGTAAACACCAAAATATCGCACAGCAACATTGTAGTAAACGACGTGAATATGGAACTTCGGTTGAAAGCATTTTGGATGCTGAACAGGAGGAAGTAACGGGGATTTCTCGAAGTTTTAGTATAATTTTTGATAAGCCTTTGTGGAAGTTGAGATCCGGCCGAACATCTTGTAGAAGGAAAAATTTCGGTCGAGATGCGTATCTGACCGAAATGATAGATTAGTAAATTATCGATGAATCGAGCTAGTTTTGTTAGTACTTCTGAGCCTGAAAGACATTTAATCGTGAGGATTTGAAAGATCTGGGGATTGTTAATTGGGCGGATCTGAAGGATTTGAAGACTAGATATTAAGGATCACTAAGAATTGGATATTGAGAAACAGATTCTCCTAACCGAGGGTTAAAGCCGTAAATATAAGACATGATTCAATAAAAATATCATTATAGAATAGGATAAAGCACTTCGAGATCTATTAACTACATGAACTGAAGGGACAAATTGATCGAACTCGAAGATTCCGGGCGAAAGGTAATAACATCTGAATGATTCAATCGTAGAGCCCTAATTAGAACGACAATATCCAGATCTATGTTTTTCATTTAACGTCTTGAAACTCTTTTATATACTAGATTTAGGCTTTGAAAGCAAATTCGAATACTAAGATCGAACTATAAAACCTATAGTGGGAGAATCTTTCAATTCCAAAGCTATTGACGGTAGGAGGACGATTGTTCAAACCCCGACGACTATTCAAGACTTCGGTCCCAATACGGTCGGAACTGTAATCACACTCGGAATATTCACTACAGACAGAGCGACTGGATTCAGAGTCAAGGCTAATATAACAGAATAATGTATCATTCTGCGACTGTCTTATTACCTACGAGAGGCATATATAATTAGAAGTTAATGGTTTGGAACGTTTTAATTTGTGGAATCCTGAGCGATGCCAATGAAGTCGGAAGTTAGGTTTCGGAGATCTCCTGACGATAAAAGAATTGGATTTTAACAGCTACTATGCCCTCGAAGCGGGTCCATGAATAGGGATTTTGATAAGCTGAACAATAGATAGAAACATCACAAACGAATCTGTGAAAGTTGGCTTCTTAGAACTGACTTTTGGCCCATTCCAACATAAAGAAACTCCCGGCTTCTAAGAGAGAGAAACAGTTTACTACTGTATATAAGGGACCCCATTGGTATTATGAACAGAATTAGATTTATTTAGCTTCTTATAGGAACTACTTTTTTCGCATCCTAACGGGTAAATTATAACATTTGTAGTTGGTATTCTTGGACAGATTTTTCGTAGTTACAAGAACGATAGGGACAAACGGAATGTGGAGGAACACAATTATTCAAAGCTTATCAGGAAATATTTGAATATCCACCATCTAGACTGGCGCTATTCATCTTCTTAAAATGAATAGCATCCTGCCCATCAGATCAAAGCCAATGGTTGACATACAAAAAGGTTTTGGACACAGTGACCAAATTCCGAAACTGATGGAATTTACATTTCCAAATTGCCCATGTGCCCTATATGGCCATCTTAGTTAGCTTCGGTTCCAGCGTGCTCGGATATGAAATCTTGAAGGCGCACGTTCTTAAAGTGAGATCGGGCAACAGAGAAAACTACTCACTCTCATCTATTTCTTTATATCTCGTAAATAGATTGGTTGCAGATAAGGATTTTGTGATACATTTTGCCAATCGGAGGATCCCGTGATGCGTATTTCAAACAAAACCTTTCAAAGAAGACTTCACTTAGTAACAACTAGTAGATGACCCGAAATATACTGAGTCAGATATTTTGCTCTAATGTACGTAGCTATTGATATTATGCCAGAAAACCAGCCAAATTGAGTAGGTTGTCGAAGCAGCCAACTCTTTATAATATTTTCAAAGAGGATTCAGTAAGAAGCTCAATTGGTAGATGATCATTAGAACGACATTGACATATAGGTCACTAATAGCGGGTCAATAACACATCCCCTAGTTAGACCAGCAGATTAGAAGAAGATGGTCTATTAGAAGAATTTTCAGTACAAATGGCTGCAAACCTTATTATAGTAAAAGAACAATGCATTAGATATTCTTATTTTCAGTATATAATTCGGATCCAAGTGGTTACTCATTTACCCAAAATTCAGATCATTCACTTATAGATCTGATCGTTCATTCATAGATCTGATTGGTCATTCGTTCATTCGTTCATTCGCTACGCTCATTTTAGATCAAATTCGTTAACAATTTACCTAGATTTTAAGAAAAACATCACTAATTCAAATTTGGTAGTTCTACTAGTTCAACACCAAATATATCACGTAAGAGTAGTCTAAACTACGTACAGAAGTTCTAAACGAAAAACTACCAAATTTCAATATCACAAATACTTCTACACTGACTTTAAGATGGCTTCGTTAGCAAAAATGGAGGTACACGACCAAATATGAAAATCTGGTACAAGATATGAAAATTAGGATTACTCTATAAAGGTTATATATTAAGATAGACAATATTACATCTAAGAACTAAGTCGATAGAATATTATGCCCTAATCATGAGTGATTTTACTCTGATATAAGGTAGATTGCACTTAGATTACTAGTTGTAACTTGAAGTTGTAACTTGAGTTGTTAAGTAATTATGTCAAAAGTCTTTCTCTTCGACTTTAGACATTTTTTTGATTGGATACGACAGCTTTTTTAGTGTCATCTTCCGATCTGTAGGAAGCTTCATCATCAACAATGTTTTTAGTGTCGTCAACCGATCCGTAGGAGATTTCATCTTGAACAACTTCTACAGCTTCAGGACTGTCCAATGGCAATTTGGAAATAAATTTTGCCCACAAGTTTCTTGCACCAACAACAAATGACGTTCCTTTCAATTTGGAAATGATATTCGCCACCACATTTCTTACACGAACAACAAATGGCAATTTGGCAATGAAATTTTCAAAGAAAATTCTTACACCAGCAGCAGCCAAAGTAATCACAATACCACCAAATGGAGCAATTACAAAAGCACCAAAGGCACCCCAATCTTCAGAATCATAAATCCCGTTCCATACAAGCAACAACTTTCCACCCTCTTTTGCAGAACCGTAGTAAACAGTACCAAAAATGAAGACACCTATCAAAGCACCAATACCACCGCACATAATATCGAAACCTCTCAAGAAATAAAAGTATTTATCACTCAAACCCAAGAACACAGCTGGAATAACTGCTGCAGATACTAAATCGGCAATAAGATAGATTTGCAAGATATTGTGGGCAACTTTCACAGCCAAAACAATAATAGGTGCCATGATAATCACAACCAAACCTCTGGTGTAGTTGATGTGTAATCTATTTCTGAAGACATCATTGGAGATGGTTGATACCATGGCAGATTGCAAGGAATCAAAAGTTGCGGTCGACAAAGCAATAGCGAAAATAAGAACGAAAGCAATGATCCAACGAGGCATCTTCAACAACAAAATATAGAATGCAAGATATCCATTTTCATCCCCAACTTTAAGATCTCCTGACCATACAGCCAAGAAACCTGTAGTTCCCACCAAAGTACAAATAGCAAATACAGCAATCGAAGCGATACCACATCCAATCATCAAGTCCTTGTTAGTTTTGGATGCAAAAGTTCTCAACCAGAATCCGGCCATGAAACAATCGTTAGTCAAGATAGCCACGAATAAAATGTAGATCAATTGCCATCCCAACTTGTTTGCCTTCAACAATCCACTCTCACCAATCAAGCTAGTGTCAATGTGAATATATGAACCCATACCTGCTGCACAAATAATCAACAAAATCAATACGCAGGCAGCTTGGAAGTTGTCGGTAATGAAACTAACTTTGAACCCTCCCATGGCAGTATAAATGGTGGTAACAGCACATTCAACAATGACTGCACCAAGAGCATTCAATCCGGTTAAGGTCTGGATAGCACTTCTGATAGCAGACAATTCACCAATCATAAACAAGAACATGGTCAAACAAGTGAAGAAGGATAAATATAATGCAGTAACTGGGCCAAAACGATGTCTAACCCATTCAGTAAGAATGAAACCATTTGGACACTTCTTACGTATAATTGGTCCGAACAAGGCGAAACAGAAAATTGGGATAGCACCTGTGATCGTGTAGACCAAGAGACCGTGTAAACCAGAAAGATTTGCGATTTGTGCGTATGTAGTAAGAATACCGACACCCATAGCTAAAGGTTAGTAAATGATTGCGAGTAGTAAGCTGGTTGTGTTCAGCTATCGAAATGGTATGTTGGTTGTAGAAGCGAGACATAAGCGAGAACGAGAGTACAAAGACAAGAGAAGGAAGTCGAGCTAGTCAAATGCAGTCTGTTAAATACCATATAAGGTTTCCCGAGGAACGTGGCTCTAGTTTTCTAGAAGATCATGCCCAGAGTCCGAGTCAGACGGTTGCCATTTTGTTTACTGCCTAAATGACTTGATCCACCTCCAAGCTTGCCCCTGAACAAGTTGGATCGATACGAAGTCAATACTAGCTGACAAGCCGATTGTGCCATACAAGGAGTTAAACGATGAAGAAACTTAGGAAGAACTCACGACTAAATGATGGCTAACAAGCCACAAAGAGCTAATCATCATTTTGCTGTAGATATAGTTCGTTCGTGACTTATCAGGTGAAATATTTTGAGAGAGTCTCCGCTGCCACTCTAGCAATTTATAGTTGCAGGCAGCAGAGATTATTGTAATATTTCTCATCGCATTAGTCAAAATTATCCGGTTTCATTCACATCTGTTCGCTCGGTGTTCAATAGTCACATAAACAATTTCTCACGCAAGTATTAACTTGATCGAGTCCGACGGTGTAATCTCAGTACATGATTTTCTAACAGAAAAAGATGGACACCCGTTGTTCACAGTGACTTTACAAAGACAAATACCAAAAGACCATGACTATCAGATAAAAGGATGCAAAATGTCAGACTCACTCAGAGTAGAAACATCATTGCTTAACCTAAATCAGACAGCCTTTAATTATTATACATACCTGATGCAATGAAATTCAAAGCAAGAGGAATACCCCTTTGAGTTCCGTTTGATGATAAGAAATCTGTTTTTGACGCATATTTCAAGGCAAGGAACATTCCCGTAGCTAAAAGGAAAGCATACGTTAAGTAGATGATAGCATTACTCCCAGCAGAAGATAAATGACCCATATTGAATATAGTTTAGAGAAGAGTAAACGGCTATTAAAAGTTTTCGTTTGATGGAGTTTTATATATGATTTAAAAATTTATGGATAGAATCGTAAGCGCATAGATGTAGAAAAAATATGCGATTAAAGGGTAACAAACTTGCGGTATTTGATTATTATTTTGATTATTATTTATGTAGCGCGCAATTACTATAGAGTAACCTAAGTCAACTCTAATTTCTTAATATGCATCTTAAATAAGTCCGAGGTGCGGCACCAAGAATACACCGTTAGAAGTATAGACAGAGCTAAGAATACGTCTATTTGCGAATGGCATGTTTAAGAGAATCCTCATCTTAGTACTATTGTCATGTGCATGGAGTTTTGACAGATGTTGCGCACGGCTTTACTTCGTGTCACTCTAATTATGCAATTAATTCCTTATGCGCCAATATATACTATTAATGAGTACAATCATGGTACGGCCAAGACAGTAATTCTTAATGTCAGGCGATGTGAAAAGATTTCTGCAGTAAAATATCTCACGATATAAACTTCATGCATTTGGCGAGCATGCGATGAGATCTGTAAGAGTTTTAAAATAATTAGATCCTAGCCGCACATCTAAAGTACTGGGCTCAGAAATTATTTAGACGGTAGAATCTGGCTGGGGAAGAGGACTTACTTCTCGAAGACTTAGTCCTCGAAGACTACGAACAATTATTTTCTGAGTATGTTTGATTTCTTTTTCACAACTTATTGAACGGGGAAGTTGATAGTGTGAGTTCTTGGCCTGACGTATACAGTTTCGTAGCAGAGTGTACTGTATTGATTAAGTATCTCTAGAATGTACTTATACTTATTACTGATTGCGAAAGAAAAAAATTTAGGGACACTAAAAAAATTTGATGCTCCACGGCAGGTTCGAACTGTCGACCTTCAGATAACACAACCGTAATTAATTATGGGACTGACGCTCTGCCAACTGAGCTAGTGAAGCGATGAAAAAGGAAGTGCTCCACGGCAGGTTCGAACTGTCGACCTTCAGATATCACACAATAATTCATATGAGACTGACGCTCTGCCAACTGAGCTAGTGAAGCTACTTCTTGTTTCACCAAAGTCATGCCTGTTTCCATACCTCTACTTATTATGGGGAGCTGCGTTGTCCTGCATATCAATACATACAAAAACATCACCAAAAAACTAAACGATGTTGCAACTGTAAAATATCATTCTTCATCAAATATATTTCTAAACCAACAACAACCAGCTGTAGAAACTTTTTCAAACCTTGAAATTATTTCTTACTAAGATTTGTTTAAATCTCCCTAATAGCGCAATCACAAATACAAGAGTTGTATAATTCTCTCACAAAGTACGAAGTTCGTCCCTTGCCAAACACTCAGAAACTCAGAACGTCCAACATAAATAAACACATATTGGATCGTGTATTCTAGAAGTGTTTCATACTATAAACAAAGCTTTACGAACTAGTCAGTGACTTCAGATGGTGTCAAAGAACTCTAAAATCCAGAAACCAAACCCTCCCTCCCGCACAGACACACCAACGCACACACGGGATGGACCACTCCTCGAGAAGCTCGACAATGAATGTATGTTAATCAATCAGTTGAAGTATAATATACGAGCGAAAGCAACTGAAAATTTAGATATCAAAAATGACTACGGAGGTGAGGCTACAGAGACAGACGTTGAACAAATCCCAAATTCAATAGAAACAACCACCCACGAAATTAATAGAGGCCTAGATTCCTTTCATGACGACCCCATTCAATCTAAGGAGCCTAATAATCAACATGCCGACCATAAGCTCAACGTCAACAAATCAGCTGACACCAGTTCCAATGGAGAAACCAAATCAAATACCATACTGTCTAGTCAACCTGTGGAGAATAATGCTATAGAGAGTAGCCACCTAAAGAATACTTCTCAAATTGAATCTGACATGAAAACCACCATACCCAGCACCGAATCTAGCACTAATATAAATGATGAAGCTCTCAATGAGATTGACGACTGGTCTTCGAAATCTTCTTACTACCAAAATCTCGATACAAAGGCTTTCAGACAATATGAACTCGCTTGCGACCGGGTCAAGCAATTTTACCAGGAACAACACGAAAAGCAAACTGTCGCATATAACATCCAAGCTCGAATAAATTTCAAAACAAAGACACGAGCACGAATGACTATCTGGGAGGGTCTTGAAAAGCTCAACAAACTTCTTGATGATTCGGATCCAGACACCGAACTTTCACAAATTGACCATGCTTTACAAACAGCCGAGGCAATCAGAAAAGACAACAAGCCACGTTGGTTCCAGCTTGTCGGACTTATTCACGACTTAGGAAAACTTCTTTATTTCTTTGACTCAAAAGGACAGTGGGATGTCGTTGGTGATACCTTTCCTGTTGGCTGCAAATTTCTGAAGAAAATCATTTTTCCAGAGAATTTCCGAACTAACCCTGATTTCTTCAACCCACTCTACAATACAAAGTATGGAATCTATTCCAAACACTGTGGCCTTGAGAACGTTATGTTGAGCTGGGGTCACGATGAATATATGTATCACATCGCCAAAGGTAGCTCGACTCTACCCCCACAAGCCCTTGCCATGATTCGATACCATTCTTTCTACCCATGGCACCAGGAGTTGGCATACACGTATTTGATGAACGATCACGATAAAGAGATGTTGAAAGCAGTCAAAGTATTCAACAAGTATGATTTGTATTCAAAAATAGATCAGAAGTATGATGTCGAAGATTTGAAGAGCTATTATTTGGACTTGATAGATGAATACTTTCCAGACAAACTTATTGATTTTTGACGGATACAGTCAGCTCATTAACTAATGATATGATAACGCGCGGTTTATTACCGAATATAATTATCAAATTAGTCAAACTAGAGTGAAATTTGGTTGAATCTACCCCGTACAGATTACGAATAAATCTTGTCTTATTTTGAAAGGTCACTAATTTGATAAAGTATTCAAGTATCAGCACAATATAACACTCCAGATCGGAGTTTTCAGTATCGTTGGGCCGTCACTACATGAATTGATTCCACAATGGGACTAGATACAAAATTTACCAATTCTTGAAAAGATTAGGTTCTTAGACTTAGAGCGATTACAAAGAAGTAGAGTAACTTTTACAGAAAGTTAAATCAAATTATTATATCTTACTAATATACATTGTCGTCATTACCGTCTGGAACGGAAAAGACAACTTCTCTCTCGAGATGCTAATATGCTAAGGAACTATGAAAGCTCGTGGTGGTGGATATTTTATCTATTTCAACGTCTAGTTGAATAAGTTGATTGTACCGAACCATTGTTCAATCCCGTAAGGACCTGGATGTTTCCAGAAATCGTTGTATGTGGTCAAAATCGTTACGTCACCGCCAGTGTGATCTAAAATCGACTTGATAGCTATATCTTGATTTTCAGACGATGGAACGTTATTTCCGTTGGTGTTTCCATTTGATGGGTAGCCGGTCTCAGTTATGACAATCTTGGAAGAGCCACATGCATCTTGAACAAGCTGCTTTTGTCCAATGACGAAAGATCCTGCAGAGCTGGCTCCGATACTGGCATCAAAATATGAGTGAGGGTTGATACCAACGATATCAACAGCACCACAAAGTTCAGGGTGTTTGGTGAAGGAAACAGGTGGTTCAGAGGTAGCAACGGGACCGTTGTATCCGCTGGATCTTAATTGAGATTTGACCGAGGCGATTTTGGAGATAAGTTGGTCGACAGAGAGGTAGTTGTCGTTGATAGCTTCATTTCCAACGGTGATGAAGTCAAAAACTCCCCAACCGTTGGAATTTCCATACTCGATTATATCAGAAACAGAACCATCAATAGAGTCAGGACCACCTTGTGGAGTGAACCATACACCTTGGTTTACTTTCATGCCCAATGCATTTGCTTTAGGGAGGACTCCGTCGAAATTGTTACAGTCAGTACCGTAAATTCTGAGGTTTTTGATTCCTTTAGAGAAAATGAAATCAAGATCTGAGTTGATTGTGGAGATTTCTTTACATGAACCATCGTCTGCGTATGGTGAGTACACAATTGTAGAAGGAGGACTAATTGAACCGGATGAAGAGCCGGAGCCGGTGCCGGAGCCCGACGAGGGAGTAACAGAGGAGGTGGTTGGGGATGTGGTAGTGGTAGTGGTGGCAGCTGGAGTATTAGATGTAACTGGAGTAGCGGAGGTGGCTGGAGTAGCGGAGGTGGCTGGAGTATTAACAACAGCAGAAGAGGTAGCTGGAGTAGCTGGAGCAGCTGGAGAAGCAGAGGTGGCTGGGGCATTATCTGACACGACTTGGCTAGTAGCAGCAGCAACTTGAACAATACTACTGGTTGCGACGGGAACAGGTGTAACTTGAGTTTGTGGAGTATTCACAGTTTCAGCAGGTTCATCAGGAGTGGCAGCTTCTGTTGACTTAACAGGTTGTTCTGGGGCAAGTGTCGGAGCTTGTGCTTGCTTGTTAATAACCGAAGTAATGGTAACTGGAGTGGTGGCCCAGGGTTCGTTTGTAATTGTGCTCAAATAACTAACACCATTGGAAATAAACAAATAAACAGGTGGTAAGAATACGGTAGTTGTACCCGTAGTGTGTGTTTCAATAGTGGTGACTGCTGGAGCAGTGTGATATCTGGTGATAATCGCTGGTAAAGGAAGGGCAGTGATCACTTGAGCTATCAAGAGAATGTAAATTATGCAGTACATTGTGAAGCGATTGAATTTTGTGAAATGATTGAATTTTGTAAGGCGATAGTAGACACGTTAAGATGTTGTTGCAAATAGTGCTTGGACTAGTAAATAACTATTTTAAAGAGAATGTGTGTGCTTTACTGAAAGAGTGAAGTAAAACAGTTAAGTTAAAGAAAGTGAGTAGTTTAGTAACCAACGATTTTGAAGCAAAGATTTCGCTCTCTTTTATATCAAATACCCCTACATGATACCAAGCCCGTGTGCATCCAGCATTCGAGCAAGGTCAAGCCCCACTAAATCGGATCGCATCTCTTCTCGGTATGGAGAACCAGCTATACTCAAATTTATCGCGATTTTCGCGAGATTTATTATAGTTGAGGAACGTTACATGATGCAGGAAAAATATGTCATGCTGGCGTTTTCCTAATTAGGCCATTTTTCAGCATAATAGGGTGCGAAAGTGAGAAATATCTGGATGGAGGTTGGTGGGGTACTATTTAGGTGAAGTCAAAGAGATCAACAAAGCTGGACAGTTGAGCCCACAAAGGATTTATGACAAGCCGCCACCAAGAAGAGGCAAAGTTCGTAGGTCTAAAATAATTCTAGTAGACATGAGCCTCTCGGGGCCAATCCCAGGATAACCGATAGTAACTCTAAAGTAATTCTAAAGTAACTCTAAAGTAACTTATTAATGCTGTAGCGCATATCTCACTCCTGTATTCTAATAGCACATCTCACTTTCAAGCTTCGCGTAAGTCCTTATTAAATCATTATTTATTTGCTGGATGTACCCTAAATCCGCATTGGGAAAGTAAGCGGAAAGTTGGTGCAGGAACATTTGATGTACTATAAGCGAGATAAAGTTCTAAATTTAAACAGCAGTGAGTCGGTTCAAAATGTTGAACAGCAGTTAGTTCGTTTGAGTCGCAGGAGGGGAACAAAATACAACGTTAGTTTTAAAAGATATAAGATAAAGGCTGGAAAGGATCTCCATAATTTATGGAGATATAGTGTCTGAAACTGCTAGTCCAAAAATATGCACCTGTTTAATGAAATTGCAATCGGCGAATATGCGCCTCGAATTTTTGTGTCTGAAAAGTTTTATATTTGAACATTATCACACCTGAAGCTTCAACAGTTTTGGCGTTGAATAGTACCACGGCACCATAGCAGTATGAAATGACTATTGAATGATTTCTTATGAAACATCTTCGCAGTAACTTGAGATCGAAGCGATATAAGACTAGCTGCTGCGAAACAGTGAGATAACCAGCACGAGTTGAGCTCCCTCGAAGAAAGTTGAAATGAACCACTAATGGATTCTTCAATGGCTAAGATCTCAATTCAAGCTTTTTAATCGATAAGTGACAAGTATATCTAAGACGAACCGTGGCATTCTAATATTCATTTCTATTCTGTGTTTTGTTCTCCTTCTCCTAACTACCATTTTCTGCATTCCTCCATTTTTGTTTGAGATATCAACGCAAACATATCTAATTAATTGTTTCGTTATTTAGACAATCATTTAGTCTAGATCCAGACAATCAATGTCACGTAGACAATTGCTCAAGGCTATAACATAGATGCCCATTAATCAATTATCTAATATATCAAATACAACTCTCAATTTATCGTCATCTACGACCCCCAAACTATTCAAATACCTCAACAAACTTTTGATCAATTGCAACAACTGAGGTACCGACAAATTTATAATTGCAATCTGCAAAATCTTTCCAATATTAACATTTTGAGTGGAAATAAATGTCTGATAGTACAAGAAAGAAAACGATCCCATCAAGAACTGACAGTCAATTCTGTCAGTGACACCTCCATGGCCAGGAATGGTTGATCCGAAGTCCTTGATTCCAAAGGCTCTCTTCAAACCACTTGCAAAAAATCCACCAAACGGCGCGATAAGGGAAGCAAACGTGGCCAACATAGCTGAATGGAAGTAAATTGGTTTGATAGCAAGAATTTCAATTCTACCGGATAATAAATTAATAATGTTCTGAGGAAGCTGGTAGAACTGTGGGATGAACACAGGGTTTGGGTCACAATGAGGGAAGTTATAAAGATGGGTAGATAAGTTTTCAGCTGGACAGATCAAATAGTCTGATTGTGTTAAAAGGAAAGCAAGTAAGACGGCTGCAATACCTGTACAAATCCACGCACCAACAAAACCTTCGACAGTCTTTTTAGGGCTGATTTCGATAAGTTGGGTTCTACCAAATGTAATACCACACAAGTATGCAAAAATATCATTGACAATGACAAGGGCACATGGTAAGAAGAACCAGATAATTCCGTTAAGAATATTGTCTATAATGAGATGTGATTGGACGACAACAAGAAGCAAAGTCATGTGAGTGATACATAACTGAGCAAATTGAAATTTCAATAATCCTTTCTTGAGTGTCCAAACAAAGAAAATGAATCCTGCAATGAAGAGGGAGTAACTGACAAACTTATGGTTTACAACAAGAAACGTGAGAATCTTACTGGCATAGATTGCATCCTCGAAGTAGTTGAAGAACGATTGTGAGTCAAGGTAGTAAACAGTAGCCCCAAGAAAGTACCAATTGAGGGAACGATTATATGGAATTTTCTTGTCACGAGCAGGCTCCGAAGTAAGGGCGATTATTTCATTGAAAGTAAGAACTTGGAAGAGAAGGACAATGGAGATTATAGAAAGATGTCCAGACGCAATGATGAGGAAAAAGAGAACGATCATGATGAGGGTCCAGATAGTACGGGTAATGAAAGCAGACTTAGCGCTTGAAGGCGCCACTGGAGTCTTTTCGCTAACAACACTCACGGCACCATCAACGAAGTCGGTGGCAAATTCACTAGCACCATCGACAAGTTCGCCAATACTATCAGTAACGGTTTTCGATATATTCTCCTTCGAATCAACATTAGCAACTTTACCCTGCGCCTTCAGCTCCACCAGGTCTTTCGACTTATCTCCTTTTGCCAGGCGCACCTTCTGCTTCACCAGGTCATTCGCTTTTAAGTTCGACATATTATGAAACACTTCAATGACAGTACGATCTGTAGTTTGGTGATGCCAGGTTAGCGAATCAATTTGTTTTATAATTTCTGAAAATCGTTCCCTGGAGGAAAATTTGTATGTGAGAAATTACGTAAGCAATATTCAACAAAAGCCAAAATCATATGCATATTATTAGATAATTATTCTTTGCACAGATAGGAGTGATTATATAATACTGGAGATTAACCTTGTCCAATCTTGTGCTACGATCAAAAATCTTGATAATCTACGAGCCTTTAATTAATAATTGAACTATTTAGTCCTGGTGCTGGATTGTTCCACTAAACTTACCTCGCAAATGTACTCAGTAGTGCCTACTCCACAAAGATTAGGAATTTTATGCTAGCTTCTATCGGACAACAGTGACATGTGATTAATAAGTTTCACAAGTATTCCAAGAAAATGCGCGGAGAATACTCTAAGTAAATAGCAACACTTTCTTTGACCGCCGTTACTTCAATCTTGAAGCATCAACGTTCAAAGCGAGCTTTACAAAGCATCTCGATAACATACTAAATGCGAGCTTACATAATCATACATTACATAAGCACAAATTGGAATTCCACTAGTGGACAGAGATACGTATCAGCAATATGAAAATAAGGCAGGATTTGAATCAGATAGATCCATAATCCCAAGTTGGGTTTCGTATGTGTGTAACTATGAAAATTTGTCGTTGGCCATCAATCTTTTATAACTGGCATGGACCTATGGTTTCCAGTGGCGAAATAACTAGATTAAATAAATTCGGAGATAGATTATATAATCAGAGATGGGTGATTCAATATCTTTGCCGGAGTTACTAAAACAACCAAACGGTTATTGCGTTATAACACTATAACTTATTGTGTCATGACACTTCCGACAGTAATTTAGTTATAACAACTTTAATCTGGAGACCATGACTCATTTTGTGTATGATTATGCTTTTGTATGCACAGTTTAGTAAGGTGGGTTTGCCAAATTAGAAGCATTTTATTGTTAGTCGGCATGAATGTCTCAATACTATGATATAATTAGAGATACAGAGCCTACTACAACTCCGAAACCCTGATCTAAATCATACAACTTCCATTCCATTGCCATTTGTCATTCCAGTCGATGATGGTATCCTGTATATAAAACGTTCTTTGTTGAGCAACTAATCAACCGGGATACAACAAGCAGCTGGATTACATGTTGATACTTATATCATACTCTTGCGCTATGCCGGACCCAAGTAGCCCGTCAAGTATTTCTTACGGTTTCTTATCGTCCTACCAGCAATGCAAAAGTTCGTTGGTACCGTACGATATCCGGGTAACACATTTTCCTCAGCAAACACAAAAAAAACTGATGTCCTCATAAACTACTCTCTCATCATACTCCGTACACAACTCGAAAACTTAGCGCTTTCCTATATTATATGTCAACTATCCAAAACTTAACCGCATTTGGTAAGTACAACCCCAAGCCGGAGAAATTTCCGGGATTTCACCCCTTTTCCCTTACTAACAATTAGATCCTTTCGCTGACACTGGTGATTCAGATTCTCAGCCAACCAACTACATCCATATCCGTATCCAACAACGTAACGGTAGAAAAACCTTAACTACTGTCCAAGGTTTACCAAGCGAATATGATTTGAAGAAGATTTTGAAAGTTTTGAAGAAGGATTTTGCCTGTAATGGTAACATCGTCAAGGATGAAGAGTTGGGAGAAGTTATTCAATTACAAGGTGATCAAAGAGTTAAGGTTAGTGAATTCTTAACCACTCAGTTGCAATTACCAAAGAAGAACATCAAGATCCATGGTTTCTAGACGAACCGAGGTGAATGCAGACCAAAAGCTAGTCACGCTACAAAGTTATTTTTAGTGGTAAACTACCAGAAGCTGTCACAAGCTAGCTGGTAAACTTTTCTAATTGGCAGATTTTCAGCAGTCTATTTGTTAGTTTTCTGTGATGAATACGGTGCCAGTTGGAAGTTTTGGATTCCACCATTTTTGTGGAAAGCCAAAGCTCCAATCACTACCAGTAATTAGTAATCTTTTGGTTCTGCTGTACAGATTGGTATGGTATTAGGACCATCTTTGATGGCCACTAGACCTAGATATATCGCAGTATATTCGGCAGGAGCTAATTTCGTTCCAAAGCGGAGCGTTTTGGCTCAGATCCGACAAAGCGTAGACATTAGTTGCTACCACTGGTATAAGTAAACTTATCTAGCTTAATATATATATACATCTACTATATTTGTAGAGTACTTGATTTGTAGAGTTTGCAAGTCATTCCAACGAGAATATCAAGTAGTATACTAATAAAGTCATAGTTTGATTTCACCCTCCAAGTTCTGGCAAAGATAAGCAGGTTTATTCATATCTCTATTCATAGTGACAATCTCTCTTTAAATATATTGCTACTTCAACATCTCTATATATAGATTTCTGACAATTTATCTGTTCCAGGGAGGGCCAGCTACTGAACCAAGTAAACTCAACGTGCAGGGTGAGTCTCGTGGTATCTAAAGATGTTGCATAGCCCCATTCCATCAAGTAGTATATTATTCAATTCTGTCTCTATATATCCTGTTTTTATTGAAACTTGCAGAGCTACAAGAACAGTTTTTGCTTATGTCAAGTCATGTAACAACGAATAAGATAAGAACCTTCAGACTATTTCACGTCTCAGAGTTAAATTTACATAAAGAGTTCCAAAAAGGTAGATAGTTCATATTAATAACAGTGACTGACTTACATTAATTGTAACTTACCATCATAAGTGCCTTATTGTAATTCTGGGAATCTTCGTAGATATCTGTTCTAGTACAAGTAGGTCCACTATTAACCCTATCGAATACATCCTGTATATAAACATAGCGTTGCAAAATCCATCTCAAATTACGTCTTGTAATATTATTAACCACTTCTTTGTGCAATGGCCGGTGACTTAAATCTCAAAAAGTCGTGGAACCCTGCCCTTGTAAAGAACCAGTCCAAGGTTTGGGAGGATGAGCAGGCAAAACTTACCGAACTCAAGAAGATCCGTGAGATCAACAGTGAACTTCAAAAAGAACAGGAATACAAAAGGTTGTTACAACTTCAGCATGGTGAGGAGTTTAGCGAGAAGGATCTAAATAAGGGAGAGAAGTTGAAATTGAATAAATTGAATTGGATGTATGAGGATATGCCTTTTGAAAGTGACCCAGCCAGCGAGAAAACAAACGAAGGCGGCTTCATTGAGCACAACACTGAGTTCTTAGAAGGCAAAGCACAAGTGGAAAACCTATTACAAGGAAAAAAGTCGTTCAAAAGGGATCAGGGTTCCGGAGATAATATATCTCGTATTCTTAACGTGGGAAAGACTACAGTAGGTGCACCAAGCAGTAGAAAAGACGATCCGTTATTGATGATAAAGAGGGAAAGAATGCAAGTGGCGCGAGGTAATAATGGCCTGAGAAAACCATCTTCATCAGGAGAGGTCGAGCCAAGTACAAAAAGACATTCCTCTGGTAGCCACAGCGAATCCACAAGTTCAGATTCTAAGAACTCATATAGATCGTCAGAACAACATGGTAACAAGTCAACACATGAAAGGCGCTCTGAACGAGGTTCCCATTCTAGATCTCAACATTCGTCTAAGATACGAAGTGGTGGGAAAGGATTTAGTGAAGAAGATAGCTCAAGAACAAGAGACCGGAGAGAATCCAGCTCAAGAGGACATGGCGAGTCTAGTGAAAGTCGTAGGAGAAAACATACAGAATCAGGTGAGAGTCGTAAGAGAGAACATTCCGATTCAGGATCTAGGCGAAATGAAGATTCAAGCAGATCAAAGCACCATAAGTCGGAAAATCATCCAAATTACTAACAATTTACGTATCGACAATTCAAAGTATACCCATAGTATATAATGATCGCGAAAATCTAGAGGAGCCAAGCTATTGTTCTGGAGAATCAAACAAAGTCACGCCTCCTCTAATAATGTCAAGCAGACTATTAATGTTTCATAATGGAGTTCCCAAATTCGATGTATCTGGTTTAACATGTGAATTCTCAAACTACGACTGAGTGGATATTTCCCTTGAAATGTAGGACCAAACACTATGATTGCTCACCGCTCTATAAATCCATTTGATAGTATGCACCGTTTGCATTATACTTTTGTCCCCTAAAATCCCACTCATACCAAACCTTGTCCTTAGTGACTTTTCTTGTGATTAAGAACTCAATTTCAGAGTAAGCTTCTACACGTTCTTCTTGAACAGGAAACAATATCGGATACCAAGAATCACAAATTTCGTGTGAATGTTCTCCTATTAATGTGATGTTGACATGTCCATATAAGTTACTTGAAAAGTACCCATAGAAGCCATTTATGCAACATCCTATCAGTGAGATAAATCTCAAGGTGTTTGTCCTTGAAGTCGAAACCAGAGGCTGGATTTCTAGCGCTTTCTTATATGTTGGTGGCAATGATCCATCTAGCGAGAAACCAACAGACTCAGTAGATAAATGCTCAAATTCCCATACTTTCTTAAACTCGTCGAGATCATAATAATTGACAAGTTTACATAAATAGGGACGTTGAAGCGAGGAGGGTATAATTGGCGAGCGGGATTGAACCGAAGAAGCCTTCAAGAGGTCTGGCAAATTTTCGGAAGCGATCCCCGAGGACAGTGAATTATCCTGTCCAGGATCCATTTGAAATTTAGACAACTCTTCAGAAGAATCTAGTTTTGTGAGAACTTTCGAATACACGGGTTGAAGGTAACTGGCATAACTGCTAGGAATCATAATCAATGGACGAGATTTTGTCTCAAACCTAGCCAAAATCTCGGGACATAATTCGTTATCACCAAATGAACCTAAAAGTTCTGACACAACCAAATGAACATTTGGTATCTCTACTTCACGGATATCCCCTTCTGACAAAATTACTTTCCCATTCCATACCAGGCTATTTTTCTTGTTCAAGACCTCCATACAGTTGATATTTTTCTCGACAGCATATACGGAAACCTTTTCTGGATCCCACTCCAATTGAAAAAATTTATCAATTAACTTCCCCAGACCAGGACCAACAAACAATACAACAATTCGAGGTAATGAAGACAAGTCTTCCATTGCCAAATCCATCGCTGCTTGGTATTGGTTATATTTGTTTTCATCTTTTTCAAATTGATGGTAGATGTCTTGTGATAAATCATGAGTGAGAGGTTGTAGCGGATCGATCAACAAGTCATACGTGAGTGAAGATGTCAGTTTGGTTAGCCACTTGATGTATGCTAAGTTTAAATCTGTGGGTAGAATGAGTGGGGCTTGTTGGACATTTAGTTCAAGAAGAGATTGTGGATGAGAAAGAATACGAAGATTTTTCTGATTGGTGGTTAGAGATTCCGGTGCTATGACAATGAACAGGAAGGATTCTGTTCTCCAGTACTTTACAAGATTTATATCCGAAGAAAATAGTAGTGCTAGGTTAGGACACGGGGATTGTGTCTTCTGACAAGTCTCCTTGATGGCTCTCCATTTCGTCCAAACTGACGTGTCGTTCGTCAATGTCACAAGCACCGAAACGTTGCTAGGCAATTTCCTGAGAAGGTTGAAAAGAACTTCCGTGGGAGTTACCCAGAGCTTATTTGGAAATTCAATTGTGAAGTAGCCGTGAAATGTATTATAATTATCGAGTTTCTTGTAGACTTTTTCAAAGAAATCAACGACATTGACGTACGAAGGTATGGAAATCAATATAATTGTATTGTCCAGGTTGTTGATTTCATAGTGGTCTTGGTAGAGTAAGAATTGATATCCAGATGGAAGATTTACTGGAGTTGATGAATGGGTGTATAGTCCGTAATACATGTCTTCGCTATTTCAGATACAATTTGATAGAAGTAGAGAGCGGTTTTTGAAAGATTCACACGTCGTGTAACGGATACTGTGGGCTTACAGTGATTGAAGGCCACTCGTAGTTGATGGCCACTCAACGACTATGGGAACTTTATGTGGCGTTACGATTGTAGGCAACAAGTAAATTCAGAGTAAATCAAACCATATAATTTGTGAATGATTGGCATCAATTTATACTGTCTAAAACTTTAAATAATAACGGGTTCTTCATGGGAAGCAAGAGTTAACTTGTTGAAGTTTGATTCAAGACCTTTTCCCAATATAGTTACGATGTGCTTATATAATCCATAAAATCACGTGAGGTTCCAAACTTGGAGATCGTTACAATGCTACTGTTATATTAAGAGTACGATATCTCAACAAAACACATCCTAACGAAACCCTTATACCCCGAATTGTTGCTCCAATTCTTGAACAAGAGATGGTGAAATTGTCACATTTCGACACACAGATACACTTTCCCGTAAGACCTTTAAATCTGATTCTCTTAGATGTACTTTTGTATATGAATCATGAGCCTAGTAGGAGTCTCGGTGCGGTTACTTTACAGTTTAGCGAAATCTGAATTCTACTGCATTCTAATGTGAATTATTTTCGTATCTGATGGCTCGCTAAATTATTCCCAAACATACGAAATGCTCAAAAGATTGAGGTTGCGCTACTAGCTACAAGTCCAACTACTGGCTATCTACACGAATCCTACCAGCAATTTAACTAGAAAACAATCATACTTGCAAAAACCTAATAATTATTGGTGTCCATGCGTTAGGTTGCATAATAATTTCACAAGCGAGCGAACACGACAATTTCAGAGACTCCTCTATCAGAACTCCATAATGTATAATATAACGGTACAATTCCTAGCTAATAATAACTCCTACCATAGCCACATTCTTGACCTTCTTTTCTGTTCTTGTCTTTCGTTATTCTCTGAATAGCTGAACAGTGCAGTCCCAGGAATTGAGACTACGCGTCTGTCTGCACATCCAACTTTCAACAAAAAAACATTGATAAACCTGGACTGTGATGAATATACACACGAATAAATAATTATACCCTACCTCAAACAGCAACTATCAATACGCTTCCGTAAGCACTATATTCACGCTCATTAAGCTTTATCACAACCGCGCTAAAACAATTGCTATACGATACAAAATTTTGTCGTGCTTCATAACACCTCAACTTCCACAGCTACCATGACTAAACCAAGATATTTAACAGAGACAGAGAGAGCCAAGGTTTTAGAGTTCCAAGACATGATACACTACAGTCCAAGATACAGTGATGACACTCACGAATACAGACATGTAATGTTGCCTAAGAATATGTTGAAGGCCATTCCCCAAGACTACTTCAACCCAGAGACAGGGACTTTAAGGATATTGTTAGAAGAAGAATGGAGAGGATTGGGAATAACTCAATCTTTAGGATGGGCACATTACGAGACCCATGCACCCGAACCTCATATTTTGTTGTTTAAGAGAGGAATAAACTACGGTGCATGATCAACAACTAAGTTTCGGAGGAGTTGAGAATGATGACAAGACTGTGAAATTATTAAATAAATAAGTGAAGAATTGAGAGATCTAAGGAAGACTTAGTAATCAGAGACAGAAAGATAAAAGGAAAAAGTGAAGACTATCCAACAAATAATCTTTTGAGACTATCACCAACGAAATGTCTAACTATAACGAAATGCCTTTTTGACTAATAAGATTTTATTCTTGGTGATCTGAAAGGAAAAGATATGGTGTTTTTTGGTGAACCTCATCAATTATCGGGTTAACTATCAAAAGAAAATTCTCTTCTTCTGGGAAACCTAATACAATCAAAAGTTTAGTACTTCTGAGAGAACAATTCTTTAACAATATTGAAGTATTTGAGGATGCTAGTCAATTTAGTGGCTATATCTGTTATTTGACTAGTCAGCTCCTTGACTTGTCAGCTCCTTTATCTACCATTTCTCTATGCTCTATGTCCATTTGTCACAACTTCGCCAGTTCTTAGATTAATTAGTCAACCACTTCGACTCTCCTTGCATAATACATACCCTTTCTATATCTATCACGCTAATAGCCAATAGTGTTAGTAGGCTCTTATTCATTGGTTTATTACCACACCTAGTGTACAAAGACTTAATAGTAACGTACGGAAGCAACCACTAGCCAACCGTAGTAGTAAAAGGGTAAAACTATTCCTCACAGCGATCTGGAAGATATTATTAAGTAGGAACAGACTCTTCTGGAATACCCAAAACCTAACTTACTTATCGTACTACCTTACATATATCGATATACGTGTATTTACCAATATGACTTTTCAGTAACGCGTATAAAATAGAACTACTAATACAGAGTCGTGTTGTAAATTCATATTGCAACTATCTAACAGTTGTGAAGCTGATTCTGAAAGATATCGCATAAACTGAAACTCTAGTCTTTCAAATACTGTGTCCGATTTAATTATTCAAAAAAATTGGTCTAAGAAAGTGCCTCCAAGAAAGCTCACTACCTCACAAGACCATCACAATCAAACATTCCACTGTCCAAGTATTTCTTTATACTCTCAGACTCAAGTGGATTACTAATTCCAATCAGCCACATCCATCTTTCACCATCGGGTCATAAAATATCAATTTAGAACCAATTTGGTTCTTGTAACTCCCAAGATTTGCATTTGCATTCACATCTCCGAATTTACCCAGAAGGAAATACGTGTTTCAACATTCTCATTCACATAATATGATCTCACCCTCAGAGCTAGCCCTCTTCCTTGATGATATTCACAAAAATATAAACAACGATGATAATACTGATTTCAGGAAGCTCATTCTCTTTCTCTTTAATTTCACCAACGAGAAACTAGAACAAATTTCAGATAACCATTCACTCGAGCACATCGACCAAGATCTACTTATAAAACTTATCACCACAATTGAACTTGTGCTAACGTCAAGGCTTCACTTACTAAATGTGGAGCTTTTACCTTCCGATATAAAATCAATATACCAACCACCTAATGCACCCACAGCTCCTATACTACTTTATCACTGGTCAATATTATTTACGCTTCACCATATTCCAAATAATCATCATGAAGTCACGATTCTAAACCAGTTAAAATCTTTCATTATCAATATAGTCAACCTTGTAACTACCAAACTTCACAACTTCAAATATATAAAGAATTTGCGGCTGGAAATGATAGAAATGGTTGAGAGCAGATTGAACTATTTATTAAGCACGGATTCTCTGGTAGGAGATGGCACTTTTAAAAATCCCAATTTCTACGAAATGGTGCCGTTAAATTCTACCCCATCTTCCAATAGTCCTCTTACTGACGGCTCTTCTTTTCTATTACAATTGGTTACCGCTGTGCACCTCTTTTCGATATTAAATGATTTTGATCTATCCAACAAGTTATTGATGAACCAAGTGAACTACCAGTTGAAGTTGGAGAGTTATACCAGAAAAATCTGGTGGTTACTAGAGGAGGTTAATGTGAAGCTGCGTGTGAAAGATTTCTCTCTGATAGATCTTTTGAAATCGGTGATGATCACAAACCTCACAAATAATTTAATCCTCAACGATTCTATTACATGGAACCAAATATCACTAGTATTGTTGATGATTTTAGAGTATCTAAACGGAAACACCAGTGAAGAGCTTAGATTTTTAAACAAATCCATTTCATACAGTTTGTTGAAAATCTATAAACTATGTGTTGACAAGGGAGTTAATCACAATTTCACACAACTTATAAATGCCGAAAACGTCATTATTAAAACGAGCTTGCCTACAATCATCTTGAAGTCCCTTCATATTATCAACTACTATCATAACTTACAGCTTGATAACAAATCGGTTATTACCTACTATCAGACATCTACGAATAACCAGTACTTGATCCTGAGCTTCAATGACTTTGAACTAGATAATTTAAGATTACAATTGGTAGATTTGAATCTAGATCATGTTAAAGCGGCCAGGAAACTCCTTACGTTTGCTATAAGGAAAGAGCTACAGTTTTCATGGCCTTCAGGATCTATTAATTACATCGATTGGATAAATTATGCAATCACCATCTTCAAGACCAAAACATTAGATAACTCGACGTTATATTCGTTGATTACTAGTCTCGGCCACTTTCCATGTTTGGTCAACAATGATTTCGATTTCTCAGTTGAAGAATGTAGGACATGCTCGAGCAATAAAGTTGATCCCGAGAGAAAATCGGTACTAGATTCTCCAGAGATTTCTTTGTTCTATAAAGAAATTATATGCAACTATCTACTAAAAGAGGTGAGTAGTCGTCTTTCTGGTGAAAATGGAGCTGGTGTAGTATCAAGAAACCAGGTAAACCCACTTTTATGTTGCAACTTGTTATTGACTATATTTAAAACATTCTCGAGCTATTCACCACCAAGAGGTAACATTTCATCTGATCCATTATTTGAATTCTTAGTCCATCTTCTTTCAACACATAATAATCGCGATGTTCGATTATTGGTGGGAAGAATCCTTCCATTATACCTCACACAACCACAAAACAACATTGTAGATGTCAACTTCAAAACCATCTACAATAGGATTATTTTCATTAATTTTTCACTTGCTAACCAACGTCATCTTGCTGAATCTACTATAAAAGCACTTGTTGAACTTGCTATAATCTCGTCGGGTGACTGGTTATGTAAGTTGTCACTTTCACTCCTTGACCTACTAGAACAAGCGAATGATCAACATGTGAATTACGTGTATAGCGGTTTCATTAACATTTCTGCAGCAAAGTGCTTGGCTCCTTATAAATTATTGTCGCCATACTTACCAACTATAGCTGAGGTAATTATAAAGAAGCCACGAATGCTCTCTAGAGTTACAGAGCTCTTAGGGGTGACAAAGAAATTTTTCCTATCAAGAACCAAAGAGTATACTACCCCCAAATTATTGGAGTACTACAAAGTTGACTTTATCAACGAAATCGCATTAGCATCGAGCTTAACCAAATTCGACTTGGTTGCAAAAAATTTGTCTAGAATCTTGGGAGTCTACTTAACTAAAGATGAAGTCATAGACGAAAAGTATATTATGAATGTACTATGCAACATAAATCCAAAATATAAGTTGGTAAAGTTGAACGATTTGATTTCAAGGGTAGGTGAAATCGTTTGGTACATTTTATTACAAATCAAGATCGATGAGGAAACAGAGAAGTTTTTGAATGAGGATAGGATCAATAATGCCTTGGAATATGTAGCAAAGGTGAGTTTGAAGAAGGGGGAAGGAAATATTGTTAACTCAAACGTGCGAAACAATGGCTCCAAGAACTCTAGTGTCCATTCAATTGAGACTTTTACATCTGATAACAACGTGAGTTCTACCATCCAACATGTTCTTAGTGAAAACGTTTTGGAACTCGTACAAAAATTCAGTGAAAACGTTCACCATATTAAAGGTACTAAGCCGTTTCTTGAAAAGGTCAGTTCTCTTCGAGCCATTGAATTCTTGATCTCCAAAAATATTGATTCCATTACAGCAGCTCTCGGTCAAATATCAACATGCTTGCAGGCATCGCTTGAAAATCCTGACTTTCAATACTTGTCTCTTAAGTGCTGGTACAAGCTAGTGGAAAATCTACCACCCAATCATCTTATCTCTCTCATAGACATTGTGATATCGCTTATTTTCCAAAAGTTTCAAACGTTTCATGAGAAGTCGAAAGAAATATCCATCCAAATTTTGAAAAAGATATATGAAGAAATCAAAATAAAGTATACCAGATACACCCTCTATTACCTTTCCCTTCCGTTTCTTGATTACATCCAAGAATTTAAACCCATACTTGTTTTCAAGAATATCAAACACATTTCACGATATCAAATATTTCAAGAGTTTACAAGAAGACTTGAAACAAGTAATGAATATGTTGTACAACAGGCTCTTCAGGACTTATTGAATTATTGTCAAAAGTATCAAACAAATTGTCAGCTTGAATACTTTAAAGATCCTCAGTTAGTCCCCTATGTCAGCGAAATGGTCAGATGTCTTCTTGATACCAGTTCAAAATTTAGGAATAAAAATGACAACATTAGCTCTACTTGTGCGAGGGTCTTGAGTGTGATTGGCTCCTTGGATTCGAATACCTTTAGCTTTAAGTCAGTGAAGGAACAAGTAGTCATCTTGCATGATTTTCAGGACTATGACGAAAACTGCGAATTTCTCGTTAACTTCATTGAAACAGTAGTTTTAAAGATCTTTTGGTCTTCCAATGATCCTGTCAAGCAATTGTTTTCGGCCTATGCAATGCAGAATTTTTTAAGAGTTTTGAAGTTGGATCAGAGGGTGTTGAGTGGATCTAAGGAGGAGAATACAATTGAAGTTTGGAACAAGTTTAGTGACGTGGGTAAATCTACTCTCACTCCGTTGTTGACTTCGAAATATGTGGCTCCAGTATCAAGACACGAACCGATACAGTACCCATATTTTAAAATGAGAATGAAATTTGAAAGTTGGTTGGTTGATTTTACATGCAATTTGTTGAAAAGACCAAGTGGAAATGTAACCCCCTCTGCCTCCAAAGACTCAATATTTCAAACATGTGCAAAACTTATCCGAGATCAAGATATTTCTCTTTGCAACTACTTGCTCAAGTATATTTGTTTGAGCCATATTATCAATGGAAACGATCTGATCATGCAAGATATCAAGACTGAGTTTTTAAATATCCTCAACACGCCATTGGATTCTTCGTCTTCGCCTGATAGAATTGAGCTGTTGAAGAATTGTTTTCAATCAATATTTGAGGTGTTGGATTATTTTAATGCTTGGGTATCCGGGGCGAAACATTATTTAAACCAAATCAAAAGCCAGAAGGAAACTGATCAGGTAAGGAAGAATAAGCAAGATGTTGCCTCTACTACTACAAACATTCAGCATGTCACTTCGTTCGTGGAATGTATTCCCATGGATTTGATCGCTATTAAATCTGCTGAGTGCGATTCATATGAGCGGACCATTCTTTACTTGGAGAAATGCTTTCGTGATGGCAAAGTTGATGACACCTTCAAATTGGATGACGTTAACATTCTAACAACGTTGCAATCCATGTACTCGAATATCAATGATTATGATGCGTTGAATGGGTTTTTGAAGAAGTTCTCCACGAACAATTTGAAGGAAAAGTTGTCAACTTTTGAATATAATGAAAGTTGGACTTTGGCCCAAGAGTCGTTCAAAGTTATGGGAGGCGAGAAGCCAGGATCGAACATGTACCCATCGCAAATCCCAACTTCTCTGCCTCCGGTTTTCCAGTTTGATACAAAACTTTTGAAATCTCTTAGTGAACATGGACTGTTCGATGAAGTTTTATCAACACTAGACTCCAAATCAGATTACGCTTCCATCACATCAATTCCTTTAGATTGGGCAATGGTTGGGCTTCAAGCATCAATTTATTCGGGTGATCTCCAGCATATAAATCGTTGGCTTTTTATCACAGATTCGATAGGTAAACCGCAAGATGTGGAATCATTAATTAACTACGAATTTGCTAAAGGAGTCAAGTTTCTATTTGAAAAAAACAAGGGAGACTTTATCAAGGCTGTGGAAAGTATTTATTCAATTGTGGGTACTTCCCTTGTACCATCTGGGTCGTCAAGTTTTTCAAGAAATGTAAACTTGATGAATCAATTACATGTAATCTATGATATTTCAATGATAGTGAGTGGAGAAGATGTCAACACCGTGGACTCAGACTTAATTCTTAAAGCTAGGTTGGCTAATATGGACCAAGAGTTTGATACTCAATGGAAAACTCTTCTTCTTCATTCAGTTGCTAATAAAACAATGAAATATGAAGACAAGATCTCCAAAATCCTTCTCTACTGTTCGTCACTTGCTCGGAAATCAAACCGACTTGATATATCGTCACGTTCGATTCTTAAATCAATGGTGTTAAACGACCAAGAAGCAAATATTGAATATGCAAAGTTGTTGTGGGCCAGAGACAAACAAACAGAGGCTATCAAGTCATTGGGTGATATTATTAAGGAAGATAAGTTCGTGGACTCGCTAACCAAGTCTAAAGTACAATTGCAATACGCAAAATGGTTGGACGAATCCAATCACCTTTCATCGCTGGAGATCATCAAAGAATATAACAAAACCATAACCCTCCATCCCGGCTGGGAGAAACCGTACTATGATTTGGGAGTATATTACAACAAAATCATGGAATCAACCAACGATCAAACTGGGTACTATGAACGACAAATCGTCAGACACTTTCTCAAGGCTCTAGCTGTTGGTACTCTCTACATATTTGAAGCACTCCCCAAATCAATAACGATCTGGTTAGATTTTGCTCAACGAAAGAATAAATCAAAAGAAGCTGAACGAAATCTTAACCAAATTGTGGAAGATATCGATACTTGTTTGAAAAATATCCCAACTCATGTCTGGTACACCGCATTGACCCAGATTTTGTCAAGAATCGTACATGAACACAAGTCATCGTATGAAAAGTTGTCGATGATTATCATCAACATCTTAAAAGTTTATCCACGCCACAGTTTATGGTATATCTTATCCCATTCTTCGTCCAATGATACGATTCGTCGTGAAAGAGTCAATCTTATACTCAGACAAGCCAAGAATGAAAATTCATCCTATGGCTCCATAATCGACAATGCTAAAGAATTGTTTGATAGTTTGATCAGAATCGCCAGTTTCAAAATCCCAAAATCGCCCAGAGCAAAACGACTTTCGTTGCACAAAGATTTTAAGGTCAATTTGACCGGTGCCTACGACTCCTTGGTCATACCTGTGAGATCCAATCTTGAGATCCGATTACCATCCACGCAAACCTCAAAGTTCAATGCGTTTCCAAAGTCATCTTCCATTACTTTCGACGGCTTCGATGACAACGTCAATATATTCTTCTCTTTACAAATGCCCAGGCAGGTCACCATACGAGGCTCGGATAGTAAACCGTACAGACTAATGGTCAAACGAGACGACACGAGAAAAGATGCAAAGGTGGTTGAGTTCACCACTATGATAAATCGGTTGTTGTTGGCCAGCACTGGGGCAAGAAAGAGAAGTTTACATATTTCAAATTACTCCGTGGTTCCGTTGACGGAAAACATGGGAGTGATTGAATTCGTTACAGATGTCCAGACAATGAAAGGAATTACATCTGAACAAAGGAGAAGAATGGGCAAGTCTCTTAACGAACGGAGAGTTTTTATGAAATTGGATGAAGCTCAAAAGGTAGTCAAAGGACGCAAAGATAAGGAATTGTCCAAGTTGGTAGAACTCTTTAAAGAAATATGTAAAGAGAATCCACCCGTCCTCCATGACTGGTTTATTGACCAGTTTTCGGATCCGACCGCATGGTACTTAGCCCGTGGATGTTTCATTAGATCCTCGGCCGTGATGTCAATGGTGGGGTACATAATAGGACTTGGTGACCGTCATTGTGAAAACATCTTGTTTTTCAAAAAGAATGGAACGATTTTACACATTGATTTCGATTGTCTTTTTGACAAGGGTGCTACCTTGCCAACTCCAGAAATCGTGCCTTTTCGGTTGACCCCAAATATGGTCGATGCAATGGGGATTTGTGGTATCGAGGGAAGTTTTAGGATCACTTGTGAGGTCACAGGTTCCTTATTACGAGAAAATGAAGCTCCTTTGATGAATATCTTGGAAACTTTACTTTATGATCCTTTGTTAGATTGGAAAAGTATCCAGAAGCCAGAAGTCCATTTATCCAAGGTACGGAGGAAGATTAGAGGTTTGGTAAATGAGAAAGAAGGCTTGCCTATGAATATTCATGGCCAAGTGGATGTCTTGATTCAGGAGGCAACTTCGGTTGAGAGATTGGCTCAAATGTATGGAGGGTGGTCAGCATATATATAATGAAAATCGGTAAAAATTATAGAATCAGAATCGGTAAAGAATAAATAGAATCAAAACCGGTAAAGATAGGATAGGTATTGTAATTTAAACACTATATAATCGTTACTTCGCTATTCTACAGGTAAATCAGTCGTATTTTAAATGTTTTTTATCTTTAGGATATATTTACTGGTGATTACTTTTCATTGAAAGAAGCATCTAATTCTTATGTAGTCCGATCTTTTAGAGAATTCTCTATTAGCTTCATAAGATATCCCGCATCTTTAAATCTATTTTGTTCAATTATTAAAATTGTCCATCATGAAAATTGACTCTTCTCTGGGAGGTAATGGTGGAGGTGGTCCAGGTGGCGGTTTTCTATAAAGATGATGTTGGTCCAAACTGTTGTGGTTTGGTGAAGTACTTGTAGTTGCATTAATTGGCGTAACACTGGGTAATGCACTCTGTGAGATGTTAGGGATACTGCTATCATAGATCTCTTCATTCAGTCCATCACTGGAATCGCTTTCCAAATCAATTAAAGAAACAGGTTCTTTAAGTTTCGACTCTTGTGTATGGATAGAAGCAGCTCCTTGAGCTGATCCATTTAGGAATACTTCTTTAAGAGATCCATTTAGAGATCCTTCTTTGAGAGATGGTTCATGTTGGATAGAGGTACCATCTTGGGTATATATCGATGAAGATTCTGTATTTATCGAACCTTCTCCAGTATGTATTGTCGCACCATTCTTATCATCTAATGAAGTGCTCAATAAATCGTCTGACTTAAACATGCTATCCTTGGCAAAATCGTATGAAGGATGATTGCCCGATGTTTTAATTGGAGACGTTGGATGGTTGAGAGTACTGGCATTTGATCCCTTCCGCGGGATTCTTCTATTTGAAATCATTTCTGGCGGAGAATATGATTCTTCTTCAGGAATGGTTTTATCATCTTTAAAGTACCATTTACCAATCTTTTTGAGTGTATTGATTGTAGAGTTTTTCGAGGGAGGTAATTGTTCACTATGCTCTTCAAATGATGATGAACTTTCAAAAAATTGATCGTTTCTTGTCTTTTTCATCCGATTTGAAAGATCAGAAATTGTATTTGTCAATTTCGAAGAAGTAGACTGTCTCGAAGAAGTTGGTCTAGAGGTGAGGTTTGCACGAGGCTCACCAATTTCAATATCTTCCGATATCAAACTTTCAGTTTCTTCTTCATGAAGAGTAGAAGATTCGCTGTTCATACTAGATGATGGTTCGGGATCCCAAATACCTGCACGATAAATCTCTCCAGAAGTATCATAAAAGACAATATCATCCCAGTGAGGAAGCACGAGACTTTCCTTTATTGCTTCTTTGAATTTCTTCTCGATTGAGTTGGTAATAATATTATATGTCATTTGACGAGATGAAATGATTGGCTCGATTTTTAGATTCATGATTGGCTCAGATTCAAAAGTATACCACATTCTACCGGAGGGGGGTGGTTTAAATTTTAAAAGAACTGGACCCTGGAGCTTCGTTAAAGTTATGCGCAATAATAAGTCAACCTCACGAGTTTTAAAAGTTGCAATCGAAATATTAACTTTGGTTGCAATTTCAAGAGAAAGATTACCTGTATAAGTCACATTAGTTGAAACAATGATAGTTCCATCAGGGGAAATCTCTTTCAAGGAAGGAAATGTAAAAAACGGAGCAGAGTCGCCAGGATATATTGATTTGATGATAAATTCATCCAAAAAGCCTGGTTTCTTGATTTTATTCAACTTTTTGGCAATTTTTGTATGCAAGTAATTGCTTAGTATCTTAGTATTTCGGAGTGCTAAGAAGAACCGACCAATCAAAGCATTCAACCACTTGGTTTGGAGCTGTCCTTCAGAACTATAAAGAGTCTGAATTAAGTTGATCATATGACTTGTTGTAAAGTGTAGTGTTTTTGCATGAATTTTAGGATCCAAAGTTTTGTGGATTTCAGAATTTGGAGACTTGGTGGCTCTTAAAAGAGCAAAATACCAATCTTCTTTATCTGAGTTTATATCACAATAGATGAAAAATGTCCCCTTGGGAGGGGGGAGGGGGGAATCCACTTGCGAATTAGTAGAGTCATATTGAGAAATTTCCGAAGTTGTAATTTTAGAGCAGTTCATGATAGCTACTGCTGAACTTTTTGTAAAAATTTGAGCGTCGGTTAAAGTTCTGGGCCAAATTGAAATGAAGTGAGTCAGTAATACTATTACGTGTTTAACATCTTTGAGTGATTCGTTTTTGTAAAGAAAAAGGTTACCATGCTTTAAAATAGCAAAGAACCGATGTTTTCGTTGAGAGCTGCGTACCTTGTCAGAGGCTGGAACATTCTTTGAATTCTCGATATCATCTTGTTGAGTTGTAGTCGGTGTCAATGTTGGTGAAGTTTCTGATGAGGGATCGGTTATTACGGTTTGTTTGCGTACTAACTTGTATAGAGACGAATATGCTGATTTATTGTCTGAGTTGTCGGTGATTGACTGTGTTGTTGTAGAGATGTCATCAGGCGTTTCTAGGTATTCCTGGGTAACAATCACCCACCCAGACTTATAGGTGTCAAGACCCGACTGATGCAATTCTTCAACTTCTCCGGCTTTAAGTGACGGTGCATAATCAAGTATATCACCACTAGGTGGAGACTCTGAGTCTATATTGGAGCTTTCATGTGAATTTTTGTTACTTCGTATGGGGTGAAGGTAGATAAATGATACTATGAGAATCGGGAGGAGGGTGAATCCTCCAATAAAATATGCAAAAAGGAAGGCTAGAAAGTCCATGGTACTCTGAGGGTAGTTTTATGATGATAATCAGAGTAATTAGAAGATTTCCGGTATTTATAAGCTGTGAATTGGATGTAGCAAGTCTGAATAAGTGAATACTGTAAATATTGCCGCTGTAATATTTAGAGTCACGTGGTGATATATCACATGTCAGCAAGTATTGATCAAAAGTCTACGGTACAGTTCAAAAAGGATACGCCCAAGACAGGGTAGAATAATCTTAGCGGTAGAATTTTATTTTGTAACATGGGAAATTAAGTAAATTACTCTTCCTACTTTGTGACAAAATTCGGTGTTTTTGGGGGGCGTTTTCTGTAGTAGATTGGTCTGGTACGAAGATTTGGCATAGTAGCGTCAATTGTTTTCTACAGGGTATTCTAAATACTGGCATGGGAAAACGGAACAAACTATTTTATGTAGGGTCCCAGAGTAGGGCCCACGTTATCACAATGTGAAGCATGGGTAAGGTTTCTAGTGTGCAATTCCTTTTATCACAGCTTGAAGTTCCCCCTGTAATCTTGTGAAGCTTTCATGAGAGAGCATGGGCTAGCTGAACAATACCAAAGATCAATTAGCCATACATATTTTAACAGCTAGATCTTTTTATGACTAATTGATTCGATAACTCTCGAGTTCGTGTCCTTTCACTAATGTAAATGTACCTTTTGATATATTGGTTGGAGCACGACTTTGATAATTTTGCAGCCTCCCAACCCAAGAAATATTTGTAAGAAAAATTGAGAGAAAATAATTATGAGTAAAAATTAGAGAGAAAAGAATTAGAGAGTAGAGAATTATCTTTTTGAATATAGTTAAATGTTGTTTAACGTATAGGAATGTTGAGGTTTTGGATTCCTTCCCCCACCAACGTAATTGGTGTTGAAAGGAGGTAGTGTGATTAAATAAGTTAAGTCTTGATCCGATATTAGTGTTCTTTGTTACTATTTGACATAAATTTCGAGAGCCAGAACGATTCAGCTCGTAAAAAGCTTACTAGAATGAAATTTTATCTATGCTGAAACATGGACTACAGTCGAAGAACAATAAAGTCTTTACTGGAAAATCCTAAAATCCGTAGTTTTAGAGAGAGTTCACTTACTGAATGTTTTTATAATCAACGAACGCATTCTTCCGCAATCAAACTTAGGTGTACATTGTAAATTGGCCTCTTTTTGAATTCTCTCTACTTCTCAATGCCAATTCTTTCAATTATATGTGTATTATCCCTACACTTCGCAACTCTACTTCAAATTCCTCACCCATCGATTCCTTTCAAATACATTCCTTCTGCTAAATAGATTATCTCTACCACAGTAATCATTATCGCTTCCAGGCTCAAGAATTAATTTGTCCATACTAATAATCCCAGACTAATAAAACCTTCAGATCAATCCGTCGTTTTGCTCGGTAAAAATACCTAGTATCTTTTTGTGACACTCCTTTTCCTTTGCAACCGAGATTTTGTTGACATTTTATCTCGAACACAAAAACACCGTAATATCGTGACCTAAAAAATAATTTGCCATTGGCATTCCTCAATAAGATTGGAAACCGGGCAAGGTTCCAGAAGGAAAAATAATATATTTCCTGATTGTCGAGATACAGAAAGATTAGAAAGTTCGAGAAAAATAGCACTACTTAGAGCTAGTTGGTGGAATCACCTAACAAATTCACTAATAGGAGATGCTATCCATTAGACCAATTCTCTTGTATGGAAAAGTTTGCTTGATCTCTTTGATCTTGTCAAATACAGGGATCATAACCCACCGTAAATACTGCAAATTTTTACTTGAGGGGCGATCACAAATAGCCAGGCTACTAGTGGCTGTCGTATATGCCAGAGGGGAGTCGTGAAATAATGAAATTTGATCACCAGCAAGGGGCGGTCATCTATTGAAGAAGATGCCATTGGTCCTTGAACCCAGAATGTGGAAACTGATTTTTTAGAGAGTAGGCTAACTCGAAGTATCTAGGGTAAAGTGGCTTCAGATTGGTGTAATAGTATAAGCTAAAAAATTTGAAAGAGTGCTTTAAATTGGTAATAAGTAGGGGATACTAAAATTAGACCAATTGTAGCGAGTACAATGGTTAATATAATTTGACAGAGTATGAGCTAATGATGGCGTATGACGACAATTAGTATAGTAAATGTGGAGTATGAACTTCACATAATGAAAGGGTGGAAATAGCTCTATGAGCTGTGTCTCTCTATGTGAATTCTCTCTAAGACGGCTCTAAGACTCTACACTCTAATACAATTGGTTATAATTAATTTATATCATGTATGGCCTAAGGCAAATATTTAAGCTTAACGTTGTTAAACAGCTAGTAAGCAAACTATACAAGAGAAGTAAAAAACAATAATTAAAGAGTCTAGTAGAATTAGAAGATCACAAGAAAAAGTCATTAATAAGAAAGTTTCCAGTACTAACCATTTCACTGGCCTTGCCAGTAAGAACAGAACGCTTGTTTAAAAATTTAAACACATCACTGGAATCTTCCGAGGTTTCTGATGGAGGAGTTGTGAAGTTTAATGAGAGGTTGAGGTTCGGATGTTTTTGACGATAATGGAAACGCATCTTATTGGGAACTGGTTGTGTAGTTATTGGTTCCTCGTCGGTATCTTCGTAGGAAAAGTAGTCTTCAAAGTTGGGTGACGGCGTTGGGTTAAAATTCACAGTCTTGAAAAATGGTGCAGAGATGTTTGAAGGAGAATCTTGACTAGATTCAGAATTGTAAGGCGAATTGTTGACAGGTTTTGAATCGGTACAACCCAACGATGTAAATTCGCCGTAGTCGTAATTTCTTCTGCCTTGGTAATAACTTCGGATATTGTCATTCAAAATCTTGGTGAAGTTCACGGGTATGATTTCTTGTGACTTGTTCCAACTATCCATTCTAAATTCTGTGTCATCCTTCATCAACAAAATATCATTGTTTAGATTTGTCAAACTTAACAACTTTTCAACGGGGTCGATTTTGTCTGAATCTTGGTCAATGATTTTACGACGCTTGGTATTGGATGTAGAAGATTGGTCATTGGATTTGTCAGAAGATGTTTCTCCTCTAGTTGTGTCGTTCACGTCAATGGCTCGCTTTATATTTCCATTCCCCTTTTCTTCACTCCGTGTTGTCTCTAATTCTAAGACGTTAGTGTTGCTCTTATCTTTAACATTAGTTAAAGTTTGATCACCGCCGTAGATACGATTAAACTTACGAGACATTGAATAGTAACCACAATTTGTTTGGACTTCAAATTATTGCTTCCATTTTGTAAGGGACTCCACCCTTGTTATATAAATTATTTTTAGGAGTGCATACTAAAAACTTTTCGAGCCGCACGAAAAATTTTCAGTTTGACTAAAAATAAAAAGAAATTAAGGAGTGCATTTTGTATCTTGTCAGGGAGAATCTGTCACTAGGCCGACAAACTATCCCCAATTGTAGATATAAAATACTCCATTTCGTAGAAATGGAATACTCCATTTTGTAGAGAAGATAGTAAATGCCAACTTAAGCTATCAATACCATCCCAAACTATTTTGAGTTACAAATCTATCCATGCAATCGAAATCTAACATCTTAGTCCTCACGAATTCTCTTGTTTATCCCCTACTGTACTCTCCCCCCCTTCGATAATAACCTTTAACGTCATTCCTTATCAATTACACGTGTTTGTGAGAGATATGCATCATTCTGTCATGCTTGAGGATTGCTTTCGAACTGTTGTTCTTGCAGCTACCGTTTCTCATGCACATTTGTAACTTGATATCGTTTCAAGCTAAGTCTCTGACCAACTGTAGAGGGGTATTGTTTACAGTGAGCGGTATCCCTCCACATCAGGAGATTCCTATTTGCTACTCCTTTCGTAATTGCTTATTTTTGTAGGTGCCAATATTTGCAATATTTCGGGGGTGCATTGTTCTCACCCCCTCCACCCCCCCCCCCAAGAGGAGATTGAAGATAACTGTGAAATAACAGATAAAACGAATAGCGACTTTATAGAAAACTCTGTCACCATGAGCCCACTAATATTTGGTAGAGCTATCTTCAATATCGAGAGCTTTGGGTGTGTTCTGTGGTGTTTCATCTGTATTCATATGTACGTACTCTATAGAACTCTCAGATCCTGTATCGGAGGAAACCCGAATATCCGAATGTGTGTTAGCGACTTAATGTAACAAATCGAACTCACAGCCACTAGAGACCAGACTATGCATCGAACTTTTCTTATCTGGTCTGAAATTCTCTGTGAAGGACTTTTACTCCATTGAGCCCAGTCATGACTGTCAATATTTTGTCAGCCAGTTAGATTTCTTATCTGCCCATATAAGCCATGTTGAAATTTCACATAATTCTGGAGAATTATGTAATTCCGTTGTTCCTCTTCAATATTCAATACTGTGTCCTCCAAAAGCTAATCAGTAGAGTACTTCCCAATTAAAAGTTCCCCTGTATCCTCCTCGTATCCTCACTTCTTTTGCGGCTATTGTTTCAGTTCTCCTCCTGTTTGCCCAAACTTACATTTTGTGTTCTTAGTTGACAGATATCAATTTCTCCTCCCATTCAGAACACGGCTCAAGTATACGACACTTCAGTATCTACGCAATTTCAGATATTCCAAAGCACTACGCAAATATCAATCCGATATAGATGTACTAAAAGTGATTAACACCGGCTACTGTAAATTTATGGGCCACTTTTGCAGTGTTGATCTTTTGTTCCCTCTATTTCGGGTCCTTCTTTATTAGTGTGAGAAATTCTCTATCAATTTCCCAAATTGGACAGGTCAATTTCATGTAGTTTGTAACTCCCCTATTCAATTCAATCATAAATTTGGCGGGACCAACCTGGAATTCGAAATTGATGCACAAACAGACCAATATAGTAGAGATAAAAAGGGGAACTCTAGTGTTGATGTACGACATATGACACTATTGTATATGAGATCGTATACGAATTGTTGGTTTACGACTTGTCAAAATTTGTTGGTCTGATACGGATCCAACGTTAAATCATGAATTCTTTTCGGAACAGCTCAACCAAGGAACAGATGTTTTGGATTGTTCTGGTTCTATTTTTGTTCTGGTTCTGCCTTGAGTGATTGTTCAACTCTCTCTTCAGTCTAGATTCAACGTATTTATTGCTGGCCCTTGTATCGATCATCTAACTAACTCCCATAACTTTGAAGGGTATCAATTACTGTGTAAACTTGAATATCCCTTGGGACAATCGAGATCATTGATAAACATCCAAGGTATGCTATTCGCTCGGAAATAAATTATTCAACAAATGATTTATTCAACACACCTTTCTCAATAATCACTCATAAAGACTCTCGGATATTTACTCTCACAAAATATTCATTCTCTTATTGGACTCAACTTTTCAAACATCAAGAGTCAACTCCATGCATCTTAAATCAACGAACTTGGCGAGTTGAGTTCATTTGTTTCTATGATCATTCTTTCAAGAACTAACTTTTCTCAGAGAATTAGAGAAAGTTCTATCAAGTAGTGTAAAAAATATCTGAGAAATATGTATTATGTAATTGAAGAGTATGTATTGAATAATTGATGAATATGTATTGAATAATTGATGAATATGTGTTAAATAATGATATTTGATCTATCTAGTTCTTTCGTCGACGTAAAATTTTCACTATTCGGAATTATTAAGAATTTTGGCTGCGAAAAATGACAGTCAAAAATCTCACCAAGGGCCGTTCGACAGTACAGCGAAGGTTCCGTCATAGACCTCCACCTGCCTACTCAGGTCATCATATTAACCCTGACGTTAAGTACTCTGGAATCTCCTACATCACTAGGAAACTCCTTATTGATCAAGACTCTGACCCAGTGTCGGTTCAGGAATGGGATTTTCTCCTGAAATATTCATTTTATTCTCTTACCACAACAAACGTCAAGTAGTCTTGATGGCCTTTAAGATATCTGTTCTTCTCCGTAATTTTGGGGGTACAAATTGGATTCTATGATGATTTTCGTATCGATAACAACTCCATATCAGATTCAAGTACTCACCAGTTTACTTCATAACGAGTGAAGAGACATTATTTCATCTTGGCGTATTTATTCGATCCAGTTCCCCAATTTCAGTCAAAGTAGTGTGAAGTCGTGTCTGATTATTGGAACAGCCTTCTCAAGCTTAGCGAAATGAAAAGACAGTCTTGAATGGAATAACGCATGGCCCTCCGTCTGCAGAGCAACTTCGTTTTCTGGCTTGTGGTAGCCCTCAATTTTAATCATGACGAAGAAAAGACTCCAAATTCTGGATCTGAAGATGCAGCCCCCATCAATGCCTTTGGGCCAAGATCCTTATGTAGAGAGGATACAAACCTATCGGTATGCAAAGCAATATGCGACATATCTCTTTCCTTCCAATTCAATAATGTATATAGGAGAATAGCAATAATGCATTCTTGGGATCTGCTGGACAAGCTGGAGCTCTCTAAGCCCAACGGAATAACTTTCAATTGTCATCGGACTCATTAATCGTTCTCGTTGTTGTCTGATAAACTTGGACATTTCATCGGCTTCTAGAACCCCGATTCTTGGATTCTTTCAATGCAGCGAATCTCTTTACTTCTTCAAGTTTCCTTCGATTTTCTTCACTTCTTCTAAGTACTGAGTTCTTTTCTCTTTCCTAACTTCAAAACGTATCTCTCCTGGCCCGTTTCTTCTGAATTCTAATTCCCCTTGTGCTTTTCTTAAAGGTATTGGAGATGGTGAAACTGTCCATCCATTCTCGGGCTATTTCATTCTGCCAGAGAGTTGCTCCACACTCCTTTGTAGATTCCGAGTTCCATGGCCAACTGTTGCAGTGTGCTTTATAAAATATAGTAAAAAATTCATAGATTGGACTAAAAGAAAAAGTAACAACTTTTATATTAATCATATTCATGCCAAAAACATATAGATGTTTCATGAAATAGAGTAACCATCAATATGAATCTATATATTTTCATATAAATGTAATATTATTACACACAATTAACTATCTTCTTTAAGAATTATAATCTCGAATTAATAGCACTCCAATTGTCCTTTCTCTATAATTGGCTTAGAAACTGTATTGACGAAGTCTGCATCAATAAATTAGTGAACTAATTAAGTTATGCACCGATGGACTTGTTGCATTTATTTCATATATTTGGAGGTTTCAAGTTTTTAGATTATACTTCAGAAACATAGACTAGTATAGAAAATCCATACCTAAGCATGTTCTAGAGAGATAATAAATACTGTATCTCAATATCAGACTACTCGCCCTCCGGTTGCCTATAGACAAATCTCTTGAAAGTACAGTTATTGTTCCGAGATTGCTTGTGTGCTTCATTCATTACTCCGATTCTGTTTTCAGACATACCTTCTTCGTACAAGACTATATATATCTGAACATTATCGATTTGATGATAATTTATCCAAAATTTCTTTAAGCTTTCTTTCACTTTTTTATATAATTTTGGATTTTTGCAGCAATTCTCTTGATTCGGTGAAGCAAAAACTAAGATTTACTTTAAATTACCATTAAAACTTTACTAATCAAGAACCACTGCTAGGAGCTATTAGCAAGTAAGCTGCTTTTTTCCTTAGTACCTCGACTCGCCATGTCAATGTGGTATTAATATGGGTATCCTCGTATTTCTTTGTCTTCTTAGGGCTCGCACCCAATACGGAAGTTCGGTTTTGTGTTACATACACTAAATTTTCGGTATAAATTTTCATCAATTTTTCAAAAACATTTATTTAATATATGTATGAATAAGTGTCTAAATAAGAGTCTGAAAGAGTGTCAGAAATCGCTACATAGACATATTAAGGTAAAATGTTGTTGATAATGACTATTTAGATAAGACTATCTAGATAGTGATTATCTGGCAAGATTTTAGTTCTCACTACTAGCAAATGACAAATCAAATGTATGTACTTTACTGATTAACCTTAAGATGATTAGAATGGGCCCCGGAGGCCCTATCATAATATAAACCCAGCTCTTCGATACTTTTTGTTTCATGAGAAGAATAGTTAAGATAGATGATTTAGGTTACTTATTGATTTTTAACAACATACTAACAGGAATAGACCGATGACAAAACTCTGCAAAGTAATATTAGGTAGCTTTTATTCTTTACAAGCGAAGTAGTATTGAAGTACGTTAAGTGCTAAGATCTATGACGACGAAGTAAAAGATTTTCGCAGACCTCAAGATTAAACATCGGAGATTGTAGTTGGAAATCAGTAAATGTCGAAAGGCCCCAGTAAATTGTAATGCTTTTCTTATTTCGAGAGTCTGGCGAGAAGATCACCGCAGTTATTAAGTGAAAGGTTTAATATCAGATATAAATGTGTATCCTCACCCTCTCATTATAGCCTCGAGAGTTAGTGGACTGGTTGTGTTCATTCATTTTAGGAACATTGTGTAGAACCATTGTCTATCACCGTCTGGCTAAGTTAAGCAAGCCTCTCTTTGAAATAAAGGATCACCTTATAAGTCAGATAACCACTGTCTTGAAATGATTTCATTTAATTTATTGACTAAATACTGCTCATCTTACCGATGATCTTTGGTAAAAGTCCTCCTTTTATATGAGTTGAAGAACAAGACCTCTCAGAATTTGTAGACCTCTCAATCATTATTGTTCTTTTTTAGGTTCATTAAGATGGACTTGAAGTGGACTGTGCTTGCATACGTCTCATGTTTTGCAAGGAATCCAATGCTGGATGTATTTCTCTTAGAGATTCACAGAGATTCACTATGCCTGAATCGCCTCGTTTTCAATCGCTTCCTTAATCACACCAATTATTGCACTTGCGTGGATCTTGTCGTTTCCCCCTCTTGATATTCCATATTCTATTTCACTCAAACCTTTGAAAATGGCAATTCTTGTCTTTGGCAGAAGCTGGTAGTTCCCTAAAATCTCGATAAACCCACTGATCATATCAATCAAGGCCAATCCCAAACTGGTTTTGTATTTATTCAACGTAATTGAAGCAGTGGTCCAGTCATCTTTGAGTATGGAATCCAACACTGTTTCTACATCCTTTGGCCTAGGAGCTCCAATACATTCGTAAATCATATCACTATCAATTTCTTGTTCTTCCTCACCCGTAGTGGCAGCTTTACATGCTTGAAGCACATTAAGAGCACGACGCATATCTCCATTTGCCAATTTCAACAACGCATTGGTGGCATCGTCACTTATCTGAATCTCCTCCTTTACAATCACATTATTTATGCGTTCTCGTATAGCCTCCTGACTGATAGGATTGAATCTGAACCGCGTACATCTCGATATCAACGCCGGGTTCAACTTGTGAGAGTAGTTTGCCAAAATACAGAATCTCGTGTTTTTGGTATATTTTTCAATGATTCTTCTTAACGAGTTCTGTGCTACACCTGTCATGGCGTCAGCTTCATCTAAAATGATCAACTTGAATCCTTTAGAGAATATTTGCATCGTCAGGGCAAAGTTCTTGATTTGATTTCTCACCACGTCGATCCCACGATCGTCAGATGCATTCAATTCAAGAACCATATTTTTATAATTGGGGCCATAGATTTCTTTAGCCAACGCAATGATGGTTGATGTTTTCCCTGTTCCTGGCGGTCCATAGAATAACAAGTGTGGTAGCTTCCCTTCGTGGACGAACTTCTTTACTGTATCCACAATTTCTTGTTGTCCGTAAACTTCTTCCAAAGAATCTGGACGATACTTTTCCACCCTAATTGTTAGTAGTTATTGACAGGTACACTAGGCTTAAGGCTCTACATACCATGGTAAGTTTTCACTCATTGTTGTGGTGCTGATGCTGGTGCTTGTGGAGTGTAATATTTGATTCGAGTTTTTGTTCCGAGAAAAAAGGACGCGTCAAGTTAGAGTTGAGCAGATCGCTAGCGATATTTACTGACGGAGGCTAACAGATCTTACGAGGGTGATTGAGACATACTGTGTGGCTGTATATGTGGCTAACTATGTGGCTACATACTTATAACATTGAATGCGTACTTTCTATATATTTATGTTTATGCTTGTAGATTTAAGACTGTGTATAAAGTCTTTTTGTAGTGTCATGGATTGAAGACTGCTACAATTACATTTGAAGTCTATGCTCTATAAGTCCATGTAGCAATTGAGGACCGCACAACTCAGTCAAAGAGATTTGAGAAGGCCGCACTCTTTATAAGTACTCTAGAGGGATGTTGTTGCGAGTAGGACAGGAATGGATTGTCATCTGGAAGGATTTCAGACTCTCTGTTGTGTTAAGAAATCAAAGCTATTGTTATGCAATCCCATCTCAGCTCATGTTGAACTAGTGGTAAGTTATTCATCAACGTATTCTATTTGTTGGAAATCTCTTCATTCAGATAAATTTTCTATAAGCAGTGAGAAACCATTTCTTTCTGGTACTTGATATTCTCCAGGAATACTCCTTCACACTCTGAATAATTTCTTCACTCAAATCCATTCAGCTTCTGTCATCAAGTATTTCTAAAACATCTTCAGCTCTGTTATTCTTTTCCTCTTATATATCATGTTCGTTTTCATTCTCTAATCAACGCTGAATTAGATCGTTACACTAATTGCTACCAAAGCCGCCAATAAATACCAATTCACCATATACATACTCAAGACACCCGATGTAGCCTTGTACTTGCCCACATAATTGCACGTTGGAAACCCGTCGAGATCTGCCGAGCCTTTCAGGTAAGAGTTTGTAAGGTTTTTGGTGGGGCATAAGAATCCAAAATCAGCAGGACAATCTCGAACTATTGCATCACAAACATTCAAGCACGGTAAGATTTCGAAATACGAAAAATCAGGAAGAACCATGTCATTTATGAACGAGTTTCGAGATTCGTTTAAATCGCGATAAACATAGCCCGTGAGGTTTCTAGTAGAACACCTGGGAATCGTTACCGCACACAACCAATTTTTATAGCTTGCGGCACAATCCTCACAAGTCCTCACCGGAGAGAAAATGGAATCTTCTGTAGTGTTGCAGGCGATTTGTTGTAGAGCCTTAGAAAAATTTCCATACAATTCTTTTGCTTGGTTGTCATACAATGCCGATACATCCTCCTTGGTGTCCTTTGAATTTGAAGGGACGGAGTACGCCACTTGGTCACAAAACGGTAGATCAAAAATAAGTTCACAGGCTGGTTTGTCCAAGGTTTCAAACTCAAAAGGCTGATACAAGGCTCCGCCAAAATCGCTACCTTGAAAGTCTGAGAGCAAGTATGCAATATATTTCGTGGATTCATTGAGACCCTTGATATAGAATTGCTGTTGCAAACCGCCATTTCTGATGGTATAGCTACTATCAAAGTCTTCTAAAGTCATAAGGGCCGGCCCGTTTCTTACCGCACACCAACTTTCGTTCAAAGCCGAGAAGTAGTCACGATTTTCATAAGAATACACGTAGAGGGAGTATCTCGACTCTGTGGCGTTCAATTCGTTCCAATCCTGATCTAGACTGCTCGTCAAATTACCCGTGACTATCAAAGCAGAGTTCTCGTCCGTATCGACGACCTGGGCCCACGATCTATCATCCCACTGGAATACCAAATCATTCTGCGACACCCCGATTTGATAGCTCCACTCAGCCGTTCTGTTTGTATTCTCAGGGGCTCTGACCGCTATGTACAAAATCGAGTCCTTGGTGCTGTTGCCTGACGGGACATCGGTTAATGCCTGGAAGTATCCGTTTTGATAGAGAGTCATGGAACCAAGTTCGAAATTCCCGAACATCGACGAGTTGAACGAATAGTAGACTGCCAAACTTGTCTCGTTGGCTTGAACGTTTGTCGGCTGGGAACAGATGTTACCCGTTATGAAGATCAAAAACTCATAAAACTCACCGACCCCAGTGGTAGTATTCACACCAAATGAAAAATAATGCGTTTGACTTTGAAGGATGGTATCTCTTATAGGCGTGAATTCCTGCAATCCTGTTGAATTGTCATACGAATCAACAGTTAGAGTTCCGGACCCTTGGTCTCTTATAAATATATCGTTACTTGCCTCTCCGTTTTGGCCACCAAGTGGATTGAACTCGTCCAAACTCAACCCCACGTCAAAAGTCTCTGAGTTTCCGAACCCAACGAATATTATCAATAGTATAACTGTTAGAAACTTCATTTATATCATGTCAAGATGGGTAGAGAAAGTGGTATTAAGAGGCTGAAATTTCGTTTGGTGCGATAATTGAGGATAAGAGTAGAGATCAAACTTATAAGGAGTATAATGTGAGGATTGCAAAGAGGAGGCGTGTGGCATATAGTTCTAAGGTGGTGGGATAGATGGAGTGTCCCTACAAAGTTCAACCCATAGATTGTTGCCCAACAGACTCACCATCGGTGTTTTCAGATAGTGTTATATCGAGATAGAGTCATAGCTAGATAGAGATATATCCAGATAGTATTCTGTCAGGTGATATATTTTCAGAAACTATTCTACAGAGATATCTTCAGACTACCATTAACCATTCTTCTATGATACTCTACCTCTTCTGACCTTGACATAACTATAATCTCTCAATAATTATGTCTCATTTACTATTTACACTTAGTTAATACTGATGAATATATCTCTATGGACTTCTGACTAGAATCTTCTGCTATCTAACGAAGTATGAATCGCATTTGTACAGCGGGGGAAGTATATTGAAAGTTGATCCTGAAATGTGAAAAATATCAGCCAAACATGTCTCACCCTGGACAATCATGATTTGACTAATAATAGATCTAACATATAATGGTAGCTAGCACCTAGCTAAAAATCTTCCAAAACTTCTTCTTCTTACTCTTCTTCTCCTTTTCTTTATAATCACTTCCCGCAGAGTCAAGTGCAGACACAATATCTGGATGCGATTTCAATGGTTCTAATGGTGGGCGTGAGGAACAATCGGGTTCATATGATACTGACCTATGAAGAGCCAGTTTGTTATCGCCTCTACCCTTATTGGCCAGCGGCGTCTCCAAGTTCACGAACTTCAACGAGGATTTACGGTACCCATCTTCTGGAGATAGTTCTGGAGATGGCGAGTGAAAATTAATTTGCAAATGTGGTACCGAGCTCTTTTGAGGTGGAGGAGATGTAGATGGTGTAGGAGAAGCAGAGCCAGCTTTGTTGCGAAGCAAAGTTCGTTTCATTTCTTTATATGTCATGGAAGGATTTGCTGGACTAGTTTCCTTCTTGACCGGTTTTTCCACAGGTGCTAATAATGACTTTGTCTTGTAAGGTACAACACCAAAAGAATTCGATCCAGTAATGGCTCTGGCCAATTTCGATCCTTTTCCTCTAAAGTCAGGATCCACACCACGAATATCTCGACAAAGTTCAGCCGATTTATCAGAAACCAACGTCGCAAAATTGGCAAAGTATTGGTCGTTTACTTCTTGCTTTGCCAACTTCTTGATATTATGGCGCAAATCTTTCTTGTAATCAACGTAAAGTTTGGAAATTTCGTCATAAGAAGAGTAAGATCCTTCAGACGAAACACTTTCAGTATCGTCAGAGTTGATTGATGACCTGTCATCTTCATCGTTCACATCATCCTTAATTTCTAGGTGCGAATCCTCAACAGCATGATCCGATTGACTGGCAGGAGGTGAATTCTGAGATGGGTTTTGCCCAACTTCAGCAGTAAACCGTTTATTGATATCACGCTCAAGTTGGTCCTCCATTTTATTAATGTTCATCGCAGGAACGACGACTACAGGAAGAGGGAAGTTCTTGACCAACCTATCGGTCAATTTCGATGAAAGCCAAGACTTCAACGGAGCACTAATCCGCGAATTGGGCTTTGTACCTGTACATGCCAAGTTTGGTTCATATAATTTGTACATCTCCTTCAATACATCTTTTGTTTTCCCAACTGCCAATTCCACAGTTACACGGGCAATAATGCTAGGATTGATCACTTCCATCACATAAGACATGATGTTTTTGGCTATAACTTTAACAAACGCAGGTTGGTTACGTTGACGTAATCTCATTCTTGGAGTCATAGGTGTTACCGGTCTGGTATTCGCGGAGGACCTTCTGCGATTTCCAGTTTTGGATAATTGCCTAGAATGTATTGCCGATACAATAATTACTGTATCTCCATGTTCAATAAAATGGTGAAGAACCCAATCAAGAGCAACCCAAGTGTGTTTACGGCCACTGATATATACCAAGATCACTCTATTGGGCAAAACAGGTTTCAAGTACCCATTGGCTTCGTTGTTGAGTTTTCCCAAGTACAAGTTTTCAAACTGGTGATGGAGTTTACTGAACGTACACCCTCTGTGAGTGATAATTGGGGTAGTTGGATAATCTATACGTTTTTGCTTCAACAAACGTACAAGATCCATTGAGAAATCAGAACCTTCGCGACTTGGGGATACGGAAGGAATAGTTCTTCTATTAGGAGAAGCTAACGGAGAACGTGAATTTGGAGACATTACTGGAGATCTCCCACGCACACGGCCCCTGGAATCGTTCGGATTTAGACTGTTTGCGAAAGAATTGAGAGAGCTAGCCAACTGATCATCAAAGTTAGGATTACTGCTACAACCAGTGAAATGGTCTATATCATCCACTTCATCTTCGTAATCATCACAATAATCAATGTCAATGGTATCAAAAGATACTCTCTTTTCATAATTGGTTTTGGTAATGGTATTGGCTCCTCTCTCCTTTGGAATGTTGAATTTTTTGTACCTGTAAGCATCAGACAGTTTTTTAGCCATCCATTCCAACAAATCGTACTCACCTGGAGCAGTGTTTGCATTTGCCGCTTGTGTTATGTGTTCATCCAATTTCTTTTGGGATGAAAAGCTGTGTACTTGAATAAAGTTGGGAGTAGAATCCGCATGTTGCATGTGAGGTTTTGAAGGAGGACGGAGACCATTTTTCGATGAGTCAGTTTGTCTCAATCCCTCAAACTTTTGATACTCTTGTGTGCCTTCTTCTTCATCCAGAGTCATAAGCCACAGAGTTGATAAAGGAAACGAAATTTAGATGCGAACTGTTATAAAGAAATTGTTCACGAAAGGTAATTGTGGTTTGATACTGATATCTAAAAGTTAACAATATATTATCTTATGTATATGATGGATCTGGTTGGCTAATTCCCTAAAAGTCAAATGTATGAATTCGAAATTGGTTTTTTGGAGTCTTCGCGGCTGGTTGACAATAGACCTGCAGGAAAGAGATAGAAGAAACTTCTGTGACTGTATTTCTGGTGATATTTATTGTAGTTGTGATGGTACTGGTTATAGTAGAGAGGGTTTGGGCTTAGTATTTGCCTCTGAATATTTTCAGAATTGAAATAATTATGATTATTAGGTAGTGCTTTCAAGAAATTGGATACTGCATATAGTCTGGAGAGATTAGTTTCTGTAGAAGATTAGAGCTCCAGCACGTTTAAAGAAGGCTACATCTTTCGGAGCCTAGCAGTAATCAATAAAGATGCCTTCTATTAGAAGCTATACTTTAAATTTCCAATCAAGGCTTTCTAAGAATCAACTCTTCATGAAGCTTGACTCACTTGATAGGGTCCTGTATATAGATGTAGACGATTTGCGAAGAAATCAGCACAGAATAAAGTGGGGGGAAGATGTCGCTATCTACTTTTACCATTTCAAGCTCAAAAAGGCATAGTCATCTCCAGTCTTCAAAGATAACACGCTACACATCCTACAATTTATTCGTCTTTTACTATGACAAAAGAGGGGAACAGTACCAATTGTCATTGGACGACTGGTTTGAATTTGCGAGACATTTCTGGTTATGATATTCTTCACAAACTAAAAATAACAAGGCTCAAAATGTCGTCAGAAACTCCAAAGGTGACTGAGACTCAGTCTGAAGAAGACAATTTGGAATATAGACACTAATTATTGCTTATTGATTATATTACCTACACCTTCCTACCTCGCCAGCTCATCATGACACTTGTGGGATCAGTATTTAGACAAGATACTGGGGTGAAACAATCGGTGCCACGAATATCTCCCAGCACATCAGTTAATCAAATGGAGGGAAACAAAGTACTTGCAGCAACATATTTACAAAAAAGATCCAGCAAAACTCACCAGTGGAAGAAGAAATGGGTGTGTCTACGTAAGTGTCAACTAAGTTACTACAAGGATTCGTCTGAACACAAACCTATCAAAGTAATCAACAAGCTGAACTTGCTTTCGTACAGCACGATACCTGACCACCAGAAATGTCATTTTGCAATTTACACCAATAAGAAGGTGTTGCACTTCAAAACTGATGATACAAACCTCTTCAACACCTGGGTGAATGTTTTGGAGGAGTTCTTCAAGGATGACTTCATTGAAGAAAAATCAGCAACGAGCCTACACGACGAAGCCGCTAATACAGACATCAATGTAGATCCAAACAGAAAGAACCACCTCACAATCAAAACAGAACATTCGAGTATCAAATCAGAGTCCACACCATCACTTTCTAATCGAAAAAAGAGCATAACACACCAAAGTATATCCACAGATTATCTTAATCGCAATTTGACCGACATTGAATATACCGGGCCAGAAGATGTATCTTCTGGATTTTCAGATTTCCCATTAACGCATCAAGAGTCCATACCACCCATCATTAAGGAACAGCCAATAATACATGAAGAAGAAGAGGATTTGGACCGTTTACAACGATTAAAGATCAACAACCAAGCTCTTGAGAATCTAAAACCAAGTGATCACACTTTAGAAAGTCTGCACGAAAACCATCCTCAAGAAGAACATATGATCGAAGAAGGATATCTTCTAAGATTAAGAAAGCGTTATAACCAATGGAAGCGTTTCTTCCTCATTCTAACAAATCAGAACCTCTACTTTTACAAGAAAGAAGATATGTTTGATCGGACTTATAAAATTATCCCTGTGACGGATATTATAGATGTTATTGAGCTAGACCCTCTATCAAAATCAAAGTTGTGGTGCATATTAATTATAACTCCTTTAAAGAGGTTGAGGTTTTGTGCTGAGAGTGAAGAGGAGATGATTAAGTGGTTGAGCGTTTTGAAAATGGTCATTATGAGAAGAAAATTGAACTAAGATTCAGTAATCTTGTTAGGGAATCAATTCTGGGCCATGGTAGTGACTTAGACTGGATTATTCAGAATTGGAGAAAATTCGGAATAATCGAAAACTCTGATGGAACATTTAATTCAAAAGAAATGCTTTGCAGCTCTGGAATGCAAAGTGTGGAACTAATGAATAGAAACAAACTGGGACTGACTCAAGCTTAGCATAAAATGTATTTAAATCTCAGACTACGATTGAGCAACGAAACCAGCGAAGAAGTACTTTTAATTATATCCTGGGGCGAGTTATCTAATCCATTGACGTATTTCTACAACTCATTATCATTCAATTCAAGAAAGCTGCAATAGATCAAATTGGTGGGGTATCGTTTATATCGACTTTCATTTGCTTCAAGAATCCAACTATGTATCAATACGCATTCACAGGTGATAAAACGCATAGATTCATCCTGGAGTCTTTAGATAAGTAGTAATACAAAACAATTACTCTATCTAGAAAGTAGAATTAGAGATAACTGAGACAAATTTCAGAGAAGCACTCGTTTGAATCGGAGAGTTATTCACTCAAATTAATAATTCCAACTTTTACGGACCACTAGAAGACAAATTTCTTGATTCCGAGTGGTCCACTGAGTGAATTTACTTGGCCGCGAGTGGTCCTGGGTTAATTTGACTCCTACTTCTTGATTAGTAGATTTTGTAGATTATCAAGTGGGGCGCAGATCAGATGCCAAAAAAAATATCTGATATACTTTCCTCCCAACCAAGAACAGCAATGGCACTGGGTTATTCAAACCTTAGAAACATATTCCCACATAGCAAGCTAGGGGTGCCATATAATCCGTTATCTGTAAATTATAATCTTGATGAAGAAACTGATTCTGAATTAGCGATCGAGAATACCATTGCGGATTACCCGCTCTACTACGTATCCAATGGGTTTATGAGATTTCCCGTGGTGGATTTAGAGGTACAAACTAAGCTAGAGGACGTCATTTCAAGCTTAAAACTTCGACAAGTAGCTCTGGTCCCTGAGTATTCTACGTCTCTTGGTGGGACCTATACTTCTACCAATTGTCCTAGATATGTCTATTTCCTTGCGGGAATATTGGGAGACACAGTGAAGTATACCATAGAGTGTTTAGAGCGACATGATATGTTTACAATCTTGGTAAAAAGACTAGTAGAGTCAAAAAGCGATGAGAATAGGGACTGCAAACGAACGTTTCTAGACAGATTCTATGACTCAGACAATGATGCAAACTTCAATTTCCTTGATCCTTTATATGACGTTGTGGAGGGCGACGAGGGACTCTTTGTCTTGGGTTTATTCTTTCTTGTTGTGTTGTCAATGTCACTGGGTTCATCAATTCCAAGTATACCAAAAAGAATCTCAGCGAGCAATGGAATTTCAAAGAGACCTTGGGAAGAACCTATCATACCCGGAGAAGCTTCAAATATGATCACTAGAGAAGCTTCAAAGATGGCTATTAAATCTAATTCCAAAAATGAAATTACGAACCAAGAAAAGATCCTACCAATAGATACAACGAGACCAGCGAGATCATCAAATATACCAAAATTATCAACTACACCAAATCCCTCGACATCAACTTCATCGGCTTTATCGACTAACGCAAAAGTTAACTTCACTACAATTCTTTCGACCTTGAGTACAACTAAAGGGTTAGAGTCAAACTCACCTCAGATAGGCTCAACTTTGCATATCCCTACATCCTCGATCGCACCAGACTCATCAAATGACAATATCAATCTCTCCTCAAACTTTCCCAAAATCATGCCGGACGGTTTAATATCTCTAGTTGATAACGCAACTAGGAGTACTCCCCAGGAACCAATTTCAAAGAGTCCAACAACTGTTTTTTTCTCACAAACATTAATGAAGTTTATGATAATAAACGGCCTAATATACCACAAGAAACATGTGAACCTTTATGAAATGATTATCGGGATTGACCGAGAATACCCACTTACAGAATTTCCCAAAAGCAAATCCTTTTTAAATGCAAAACGAGATTTGGAAAGTGATATCAATAAAATCAGAATCAAAGAAACTACTATCAAAAATGGAACTCAAGGCTCTTATCAAGCACCTGAACCAACTCATGTCACATCTCAACCAAACTCTGCTAATCTAACCCCAGAAGAATTGTCTTGGTGCTCTCGCTTGAATTTCAATCACACTACTCCCACCTACCCAATCTCTTATATTAACATGTTTCAACACTATAATTTGTTTCTTGGTTCAAAGAAAACTCAAATACTTGAACTAGTTTCGAATTATAATTGGCCAGAAAACGAACACTTTGAAAATGTGTTGACATACTTTTTATCAGAACCTCAGTTCAGATGGTTTAAAGCGTGCATCAGTCTTCAAAGTATGAAAGAAAGTAAGCTTGCATCGTTGTCTGATGAGTTACATAATAAGATTAAGGACTTCAAATTACAAGGGTTTCAAGTGCCAACCAATGAACAGGCGAACGATATTCTTCGAAAGTGTGCAATTGGATATTTCAGACAATATGATGAGCAATATAGCCCAACTTTAGCGAACTTTCATGAAGAAGCATTGCAATACACAAGTAGTGTTTCTGAGATACCCGAGCACCCTGATTCTATGGTTGAAAATGGTATTTTTCCTGAATATTCTACTGCAGGACATCACTTTTCACTGTGTCCTCCTTCTGAATTTGATGATATAGTCTATCAACTTACAGGATCTGTAGCTAAAATTAAATGTCAAACGAAAAGTGAATGCAAAAACTTATGGATCAAAAGTGACTATGGAACAGACATCATTGAAGTTGCTATTAGAGCATTGACTGAAGGTAAGCTTCAGGAGTTGTTCAACGCATACCGTTCCAAACGAGACCGTGAAGCTGCAAAGAATGAACAAAAAATATTTTCCAACTTTCCAAAATATCAACCAATTGCTATAAAGCAAGAGGAAAATAGAAAAAATGTATCCGGTAATATACAAACATTGCAACATGAAATTTCAAAGACACCCTTCAAAACAAATATGAGAGAGAAGTCTCCGTCTACTACGAAACTAAAGAAAGAAAAGTCCCCGTCTATTACGAAAGCGAAGAAGGAAAAGACACCATCTATTTCAGAAACAAAGAAAGACAATGAGACTTCTAAACGTAGTATTAAAGAAAATGATTCCAATGATCAAAAAGATGACGATGACATTTCTGGGGATGAGTCAGATTATACTGATGCATCAAATACCTTTAGTGTTCTCTACGAGAAACATAACAGTGATACATCAAATCCTTATGGTGCTCTCGACGACACAGATTACTCTGAATACGTGTATGATGAATTAGATACAGATGAAGACTTTCTTGAATTGGTTGATACATTAGCTGGGGTGTTTCCAACACATCCAAGAACTCTTTTAAAAATTCGCATCAAAACTACCGACAACATAGACGAGTTAATTGAAGAATTGTGTCTTGAACAAGAATCTCATGATTTGATGGCAACTTTGGTTGAAGAACAAAAGGAACTAGAGGAACAAAAGGAATTAGAGGACCAAAGAACGTTCAGCCCGAAGGTTTATCAACTATTAGACATATTTCCAACCTACGATGGTGAAGTTCTACAGGAAATCCTTGACGCAAATTACGGAGATTTAGAACTTTCTACAAACAGTCTTTTAACTGGAGATCACCAAGAACGATTCCAATCTACCTCTAAGGTTAGAAATGCTGGTCCAGTTGAAAACGATCCTTGGACTCCACAATCAACGCATAACGACGTATCTAAACTTGCAAAAATTACTGGGATTCCAGTCAAGGAAGCGACAAGCTATTTACAAGCAAATGAAGGCAGATTTGTGGAGAGCTTGATCAGTATTATCTACACATATACCCCGAAGCCCGAGCCAATTACTATTAATACAATTGATAACCAAATTCCAAGAGGCGGCCGGGTACAACGTGGTGGAAAACAACCAAAAAGACCACAAGTACGTTGGGGTCCGAGATACAAGTTCGATTCCAAGAGTGATGAGGCCCAAGAATTAAAGACATTGTACCAGAGTAACCCGCAGCTCCAAGAGTTGAACCAGAAGTTCTGTGAAAAAGCTCTTGAGCTTTTCAAAGGAGATGTCATCAAAACCATTGACTTGTGTCGTATAGTTATAGAGTATGACGGGGCATCCAAGACCAAAGTTGGCCCTGAAGTCAGGAAAAAGGGTAAAAAGATTGTGTTGAGTCTTGAAGATACTAAAGATACCGAGAGAGAGTTGGTTAAGAGAAGAGCAGACCTTAGAGCCCAAGCGGAAGCCAACGCCAAAGCAAGATTAAGATCTAGGAATAGTACAAGTGCCAGCAGCACGCCTATGCTCTTGAGTCAACGGTTTGAAAAGTATCAAACTAAATTGACATCTTCAAACGCAGATGATTTCCAGTTACAATCGGAAAGATACCAAGTGTACAAGCGGACCGGAGACTTGGACCTACACAGTTTACGGTTGACTACAGCTCTTCAAGTGACACGTCGTGCTCTCAAGGAATGGTGGGATGAAGAAATCCGTCTTCGTGAACAAGAAGGGAATCTCAACAGATACGGGTCAGAAGCGCGCTTTGTCGATCCTATTAAAGTAATTACTGGTCGTGGGATCCATTCTACAGGCGGCGTCTCCGTCATTAGACGACAAGTACAGTATTTACTCCATACAAGCAACTTTATCTATATAGAGAGTGTTGGACATTTTGTCGTGCGTGGGCATAAAAAATAGACCGAGAGGGTGGTTGGGTGCAGCGATAAATGAACAACTATAGAGGAACAGCTGAAGCTAGTTTGCTTTCCGTGTTGCCCTAATAAAACGCTTAGTATATCCACTTTAATATAGAAATATAAAATAATTTGCAGTTCTTTGTATAATAATTTCACTCTAAGTAGATATTCAATATTGGATGGATTGAGATGCAGTTTATGTTGTTTATGCACAGGGAAAGCCAAATCCGGGCAAGCCGCTACTACTTTTAGAAGATTAGATTATACGAACTTCGATGCAATGAGCCTCGGTAAAGATGGCGCGGTTTTGGCACTTTTGGATGGCCACTGACGTGGAGTCTGGGTCAAATACGTCCAAATTGATCGGGGAAATTCAAAAATTGGATAAAAGCCTTAAGAATGGACATCTTACAAGACGTCTCCCTTATTATATTTACGCTAGTCTATTAGCATCGGTCTGATGTTTGTGTTAAGCGAAAACCGTTTCTATCGACTAATCAGACAAAAACACTTGGAACTTCACATTCGAGACACAAAATGCCTGCCCAATAAATGTCCGATCAGACAAAAATATTAGGGGGTCAACAAAAAATTCACATACATTTGTGTGGAATAGAAGTCGAGTATGTGGGTTATGAGAAATATACAAACATTCGGACATTTTTCGAAGCTGACTGACAATTTGATTATACTACTACAAGCACTTCTGTAACGTAAACATGCTTAAGAAACCGTTAGCGTCCATAACAAATAATTATTGCCTTTTCAAGTGAGTCTCTTCTCAAGCGTACATTATTGCCTTGTATTATGCTCGTCCATACTAAGCATTTCATCACCCTTACGCGACACGTGCGACATTTCGACATTATTCGCGACATTTTACTGGGTGTTTTTTAATATTCAAAAAATTTACTCTACTTAATTGTTGGATCGTAAAGTACCCTTTCAATCAGGAAGTTTTGACCAATTACAGTCATAGTGTTTCGTTACTATACAGCATTCAGGATACCTGTAAATTGATATACTGACCTCCCGAATTTGTGGTGTGTGCTCTCTCCTTATCACAGGCCGACAAACAATCAAGGAAACTTATAGAAATGGAAGGTTTGCATGAGAATTTAGACACAGTATTACCACTGAAGATATCCGAAGTGGTAAATACCTTGGGCTCTCCAATTCAAGAAAAAGTTTCAAATTTAAAGCAATCGGTGTTTGGTGAAGACAAAGACGAAACCGAAAGCGACAACTTTGATAATGGCAACACAATTGATAGGACAAGCGAAGATGAGCAGCCTAAGCCTCTAGAGTCCCCCGCTTTGCCTAGAATGCCAGGAACTTTCAATGTGAATGCTCTCCAACATCACGATAGTAACGAGTACTCTCAGTTGACTGAATCACTCAATCAGAATAATAACACTACAGACTCACTTCTCGCAACACCTCCAGTCCCTTCAACAAGTGGGGCTGTCTCTCTGATTTCAGAAGATCTCGAGACAGAAAAACCTCAACACGAGCCTTTACACTCTGCTCCTTCTATCGAATCTCTTGAATCTGTTGAATCGTTTGAATCTCCAGTGAAAAGCTCGAAGCATGAATCAAATCAAGAGTCTCTAGAGGAAGAACCCATTGAGGAAGAAGTCCAGGGTGCAAATATACACCAAGAAGTCCATTCTTTGCAAGAATCTATCAAAGAAGTTTCACTCCAAGGAGAAGAAGATACGTTATCACATAAAGAATCAATAATATCCGCTAATGAAGAGAGCCTGATATCTACACCCGAACTTAACAACTTCAAGTCAAAATTGGATCCAGGCAAACCTTATGCTGCACCTGCTTCTGATCAACAAATCGAATCTATTCTTAAAGAAAATTATAGCACCAGTAGTGAACTCGATGTGATATCTACTGATGACAGCTCGTCGACTACAGCAACTCCAAACATTCTCAAAAGTGACACTTTGCAAAGAATACCAACGATCCAAGATGAAAATATTGACGAAACTATTGGGCAATATTCAGAGAAGACCCATTCGACACGTATTAGACCACCGCCTCCACCACCAACCAGTAATCCTGTTCAGAATGTGGGTGGCGTTTCTTCAGCTCCTCAATCTAGAAATGTGTCTTCAGCGACGGTAATTAGGAGTCCTCCACCTCCTCCATCCCAATCTTCTTTAGATCCACCGCTTACTTCTCACAATCAGACTGCTGCCATTACTCCTGTTTTTCAAAATGCAGGGAATTTTGCGCAGACTCCAACCTCTGCATCATCCTCGACATCCACCCTTGGAACTCGTTCTCCTCGTGAAAACTTACCAGGAATGGGAATCAACGTGAATTCTAATTCATTGTCCAATGGCAAAAAGAGGAAAAGTGGAAATCGTGTGAAAGGTGTACTTTCCAGTATGTTTGGAAAAAGCAAATCAAATTCTACAACTAGTACTCCGGCGTCTGGCTCTTCAAGTATTCACAGCTCGAACGCTGACTCTTCTTCCATTAACATGAAGATTAGTACTCCATTCAATGCAAAGCATGTTGCTCATGTTGGTATTGATGATAACGGATCGTTTACTGGGCTACCTATAGAATGGGAAAGACTTCTTTCTGCCAGTGGTATCTCCAAAATAGAGCAACAACAACACCCGCAGGCCGTAATGGACATCGTTGCCTTTTATCAAGATACCAATGAGAATCCCGATGAAAATGCTTTCCGAAAGTTTCAATTCGAAAACGCTCTCCCTAGCAGCTCCAATGCTTCGATCAACAACCAAAATAATGGAAACGTCGCTAGTCCTCCGACTACCCCCAATGCGCAAATGATCAATCCCCAAATTGATAGTCCCCAAAAGACTTTGACCCCACCTGGAATAAATACTACACCAAAACAGGACTCATTTTATCACCAACAACAACAGCAAGTGCACCAGCCAAAAACTCCCAATACAAACCACGAGAACCAATTTATTCCTAGTAGGGCCGCTCCAAAACCACCTTCTAAGCCACCTACTCCGCAACAGATAATTACGACCCCAACTTCTTCCAAGATAACGTCACCTTCTCTTAACACTGGCTCTTCCAAAATGAGCTTCATGGGCAGGTCCTTTTCTTCCAAGTCTATAAAGTCCTTGAGAAGCAACTCTAGAAAACATTCTATCAGCTCTCCTCAACAAGCACCATCACTTCCAACGTCTACTATTCTGAATATTCCAAAATCAAAGTCACATTCGAATTCTTTGGCGTCCCAGACTCAAATTGAACATTCTGCTCCTGGTGGTACAACTGCGCCAATTGCGCCAAGTGCCAAATTTGATGGTGAGGACACTCCTATCAATTATCCTAAACAGAGATCTAAAGATGATTTCAAAACTCACAGACCACCACCTCCTCCTCCTGTGCAGACTCCATCGAACTCTCGTCTTCAGCCTCCGCCACAGGCACTGATGCCTTCGAATTTAAGTGGGCCTCAACGTGCGTTGGAGAATGTCACTGGTCCGGGTACCAAAGATCAATACGAAAAACAACAAGCGGAATATGCTGCAACACAACAAAAACAACAGGCCAAACTTGCGGTTGCCGCCAATACATCAGCAACCTCAAATGCACCAAGTACTGGAGCACCGGTCATTTCTGAACGTAAGAAATCACAACAACCAGTTCGAGATGCAAAACAAGCAGCTATCTTGGCCCAGAAAAAGCGTGAAGACAAGAAACGGAAAAACCAGCAAATCATAAGCAAGTTACAATCCATCTGTAGTGAAGGAGACCCTACGCTTCTCTATAAGGACTTGAATAAGATTGGACAAGGTGCATCTGGAGGTGTCTATATTGCACATGAAACGATGAACAATGATCGTGCAGTTGCAATTAAGCAAATGAATTTAGAGCAACAGCCAAAGAAAGAATTGATTATCAACGAAATCTTGGTCATGAAAGGAAGTAAACATCCCAACATTGTCAATTTCATTGACTCATTTCTCGTTAAAGGCGATTTATGGGTCATAATGGAGTACATGGAAGGAGGCTCGCTTACGGAGATTGTAACCCATAGTGTGATGACTGAGGGACAGATTGGTGCCGTTTGTCGTGAGACCTTGAAAGGTTTGAAGTTCTTGCATTCGAAAGGTGTAATCCATCGTGATATCAAATCCGACAATATATTATTGAATATTGATGGTAACATCAAGATGACGGATTTCGGATTCTGTGCTCAAATCAACGAAATCAACTTGAAGAGAACAACCATGGTTGGTACTCCGTACTGGATGGCGCCAGAAGTTGTTTCCCGTAAGGAATATGGACCAAAGGTTGATATTTGGTCGTTGGGAATCATGATGATTGAGATGATTGAAGGAGAACCACCATACTTGAACGAAACTCCATTACGTGCACTCTACTTGATTGCCACCAATGGAACACCCCGGTTGAAAGAACCAGAAGCATTGAGCTACGAAATTAGAAGATTCTTGGCCTGGTGTTTACAAGTTGATTTTAATAAGCGTGCTAATGCCGATGATTTATTGAACGACAATTTCATTCGTGACAGTGATGATGTATCTTCGTTGAGTCCTTTAGTAAAAATAGCCCGTATGAAAAAGGCAAATGAAAGTATGGAAGATTGAGTGAATGAGTTCATAATGATATCACTAGAGCTGATCTGAGATATCTGGTGTAGTTTCACGTGGTTTTTTTTAGATTGGTTCTTTTCTGTTACTTTTCTAGTATTTTCATCTGGTACTTTCATCTATAAACTGATCATAATTCAAACCTTTTCACCTTCCACCACCCATCAAAACTAGCTAGTATAGTTTGTCAATATTCGATTCATTTTTATATCTTTATCACTATTGTATTATTCTAACATTTCTGTCCTATATGAATACAAGAGATTCAATTATCCATTATAAGATATTTGGAATTGGTTTTCCATCATTAACAATTTCTATATTCTTGAAAATGGTGAGAAACGTCTAAGTTTAAGAGATTGTTAGATAATTCACCAAGAAATCGTCTAAATATGCTTTCGTCAAGCGAATAACTGTCTTAGTGGAATAATAGAGCCATCTAAAAATAATGTTAGTTATACTGGAATTTTAGTAGATAATATGTAGAATAATCCACTATAAGAAGTATGATTCTTAAAAAAAAGTTTTAACATTTACTCCATGCTGAAATTTATATTTATTAACAGTTCATTCAAACAACCTTTTAGATATATCAAATGAAATATCAATTCTAAATACATTTTATATATTTCAATCATATGTTAGTTTTAAATATTTTGCACCCAAAAATTGGTCTCAATTGCTGCAAAATCAGTCACCGGGGCTAGCCCTAAATACCTTCACTGAGATTTCAGTATTTTCTTTGAATAACTGAAATTGGATGTTTAATCACTTGCTAAAGTATCATTCAAGAACTCAACAATACGAACCAAACCGAAATGTTCCTCTCTATCGACGTCTTTCAAAGTCAACGATGGGTTCTTCTTGATTTCGCCTGCCAACCAGCCTTCGATGAACATGGAAGCATCATGAATTCCCCATGGCTCGACGAAAGCACGTACATGAGGAGACTTTCCATCGTTCTTTTCATAATAATGTTTCTCGTGGCAAAACTCGTTATTCGAGTCACCATATTTATGGGCATTATAGTGTGGTAACCCTACAGCATAATGAGCCCACTCCAAAACATCATCTCTGAACGTTTCATCTTCACCACAGAGCAAAAATACACTATGGTTCGGTTCACTAAGTGTAGGTATATCTTCCCAGTGAGTCATAGACAATGGATGATTATTTGGTGAGATAACCAAATCGTCAATTCGAGATTCGCCCAAAATCCAGTCCAAGTTTTCTGGATTACCAAGTGCAAATGGAATCATATCCCTGTGTTCGTTGTCTCCGTAGGAATTTCCACGGGCTCTTTGGTGGTGATCTGGGCTCATCTTGGTCCAGGGACTGATAAGAACTAATGATCTTGGGTACGTACAAGGCTTGTTGAGTTTTTTCAAGTGTTGGAGGAACCCTATGGCCAAGTTTCCACCTGCTGAGTCTCCCATAAGAATAATGTTTGAATTTCCGTCTTCTTCTGTCAATTTTTTGTAGGTATCGGCCAACTGATTGAGTTGGTAGGGAAGTGGGTAACCTGCCGAGGCTAGTTTATAATCAAGCAAGAGGAACGACGTTTTCTTTTGTACTTTGGGATCTAACAAATGACGGATGGAGAGCATGGCTTCGTACTGTGGGAGAGATGCTTCTAAAAAGAACCCTCCGCCATGAAGATATATGACAATCGGATCGGACTTTGATCTCGTTTCTGGTGTTGTAATCCAAAGTGAGTTATCATCGTATCTGTCTCCAAGCCCAGGCATCTTACTAGTAATTGACTTGTACATCGTGGGAAGAAGCAGGTTCAACTGGAATTTATTGGACATGAGATTCAAGTAATGGACATCTCTAACTCTCATCGAGATAATGGTTTTGCACACGGTCAATTTGGAAGCGTTGTATTTACTATTGTGGTACTTCCGATACGGACCCTTACCTCTGAAGTGGTGAAGCATCACTTGGATAAAGATGACAGTGGGAAGCACTAAAAGGCCGACTAAACCTTTAAAAGAAATCATTGTTAATTCACGATGTTCGATAATGATTCTTGATAATGATTTTGTTAGAGATGATAATCAGATCTTATAAATGAAATCTTTCGGGTTTAAAAAATGATGAATTTGTGGGGGTATTTATGATTAATTAGATGGTGGCATGTGAAACGTTATGGTAGTCCGATGTGCATGACCAACGTCAAGCTAAATGTATATCAAGATTCAATTGTACTCCGAACTTATTGGGCTCGGAATGGGGATAATTGCAGCTTTCCACAGGCTTATCTGATAGCGCGAAACGAAGTCCTTATCCAATTAACCAAGCTGGACATCAACTGGAATTTATCCAGGTATCTCCATGAGCGAATTTGGGTGATGTAAATAGGCCAGAATGTTCGACTCCGAAGTGTAGAGCCTTCAACTACTATATCAATCTGTTGGTGACAGGTTTCGGACTTAATCAAATTATTCTCCATAATAATCTCTCTATTAATCGCCAACGTTATTATTGTCTCAGCAAATCCTGCATTATCTCGCAAATACCTCTATACCCCACAATATTCAGTCGCTACTGCCGACATTTGCCCGCTCTGAGTTATATTTTTTCGGTTTTACTTTCAGAACCCGGGCCAAAAATCACCGAACGCTTTCAATCTTAAAACCGAAAGAGGCAGTTGTATTCAAGATCGCCGAGATCAGAGAGATTCTCTATGTCTTTCTACATTGCCAAGTTAGAGTCAAGCTCAACCGATTCTTCTTACCCCACTCATTATCCCGAGCCCGTTCTCTTGGTTGTGATTTGATAGTGGATAGGAACACTGTGAATCTCTTTAATACATTCATGCGCGTCAATAATTAGGTGATGCTAGGTTTGGCTACCTTAGGAAAGTCATAGCTACTCCCGCCGTAGTCCCATGAATGGTTGAATGTCGTCATTCAGGGCAGAGATCACATACTTTAAGACCATCCCAATTGTCTGTTTCAATTAGACGTCAGATTCCGCTTCCAACCCCAGTCCTTAGTTGATCGTGAAGCGTGAGGCAGACACAACTATGGTCTAGAATGGCTCTAGCAGTCCATCCCAAAACAGTCCGCCGGAGTTCATCACCGTCTCGCAGTCGCGATCCCGCCCGCCACCCTACTTTGTCTTTAGAGCGAATCCTTAATTCCGAATTACTGATCTCTTTTAGGACTTACATATCTACGTTATTCTACCAACTGGGGCCGTTGACCTCAGAGACCGGCTGCGGGGCTATCAGTACGACTTGGCATGTAAACTTTTTCTTCCTGTAGATTTAAGGATCGTCTAAGGCGCATCGGCAACAAAAGTTTTGCGCTTTTCCAGTCCGAAGTCCAACTCCGTAAAACCAATTTCAGAGTGATAAGTGGAATGAAAGTCAGCTTCTCTAGGGCCTCACTCCTACGTCTCTATATTTAGTTACGTTACCGTGAAACCCCCAATCCAGACTTCAAACACCAAACCCGATTCGAGTTTCTATTTCTTAATAGTTTTCATACTTCATAGTTACTTTTTTCTTATCTTAGTTTTAAATTCATACCATATTCTATGATCTGGCTTTGGCGCAATATCTTTGATTGGATTATCCATCATCTTTATCACCTATTATTCATCAAATTTGCCGGTTAGTACATCTCTATCATGTCTCCGTACAAATTTACCATATCCTCCTCCATTTAATGCTATTTTAGCTATCTCTTGTAGGATACGGTTTATTTTTTCACATTCCAACTTCTATGATCTTCTTTCATTTTATATAATTTAAGTATAAACATAGAGAATTTATTCATATTCTATGCCAATATGACATTCTATTATATCTTTGATCTTTTTGCTATTCTTAAATCGAATATATAATAATTTTTTCTGTTTCCAAGTATTCTTCTGATTCTTGATCATATATGCAGTTGACAAGGAACATTTCTCCACTTCAGTCTACAAAATATCCTTCCTTTAGACTAAGCCTCAACTCAACTTACAATCTATTTTAGACACTACATCTCCCATACCTCACGATCCACATCTATGCCACTTGACTTCAATCATCTAGACATTGTGATAGAACAGATTTCGAATGGGCAAATGTTACGTAGCATATTAAGTCTTAGAGAGCAGTCATAATCTACACCTTTGAGGTTATGGAGTTGTGAATATTATACGATTAACTAAGCTAAGAAGTTGATAAGGTACACAGATCTCATTCAATTAGGTCTCTATAAAGGTAATCTCTGTTAGTGATGTTGCAGACCCCTGAGAAAGTATTGAGTATAGCCAGGTATTTGATCCTGGATTATATGTATCAAATAGAGAAATTGTGAATTGGAAGATTCTATTTACTGAGTACAAGTAATATCTTTTCTCGCTAGTGGACTTCGCTCATAGTACTCTAAGAATAAAGCTGCAAATATGAAGAATTTCCGTATTGTCCTATATGCAGTACCATTATTCGGTAGATTCGGCTCGTGAAATATTGACCTGAATTGCCTCTACTAACTAATTTAGCATTTAACTCGCCTAATATTGCCTCGATTATATCGAATTTCCAGTACTATTAACAAGAAATTTCCCTCAATATTCAACATGGAATGTAGATTACGTAATCGTATACCAGACAGTTATCGCTAACTATCAATTTCATTGTGGCGTGGGTCATTTACTAAATAAATTTGTCGCTAGGTTTCATGTGTCAAAGTCTAGGAATTATATACACAAATCCAAGAGTACTTGTTTTCGTATATATATTATGATGCCGTATATGGTGTCGAGACTTTTGTACTCGTCATTTTTTTCATAAGTTGTGGCCTTGCTCAGTCCGGCAATATTTTTTAGTTGCTCCAGACAGCAACACTAGCAATCTTAATTCACTTCCACTAACAAGTAGAGAACGTGTCAAGAATAGTCGTTGAAATATCAACCACCACTTCCTTGACTGCCCCACCTCCCCTCTTCAAAAACCTCGCGGTGTCTACGTCATTGTTCCCAATTCAACCACCCCTCTATATCTCAAAATACACACATTGTTGCGTAGAATGTCTCAGAAAATAATGACATCATCGAAAATTGGACCAAAACCTATTTAAGGGTGCGAACCCCCTCCCATAATTTACGAACCAATTCTTCAAGATATAGCTCACTATAAAGCTAATAATTACATAAAAGAATCTCTCTTGAACATAAACAAGAACTCTTATCACACTTAAAGCACACAGGCCCAAGAACGCTAATTACACAATGTCAAATTCACACGCTACTGAAGAAGAAAAGTCACCCCAATTCCAATCATACCTTAACAATGATGGAATTGACGAATTACAACCATCCATGAGAAAGCATCGTGTTTCCTCATTATCACTCTCGGATTTGAATCAATGGCAAAATGGTTTAACCAAATTGTCGTCGCTGACTTCGCTTTCTAACAAGAATTCGTCGTCCGCAAATTTGAAAAAGGCAGACTCCTTGGTCAAATTGTCGCGTAACTCTTCTATAATCAAGAGAAAGAAGCGTACTGTGATAGATCACGTTAGAGTCGCCTCATATGCTTTCTGTTTCGATATCGATGGGGTAATTTTGCGTGGTCCAGACACCATTCCTGCTTCCATCGAAGCAATGAAACTTTTGAATGGGGAAAACAAGTACAATATCAAGGTCCCATCAATTTTCGTCACCAACGGTGGTGGTAAACCAGAAGCTCAAAGATCCACTGATTTGTCGGAACGTTTGGGTGTGACCATCACTCCAGAACAAATTATTCAAGGACATACTCCAATGAAGGACCTTGTTCACATTTATGATAATGTTTTGGTCGTTGGTGGGGTTGGTAATGTTTGTAGAAATGTTGCTGAATCTTATGGTTTCAAGAATGTCTACACTCCATTGGACGTTTTGAAATGGAACCCTGCTGTCACTCCATACCACGATTTAAGTCCGGAAGAATTGAGCTGTGCTCGGGATGTTGACTTTTCAAAGGTCCCATTGGATGCTATTCTTGTATTTGCAGACTCACGTAACTGGGCTGCAGATCAACAAATCATCTTGGAATTGCTTCTTTCCAAGAATGGTGTCATGGGAACGGAATCCAAGACATACGATGAAGGTCCTCAAATTTACTTTGCTCACTCCGATTTCATTTGGGCTACAAACTATAAATTGTCTAGATACGGTATGGGTGCGTTACAAGTTTCCATTGCTGCCCTTTATCGTGAACACACTGGTCATGAACTTAAGGTGAACCGTTTTGGTAAGCCTCAAAAGGGAACATTTAAATTCGCCAATAAGGTATTAACGTCGTGGAGACAAGGTGTTTTGGATGAACATTTAAAGAAGTTATCTATCAATGACCCGGATGCCGATGACGCCGACATTTTAATCAACGAAGATGGTGAGGAAATTATCAACCAATCCAAGTTGGAAAAATACCAATCTGACTCTGGTGAAGATTCAGACTCAGAATCAAACATTAAGGAACCTTTAGCTGTTATTGGTAAACAAGAAAAGATTACTTTACAATTGCCTCCAGCATCTACAGTCTATTTCGTAGGTGACACTCCAGAATCAGATATCAGATTTGCCAACTCTCACGATGGATCATGGCACTCGATTTTAGTCAAAACTGGGGTTTATCAAGAAGGAACCGTTCCTAAATACAAGCCAAAGCATTTGTGTAACGATGTATTGGATGCTGTCAAGTATGCCATTGAAAGAGAACATGAAAAGGAACTTGCAGAATGGAACGAAACTGCCAGTAACGATGATGACGATAAGGGATCTAGAATCAACTTTGCCGACTTGATGATGACTCCAAGTGAGAAGCAAGAAAAACCAATCTCAACTCCTGTCACTTCTATCAACGAACTCGAAGCTGTGGAAGTGCCTGTTGTGTTGAATGAACAAATTGCTAAGGTCAAGGATGTCAAGGTTGATAAATAAACATGTGTATATTAGTTCATTTCGTTGGTACTATCAAATAAATATATTATGAACTCAAATATAAAAGCTGTAGAGGTCTAAATCGTAACATGTAAGAGATGGATCCAGAAGTTGCTCAAGCTACTCCCTGAATAAATCTGCACGTGACTTCTATTCTCTCGTAGCTTTATATTCCCGGTGCTTTATATTCTCACATAACAAACTAAGTATGACATCCCTTGAGCCCTGGCGCGACAATTCTAGACAAAATACTCCAAAAACTCACTTTCGCCACACTAGCTGCTATGGATATCGATATTGACAACCTAATCCAACCGGTTGAGAGATATACCCAACCTACGGACGAGCCGGTGCTTGAACCGTATAAGTATCTTGAAAAAATTCCGGGAAATAACCAAAATGTAAGGACCAAATTTTTGAATGCTTTCAACGATCTCTACTATCATATAGAATATCCCGAGTTGTTACATCTTATAGGAGAAATCATCTCGATATTTCATAACTCTTCGTTGCTTATTGATGATATTGAGGATAGCTCCGACTTTCGTAGAGGTTTTCCAGCTGCACATACGAAATTCGGCACTCCGTTGACCATAAATTGTGGCAATTTGATGTACTTTATAGCATTGCAAAAGGCCCAGAACGAACTACCAAATTTATACAAACAACTTAAGGAGAGAGATCTGGAAGATTTAGAAAAAAAGAACAAGGATCAAGGTGATAAAACATACTTACGGTCTACGGATCTCGACTCTGAACCTCTCAATTTGACTCAATTACAATTCGAAACTTCACAGATCCTAATTGACGAAATGTTGAATCTTCATCACGGACAGGGTCTTGATATTTATTGGAGAGATAACTTGTTAAGCATCAAAAACAAATTACCTGAAATTGAAGAATATTTAGCTATGGTTAAAGACAAGACTGGTGGATTGTTCAGACTCAGTATCAAGCTACTTGATCTCTTCTCTTCCAATAATGTGAGGAATATTATTCCTATTGCAAATTTGATGGGAATCGTGTATCAAATAAGAGATGATTATTTGAATTTGATTGATTCGAAATACTCGCATATGAAAGGTATTACCGGCGAGGATCTTATTGAGGGAAAGCTATCGCTACCAATCTTACATTGCTTAAGGAATACAGTTGATTCGCCAGTCCATAAACTTCTATTTACTACAAGCTCTAGTGATGAGCGAAAGAAGATGAATGAATTGCGATTGGAATGTATTGATTTTATGAGAGATACCTCGAAATCGTTGGACTTCACTAGGAACTTGATAAAGGCTTATCATCAAAAGGTCAAGGAATTGATTTTTGCTGATGAAAATTTGGATAGAAAACTGGAGTACATGTTGATAAATATTATTGATGGGTTGTGTGATTTGTGATAGAAGTAGCTGAAGATAAGCGGAACAGAATGATCCATCCGAGTATGGATTCATTGCTCGTTTCTCCACCTATCACGTTGGATATCGTCGTTACTTCTACTTTCTGCAACTATCTGTATCCTGGTGATGCAACCAACTCTACGAATCCATTTTTATATCCGCAAATATTTTGCTAATAACCAACCACAGTCTGTCACAATAGTATGAGACAAACAATCATTCCATGCTGATTGAAAGGCTGTCCAAGGAACAGGAACAGGTTGGCATTGTAACCACTTCCTGAGATATATTTGTATCAACGTCATATACTTCTAGCATCGGCTACAGTATTCTTTATAGATTAATTATTTATTCATATTAATGGAACACTTCTCTTCAAACTATCCTTAATCATCTCTTGTGTGTTTCCACCACCGTTCAAATTGTCAAAGAACAGGTCGATATCTCCACTGTTGAATATGCTGGTATTTATCAACGGGTTTGTTTTGTGGTCATTATTATACAAGTCTATGGGGATCTCAAACTTCAGCATCTCGAGAATTATACGTTTTGGAAGTAATTTATGGTGTAAGGAGATGTCTATGGTACTCTCTTCTGGATTTTTCACTGAAATGTTGCTGTTCACGATCTTTATAAGATCACTGTACGAGTTTTGTAGCATCACTTGGTGTTCAAAACTGTCGAAGTGAGAAATCTTATCTATTGATTGTGGGGCTGTATCATTTTTCTGTATTGAACTCGTTTTCTTGAACTGTGGTTGTGTTGGTTTGCAGGTATATCTGGGTCTTTTGATGGTTTTGATTTTCTTGGGTTCCTCCTCTACTTCTATAGGCTCTTCTTGTTGTTTTGCTTTTGATCTGGTTTGTCTTACTGGTACAATATAGTCGGGGGCCGGCTCACTTTTGATATTAAACCTCCGGGGTGGAATATCTTTGTCTAGGTCTGTATTGTTATTGATGAGTTGGTGGTATTTGTCTATATCTATTTGAATTTCAGTTTTCGTTCTTCTTACTCTTTTCCTCTTCCTGCTACTTTCAACTATGTCAGCATCTACTGGCTCTGGCTTTATGTGTACCATACTTGGTGTTATCAAGGGTTGTGTAGATATTCACATCATCGGTTAAATTTGATTTCACGATTTTCACGTGATCGCATCGCAACGTATACCGAAAAATTTGGAGTCAGGTTAGCTTAGCTGAACCTTAGAGTTATCTTACATAATTAAATGTTGTACTTGATTGGATTGGGATTATCTTACGAATCCGATATCACTGTTCGTGGATTGGAAACTGTCAAAAAATGTAAACGAGTATATTTGGAAGCGTACACCTCCATATTAATGGCTGCTGATCAAGAAAGTTTGGAAAAGTTTTACGGAAGAGAAATCATCTTAGCTGATAGAGAATTGGTAGAAGGTGGATCTGACCAAATCTTGGCCGATGCTGAAACTGAAGATATTGCGTTTTTGGTTGTTGGGGATCCTTTTGGAGCCACTACCCACACCGATCTTATTATTCGTGCCAGAGAATTAGGAATCAAAGTCGAAGCCATCCATAACGCTTCTGTAATGAATGCTGTCGGCGCTTGTGGTTTACAATTATACCAGTTTGGACAGACTGTTTCTTTGGTCTTTTTCACTGACTCCTGGAAACCAGACTCGTTCTACAACAAAGTCATGGAGAACAGAAAGATTGGATTGCACACCTTGTTATTATTAGACATCAAGGTCAAAGAACAAAGTGTGGAGAACATGGCTAGAGGAAGATTGATTTACGAACCTCCAAGATACATGGACATTGCCACTGCTGCTCAACAATTATTAGAGATCGAAGAAGTGAGACAAGAACAAGCATACACTCCAAACACTCCATGTGTAGCAATTTCAAGATTAGGATCTCCTTCTCAAACATTCAAGGCTGCGACCTTGAAAGAATTAGCTGAATACGACTCGGGCGAACCATTACATTCTTTAGTCATGTTAGGAAGACAAGTTCATGACTTGGAATTGGAATACTTGTATCAGTATGTTCACGATAAGGAAAAGTTCAGAGGTTTTGTTGAACAAGACCAAGAATTTTTCAAGCCACCACCATACGTTGCACCTTCTGATGATGAATTAAGTGATTAGTTAATTAATAGTTAATGAATAGTTAGTAGATTCATTAATCATTGGTTAAGGTAATAAATAATTAAGATAATTAAGATAATGAAGATATGTATGATAAACAGGCTCAATCGTTCTTCTTGGCCACTAGACTAGCAATCTCGTCTCTGACGTTTTCGTTTATATCCCAAATCATCCAGTCATACCATCCCAAGTAAGCAGGGAAGATGGTGACCAAATGCCATAAACTATGAGCATCGATCAAGTCATAAAAGAATGGTGGAAAGTCAAAGATTTCCAACGACATTCCCAAGACCACAATGGTACTCAAAATCAATGGATATAATGAGTAAAGTTTGGGAGAACTGGAATAGAAGCTCGGCAAAATGATTCGCTTGAAATCAATATAATTCAAATGCTCCAAGTTCATGGATTTACCCTGTTCCAACTCATAGTACTTGGAATAGAGATTGTAGCAGAGAATACACAAACATCCGTTTTGAAGCAATCCAACAGTAACGTTTGCTTGCATGTTGTATGTGTACAGCCAGTCAGTCACCAATCTATAAATGTGAGCAGAATAGGCGGCAACACAAAGTCCACCAAATATATACCTTGCTAACTTTCTGTCTGGTCTAAATAAGCCCAATATTCTGGCTCCAATGGAATGGAATCCCGACAACACAGTCAATCCTGCAAAGTAGTAGTCCATACGTTCCGTGATATCAAAGTCTCTGATATGGAAAATAGTCGAACACAGCCATGCTCCCATAGTTATAACTGATATGAGAATAGTGTTGAAGTAGGCATATTTCAAGTTAGCATCGGCCTCACGACTTGAATATGCCCGACACATCTTCTTGAAGCCTATGTAATGCACTACGAAGTTTCCTATAGAAAATATCATGGAAGCCAACTCCTGGATCCCAAATATTCTCCAGAACGGCCATTTCCCATGGAATTGATAGATCTCTTCCTCGTGCTCCTTCCGCTCACGGGTAATGATTTGTTGACACTGGTAGTCGCAGTTACTTTCACAGTTCCATAGTAACAATCTCAAGTGCAACGGCAAGGGCATATCATCAAAGTGCCAGTTTCCATTATAATATTGGAACTCAAACCCTGGACTGGCCTCGAGCTCCCGACGGTACTCCTCTTGTATTATGTGATACGGATTCTTATGACATGTGATCTCCTCGCATTGATACAAACAATCCAGAAACGCATAGAGATCGTCTCCTGGCGATGCAATGGTCAATTGGATCAAAAAAGTTATCAATGGCAATACTTGCCAAACGACTTTCCTAACCATTTTAGAAGAATGCTGTTATATGGAAACTTCTTCAAACGGTTGAGATGAGTATCGCAATGACTCTTTCCTGTGTCGGGTTATATGGTGTTGTCAGGATCGGAAGTCGAAGATGTCGAGAATCAAAAAATCACTTCTTCGTGAATTGACCCTTCACGCCAGTTTCGTTCTACAAAAAAAGAGTTTCGTTTGAAATTCAAAAAGAATTTTATGGACGAGATAGGAATCGAACCAATGACCTTTCGCATGCAAAGCGAACGCGCTACCAACTGCGCCACACGCCCTTAATATATATATTTATAACTAGTGGTTCTAGACATGGAATTCTATATTTAAATATAAATCGGAAGTATTTAATATCAAGATCGAATCAAAGCGTGAATAACAATACCTCATGAACATCATTCAGCTATTTGTATTGATTCTACTCAAGAATCAATATGACATCGTAGTGGACCAGTATTCTCGACGCTTACTCTACAATCACTCAAAAGGTACTTTTATATTACGGCTAAGATATAGATCTAGTGATATTATACCATCAGAGGTGTTCTTGCAAAGAAGATTAGCTTGAACCAGAAACTACTAATTTTTGCAAATGACTCATAAAGACTTGTAACGAGACATCGTCAGTTAATACAATGGCACCGTTATTGACGAAGTCATTGGAATTGTAAGTGACGGAAGGATTCAACTTCGAGAACAAGAATCTGGCTTGAGAACCACCTTCTTCAGTATCAATGAATCTAGGCAATGGATAACGATCAACCAATAATTCAGCAGCTTCTTTCTTTGGTTCTTCTAATAAGTTTTTGAAATTTTCGTATTCTGGTTCGTTTTGGTAGCCTGCCTTTCTCCATTGGGAAATGGTCTTCCCATGGAAAATTAAGATATGGAAGAAGGTATCCAACAACAAAATGGTATCATCTTTGATGGAAACAGAATCTAACAACACAGGTACGGAATCACCATCTAAAGAGTATGAAGTTAAAGTTGGTTGTATCATTACCAAGGAATTGTTGGTATCTTCATTCAAAAGCACATGTCTGTAGAAAGCGGTTTCATCAGGCGAATTGTTGAAGACTTGTAAAAATTGGGATCTTCTCAAATAGTAGATGAATTGAGGGAACAATGAGAATTGAGGTGCCAATCTGAATGAATCTTCTTGGTCCTTTCTGTAGTCAGCAAACTTTTGACACAATTTGATCAACATACGATCAATCCATCTTAAGACATCTGCACCATCATCTTGTTCAGATTTGAACAATGTAACTCTAGACATTAAGACCGCAGCAGCTTCTTGATCAAATGAGTTGGTTAATGTCTGTTCGTCGCTAGTCAAGAAGTTAGAAAGAGTGGTCACTCTTATTCTGTAAGTACCCGATGCATGTTGATAGTGGGTAATAAATTGGATGTAACTCTGCGAGTTTGGAGGTAATTGTTGAGTATTGACCACATCGAAAAATACTCCGTATGAGTGTTGTGGAGACAAAGAACATAATCTATATTGTGAGGATCCACCCATACCCAATTCGTTTTCAGACACGTTGGCGGACTTCACGTTCATTGACGAGGCGTTACCAATGACACCACTCACCTTCAACTCTCTTGAAGTCTTGATATCTAAGGTACCATTGAAGGCCATTAACAAATAACCTTCGCTATCACTTGAGAACAATCTTAAGAAAGATTGCTTGAAAATGGAGGTGGTGAAGGCGTCAGATAATAACAAGGTACCACCGGTGTTGTTACACATGTTTTTCATTTCCAACATACCTATTTGATCCAAACATCCAGCAAGGATGTCAATGGTGTGTGAGTTTTTTACTGCACGAGCTGTAATAGAGTCGTAGAACTTAACAGCTTTCTTAAAGTGCTTAGCATTATCCTTATCAATGTCTGAGTGTGATCTGATAGGTTCCTTCAATTGAGGTCCAACAATCATTCCCGGGTTCAAGGTACCTGAACCAGCAGAGAACAACATGATTCTTGCACCGAAGCCTGGGAATACTGATCCTAATAAATTAGTTGCTACATTCAATGCTGCACCAGTACCTCTCAAAGGTCTGTCACCGTTTGCGACGGTCCACGAGTCCTTGGTTAAGTTTTCCAAAAGAGAAGTCAATTGGAATTCAACGTCTTCGATAGGGAGGAAGAATCTTGCAAGAGAGTTTGCAAAGTGTGGTTGTTGACCTTGTGGGGTAGCAACAGGTCTATTCAACATATCACCGATTTGCTTTTCGGTGTATTCCTTATCACCTCTGAAGATGTAAGACTTGTTGATCTTTTCTGATCCCAAATCGTGGACTTTCACCATGGTACCAAAAGTAATGAGACCAATCAAGGCATTAGGAGGTAACAAACTAAGAGAAATTACCAAAGTTTCCTTCAAAGCCTTCAAATTCTCTTCATCTTGACACAAATCAATAACAAAGAAGAAAATGGGAGGATTTTGAACTGGTCTCGCAGTAACATATTCTATGGTTGAGCTGGAAGCTTGTAATTCAAGAGGTAAGTTTTCATTAGAAATGCCCTGGTAATGTGGAGGAAGGGGATTTCTTTGGGAACATAATGGACAATGCCAAAATCCAGATGGATCGATTGTACAATAGACGTTAAGAATACTTTTACACAGCTGGTTAGAACAAAAAATAGGATCATATGAAGCAATTGGTAAATCTTCTCTCATTTTCAAAGGAGTATACAAGGCACCAGTTGGGACGACGATCTTACCGGCCTCCACTTTTGTTGAGGGAAACACATTCCAGGCAAGACGAACCCCGTTTATATCTTCGGCTGCTTCGAAGTCCATTTTTTGAAGGACGGTTTGATGGAAATGGATGGATCTAAAACGATTGTGAATGTTTTGATTTTCTTTTGCCTTTGAAAGGACAACTCATGAAAATTGGAAGAAAAAGTGCGTGTGCGCGGCCACGATCGTCTACTGATTGTAAATGAAGTATGATACGGAGGGTGGGCTGCTCACTTGATTAGACAAAACTGCCTTATATGGTCTCTAAGAAGATGTACGTAATTTCACACAAGTGCCCATTCAAGAAATATTAATTTTGAACCAAAATTGACTTGAGAAAGATCTCGATTTACTTCTCGTTTAGATTTTGCTGGAATGATAAATCGGATAGAACGACAATGAGTCTTGAACTCAAGAGATAGTCAATGTAATGTAAGTGTTTCAACAAACTATAGAAGTGCAGATATTGATGAACTAATGAAATTGAAAATATTGATGAGTCTGAACTAAAAATCTTCTAGTAAATCTGTTAAGCATATAAGGAATTAATCTAGTACCAGTTATCTATTTAGAAGTCCCGTTCTATTAGCACCGCTTTTGAACAAAAAACAATTTACAAGGGCAATAGTACCGCTATAAGCTGATCAATTCCATCCACTTCGACATGAATTGATCGTGTATTACATAAATCCCTTCCTATGTTAAGAGAATTCAGGATTCACGTGAAACATCCGTGATAGTTTAGTGGCTAGAATTACCGCTTGTCGCGTGGTAGACCGGGGTTCAATTCCCCGTCGCGGAGCTTCTTTTTTTCAATTATGGTCATTCGAGCGGCCCTCAAAAACGCATAAAACAAATGATTAGCAAGAAATTATGTAAGTACAACCATGAGATAGAAGAATGGAGCGCAAGTTAACAGCCGGCAAAAAATAACTGTTTCGAGCAGTATTTTTAGTATGAGGATTCTATTCGGATATAAGAACAACTTTTGTTGAGTAGTTGATAGTTCTTAAAAATGAACTTTACGAGATACCACAAGTATTCTATAATTCTTAAGTCTTGTTATGTAGTTTTACATGAAGGCTACGCTTTGACACATTTCACTCGGGGAGTTTTCTTGACCTTTGGGTTCAAGTCTTCCCCGGATTCGCGGAGTTTTTCTCAAATTTCTCGTAATCAAAGCGTCGGATTTAAGAACCCCCATCAATGTAAACGAATCTCAGATCCATCTGTCCAGAAGGGAGTCCGTGAACTCCGTACATTCCTCCTATTCGATAGAAGCCCCAATAGGGATTCAACTAAGCTCCGAAAAACAATGAATTTCATATCTAATCTTTAACGCTCTGCTGAATTCGTCACAATAGTATTATGTGTACAAACCCCAACATATACACCCCACAAAAATTTTTATCTATTCGTACTTCATCAGTTCTTAGCTATTTGTGAGATCTGCTTCCAGAAAGGGAAACTTCGTAAATTTACAGTGACGTTAACTGGCCACGGCCGAAAATTTAGTGATCGCAATTTTACAACTTCTTCTCTTCTACAAGTGAATATTATACTAAGAAACGAGTATAGGCTAGAAAGGAACTCGCTAATTGCCTGAGATCGCTATACTTACCTGTTCATATTGCACATCATTTCCGCTTTTTTGGAAATCAACTCCGTACTTGATCACTAAACAAGCAATTCAGGGAGACTAAACCGCCTTGTCAATTTTATACAGGTATTAAGTTACTGCTTAAGACTAATCATTTTAGTATTGAAGTGCTACTCAAGCAAAGCAAAACTAGTCAAATTATTCACTATCAGAACTACATCTTGGACTATTAGTAGCAAATCCCTGGTTCAATAACTAACAAGTATCTAAACAAAAATACAACTAAGCTTCTCATGGAAATCGCCACCTTAATGCCCACTATCATGGATGATAACAAAATCAAAAAACGGACAGCATCAGAATCCTCCGTCTCAAATCAAAAATCATTATCACCAATCGTAAAAGATCGTTCTGGATCTACTGATTATACCCCGTCCAAAGCTGATTTAAAAGTGTTGGCAGATGGAAAGGTGATGAAAGTTCAAAAAACCAGGCAACGTAAGATTCTTAGCTGTGTTTATTGTCATTCTAAAAAGATCAAATGTTCAAGAGTACAACCAGTATGTAATAACTGTGAAAAACTTGGAATGGAATGTAAATACTTTATGAATGAACGAAAAAGCAGGGGTGGAAAACAGTCGTCACGGTTGACTGAAGAAGAGAAAATATCTCGTGCTATAAATTACACTTTTGATAAGAAATCGGAATCTGTAAGCTCAGATGACTTTCTGGAGAATGTTGAGCTCAATACAAATTCAATCACATTAGCCTCAGCTCAGGATACAAAGCCTTCTTTAGATTCTTCAGAAATGAATCCTTCAGATCATGGTTCGAGTCATTCACATCATGGTTCAATGGATCATTCACAAGATCATTCACATCATGGTTCTATGGATCATTCACACCATGGTTCTATGGATCATTCACATCATGGTTCCATAGCTAATTCACATTCTCAAAACAGCGTCAATGGTTCAGAACATCAAGGATCTGTTGCTTCACATCATCCTCTAGTCGATGATGACCCAAAGTCAAATTCACCAATGGTTGTTCCTGAACTTTCTCTCAATTATTTGAATATGAATCTTCATAACTCCAACCACTCATTCAATCCTCACAGTGTCATTGGAAGCCCTCAATTACAAAATCATTCTCAGGTTTTGCAAGCACCAATTCTAAACAACTTATCGAACAATATCACCAATGTTTATTTCAATTCAAACTATGGAAAACTGACACCAAACAAAAACGCATCTACACCAGGTAATAATCTTCTTATGAATGACGACACTTATTCATTCAACTTGAGCTCATTCACATTTGCGCAAGATACCTTACTTCATAACTCGAATTATAACCTGGCCTCAACATTAATCGCTAATTCTCCCACAAACCTTCAAAAGTTACCTAACCCTTTGACAGAAACGCCGTCTAGTCAAAACTTTTTTGACAAGAATGGTAATAATCTTATGGACACCAACTCTCATATTTCATTGAGTACGCCCACAGAGTCTCCATTTTCGCCCTCGTCGATTCAAGCAAATACAAAACAACCAAATAACCCAGGCCTTCATAACTCACTCAATGCATACCCATCCAATCCCGCAACCATAGTGAACTACCTCTATGGAACAAACAATTACTATGAAAATGACAATCTTCTTGATGACTTACTCAAGCATTTACCTTCTTCGAGAGCTAGGTCTTTCGAATTAATCGACAGATATATAAATTCTGTCCATATCCTTTTACCAATAGTTGTTAACTTTCAAGATTTCTTGAAAGAACATGAGCATTATTGGAACATATCAGAAGCCAAAGAAATGAAATCTACGATTTTAGAAGGATCGGAACTGCAACAGTCTGAAAACTCTGAGACCACAAAATCTTCTTCTTCCTCTTCTCCGCCATCAACATGCAAATCTGACTTTAATTATTTACAGTTTTACACCCTTTACTTTCCAATTCTCTATGCATCTACAATCTCAGAATTTGAGGAGTATGATAATCTCCTCCTCAACCAAGATATTGATAAATATCTCAAAGCTTTCAACAAAATCTGTCAGTATTACAACTATCCTCATGGTATCAAAACCATTCCATTGCTCTTGGGAAACGTTATTATCCAGTCTACCTCACCAAATCCTTCAACCATGGAAATGTCACAAATCATCAGATACGCCAAGTTTCTCCAAATGCACAAAGATCCGGTCATTACCCTTCGTATTAATGATTGGGAAGTAATCAAATTCAGAAGATTATTATGGTGGGTAATCTTTGGATTAGATGCTTTGACGTCCCATAACTTTTGTTTACCACCGGTTTGTAAATTTGACGATTTCAATGTCTTGATGCCGGAAGAGGAAGAACCTGTCTTCAATAAAATGGGGCATATAAAAGAGAAGCAATTGAATGTGAGTATTCTATCGATGAATGTAAAGTTCAAATACGATAGAATTATGAGTGAGCTTGTTTATCATTTACACAACGGACTAGCATCAAACATAACTTCCACCCAAATTAACGAAATCAAAGAAATGATTATCCAACTTTTCAAGTATATCCACACCTCCATCTCGAGAATGAATCACCACTTCAAAACCAATCCACCAAACACAGTACAAGAAATGAATTTGATAAACTTTATTAAAAATCATTCGTGGAGTTTTGTAGATCGCGCATTGATGTTGTTGCACAAGAAGATTTTACTAGGAGAGAATAAAAAGGTTGACATTTATAAGACAGGAAGTACGGAGAATTTGCAAATGGCTGAAAATTCGTCAGACCTGCCTTCTCAAGTATCGAAATCTTACCTCTCTAAAAACAGAGGTGGATTATTGTCACTAAGCCAATATGAGGATACGTTTGGACATGTTCTTGAAACAAATATCATAGACAATCTCAACAACTCATCTATCTCGCTGTTGAAATTCAACCAATTTGAAAATTTCTCCTATGGAAATATGAACAACAACCTTATCCCTTCTATTCTTCATAATTTGAATGATTTCTTAAAGTATAATGACTTTATAAAGTTTGGCAAATTCAACTGGTATATCAAGAGAACGATCCCATTGGACTCTATAATCTTGATGTTCGTAATCATCACCGTCAAGTTTAAATATGAGTTTATGACCATGAATGAGTTGTGTATTTACGTGAAGTTGATCAACAAGGCATTGTTCATATTGAACAGAAAATGGTTCAAAAATGAGAAGTACAAGAGAATGTTGTCTCTCACAAATTTGACATGGGAGTTCATATTAAAACGATACAACATCACTCAACTTATTAATCAATTTAATGATTCAAATAAGTTATCTGACAAGTCTGGAGGCAGAATTGAATTTTTCGATTACCAAGTCACGGGATACATGAACATGAACGATTTATTTATATTTATGGATGTACCACAACCAGTAGTCGAGGGTGACGACAACGATGATAAAACCATGAACAAAAATAAGGATCAATCAAAAAAATCACAGCCAACAGATATTTCGAAAAACCCCGACACAAATTTGGACTTCTTTTCAAATAGTTTGGTACACTCGAGTCTGGAAATTGTCAATAATAATCAACTTGCAATTAGTAGCAATAATTTGAGTATGGATACAAAGGCTGAGTTGATGCAATTGAACGAGAAGATTTACTATGATTTAAGAAACAACTTCGTGGACATCAATGATTATTGTGCGTTTTATACAAGTTTGGAAAACATTTTGCATGAGCTTATGGATTACATTCATAAGATTACTTAAATTGAGGGTAAAGCAGTCCAATAGGGTAATCATGAGAATATGGGCTTCTTATTCCTTTGAGCTCTTAGTCCTATAATGATGCAACCCTTGACAGGATATAAAAGTATCATATCTTTATATTTTACTCTCTTGTCAATTTTAAGATCTAGAGGATCTTGTAAATCAGTTTATAATCAATAAATATTTATCATCTTTGTATTCTTAGTTCGTATTCTTTGATGGATGACAAGTAACTGAGCAAAGCGAATTTGTTTGTGGATGTTATTGAGGTGAATAATAAGGTCAATATAAGGACTGGTCAATAAGGACTAGTCATTTTTCCGTACATCTGTAAGACTCTTGAATTCCATAAATTTTGCAACCATTTCGCAGCAATTCGCAGCAATTTATTTTTCTATGACACCAAAACCCTCTTATGCTACTTATTACATACCTGGCAAGTCCATGGTTGGTTTGGAAAATATCATCGATTGGAGTTGATTTTCAAGTACCAATCCTAATGAACAACAAACCGATAGAAAATGTACAGGTACTCATACTCCTACGACGTCCAAATCCATCCATTCAGAAAATTTCAAGAATAGATTAATAACGACTACCACCAACAAAATACATGGAGGGGAGATTATTGTCGTCGAAGCAAATTCTTCTTATAAATGTGGACACCATTTACATGACGGGATTGATACCGTAAATTGGAAATATACTATGATACCTTTGTAGACCAAAGCACGACGGTTTCTATGAATTGAAACTAACTATTAGCGTATGTATCCCCTTGTACAAAGTTTTCGTGTGGTCGAGTTCAAAGCCTTCCTCTTTAGAATAACAAACGGTTCTCAGGCTATTTTTCATCTCTCAACTGCCTCCATTCATTGTAAGACTCACCAACCTTGACATAAACATGGGGTACCGATGATATTCAGGAAGGAAAAGCAAACCAATCAACAACGCCGAGGAAAAATCCAAGAGTGAACTGACCAAATATCTCCAACCATCTTGACATGAACGTTGAGTGCAGCAACAGCAAATCCCAATACTTCAACCACGGCAATATTGAATTGACCCAACGATACAAGGATATCAAGTCGTTTGCTGGAACTGATTTGAGACATAGATCCGCACACATCCATCTTCAATACATAAGCCGGTTCCAAAATAAATCTTCTGACGTGCATCAAGTTTCGTTCCATAGCATCGTGCACCACCAACATGAATTCATGCAAGATAACTAACTTTGTACCTTTCGTTAATCGGAGTCGTCATAATCAAACCTTTCATGGCACACAAGGATGATTTGTAAGCAATCCCGAGGTATTATTCATACCGATGGAAGTAACATCAGTAATGAGCTAGATCAATACAGATAAGATCCCACCAAATTCTCTCAAAAAAGACGTTCTTGATCGCAAATCCACTCTCACCTAGGGGGTGATAGAAACCTCCACTATTTGTGGGCTCTCTTTACTCTTCCTAAGTCCCTTGTTATAGTTTATTCCTTCGTTTCAAGTTTCTTCGTGTCTTCAAGCTCAGGTACTTTAAATCTCCCCGATGCAAAATTCCTGACACAGTCCTTAGTTTAGCGTTGTTTCTTCAATAATTACTTTTCCTGGCTGAGCGTGGAAATGTCAACACCGAAGCTGCCATAATACTCAGTAACTTCGGTTTCCAAATGCAGCTTCAACCTCTGAAACTTGAAATCAAATTTCTCTCCACATTGTAAACATTTTAGTGGGGTTTCCTTGATAATATCGTGAAGTGTGGTTTCATTTCTTACGTGCCTAATAAATTCTTGCGAATGGCCATCGTCTCCGTCTTCGCTATCCGCAGAATCAGAATCATAATTTTGGTTATAAGCTCGCAGGTATTGTTCATTGAATTCAGGATTCAACTCTTCAAATTCAACAAAAAACTTGGTGTTGAACGAATTATAATGTTTTTTGTTCTTCATCGATGACAGGTGGAAATCTGTGGTTATGACGTGAATATGTAAATTTTTTAGTGAAGGTATCGAATGTATCCCAACCTTAATTCTGGTATTTTTAATTTCAGCAACTTTGGATGGCTCACACTCTAGAACCTTTCCCAAATCTTCTGCAACCATTTTTTTAGCCCTTTCTACGTATTGCGAAATCAAGTCATACAATTCTTCACCGGTATAATCGGAGTAATCACGGTTGAAGACATCTAGTGGATGAACGTTTGTAATTGCTGGCGATTTGGGTATCACTAAGTAGTGACGCAATGCCTTGGGAAATGAATCCTTTATAATCAAAACATTGACATCCTCAAATACTATGATATCTTGGTGTTGTTCTGGATGATTTATGTATTCTTGGAACACATAACGGAAACTCATTTCGGAGTTTGATATTGAGTTGATTTGATTTTGTCTCGCACCTAAATCCAGAGATAACGAAGAAAAAGAGTCCCTGAGAACGAGACCTAATATGAGGAACACAGCTCTAAGAAACTAGGCACAGCTCCAGGAAACGACGTTCAGCTCTGAGAAGATGGGCACATCTAATTCAGTTCTAAAACTAAAAAATTTAAAGAGAAATTTAAAAAAGAAGCCCAATGCGGGGGTCGAACCCGCAACCTTTTGATATCCTTATTAAGAGTCAAACGCTCTACCGATTGAGCTAACCAGGCATTTCTTATTTCTTAAGATTTTTGTCGCTAGCTATGCAGAAGAAATAGATATCTCTCGTTTCAATATTTAACCACTTTCTTTTGATATCCCTTTTTTAAATTGTATGAACGACTACCAAAACTTAACTAATTAGAGTCCTCACTTCTTCTATTTAGATATGGCCTATTGTAAAGGGAACATCCTGGATTCGATCAATGCCCTACCTCAGACTTGCCTTTAAGCAAAATACTTAATATTTATTTCTTCCGTAGAGATTTTCTACTAGATTCCTTTTTTTGTTCTTCAAGTTCCCACTATATCAGAAGCTTTGAATATAGTTCATAATATTCCCAGTTAATTAATAGCGCAAGTGTAATTTTCTCTATTGCGTTAGATATAGCTATTCAACTCTTGCTGAGTATCAGTTCATCTTCACCTTATGGTCTACTTGCAAACCTCTTGAAACGTTTGTCATATCAGCGTCGTTCACTGTAGCTAAATCTAGTGTTTTCTAGAGATTTCGAGTTGTTAGTAATAGGTGTATTCGATTTTTGCAAAAATTTGATGAAATTCTCAAATATTCCATCATTCTATATTGCTTATTTTAAGTAATTATAAAAGATGAACGGAACGTTATGAAACATTTCGAACACAAATGTAATCTTATACTTAACATTAGATTCTAAAATTACGTAACACATTACAAAATGTCACTATACGTAATATATATGAGGTTACTCTACAAGATTCAACTTCACTTCCGTGCTGGATTATCATAGAGGTGTATTTAAGAAATGATTTTGCCATTCTCTCCTTGAGAGACATCTGAAATTAGGATTTAGATTGTATAATCAAGTCTAACCATCCTGGGACCTCTGACATTAGTCTGAGAATTTTGTGCTTATTAACGAAAGCATGGTCACACAGAATATACGTTATAAATAAGATTTGACATAACAAATTGCAACAAAGTTTTAATATTATTGATAAATATAAATCAAATTATGTATCTTAGATAGTATTCATGCAACGAATAATTGTATGAAAAGTTGAATTCTACGTCATACACTGAAAAGTTTTATTTATGGCTGTATAGGTATTCAACTTCTGATAACATCAACAATAAGAAGCGCCGTGGCGCAGTGGAAGCGCGCAGGGCTCATAACCCTGATGTCCCCGGATCGAAACCGGGCGGCGCTAGCTTCTTTTTTTTGCGCATGGTTTACTTTTCTCTGTTATAGATAAGCTAAGATACTGTTACATGCAAGTTATCACCAACTACTAACATAAGAACAACTTCTTATGACACACTAGTAATGCTTAGACTTTTCTGTTGTCGAGAGTCCATTTTTGTGTGCTTGTCCAAGTAGAAGATATATCTTTCAATTCGGAGTTAAGATATCTAGTTTGTATGAATAAGAGCAGTGATTTATGCAAATATATGAATCTTTGGTTATGTTAAGAATCTAAGGAGTTTCGGAATATTAATCCCTTCATACTAATCTCTATAATAGATGATTCCATTAAGATATATACAACGAAGAATCAATAGTTTTTTGAGCTTGCTGAATCGTTATTTCAAGTCTAATATCCTTCTAAATCTAGTGTTCCTGTCAAGTAGCTTGATAGCCTTGTATAACTATTCCTTGTCTAACTAGTGATTTCCTTGAATGATCTAGTTATCATCATAGTAGCCAGTCCATTTAGGGTCAAAATTTGCACCCAAAATCCCAAAAAACTGCTCACTGAAAGTTTTTTGCAAACTCCACTATCCACTCCACGATCTCCTATATTAAACTTAGCGTCTCTGACGTCTTATGGCTGTCTTCTTACAGTATTAATATCCTTTGAAAGATAGGTTGGCCCTACTAGCCTTACGTTGAGAAAGTTGCTCCAGCCCTTCCAATATTTACTGTACCAACTTGATCAACCTCTATCAATCCTATACAGCATGAATACTATAGTACTTTAGTGAAAGTCTTCCATAGCTCTATTTTGAGTCTCTTACTCCATTACTATCACTACAGGACAGGATCCCTGTCAAATCGCGTAATCCTGCATACAAATACAGACACGTAATTAAATTCATCTACACAAGCGATTGAAAATTATAGACTTCATCGACACTCTTCTTCATACACTCTATACAAAATGGTAAGTAATTAATAATACACGTGCTCCCCAGTAAACATATAATGATGTCTAGTGCCAATGGAGCTTATACTACTGAGACGATTGTATTAAGAACCAAATCTCCGGGGCCATTTTTGATTTTGATCTCATTGTGACCACGAATTATTTAGGGCGATTATTATTCAGTTTTAGCAACCATTTTTGTTATTTGTTGCTAGGCCTCGGAAGGATATCTTCGAGCAAGTACTAACTAAACCAGGCCATTCAAACCCCCCAACAAAGAGTTGCTAACTCGAAATTCTACAAGAAGAATACCAACATGCAAGGAAAGCCAAGAAAGGTGGCAGAGAAATTCGAATATCCAATTAGCAAGAGCTGGTTATTGGTCTTATTGTTTTTGGTATGCGGTGGTGCTCTTTTGGAGTTGATCAGATTTATATTTTAGGGGTTCTTCGAGTAGTCATCGAAGCCTTAGTGGACAGCGAAGAGACAAGACATTGGCATAGTGAAGTCTTGATATTAATGTGACAGCAGATCGGAAATCATGTCACATTCAATCAAAGTAATCTCACATTCTACATCTCTCTTGGGCCCTCAATGAAGTATCAAACAGACATTGACTGTCTAATACTCTCCAATAACTCATTTTAACCTGAACCTGGCTATCTAGTTACTCACTAGCATATTTGTTCTTTGTTACGTTCGCTTGCGAACGTACGTGTTTTTTGCTGTGTCTCCTCGCGTCAGGAAGATTCTCTCCAACTTTGCAGTGTGATCTTTATTTGCGACCACGTTCACTTTGGTTCTTCTGGAATACCCGTCAAGTAATTTACTGTACTATATTAATAAACAAATTACGTAAGACTATCTGTAGCCTTGAATATGAGGATAAAGTGAGAGTATAAACTCTGGATTCTCGTTCAGCCCCACGAAGCCATGAGAAACCACGAGAAAACTCCAATCTTGCCAATTAGTAAAGTCCAATCTGGTTTTTGAGCAACTAGTTTGCAGATAAAACAGTAGCTCCATTCATTGCGAGATTGCCAGCTCCATATTGTCATGTGTCTTGAGTTTTGCTTGTATTCTTCTATCGCCTATCTTTTTCTCGCTTGTTTTCTTAGGCTGCGAAATACTCGCAATGACAACGGAGGATAAGATGACGTTCAGCGAAGTATATACTTCTTCTTGACACTCATCTAGGACGGAATGGACTGGAATACTTCTGGCAATAAGCAGTATACTGGTTGATATTTCTGAGTTCACTTTCTAACGTGGTATAGTGGCCTTGGCTCAACTTCAGCTTAATAAGGCTGAATTGGATTCTATCAATTCCAAGTTCTTCATTTTTATCAGGCCCTCGCCTATCAGCGCACTCTAATCGATTTTCTCGACTTCCTGTTCCATATATAGGCCCTCATTCAATAGATCCTCCTCACTTTTACTTCTTCTTCTTTCACCTTTTTTAGTCTTTGGTCCGAAATGAATTGTATTTACGGGTATTTCATTTCCAAACTCTTCAAACACACTCAAAAATCCCTTCACATCATCGCCTTGGAAATCATAAGTCTCGAATTGAATGTTTCGGTTATTAATCAAATTTAAAACCGGTCCACTTGTCTCAATCTCAGCTTGTGATAGAGGTATAGTAATTTCCTTTTCATGCTTCCGGGCCTTTCGAGTATTATATTTCGGAATATCCTTAGAGTCTACGGGAACTTTTGGCAAGTCATACTTGTAAAAGTTGCATCCGTTCCATGACGAGATCAACTTCAATTGGTTTTTCTCATCAATAATCGCCAATTGGCTGATAACATTTCTAGAGTTATTCTCCGTCGTGACTTCATTTGAGCCTTTTTTAGACGAAGTAACATTCGAATTGCATGGCAATGCAACAAATTTCTTTGCTTTTAATGTTGACAAAATCCAGGAATCCAAGAATTCAGAAGTCTTGACCCCTTCACCAAACGATTTGGGATAATTATTATCTCCTGTTAGGTAGTTTGTATTGAACCAGTGAACCGATCCACTCACTTTGCTTATACAGCCAAAACCAGAGTTATTACCCTTGCAATATGTAGTTCCGTGTGCCGACTTCGAATCAGAGCTATTTCGTATATCATAGGCATTATTGAACCAAAAGATTTCTTCAATAATCGCAGAAGTCTTCCCTCTAGTGAATTTCCCAACTAGAGATATCTCAGTGGGAAGCCTATACAAATCCCACATAAAAAGAGAGTCACCTCTATCGTTCACATGAACGAGCTGTAAGTCATATGGCGATAATGACAATGTCGAGACTCCTCCAGGGGGTTTGAAAATACCCAATACTTTGTCGTTCGATAAATCAAGCACTTTGATTATTTGATTATTGTGAGGTTTCAAACCTTTGGTACTGCTGTGTAACGTGTTGGCCGTAGAAGAAACCGTGGAGAATAGCATCTTCCCCATACTTTTACCTAACGAGTTGATAGTATTTGAATTATTGTCATGATCTGTTTGTGACTTTTTAGATTTATTTAAGTAAGCAATCACCTTGGAAGAACTCATTTCTGATAACTTAAATAACCCATCCAACGTGGTGTTTGAAAATGTAGATAACACTCTATTCAACAAAGGTCCTGGTGGGGGCAATCTCACGGGAGTAAAGAGCATTTTGCTGCGAGATACTTTAACCTCTTCACTTTCATTTGTAGACCTCTTTGTGTTTGTAATAAGTGGATCAATAAGCTCAGGACAAGCAACTGGTTTTAGTGTAGTTCCAATTATGGCTCTCATATAAGTATATTCTGTCTTGACCGGGGAGTACACCAACCAGTTCTCAACAATATCGAATATCGGAGTACCGTCGACATTGCAACTAGTCCTCAAAGCTACATCCACCTGTGGGAGCTTTGAAAGAGTCAGATCGGTATTCAAAATCGGCTGACAACAAGTTTTGCGAATTGTATGAAGTTGATTACCCACATTAGCACCACAAAGTGACTTGTCCTTCAGTTGCCTGAAAAGATGGAGATGTCCTAAATTGTTTGCAATAACCACAAAGTTCTTAGCAACTTTGATGAAAAATTTGGAGACATCATTGGTCAAGTGGCATGGTAAATCAACTGTACTTTGAGGAGTAATTACTCCAAAACCCTGTCCCTTATCAGGACTTAAACAATACGATTCTAGTTTATAAATCTCTTCGTCACTTCTAATTATCAAGACACGATATTTGTCAAAGGGACCTTGATTATGAATTTTGAACCCATGAACATTTTCAGCCTCCGGGACATTGACTTGATACAATAGGTACAATGTGTCTTCGTCTGGATTTTCTGAAGTAGGAGGCATCCAGTCCCAAATTTCAATAATTCCCTTACTCCAATAATATATAAAAATCTCTCCGTTAGCTCCGTAATCCATCATATTGCCACCATTCCCGTTTTCTTCACCCAATGGCTCTGATTCATCAGTGCTAGGTTTGGAATCGGCTGCAGATTTAATTTTCTTCCAAGTTGCTGATGCTGAACCTAATCTATGTCCCTTCTTGGGATTAGTTTGACTAAAAGTTAGTATTGAATAGGAGTTTGCGAGTCTAATCGTGGACCTTAATAACTACCTCACATCAGCAAAATCCGCTGGATTATCCCGCTGAGAAATTGGAACAACATGATTGCACCATTTCTCCCCAACTAACGTGTTGAGAAATGTATCCATCTGCTGGCGTTTATTATCCTCATATATAGACCCGACCTTCCAAAGCAATAACGTATCACTAATATCATTCCAAAACGTTGCTCCATATACTTACATTTTGTTTAGTTTAATCTGATCATTGTCAAACCCATTATCAATCATTCTAACGAGAGATTTGTGAGTGGACAAATATATGTGAGTAGGCGCTGTTATAAGTTGGTAGAAGATATGGGCTAAATTATTGTCCTAACTTGTCTTAATTAACGGATCTAATAGACGCCACTAATACTCAACCAGTAGTCTAAAATTCACCGTTTCTTCAAGAAAGATCAATGATAAACGATCCACACTTTCAATATAGTCTAGTAGTAGGTTTCTAATAAATTTTTAACTCAATTGTCTGAAGCTGGCAGTACAACCCAACACAAACATATTGGGTGTTTTTGTTTTGGGATTTGGTGATGCTCCTTATCGGACTAGGAGTGCATATAACTAAATACCCTGTCAGCGATAAGAAGGAGGGGGATTATTTATGAGTCAAGCATGAAGGGGTATGACACGTGAATAAAGTGACTATAGACTCCAATAGAAGGAGTAAGAGTACAATATGAGGAACCTACTAGTATTCTAATCAACTCAAGTTATTCAAATCAACAAAGTACGCGTTTTGGAAAGTCAGAGAACGCTCAAAGGAGGGTCCAGCCGGTATATAGAGGAGACAAAGCTTCACCGCTTAAAGCTATAATATACGAATCTAGTGGTAGTGAAGCAGGCTCCGTTGGCGTTGCAAAATAACCCACCAATCGTCTGCTCATTAGTAGAAAATGATTATATTCAAGTAATATACAGAAACCAGTTATATATACAGGTTAGCATAGCTCTAAAGCACATACTACGAATTGACTAATGAAAATCACTAGTTGAACTGCTTCCCATCTTAATGGAGATTTCTCTGATATCAGATCTTGTTCTAAGGATGAGATATCTTCGAGACTCTGGTTTCAGAACAAAGTTTAATACAAGTGATTCCTGAACAATAGTTTAAAACCTTGACCCATAGACAAAGACATAATCTTATGCCGATATTATACTTTTAGAAGGTAGTTATCATTTTAGAAGATAGTCACAATCTTAAGAGATAATTTCATAATTCTTAGATAATGGACGGATAGTTTAACGTAAACATCTAGTGATAAATTCACTGGCAACGTTTGTTCAACGCATGATAGAGTCAATAGTGATATATTGTCCAAACCATGGCTGTATTGGGTTACCACATTCCTTTAGTGTTGAATTCGTCGATTTAATTAAAATCTCTTGATTGCAAGTTTCTTGTCATTGCTGGTAATGCAATTCTTATTCCATCTAACTCCTTGGACATCTTGACCTGACAACCCAATCTCGAGGTCTCCGTTAAGCCAAATGCTAAATCCAACATATCATTTTCATCATCATCGGGTTCTGGAATCTCGTCATAAAACTCAGGATCAACAATAACGTGACAGGTGGAACACGCACACGATCCACCACAAGCACCCTCCATATCTAAATTATGTGCTTGTGCGATATCCAATAAATTGTCGCCTTCGGCAACTTCATAGGTGTATTGTTTGCCATCCTTGGTAATAAAAGTGATGTGAAGTTCCTCTCCAGCATTAGGTTTGTGAAGGTGGCCGTGGGATCTTGGGGCTGAAGAATGTATAGAGTTCATTAAAGTAATCATGGGACTTCTTGTTGCCGGTCTAGTTGCTGGTCTGAACATTATACTTATGGATCTCTGCGCCGGACTCGCCGGACCCTGAGCCATGGCCCTCCCAATGACGTTTACCTTTGAACCAATACTTTTAAACATAACGAGCTTCTGACGTGGACCTACTCTAGCGTAATATATACAGGCGATGCTATATCGTAATATGTACAGGCGTTGTTTGGTTGACTAAGGTTTATTTAATCATCGAGATAATTTTTTTCGGAGACCTATGAAATTTTGGCCATTAGTGGACGGAGCGTTATCGGAGTCTGAACAGAGAGTAGGAGATAATAAGTAATGCAAACGCGGAAAACGACAATCACTAAAAGTATATGTTAGTGAGATATGTTCTGCAGTTAGGTTAGAGCTCTCACAATTTAGAGATCCCACATCCTCCCTTATACATGATTAAATTTACCTATTCTGTAAGTGGCTGTTTCTAGTCTAGCTATAAATTAAAATATACATTTAGTTGGTAAAATGTGCTGGGATGAAGTGATAGATTGGATTATGATCGTAAATTGGATTATTATCTAGAATTGAATTATGATCTAGAATGTGACGACATATGATTTCGGATTGTGACGTATTGAAAATTGAACTTGCCTAAATACAAAAGGGAACACGAGCCAAAGATTAGGTATCACAGACAGTTTGTTAACTTAAAACAGCTCCAGAAACCATTAACTATCTATTTTATAGTTAGAACATTCACTCATGTGTGAATATATTAAGATCTAATATGGTCATCATAAACATTTATCGTCGTCATTCATTTCATCAAATATCGTTTCTACCAGAACTTACTGGCCAACACCAAGAAAATCAACAATATCAACACAGCAATAATCGCATAACTAATAAACTTATTAGCAGTCAATCTTCGACTCATACTCTTCAAAGTTTGGATGGATCTATCGACATAGTTATCAGCAGTTTGAAGGGTATTCCTTGCACCCGAGATCTGTTCTCTCTGGGATCTGAGATCATTCAAGATGTTTCCACCAATGCTTTCCGTTTCAAGAGCTACTCTCTGACTATCTCTCAATCTCTGCGAAGATCTATCCAACGAAGAGTTATTATTCAACAACTGTTTTCTCTGTTGATCACCAACACTTCCGTCATCAAAATCGGAATATCTGTTACCATACAATTCGTATTTATCCTGGTCGTCCAAAAGTTTCCTTAATTCAGATTTGCTTACTTCAGCTTGTGATTTATATTGACGAATCTTTGCATTATAAGAAGATCTTTGATTGTTGGGAAGGTTCTGTACCTCAATATTCATTTGGTCTAAAACTTCAAGTGCTTCATCGGTAGCAGTTTCAATGGCTCGAAGGTATGATTTTCGTTGTTCTAGATGTTAGTATTGCTATGAGCGAAGAGATACGATAGATTAGACAAATCGGAGATCTCAACAAACTTTTAGAGAGATCGTTGTAGAAACTTGGAGTTAAATGAGACTTATTCAAATGTTTTGATGTAGCTAAGAATAGTAAAAGAACCATAGTTCGGTTATCATTCTAGTTTATTGCCACCGTGTAACTGATTCGTTTTCCATCTAAGATGGTACTTTTCCAATTCCCGTCAATACGATCTCACGGTTTATATTCCATTGGAGACCCGAGATTTCTGTAACAATCATAAATTATCCCTCTACTGTTCTCGTCTCTTCTGTAGTACCCCTTAGTCAGCTCTCTCAGTCCTCTTCTTCCCAAATACATACCTCCTTCAACTGAAGTTATCAGGGCCAACTTAGATTTGGCTTCCTGTAATGCCAATTGAAAGTCAGATTCGTAAGTTGCAAATAAATCAGTCATAATTGTTTGGATCTTCCTTACGTAGCAAACACGAATGATCAGAAGTAGAAAATTAGTCCTTTGATCACGTGACTGGTTATCAAGAAAAGATTGAAGTAGTATTAACAACGGAACTGCAGTACGTACATAAAGATGTATTGATAGTATGATTGGCTTCAGAGACTAATAGCATTGTGAGGTTTATGAGGCTTAGTTAAATTCAAATATCTTTATGAGGCAAATACATGTTTACTAATATGAATTTAGATATTTCAATATTCTACCAGCCGTGTAAGCCTCAACTCTATTAGTTTTTCATTGTATATGAACTACTTGAGATATCGAAACTGGTATATTTGCGGATCATTTTACAGCAATAAACATTCGTGTCTACTTAATATGAATGAACCTTTACTTGTTCGAATAAAAATATAGTATTTATTTATTGGTAGAGAAAAAAAAATAAAGAATTGCAAGACAATAAAGTCCTGCAACGAACTCTCACGAGATACTAACCGAAACAATGTACCTATCTGACTTAGAAATGTCGTCCTTGAACCCGATTCTTTCTAGTTTGAATTCAACGCTCTCAATTCTTTCTTGTTTCGAATTCGTCTCCAGAAACCTCATCTTCTTCGTCGCCCTTCAACTTGTACTTCTTGAAAGCATCTTTAATTTGGTCGAGTAAGTCATCATCAACAGCAGGGTTAGAATCGAAAGAACCTCTTGACAAAGTTGGAGTCAAGTCTTGTAAATCTTCTTGTAACATATCATGGGTGACGTTAGTGTCATCATACATGTCTGTGCACTTTCTGGCAGCACTCAATTTCGAGTGGTTTTCAGTTTCTTCTTCGTCCATATCCAAAGAATTGACTGTTAAATTCAATAACGACTTTCCAGACTTTCTTCTCGACAATCTTCCAGGGAATGGACCCGATTTAGGGAAGTATTGTCTGACATCGTCGTTTTCATCAGTCGGAGTCTCGCTGTTGTGTAAAAAGATCGACGAACCTCTAGCTCTTGGAGTTCTTGGAGTCTTTGGTAATCTACAAGAAACACCATTGTCGTGAATCCATTTTGCAACCACAGCAGTCCATCCACATTGATGTGAGGCACCCAACCCTCTACCAGTATCGGCGTCAAAGTACTCATAGAATGGAACGTAGTCTTTGAACAATGGATCTTTATTGGTCAATTCATCGTCACCGTTACAAGCTCTATTACCATCTTCATCTGGAATAAACAAATGCATCAAACGATGTTGGATTTCTTGAGCACATTGGGCTAAATTCAAGAAGTCTCCGGAACCCTTAGGACATTCTACTTTCAAGTCTGGCCCATAGTATAAATAGAACCTTTGTAAAGCTTCGACCAATAAGAAGTTAACTGGGAACCAAATTGGACCTCTCCAATTCGAATTACCACCAAACATACCAGAATCAGATTCACCAGGCAAATATTCAACCACAAATTTTTCTCCGTTGACATCCATTTTGAATGGGTTGTCCTTGTGGAATTTTGAAAGAGATCTGATTCCGTAAGGAGACAAAAACTCGTCTTCATTCAACATCTTATCCAAAATTGCAATCAAACGATCCTTATTGACCAATGCCAATAACAAACGTTCACCTACACCACGAGTTTCCATAGACGCGATGTTTCTACCAGCCATGCCACTTCTCTTTTCAATAAACCATTCCAATCTTTGTTTAAAAGCAGGGAATTTGTCCAAAATCTCCGGCTCAAGAGTCAAAGATGCATATAATGGGATTAAACCAACTAATGATCTTACAGGTAACGATTGGGTATTGCCTTGACCATATCTGATAGCGTCATAGTAAAACCCGTCCTTTTCGTCCCACAAAGATTCCTCGGTTGTTTCAACATCGTCCTTGTCAGCACCTCTGTAACTCATGGCTTCAGCAATAATAATAAAATGTTCAAAGAACTTGGACGCAATATCCTGATATACTGGTCTTGTTTTTGCCAATTCCAATGCAATGTTCAACATTTGCAATGAAAAAAATGCCATCCAACCCGTTGAATCTGCTTGCTCCAAATTACCACCAGTTGGTAAATCTTCCGATCTATTAAAAACACCGATATTATCCAAACCAAGGAAACCACCTTCAAAAACATTATTACCATCTTGATCTTTTCTATTGACCCACCAAGAGAAATTCAATAACAATTTATGGAATACTCTTTCCAAAAAGTCGATATCTTCACGTCCATACATTTTCTTTTCGATCTTGAAGATCCTATAGGCACTCCAAGCATGGACAGGAGGGTTAACATCGGAGAAATTCCATTCATAGGCAGGAATTTGACCATTAGGATGTTGGTACCATTCTCTCAACAATAAATCGATTTGATTCTTAGCAAATTCAGGATCAATCATGGCCAATGGAATACAATGGAAAGCAGTATCCCAAGCAGCAAAGAACGGATATTCCCACTTATCAGGCAATGACAAAACATCATCGATATACAAATGTTTCCAATCCTTGTTTCTACCATTAGCTCTATTCATTGGTGGTTGTGGAGTGTTTGGATCACCCTTTGACCAGTTATTGTGGACAAAGTGATAAAATTGTTTGGTCCATAACAAACCAGCAAAGGCTTGTCTTTGGACCTGTCTCAAGTTGTCACTGATAGGTAAAGGAGATACTCTCCAGTAGAAAGCATCAGCTTCATCTTGTCTTCTTGAAAATATTTGGTCGTGCTCATATTCGTCGATATCTTCGAGCTTTCTTGATAATTTGTAACGAATGGTGACATAATCACCTGGCTGAACACCTCCATTTTCATCAAATGCAAACCAGGCACACGCCTTTGTACCAACCTGATCGGGATTAACCTTCTCGTCTTCTTCGTCAATGATATAATTGTGGAATGCATCCTTGACGTACTTGTACTTGTTAGGTTGGTTGTATAACTTCTGAGTATTTGTTTCGTTCTCCGTAAATAACAATTGAGGCTCAACATCTGGCGAGTCGTCGCTACAACCTGGAGCAGGGGCAAATATCAAATTTCTCTTGCCAAATTTCTCATGGTCAATTTCAATTGTATGGTCATTTACCGCCTTCAACTTTGGTTTTTTAGCTCCATTTTCGTTTCCCCATGCCCAAGTGTTTCTCAACACTACATGAGGCAAAATATGAAGGGGTGCAACTTCGCCACTTCTGTTGTAGGCAGTGATTCTAAATAACAATTCTTCAGAATCATTGTCTCCCTTGGCCATTTCAAAAACAACATCGAAATATTTGTTTTCCTTGAACAAATCGGTGTCTGTGATTTCAAACTCTTGTTCTAATCTTGAACGACGGTCGTTTTCCTCAATCAATTCTTTATATGGAAACTTTCCTTGCGGGTACTTGTATAAATACTTCATATAACTGTGCGATGGCGTATTATCCAAGTAGTAGTATAATTCCTTGACATCTTCTCCGTGGTTCCCCTGGGAGTTGGTGACACCAAACGCCTTCTCCTTCAAAATATCGTCCTTTGAGTTCCATAAACCCATTGAGAAGTTGATCAATTGCTTGTCGTCCGAAACCCCAGCCAATCCGTCTTCACCCCATCTGTAGGCTCTTGATTGTGAGTGATCAAACGGGAAGTCAGACCAAGCATCTCCATCATGCGAGTAATCCTCACGAACTGTTGCCCATTGTCTTTCTCCTAGATAAGGTCCCCATCTTCTAAACTCTGGGTTAGCCAATCTAATCTCTTCTTTGGTTTGTCTGTTAGTCATCGATAAAGAAGAAAACTAATTTTGGAAGATGTGGTTTGAAATTCCATCAAAATTTATACTAGCAACTTTCCGGAAATTATGCTGCAATGTCAGATTTATCCCTAATAATGTCTGACAAGATACCATAAAAATTCCCTTATATATATATAGGGAGCTTCTCTCTACTTAGTATACAGTAAGCTCTATTTCCTAAGGTTAGCAATACGTATGTTTTACTAGTAATCTCGACTATTGACCTATCACGGGGTCCGGCTTAACAAGGATTTATGGATGATTATGTAATATAGGCACTTATTTGCGCCCCATGGGCAAGGTGGAGGAGGGGACCTTACGTATACTACAACTTGCAGAAGCGAAAGTTTTTCATACTTATTTCGCAAAACAACTCCATATTTGATCTCATTCATCTCATGTTTGACTGTGTAAAATAGCTCGGTCAGTTCGGCCTCCTTTGGTGTTCGCTTCGTATATCGAGGAACACTCATGTCCGCTATTGCTACCACAAAACCAAATTCGCAATGTTCGCTACGTTATCGCGCGACCCCCCACCTGAAGACAAAGGAGGATAAGTGGCCCCGACGGCCACAGGGAAGCATGTCGCTAGATGTGGATACTGTGTATGATTATGATACAGTGAAGGTTTTTTGCCTGGCCAAATAAATTGTGTATGAATCCTGTATGTCAGATCCAATCGGAATAAGTGAAATAGAAATTTTATAGGAGAATATTCCGTAGTTGCAAAATCGAAATTCTATATGCAGTTCTTGAACAGAATTTGTTAAAACCAACCATAAGTGAAGTTTATAAGAATTCAAGATAAAGAAAGAGCTTCATAACAATTGCATGACCTTTTAGAGTATCAAGGATGTGAACTGATCAGAATTGACCTCATATTGAGATTTCGTGTCCACAACTATGATTCAATTCAACTATTTCTCCAGGATCTGATACAAAATCAGATTATTCATATTTTCAATCATATTATTTATTAATAATATTACCAAATATGACAAGATAATTATTATTCCATTAGTAAATGATTTAGAATAATGATTTAGAATTATTAAAATATATTAATAAAATTATATTAATAATCATTAAAAATAGGTAAATTTGTTTAATATAAATACTTAAGAAACGAAATTAGCTGAAAAACTAAATTATATTTAAGATAGGTATTTATCTCTTTCTGTTGTTATATAACGATTTCAGCTCCTAAAGTCTCTTTAGGATGAAGTATAATAACTATATAAAAGTGGAAAGATTTAAATTCTAAGGTTATTGGAGAGAAAAGTCACGATTTTTCCGTATATTTATCTAATATTTCATAACTTAGACAATTTTAGAGTACAAGTGAACAATTCGTAGAAGTCCTCAATATAAAACAATTACATATTGTAAGTTAGAAATTAACATGCCTATCGCTTTTATGAATTTTACAGATATAAATGAAAAGGAGAATTTATTATAGTTTATAAATATATCATTATTGAATAGCCTAGAAGCTAGTGGATGCAGCGACATTATCTTACGATATGCCATATTAGAGAGCGTGTCTGGATAGAGTAAAGAACGCAAAGATAGCGTTCTTAATAGATACACCATAAACACATGTGGGGTGTTATTATTCATAGAAAGTCATTAATTTGGTTTGGATCCCGATTTTTCTTCTTCGGCTTTGGCCTCAGCAGCTGCCTTTGCAGCTGCTTGTGCCTTCTGGCCCATCTTCTTCTGGAAGAATATAATTGTAGGAGGTAAACATGCAGTGAGAATCACAACCCAAGCAATAAGAATACCGAAATTCCTACCAAGTTCACCTTTCCAAGTATTGAATAAAATCACCTTGGTAATTTCAAACGAGTTATGAAGGGGCATAGCATAACCATAGCGGTAGAATTCAGGGGTAAGGGCCATAGGCGAGAAAGTGGCCGAAATGTTGATAATAACCCAAAACAACATCCAGAAACCAATCAAAGGTGGATAGTATACAATAAGAAGCAAACCTGCTATTTCATTAGCCATACCGACGGCCCACATAGTCAAGAAACACACCATCCAATATACCAAAAACCCTGAATGTCCAAATGTTTTGGTAAAATCGACTTGCATGGCCAACGAGACAAATGCAAAAAACAAACTAAGCAAGAAGAAGGAAAATATCGACGACAACACTCTGTATAGCATAAGATGACGTGATTTCAAGCCAAATTTGGAGACTTTCTGATGGATTTCAATAAAGAAATTGAACTGGAAGAAAGTAACAATAATCATATAAATAAGCCCAACTTGTGCTGGTGCTGTAATTACTGCATCAGTAAATGGACTGTAGTCATAGTACGTAAACTGCAAAGGGGTGGTGAGCACTGTGATCGAATCGCTATTGGAGAACACTTGCGACTTGTCCTGTAAATTGCTTGTGATGCTGGTTGTGACATTGTTCAGGAGTTTGAGCCAAGCTTGTTCGACCTGTTTTATGATAGGAGTCACATAAGAATTCATATTGAGGAAGTCACGACCCGTTTCATAAATTGTATTTATTGATTCGTCGGAAACATTGTATTGTGTGTTGCCGTCCAAGATCGCCTGGTAAAGGTTAAAACTGGCGTTACCCTTTATATAGATCGAGGACCAATACTGACGATGATGTATTTGACGTCTGATTTCTTGCTCAATGGTGTTATTATGACGTTCAGCCAGAACTGCAAATTCTGAACTATTGTAAATGTTCCAATTTCCAATATGTCTCATTTCAGGAGTGTCCAACAAATCTATGAAAGTGTTTCCGATATAAGGCTCAATTCCTTGAACCACTTGGTCATCTTCAATAACCACGAGCATCCTCAAGTTTTTAAGTCTTGATTGACGATCAAATAACGAGCCCCAGTAAATTGAAAAGATCCCCAATACAAGAGTACCCATTACCAAATACACAATCAAGAATTCTCGCAACAAACCAAAACGTTTGGCCTTCAACTTCTCATTGAAGAATGAGAACCTACTCTGCGTTCTTTGGAGAAAAGTCGAGTGACGTGAAAGTTCAGTCCCTTCGCCGCCCACGAATTCTTGAACTTCTAAATCGATATCCAGGCCCATAGAATTGGTGGAATGGTCAGTAGCTAAACTCCGAAGCACATTCTGATCGCGAGGTATGGTATCATGCTGCGAAGAGCTGTACTCTCCATCAGAGCTGTTTCTCTTCGGCTCTTCGAATGTGTGTTGTTCTAATGTATTCATGGTTCGATAAGTAATTTCAATTCTATTTTGTATAGAAATTCACTTCTTATATATTGTATGATAACTAATCGTTCCCCGATGTCATTATATGAACCGCTCAAAACCACAGCTCAGAATCACGGCTGTAACCGGCAATAACAAATAAACCCGGAAATAACAAACACACGACCGCGATAAACCCTGTGATTACTGATCCAAATATTTTCCTACATATGTGGGACTATATACGCTTAGAGGATTAGTGAGCTTGATTTGTGGCGATTATGATTTAGATCAAAAAGGGCAGATGCTGACCAAATCTTTGGCTCTGGGAATAAGGTCGGCAGATAAATTTGCGAGACTAGGACGGACTTTTCAGCACGGGTTTTCGACTTTAGGTTTTATTGCCGCGTCCCCCATTCACTCCTCAAGTGTCGCAAAATCAATAATAAATAGAAGGTATGACACATCAGTAATATTGAACGGATTTGTCATCTGAGTGAGTGATGACTTGAGATATATTACGTTAGAGCGAGATATCCATAGTGAGTAATCATGTACAGTGAGTAATCATTTCTTAGGGAGTAATCATCAGTCCAGTTAGTGGACGATGGGATGCATTTTACTGTCGAGTACACCAAATAATCACTAAGTGGTTTGTTCAAAGAAGTGATGCGTCGATAATTAGAAGTAGATCATTAGGTTACGGATGTTATTGTCTGTAGATTATAAGAAATCCAATAACTGGCCCAACTCGATTAAGAATTGGCTAGTTGAAGATAGAGAGACCTTAGAATTTCATCTTCAGTCCCTAGATACATCTTTAATTGTAGAGTGGTTGCCTATCATTTAAAGCGGGCCTTGAACATCATAGATAAATTCTCTGCTCAAGACTTAGTTCAGGTTATATACTTGATTAGGTCTAGGATTAATCGCATTCAAGAGTTAAATGAACAACACGTTGGAGATAATAGTTTAGATCAAGCCACTTAACTCCCAACAGGACACCTAGTATCTTAACCATGTTCTCCCGGAACCTTTCCAGCTATTGATTCCAATATTCGGTCGTGCGCGCTCAACCCCATCAAAAAATCAAGTTCAAATCTGCTACAAACATCAAGGGTTCCAACTTTCCCTCAATCCATCGAGAAATAAGCCCATCGAAGATACATCAAAGTAACCGTGGATCTCAACTGTCTCACTATTGATGAATTGCTGAGCTGTATTGGTTAAAACTTTGCATTTTCATTTCATTCTGAGTAGTTGGATTTTTTGCATTCAAAAATGACTTCTCAAACGAGTGGACTGAACGGGGTACTGAATGGTACGCCGAGGGAGAGTATTGTGAAATCCGAGGGACGGGATGATATAGGCGAAACAGGCGCGAAAGCAGGCGGCAAAGCAACTAAAATAGACGATCACACAACTTCAGAAACAACGACTCCGTCCACGCATCCTCCTACCAAACAAAATAAACGACTGGAAGTTGGAAGACTTATACGAGAGTTTCAAAGCAAGCTTGGTGGCGATTGGGAAAAATATCATGAAGCATTAAGTCTTTTCTTGATAGGAAAACTATCTCGTTTCGAGCTTGTTTCGACTATAACACCCATTCTTAAGGATGGATTATTCAAATATCATAACAAATTGTTGTTATTAAACTTTTCCAATGCCATGAAAGATGGTCCTCTAGACTTCTCCAACGAGTTTGCTTCATTTTGGAACAAAAAGGCACAAAAGACGTCCAAAGTCAAGTCAACTCAATACGAAAAGTTCAAACAAAATATTATGGGTTTACCTATAAGAGAAAGATGCAGAATCAAAAATATAGCCAGAGATAGTGGTAAAAGAGGAAAACTTAGTGCTGGAATCACGTTAACAAGACACTCTCTCTTGCCCAAGATTCCTATGATCCAGGATAAGGAACAACAACAATTGCAAGTGAATAACTTGGTACAATGGCAACAAGATGTTGTGAATGGGATAAATACACCCATTGCTACCGAGAATTTTGAATTGCCAGAAGATGATAACCTTTCTAGACGTATACTTATGACTATGCGTGAGCATGGATTGACCGGGGGGCTTGCTCCTCAAGTACTAGAAGTTGTTCTTCTAGGCTTGGAAGCACATCTCAAAAACGTCGTGGAAAGTGCTATAGATGTAGCAAAGTACCGTGAAAACAAATACACCATAAATGACTATATTCCACTTGATACCAGCACGAAGTTCTTAGAAACCGATCTCTCGAAACCTATACCCAAAAAACGTTCTTTCGAAGACATGGAAAACTACGGCTTGAATAGCTCCAAAGATATGACTCTCAACATCGAAGACATGTACAATACATTGGAGATGTTTCCCCACCTAATCGAACCTTGTGGTCCAAAGTACAGACTCGCCAATGTCATGCTTGAAAATGACGATGCTATTTCCCAAACATTAGATTATACCTTACCACCCAAACCAGCTCCTGCCTTGAACATCCCTTTGCCAGGTATTGACACGAAATCCATCTCCACCAACATATCCGATCATAATGGAGCTAAACTTAATGGTTCAGTCAAGATCCAAAAGGACGAGTCCGCAAAGGATATCGAACTGAAGACAGGCTCTTCGATCTCGACTCAAGTTAGATCCGATGCTCATATCGGTACTACTGATGAATTGAAATGGGTATTGCATGATCTTATCTCCACTATGTAATTGTTGATGATCTATCTCTATATACACAATAGCTTATAGACAATGAACGACTGTATTATTATGCAAAATGTAATATTCGTAAATATGGAAAATTAACTACTAATAAACTCAAGACTCGAGTAAATTGTACTTGATCTAGATATATTGGTTGGTCCATTCGCCAATTGCGAAAATTAGGCTATTATCTCGGGATAATGGTGGTATAATACTCAGCGACAAGTCTTCAATAGTCTGTGATAATCTTATCAATTACGACGCTGATAAGGCGAGTCTGTGTTCTGTATCTTTTGCAACACATTCAAGAAATTTGTAGTCTCCAGATCTTTTAGGTCAAGATTTCCAATGAATAAACACTTGGTTCGAGAGTAGGCAAACTGCAAAAATTTTCCTACTTTCCCATTCCTCTCTAATTCGTTTGGAAATCCTAACAAGATTTCGGTCTGCGACGTCATTTTGGTTCCTGTCATGTCCATAAACATTATATCACACTCAATATGTTTGTTTTCGGCAGTTACCTCTATACTGATAATATGGATCTTTGCTTGAAGAGGGATCTCGTTACACTTGGTCAATATCTGTTTAAACTCTTTTGAATTGGGGTCTTTGTCAATGATCATTGGCTGTGCTGGGATTTGGCCCAACCGCCCACTAAGGGAATTGATATCGATAGAGGTTTCTGAATTCAATAAGTCAACTACGCCTTCATCAGTGAGCCCGATGCTTTTGAAATGAAACATGAAGTCCCAAGACTTTGTGTTGCGCAAAGAACTGCATCTTGAGAGGAGATGATTGTAACTTTTCAAGATGGATGTGGTGACTAAGTTTTGATTTTCGACACCAGTAAATACCACTGAAACGTTACAGCCTCCGGTAATGCTGCTGAGGACAAGACATGAAAACTCCTCAGAAACTTCAGAATTGGGAGTTGTTACGTTATTGAACAAATATTCTTTGTTGTTGTGAGCAAGCACATTATTGTGAACATCGCCAGACTCGCTGATAGCGTATACACGTATTTTACCTTGGTAATCGAAAATCGAATTTTCTAGAATCCTTCGCTTTGCTTCGTTTTTCTCAACCTTCCTCAACGTTGTCATGTATTTTTGATTCTCTTTGTCATAAATTTCCTGATAAGTTTCGCTTTGTTTCTTTACTTGTGCCAAAGTTGTATCAACCGTTGATAAATCCTTGAATAGAGCACTTTTTATGCTTGCAAAATTGATCATATTGCTCTCTATGTTTGAAATAGTTTCCTGAAGACGAGCAACTTCTTGTTCTTTATCAGTCACTTTAGAATGTAGTTCTTGATACTCCGAATAAACTCTATTGATCTCTTCTTCCTTTTCTTCGAATTGTGTAGACAATTGATCCACCTCTTCAGTTTTGTCTTTGAGAAAGTTGTTTATCTCATTTTCAAGCTCTGCGGATTCTTCTTTAAGAGTAAGCTGTTTTGATTCTTTAATCCGAAGTAGGTCCTTTCTAAGAATGTCGATTTCGGCACGAATTGTTTTGATTTCTTCTACAATCCATTCATCTCTATATTGCTTTGCATCATTGATTTCATTTTCCATGGAAAACTTGATCTCTTTATACTCCACATCTTGGTTCAAGGCAAGGTGCCCGAGTTGAGTATCTACCAACTGTTCATTATTATCGATTTCCCTCTTGTGACTTTCTTCTTCTCGCTTGAGACGAAGTGAATACATATTGATATCATTTTCGATATTTTCAATGCAGCGTCGTAATTTCCGTTGGTCTCGTAATAGTGCTTGGATTTCAAATGTGAGTTGTCTTTCATGTTCTTCCAAGACTGATATTTCCCTCTTGTACTGGGAGTTTTCTGAATCTAGACGATTCGATTCGTTGTGTGTTGGTGGAGCTAATATGACTTCATCAGACTTGGAATGTGCTTGCGGTCCCAAATGTTTACTGAGTTTATGTTTTAGGTTTCTAAATCGGTTGATTTCGGTTAGACTATCTCGGGGAGTTGATCGTGATGATATGGGAGAATGGGCTAGTGATGATGTTACCAGTTGGCCCAGTGATATGTTTGTACGCATATTCAGGAGATTTGCAGATTTACTAACAGGACGTGGAATTTTAGACTCAAAGTCGCTGGGTCTCTTAGAAAAGCTCACCATTTCAAATCCAAGAGAACGTCGCCTCTTCTCGGGTATACTGGTTGGAATTGTGTTTTGTATTTCGCTCATCACCCTCCGTGGTTTCACATCTTTGGTGGTGGACATAATGAACTTGAAACAATTAAGAAACAGATATATGGAAAAGTCAGTCTGCAGATGAATATGAAAATGCAAATTAGTAGCCACTCAGATGATGTCCCAGGAGCCGCTCAGTTGGTGTCTAGGTTTTGTAAAGTTCGCTAGATTTTATTAGAGTTTGAAGTTGAATCTGTAAATCGTTGTTTACATAACAAAAACCAATATGCAGGTGAGTAGTAAAGTATATGCAATATCTATATAGCAATCTCGAACAGTACTAACTAATGATCAAGAAGCTACCGCTTTCAAGACCAACGACGGGCGAACGAGGCTACTCAAATTATTTTACATTGAGTGGGCCCTGACTAGGAACTTTTTTTTGGTCTTTTGGTTAGCTAGGCAGGATAAAGAATATTCCTAGTATTGGCCTTATTGTTCATGTTATGAAAAGCTTTATAATTGTACATTAGGTACCTACGATTCTACTAGATAAAGTTACTTTAGAAAGCTCATACTGATTTCAACGAAAATTAGATTTATTTCTTACAGAAACGTATAGAATCATAACTATTACCTAATTGATTATGCATTCAATGCTTGGATTGCTTTCTTTGCAGTCGAAGCAGCTGATTGAGGGTTAACCCCAGTTACCAACTTTCCGTCAGCAATCGAGTAATCATCCCAAGGACCGGAAGGTGCACTGTAGTGTGCTCCCAATTTCTTAGCAATATCTTCAATTGATTCCAAGCCCAGATCCTTCATGAGACTGTCAACTTGCAACATGGTTTCTCCAACATCGGTAAACCCAGTGATGGTCTTTCCTTCAATCAAAGGCTTTCCAGTATTTGGATCAATCAAATTATCGAAAATTGCTGGTCCATGACAAACAGCAGAGACAACACCACCATTTTTCCAAATAGTTTGAGCAATTTTGTGGAGACCATCGGCATGAGGATAGTCAAATAATGTTCCATGTCCTGCAGAGGCGAAGAAGATATCATATTCGTCAGCATTGATTTCTGAAGGCTTTTTGATATTCTTCAAACCAATGGAATAGTCTGAATTCTTATTGGTATAGATGGCCAAGTCATCTCCATTCAAGGCATCTTCACCGAGAGAGTGCTCATCATATCCAAATGTACCGGTTTCAGAGACAAACTCAACATCGTATCCGTGAGCCTTGAAGGTTTCGAATGGATGTATAGCCTCAACGGCAAACAATCCTGTCTTCTTACCGTCTTGGTAGAATTGTTTATTATAGGAAGTTACTGCGATTACAACTTTAGGCATTGTGAGTTATGTGATAGTAGTGACAATTGAAATTAAATGGAGACAAGAAGACTTGTGGTATTTATATACGCCGCAATTTCTCTCGGAGTTCTGAGATGGAATTGATGACCAAGAAACATTCTCTGTGAGGCTAGCAAGATTACTAATAATATTTAGTTAAAGCCGAGTTTTGCATCTCAAAGAAGAAACCCTAATTTTTTTTCCGAATCTTGCATCGCCTATTCCAAGCCAACATATTGAGCTTGACAAAGCCTCCATGATTATAGCCAATTTCAATCACAAGAGCTCGAATGGTCAATTCAGTCCCTCAAGAAACTCCTCAATTTTCCATCCCAGGAAGTATCGCATTTTGGTTGCTGAAAATTTATGTTCTTAGCCCTGAAATAAATCTAGAATTAATATTCAGTGTTCCAAAATATAAAACACTATTTATAATAAATACATTCATTTAAATAAACTGACTAGTGGAAAAATCTCCGTAAAGTCACAACTCTATAATAACATTGTAGTAGTATGAAAATATCGCCAGAGTAGAGAACGCAAATACGCTGCTATAAGTGAACCCAGTCGCTTCATAACATAATTGTGCGCACTTCAGACATATAAAGTACGCCTTACCAACTGTTCAAAGGCATAGAACAAACCATTGTAGATCGTCCACTCAATTATTTAAAATCGAACCCTTAACAAAATTCTCCCGCAACTCTTGTTCTACCCCAAACCCATATTCTACCCAATTTTGTTGGATGTTTGACGCAGTTAAGTCAGATAACTTCAGTGTACGTAAGATAAAATCCAAAACAGAGAAACTTAAACCCCATGCTTCTTTAAACTACAATACTGTTCAATCTTAGTCAATTGAAGTTAGAATATATGAAAGTTAGAGAATTAAATATATTACTTCAAAGGTTTTGAGCGTCAACTTATTTTTTGGAATATGTCAAATCTACTGCGCTATTCCGCCAAACGAAGAAATGACCTACGAACTATACGAACCTAATGGGTGTCTATAGTATTGTGCCAATCCCTCATTAATAGAAGATTCGACTCCCTTGGTAGCTATCAAGAGAGGCATAATACCCGTAGTGTGTCTTATATTTGTAACGGCTACAGTATTCGGAGTTGAGAGGAATGGCATTTACCCACAAAAGACTGCATATGAAATAGCAATTGTGTTCGAATTAATGTTTCCTAGATGGAATTAATATTTCCAAGAAAGAATAATACCCTGAGTAGGGTTTGAGGATCAATAGAAGAGAGTAGAAAAATTTTGATACTGTAGGAGAAACGTAATCTGAGCTTCCGTACTATATTTTTCAAGAATCTAACCAACTCTATAATCTAAGATGCAATTTATTAAGTTATGCTAGGAATGAGTTATGAATTCTATAAAATGCCGTTTAGAGGCGTTAGCGAAAAAAGATTGGAAGTCTTGATGATGCTATTCATAACTTGGATATGGCTGTCAATGGATATGAAGCCGGAAGAAGATACTATGAAAGTATCAAATAGTTAATTATTCCGCTTTCGAGTTTTCTTCGCTTGAAGAAACTTGTTCAATTTCACTAGTAGTGGTGACACTTTCTGTGTAGTTTTCTTGTTTTTGAATTTCTTCATCTTCGTCTTCGTTCGTTTCGATTCTATTCACAAATGTTCCCTTAATATCATTCTTTTGACAGATCAAGAATGCAATCGAGAAGAAAATACCCAAGACTGCTACGCCCACCCCAAAATAAATCCCTGCTCTATAACTTTGGAACGTGCTGTCGGTTTTCTTATGAATTTCAACCTCCACAGTGCTTGAAATACCCAAGAAAAGCGAGATGGAGTAGTTGATAACAGTCGAAACCAAAGAGCCAGCCATGCCTTGAAGCTCCAATGGCAAGAAATCGGAGAGGATGATGGAAGCAACAGGAAAACTCATATCCAATGCCCAACAAAGAATAATCATTTGACCCAATGAAATCTTGAAGAATGATTGTTGTTCAGGCATCACAGCCAAACACACTATGCCTCCTGTGAAACATAATGAACAGAACATAATAATGTATGAAGGTTTTGTTCTCGAAACAACCACAGACGCTACCAACGAAGCTATTACCCCACCCACAAGAAGTGGAATATATGTAAGACCAACTTGGATTGGAGTATAGTTTCTTAAATTGAGGTTGATGTTGACGAAGTAAAACTGCCAAATTCCAAAGGAACCCCAACCAAGACCGATGCAAAGAAGTACCAATGCAATTCTGATGTTATAAATTGATTTGGGTAACAATGGGAACTCAACAACGTTCAAATCCAAGTAGAAGAAGGCCACCATCAAAACTATCGACAACACAAGCAAGACGATTATGAATGGGGAGTTCCAACCAGCCACAGGTCCTTGGATCCATACAAAATTTAATAAGATCAATCCAATTACCCCGGTAGAAGATCCTAAGATGTTGAGTCTGGCAATCTTTTCACGGAGAGTATATTTCTTAGGCTGTATATCAGGGACAACGAAAATGGAAAAGATACCAAAAAGAAAACAAGTTATCGACATTAACCAGAATTCCCAGGGCCACCACGTCAACTGGCCAACCACTGCTGCCATAAGATATCCAATCGTTGCACCAGTTGGACCACAAGCACCCGCAATACCAAACACCAAGTTTTTCCTCTCTCCAGTTGTGTATAAGCTACCCAATATTCCCATTCCACAAGGTAGTAGCAAGGCAAATCCAATACCTTGAAAAGCACGACATATAATGAAGAAAATTACAGACTTGGAATATACAGAAAAGCCGCTTATCAATGACCAGAACGAACACCAAAACCACCCAACTGTAAAGACTCGTTTAAGACCAAACAAATCTCCAATCTTACCACTTATAAGAATAAATGTTCCCACTGTAAGGGAGAATGAACTCATAAACCATACTTTTTTTGACTGATCTATATGTCCTGACTCTGCAAACGAGTCAAATATTATATTCATAGTACTAAGTACCATTGTGATACCCCCTTGGTTAAGAAATAGCGACATACATGCCACCGTTATTAAGCAAAGCTCATGTATGTTGGAAGAGAAATGATGAGGACGCAGCTCAAGGTTCAACATTTTAAATATCTCAAATTAACGTTTGATAAATGTGGTAGCAAAGATACACTCAAGTTACGTGACAGAAGCTATTATGATAGTGGTTGACTTTGAAATACAATTGCTATAAGTTCCGACAATACCGTGGATTCTTCTCATTTGAAATCGTCCTGGGAGAATTCCATGATTAGCCTCCTTTTATATATATGCCCAGGTCATCGTGATATTTTAGGATGTTTGGATGCCTTTGGATAAGGCATTGCTAGCCGTTGAAGAATGGATGTGCCGCAGAAATACATCCATGCCGCAACGAAGTTCTAAATGTAAGCGAGACAAATATCGGTCAGAATTAAGATTTTGAAGACTGCAAAGAGAGGAAATTATAATGAGATACATATTATCTACAAATATATAGGCCTCGAATGTCTACAGAATTTTCACTACTTTCAAAGCACTTCGTAGAAGTATATAGCTCCTGCATCTAAGATATCTTTGCAGAAGACCGTTGATAAATCTTCGGCCCTCAAAAACATCAGTACAGCAGTATAATTACACAAAATAGTTGTATTACCTAGGCGAAGAAATCAAGAGTAAGACACAATTAGAGTTTTGCATTACTGGTTTTAGATAGTTATTGTGCGATCCAGCAATACGATAGACATCAAAACTGAGTATGTATTATGTAGTATCAACTATCTACTTTTTCTGAGATAGTTGCATGTTAATGGAAAATTGCATCCCTAACAAGTTGAACTCTGATAATTCTCGGAATGTATTATAGATGTATAGAGAGGAATATTAACGGAGTAAGGTTTTCGTTTATCTTGTAAGCAGGATTATTGTGGAAGTTGCTATTGTTAAACCCAGATAAAGGTAGTCGAAACCATATTGTTCACCAGGGATAATAATCCAGTACAGTTTAAAACAAAGATTGATTATCAGGATCAACGTTAAAGGGTGTAATTCTTTCGTTATTTACCTCTAGGCTTTTCTGAGTCATAAACCACTCGCCAGAAAACGTTCTGGGTACGAGCTATTGTATTCATGTCCAATCAATATTTGTCTCCTGGCTGAGGTGTATGATCTAGAGACTAGGAGCTATTCCAGCATTAGCTTACAATTCAATAGAGATGATAAGAAAGTTTGTGCATTCAAGCTTTGTCTCTTTTCTTACTATTAACACTTTCAACATGAAATGTTTATCACTTCCAATTATTTCTAAGTAGCTTCTCTGTATTAGCAGTATGATTATTACATCACTTATCACTAACTCAGAAACGCTGGTAGTCCCTGTATAAACCCGTCAGTTTCATTTATGAAATTGCTGTTATTTATCTTATCAAATCCATCTGTCTGTATACCATCGTCAGGTATCTTAAACTCCACAGGCAGGAACGTATTTTGTACAACATTTTTCAAGTAGTACTTTGAATAAAGTTCCCACAACACATTCTGTAGATTATCTATCTGATTGTCGGATATGATGATGAATTTGAGTTGGGTTAAGGATTCAAAGTAGTGGATACGGAACTGGCCGAAACTGAATGACTTGAGAACATTGGCAGAAGAAAATAGAGGAGCAGCGGCTTGATCTTCGCTACCGTAGTAGTCTATATCTTTATCGACTAGTTTAGATGATATAGTTTTCAACGAGTAGAGGATCCCAAAGAGTAACTGCGAAGAGTTGGAGTTATTGTTCTTATTGATGGATCCATTTAAAGGCTCCGTTGAGGAGTGTGAATATTCTCGATCATAGATACAGTTACAATGACAATCAAAGATATGGAATGAGTAGATTGTCATTCTGATTAGGTGTAATGGTTTCTGGTCACTTTGGCTTTAGATCGCGTTAATGTACAGGTATAAATACTATGTTGTGCAGTATCAGAAATACACAGTGTGCAGGAACTATTTGACTAGAACGAATTCAATAGCCATAAGTACTGATATCCTGTATATTACGGTATAATGTTTGGGGAAGAGTTAACATATCCATGTCTATCGTTTTCTGAGGTTATTGGACATTACAGTCGGACTTTGTAGAGGTAGAATGTTGGACAAACGAGGTGAGGATCAGGGCCAAATTTCATAAATCTCTTGCAATGAGAGCAATTTTAGAAAGAAAGTATTAGACGAGGCAAGAGAACAAAATCTGGTATTCTTCCTGAATTCTACTATAATTCTTGACCTACTTATTCGAGGCATCTAGGGAGCCTTGTTGAACATCACGACACCATTTTCAATTATCCTTAAAGAGGTGTTGTCGTGCTCCTAAACTCTTTAGATTTTTCTGAGTCCGGTTCGCTTATGTTACAAGTACAACGAGGTACTCTTGAATTTCAAAACTCTTGCAGTTTGCACTCATGAAGGACTTATTGTTACTAAATAGTCGCCATTTCACGCTATAGCCTAAATGCTCAAATATCCTATCCTCATCTAAAACCATGCATAACTTAGACATATAAAAGTTCACTGAATGGATGCAAAATTCTCATACATAAAAGTACATTCTCGCAAGTTTCTATAAGTCTTTGATTGGGATATTAGCCGAAACTCTCTCAAGAGCGTTCCTGAAAATAATAGAGACTCACTTCGGATGAACCATTTGTTGACCAGCCTGAGTCCCTTGAATCCATTTGCGCTTTCCGGAACTTATGCTGAGAAATGCGACTCCGAGTCGTTGTTTTTAAGTGGAGATATACTTCCGAAACAACGCGGTGCCAAAATGACTCGAATAAGCGCAAACGGTCGCAAGCCATTTGCCAACCTAAATCTCCAAAGTAGTAAAAGCATGCGATTGTGGAAACATATTGGGCGTTGTATTTGTTATCTCGTGGATAACTATGGACATCATGTCACGTGGAAACTCTGGCTTATGACCTAATTCGCACCTGATGGGTTATCCCGTGGATGGATACAATTGAATCCCAACATCAGAGATCAATGTGTCGTGGCAAACGTGTGCCATAGCAATATCAAATTTGACCTCCACACATTTACCGTTTTCAAAACGTGTAATTCCCAACGCTTCTACAATTAATCGGGAACAGGCACTAGGAGGCGAATGTTTACATGCCACAGAATAAATGTTTAGTGAGGGATTTGTAAGGTTTATTTGGGGCCACAGTCATACTATACTAGTCATAGTAGTGGTTCTCACAAAAAGGTGTGTAACAGATTTGCGCTTTTGTGTGACTTGCTCACTTCACGTGCTAAACCACAACTATCAAATCATGGAGTTGAACCTACCACGGCCACACTAGTCACAGTACACAGAATCCACAAATACCGTGGGTCACAGCAAATCACATAGACACACCGAGAGATCCACAACGCCGATCCAGTGCCAGAGTCGGGACAAAAGAAACTTTTGTTCAGTTTCGTGGCTTGGTTATGACACATCCCGCAACCGCTATCTATTTTGACTCATAGCAAAATTTTCTTACTTTATGCGGGATACGGGTTTTGCGTCTGACTCGTTATAACCACACTTTAAGTTATGGATATAAGTAGCGACATAATTCTTGAATAAATTTATATCTCAAAAGTATACAAGAATTATCAAACACTTTCTAGACTAATAGAATACTAGACACTAATATTAGAAGATACTTCACTACTACTACTACTACTACTACTACTACTACTACTACTACTACTACTACTACTACTACTACAGCCACATATATTAACTATTGCGGTACCGATCCAAATTATAACATGTCTGACGATTACGATATCTTCGAATTCACAACTGATGAAGAGTCATTGCCTTCATCACCTTACCAAGAATACGCTTCCCTCTACACATCGAACTACTCCACATCGAATTACTCCACATCAAATTACACAACTTCAGCATACAATTCAATACAACCAACCAGCTCACAATTAATAGTACCCACAGCTTCGCCCTTGATAAACTTCTCATCACTCTCCACATCTCCATTAGATGATGATTTATCCCCCCTTGCAACGTATACCTTCGAAAACCAACTATTATACGAATGTTGCATTTGCAAGAGTACTAACGTAAATCATAACTGCAACGAACCCAGAACAAACGAAGCATCATTGGATTTTAACAACCAATTGATACAAAGTAACTACAGGAAATGGTTATATATGAGTAATTAATGGGTTAGCTGGTTTCGGAAGTTTATAGAGAATATATGATTAATGATTTAAAAAGAACAGATAAGTAGCCTTAAGCTGCTTGTCCATTACCTGTAGCTGAGTGAGAATTCTATTAAACTACTAGTCTCGTGGATGAGGGAGAACACTTTCAAGCAAGTGGCTGCATGTTTCGGAGTTAATCTCCGAGTCGCGCATCGATTCTGGATTTATCCAATATAGATTCTTCAAGTTTCTACGGATTGAAAATAGCGAGTTCGGGAGGTTCCATCGCTATTGGTCACTTCTCTAAGCTAAAGCTAATGCCGAAAGTGACCTCATCCTATCCTCTGACATTTTCTTTTCTGGCTAGAATCGTTTTAATTTGCTCTACCCAAGCCTTTAAAGGTACAAAGTGTTGCTTTTGAATTATCTTGGTGAGAGATTTAGAGTTGGTGAGCGATTTAGAGTTGGTGAGCGATTAGCTTTGGTGAGCAATTTAACGTTTGTGAGCGATTTCAAAATGAATTTAAACTACTGCTCTAAACAGTGACGGAAATAGTGATGGAAACAGCCATGCTTCCAACAATAGCGAACATTTGAGCCATTTATTTTATTGGTAATTTCAACAAATTCTGATTACGTCGGACCAGGAAACGTGAAACAACCTATAAAAAGATACAGGGGATATCAGTACGCATGTATTGCGGTATCATTCAACATGATACTATTCTTAGATTACGATCAGGCTTCGCCATGAGCGACATTCTAAGAAAAAATGGCGATTCTTGTTCTTGTGAAGATAGCAGTACTGCATTACCGTGAAATCTTAAATCTAGTAGGGGTGGCCATTCCTATTTCTAAACCATTCCTCTTAGGGTCAAATAATACTATAGCTATAAATTCTTATAGTTGACTAGATGCCCATCAACACCTCCACTAGAACAATAATGATAGGTTCCTCGGGAAATGACGAACGCCGAAAATCATAATGAATACTCTCTAATGGCATTTATGACAATGTGATTCGAGATATATCTAGTAACTAGTTAGAGTTTTAGGTTCTAGTTCTATCATTACCACAAATGGTTGCAAAAAAACACATCTATCCCAATTCATGAACCAAAGCCCACGACCGGGCAAGCCGAGAATGCCCAGAATACCTTTCACGTGATTTGATTCTAGACTAGTACAAGGTACGGACCAGAAGGGGACATTATGCTTTCTAAGAATAAATATAGGTTATTCAACAAGCCCCGTAACCTTACAATTGAATTATACTGGTCAGAAACGTGGGTGCAAATATTGATACACAGCGAGTGGAATAGTGATGAAATTCTACAACCTCACTCGAGATCGTAATCGATGGGATAGTTCACCACTTGTCTCGATTAACAAATGAAGAACTACCGGAGACCTGTCAACTGGTGTTAAATATTTGTCATTTTGCTAGGAACTACAGTCTTGGGGTGTCAAGTTGGTCAATTTTGTGAGATGATAGATGTCATTTATAAGGCGATGTTTAGACAGATCTCAAACTACTGAAACTAAAATTGAATCGTTAGGCAAAGCTTGATTGGGCTGAAATGAGTTGGCCGAATCTCCTTATGCTTCACTCTTCTAGTTCAGTCGAGGTTTTATCGGTCTTGCTACAACACTTTATGGTGGCAGTAATCAGGTTACTAAGGCCACTCTAGATTCAGCTTCTCAATGTTTTCATTAGAACATAAATATTTATACTAGGATTTTAATGTAAGGGAGTAACCCAGATGATATGTGACGAGTCAATAAGATAGTTAATAGTCCCTATAGACCCTATGCAAATGCATATATCAATATATGACGTTACACTAACTTATCGACAACTTTGTTGGTTCCTCAGATTTAGTTCTTTTCCAAATCAATAAATTTACCACCCTTGGCAAATCTAGGATGTCTTGGATCATTGATGAATTCTGCAGAGTCCATGGAGGCGGCGGCACCCTTGGAGATCAAATAGTAAGTGATGGCGGCTAGAGTTGTTAGTAAAAGGTTTAAGAACAAGTGACGTTAACGGTGAATAGGAACTTAAAGGCAAAAACCATAGGAAAATCTAAAAGCTCAAGTTCTGATTCAAGAAGCAAAAGGGTGAAGCATAATGAGATATAAAGACCGCTCCATTGTAGGGCATGATAGTCGATGTTCCAGAGTACTCAGAAATTGCATTGTCTAACGAACATAACTCCATTAATCTGATGTCAACTGCTTCGACTTCGTAGTCTATTATATATATGAACTGATCTGATAATCCCTTATGAGGTTAATGCCTAGCAATTCAAAAGATAGAACGCTTCTTCTTCACAGATATATCCAACGATTCGAATATTAGTCACAATTGGTCAGTCACGGGTGGCATTATGTATCTACTATGGTCAGACGCATGTATAATGATAGACTGGAGATTCCCTTGATTATCATTCAATAACTCTCACGTCCAAGCTCCTCCACTTCTGGTGATTGATTTTTTTGTTCACTACTTAGGATTGAAAACAATGTACTTACCACCAGCGGCGTATGGCCAGTATACTTTGGCGACAGGGGTTGGAAATCTTAAAGCCATGGTTCTATGATTTATGATTGTATTGAAGTTATTAAGATCTGTTGAGTTTTTTCAGTTTACACTCCGATTTTTTCGAGGGTCGTTGCGTATTTTGATTGGCCGGTGTATATACAGGATAATTAACTATATAGTTGTAATCATATTGAACATGTATATGTATATATAGTCTACGTATGGGGTGAAATATGAAGTGCCTAGGCACTATACATGCATTAGGTGTTCCGAATCCAAGAACCGATATATTCGTGAATTTAGCAGTGGATACCCTCAGTGAATAAATAATGGCATACCAAGCAATGTAGACTATCACTATATGAGTAGACACTCTTATATAGATCAATACTCATAAAGATGTAGAACATGCACTAGTACATCCTAAGATAATTAATCCATATTTTTATAGTGGACTGTTATATTTAAACCAATACCATTTTTCTCATTGGGATCCACCATTGGTAGAGTTAGTTCAAGCTATCATGGATTAAATGTTGAGGGTCAATTATGAATCTAAGAATCGGCAGTATTCGCTAGTATATGGTACACCTTCATATTAGAAGATCCTTTCTTAAACCAACACCCATTTTCCATACTATCTGGTTCGGCTTCCTTGACTATAGTCCACGAATTAGGAAACCATTTGGTTAGCTCGACTTCCCAATGATCAACGGTTCTTTCATCTCTCACAGCGGCTGCAATTATGGCCGCCTTTGTACCTGAAAGGGAAAAGAAATCGTGGATCGTTGAACAAAGAACATCATGAATCGAAGAATCATAGGTGACATCAGCAGCAACGAGTATATCAACATTCGGAGGAGGAGACTGGATAAAATCTTTTGTATTAGAATTCGTACTACCCCACCATAACTGCTGGCACCTTAAATGTGGATATGAGGAGCCTGAGGGTTTCAAAAGTCCCAGTTGGTCTAATTCTGGATCTGTGCTGTGGTTATGAAGTATTTGGTTGTCATTATTTCCGTCATTATTGTTCGAATGGTCCTCTGTGTACACATCTGCATGATTTTCTTTCTCTTGGTTCTCTAAGAATATCCCATTCAAATAAAGAGCTTCGCTGAAGTTGTCAACTAACGAAGTAAACCCATCTGTCACTATAATTTCCTTGATGGGATTTACAAAGGAGTGATGATATTTGTATAATGCAAGACTTAGCAACCCAGTTCCTGCTCCCAACTCTAAAACAGATTTGTTGGCAAAGTCTATAGAATTTTCACTGGAATTCAAGAGACTGGCCAAGTAAACAGACGCTTCCCATGTTCTCGAGCCAGTAGTGTTGAAGCCTGATATAAGTCTGGGTGTTTCTTTTATTGTGACATATTTGAGATCATCAACAGCCTCTAACTTATAATCTCCGGGTATGTTCTCAATCTTGTGATCCTCAGCTCTCCCTACATAGTATTTTATAATGTCTTTCTTCGTTGGATCCAACTCTGCTGCTGATAGCACTTTTGGGTCACATAACAATTCGTATATCTCGTCAATCATCTCAACTTCCTTCTTTTCACATTGTTCTATGAATTCTTTTAGAAATTGTTTCGCATAGTACGGATTCAACTGGAGCACATTAGAGTCGTGGAGAACTTTTAGTATGGTGTATTGAATTTCCCATGACCTGAAGATCGGCGAAGTGTCATAATCAAGATTATTGAGATATTCTTGCACAGAAACTCTTTGGTTGACATAGTTTCGGAGTCTCGAGATGGTTAAAAGAGTCATTATCGGGCCATAGCTTCAAAAGATCTATACCAGACGAAGAGAAGAGCGATATACAGTCGTGTACATACCATAAAATTCGCGCCTACATTTTGCAATCCCTGTACAGAGATTAGTCAGAGAATGCATAGGAACAGTTAGGTATTCCACAAGTATGCGAGGAGAGCTTAATATTTATACTTGATTTTGTCAAGTACTTTGATAAAATCAAATTTTACTTAGAATAAATCGCAAAATTGCAATGAAAGGATATATTGCGAAGCTAGAAACCTATTGAGCTTCTTAATGTCGGAAGGAAGCTGATCTTCTGAATGTCTAACTCCAAGTTGGAACGTAGTTGGTATCATGATACTATTTATTTATGTACTACAACCAAGTTTTAGAGAGTATTGATCTCTTACTCAGAAGAAAAGGTGAATGTTAAACACACTTCAGAGGAGGAACTAATCGTAAGAATTCAAACGTACCAGTAAGTTTTGAGCCTATGTTAGTTCTCCATCTACTAGCATCAATAACCTTATGCAATTGCTAACACCAACGAACTTATGCAATTTCTCCAAAAACTCTAACCCTCTTAACACCTCCATCTGGAATAATAGTTAACATGACATGAGAAAAGACACCATCGTTAGCAATCTTGAAGGAGTGTTCTTTATCGGCACTTGTTTTCGAGTCACCGACCAATTCCACCCATTCTGCGGAATCGAAACTAGGAACTTTATCTTCTTCGACATTAATAGCCTTGAAATTGATCTTTTGTGGAAAGTTACCTCTGAAGTGAGCAGTGTCTATGACCACTTCTTTAATATGGGTCTTTGCTCCTAAACGAATAATTGCCCAGTCCACATGTCCAGGTTGTCTCGATCTAGTTGTTTCCCAACCATCAGACATATCGTGACCTCTGCCAGGTAATAATAAGTTACCAGCCACACCAAAGTGTTGATCTGATACTTTAATGGCTACACCACCGTTGTTTACTGATGCAAGGTCAAGTATCGATCCTTTAACTTGAGGGTGAATTGGAATTACTTGTCCATATAATCTGAATCTGGCAATTCCTCCATCTGGGTACATTCTCAATCTGGCGTGAGTATAGTTCTTATTGGTTGAAGAGTCTCTTACAAAGAAGTGTTTCTGAGAGGCGAAACATTTGGATTTTTGAATTACAGTTTCCCATGCAGATTCGTCAAGCCCTTCAATGCTTGCGTCGTCCAAGACTTGAACAGCTTCTACAGATATGAATGGAGCATGATTACCGCTGAAGAATGCAGTGTCAACTTCACAGCCAATCAATTTAGCTGAAGATACTCCCAATTTGAAAGTAACCCAATCAGCTTCTTCGACATTGTGTCTTCTAGTTTCCCAACCGTCGTACCAAGCACCAGCATGAACGAATCTGGTTGCATCACGGATGGCTTCTTTAGGCTTGATCAAGTTTTCGGCAGCAGCAAACCATTCGTCTGAGAAAGAAAGGACTTTGCCACCAACTTTTTCTCCAACGACGTCGGTATAGTTTAACACAATTTGGGAGTGGAATTCTTCAGGAGTTAAGGAAGTAGCCATGACGTAAGATAGTATTTGACGAGATAAATTGTTTAAGTAGTGTTGACTAGATGAAATAAAATAATCGATCTGAACTTGTTTGAATTAGTTTCCTTAGTATGGCGGATTCACGGCCGTACTTATATTTATATTTCCACTTTATCGCGCCTATGACGGAATCGATATCGATCTGATTTCGGATAAGGCCGAAAGAGATCGCTACCGCAACAGTTTTGTTCTGATTCCGCACTACAGGCCCGGACAAATTATGAAGGATCGAAAGAGTCAAGGCAAGCAAATCATTGAACAATGTAGACCCAATAAAAATAAAACACCAACAAGTAACAAGCAATCTTGGTATGGACAAAGTTCGACTTTAACGCACCTAGTGTCTTTTTCATCTAGTAGATCCAACTATTTCTAGTTAGAGTCGACTTTTGAACCCCCAAGTCGCTTGTTCAACATGTCGCTTGTTCAACATGTAAAAAAAACATATGTGGTTATCTTTACAATGTATGTTTGAAAAGCTTATGACCGTACGCTCGTGGCAACGAATCAAAGAATTCTATTATTTCCTCTAATCTCTTTCTTTGATGCTTTGAAAATTGAATGGAACTGCTTGATGCTACTGTCAAAACCTAATCTCTAATCAATGATCGCTTCGAAAAGGACTTTCCATCAGTCGCAAGGCTTGATATGTGAAAGAAAAATAGCCTTGAAACTGTGGCTTTTCTGACAAAAGCATCGAAGAAGAACACTAGAGAAGAGCTTTCTTTGATCAAGAAGTTAAATTCTCATCAGCCTTTATAGAACTGACAAAAGGTGATAGTTTGAGTTAAATATAGCCAAATCCGAAAGAGGCCACATGATATCACTGTATGCAATGCAATGCCTGAGTTTTGACATTAGCCTATAAAATATTTATGGCCCCGGCTATTGAGCCTTCAAATTAACGCTCAACGCTTCATAGCATCTGCGATAATTAAATGATCTACCCTCTGATATAGTATTAGGTGCTCGTTGGATATCGCTTAAGTTTTGTGCTAAGTGGGCTATGAAACACAAAGCCAATTATTACTTTATAGAGGGAAACAAATAGGATCAAATGAGTTTCAAATCGACTGTGAAAGGAGTTATCTTTGTTACAAACCAAGTAAATACTCATTTCAGATCGCATCATGCAAGTCATAAAGGTATTCCGGTCAATGAATATTTCAAGATCTTGATCCATTAATTCGAGTATCAAAATATACTACTAGCAAATGATTGTTCAATAATATACTGCGAGGTGTTTTAAACGTAAATTATAGTACGCTGTATATTGTCCTACTATATTGTACTGCTACCTCTTTCGGAGTTTTACAGCTTTGTATGCAAGGCATTTATCTTTGGTTAATTCACGCGTTGCTTCTCGTATCTGAGTTTCATTCATTTCAACTATTTTTAGATTAACTCTAACGAGCATTTAGTGAAGGTAGTGTCCTCTGGGTGGACGTGACATACTTTGGCAAGCACCCAACATGATCTACCCAACTTGTCAGATATTCCCAGCATCTCGGCTAATTATACATGCTCCCATTCGCTCGTACTTTGTTCGTAAAAATACGTCAAAATGTTTTTACGTATAAATGTTCTTGGCGCAGATGGCCGTTTCAATGTGGCCTACGGTCGACGACCGAATTGGAACAAATCTACATGGAATGCGCAGGAGTAGCACCAGGGATCATTATCAAATTGAGTTCATTGTATATATGTTTAGTCTTTCCAATACACGTGTATAATCTTCAGTGCGGGGGTCTTACCTGGGCGGTTCATGATTGGCTTCCAGGAAACTCAAATTTGATAGTCCGAGTGGGTCAGAACTGCAATTTTGGGTCAGCAATACTCTACCTCGGCAGACTTTTCCTTGAATAGACCATTCTGGATTGTGTGATGTCAACGTCGATTTACGTACTTTTTACCGTAAAGATAACGTCTGGTTGCTGCAGACTGGAGAAATAAGGTACAGAAAGTTACTCACAATTAGTTTTTACTTCGGCATTGGATGAAATTCCGTTATGCGAAGGATACATGCACGAGTATAAATAACCTTGCAAGTATATAAATATAGAAAATCATTTTTTTGTAGCAGAATGCTTTCAACTCTCTACTCATGTATCGTGTACGTCTTATTGTTTGGCGTTGGATCTTCTCTTCAGATCTCAGGCTTGGATAAAAGAGATGATTTTGAATTTAGAATCTATTCAAATAATGTACGGTATGCTGCTACGAACCGCTTCCCTGATGAACAACCATGGGAAATAGAAAGGATGGAGTAATTGCAGCCATTAAATCTGTAGATACAGCTTATCCTATGCTTATTGGATTACAAGAATGTTTGCATAATCAGCTTGAAGATGTTCTTGCCGGCTTAAATAAAGGAACTCCTGATCTGCCATATAAACATTTTGGAGTAGGAAGAAATAATGGTGAAACAAAAGGAGAATATTCTCCTATAATTTATGACAAAAACACTTGGAAGTTTGTAAACGGTACTACTAAATGGTTATCGTACACACCATCAACTCCGAGCAAATATCCAGGAACAAAAAGTAACAGAATTGTTACTATTTCAACTTTCAAACACATTCATTCTGGAAAGACTATCAACTACCTCAACACTCATTACGATCCGAAAAGTTCTGATGCAAGAAAATTCAGTTCAGATGAGATCTTGAACTATATCAAAGCCATGCCCAACGACTTCCCTTCGTTCTTGTCAGGTGACTTCAACTCTGCGAATACGGATATTTCATATACGACGTTGACCTCGTCTTTGAAGGACACAGATGCTGTGGCTTATACTAAGTATAACGATACTTTGTCTACATACACCGGATTTGAACAAGACAGTGTAGAGAATACTATTGATTTTATTTGGGCACCTCATGATGCCAATGAAGCTGGTTCAAAGGTGAGAGTCATTAGTCATGAAGTTATTAATAACGAGTACAATGGCGTCAGGTTTAGTGACCATCGTCCAGTGAATGCTCATATGAAATTCTGGAATTAATAAGAGAATATCACGATAAGGATGAATTGGGAAGGGAGGTTAATTATGATCAACATTCAGGATATTAGACATACTATCGAATGTCTGAATTTCAGCTTTCTATAAGTGCATTATCACCGATGTACCAGTAAAAATGGGGAATAATTTAGAAGGATTTTTAGACAAAGTACTTAATGAGTTACGAGGTTGTGAGTTGTAGTAATCTTCCATTTGTGCCTTCAACTACGAATATCTTAATGATGGGCGTCCAAAGTATCTTGTAAGACTTTTCCTCAACAAGAATGGAAATTTTGTATTGAAAGGTAAGACCTGATTAGCGAGTATTTCGAATATTAGGGGAGACATGAAAACAAAAGTGGTCAAGAATCGTCAATTATACTTGGATAAACATCTCGAATGAATATTTCCAGAATTGTTGCGTATCCCCACGTCTTTGATTTCTTCACAGCCTCAACAATTATCAGCATACTCGCTTCAATCAGGGCTTTTATTCATATTGTGCTGTGATTGCTATGCTTGCCTTACCAGCTATGTCACTATTTATTGGGGTAACTTCTATTATTAGTCAAGTACACCTAATTCAACTGTTCGTGCAACTTTCTGCCATAAATTGCAATGGCTGCGAAATAAGCGACATGCAACATCAAGATATTTCTTATAACGGCATATATAACCGCATATATGTGCTAATATATGTGCTAATACTGAACCATTACTATGGTTATATTTCACGATTACCCACCATGTCCCCTCCTCGACTACGTAATCACAATATGGTTGCGAAACAGTTTAGCCCAAATAGGCGATTTTGCGACATGATTTTCAGCTGCTTCTTGAACAACGATGACTTTCAGGGGACGAAAAGATGAATAAATATACCGTAGGCAAGTTCGTTATGACGAGTTCACTATGGACTGCCATTTAATTGCCGTTTAAACGTTCTATCCACCACTCCAGAAGTATTTTGAACATGGACAACCATTCAGAGTTTTTCTTCACCTCACCTTTGGCAGTGCATTATCCATCTAGTGTAACACAACTGACGCCACATCTTTTAGTAGAACAAGAAGGGAACGATTCTGAGGAGTCCATAAATGACAAATATGACGGAGATAAGTATTATGAGAGCAATGCGGGCGACGGTACTAATGCTTTTGATCATCATGTAACTGGTCTACCATTATATATGACGTTGGTTGCCTGTTTTATGTCCTTGTTCTTAGCAGCCTTAGACATGACAATCATTGTGACAATATTTGCAACAGTTGGAAACAAATTTAATTCATTTGGTAAGATCGAATGGTTGACGTCAGGATTTTTGCTACCTATGTGTGTTTTGACACCGTCCTATGGTAAAATCTCAATTGTATTTGGTAGAAAGAATTCCTTGATGGTGGGAATCTTCATATTTGAAATCGGGTCTTTGGTTGCTGCTCTTTCAAACAGTATGGATATGTTAATTGGAGGCAGAGTGATACAAGGGTTGGGTGGTGGATGTATACAGACTGTTGTTTCAATCATTTTAACCGAATCTGTGCCTTTAAATTTTAGAAGCTACTCATTATCGTTGATGGCTGTTGCGTATACGATTGCCAGTGTGTTAGGACCATTCATCGGCGGTGCTTTTACATCTCATGTGTCTTGGAGATGGTGCTTTTACTTGAACTTACCGCTAGGAGGAGTTTCATTTATCATCTTGTTCTTTTTTTTCAACCCACCAAAACCAAAAGGAAAGTTATTGAAGAATATACAGAAGATCGACTTTCTAGGAAATTTTTTGCTTATCACCGGCTTGGTGCTTGTTCTTTTAGGTTTAACACTTGGTGGTACCACTTATGGTTGGGACGAAGCTGGTGTACTTTTACCTATCATCATCGGAGGCTTCATGTTAATTTCCTTCGCTGTATGGAACTTTCAAGGTTCAAAAAATCCCATCTTTTTCAAAGAGTTCTTCATGGTTCCACAGATTTTTTTTGGAGCCACGTCTGGATTCTTCAATTACTGTTTCTTTTTAGGAAATATAACGTACTTGACGGTATACTTCCAGGTAATATTTTCACGTTCACCTTTTGAATCAGGGGTAGACTTGCTACCTTTCATTGTGTCCATTTCTATCTCTGCTATCATCAATGGGATTCTTATTAAAACTACGAGATACTTGAAGCCCTATTTTATAATCTCAGGTATATTTGGAGTCGTGGGAAGTGGTTTATTACTATTACTTGATAGGGATACTCCTACTAGCAAAAGAATTGGTTATTTGATAGTTTTGGGAGTATCAGTGGGTTTTCAAATCCAAACTGCGATACTTTCGTGTCAAGTTATGGCTCCAAAAACCTTAGACAGTTCGTTGATTTTAGTGACCACTTTTTCAAACTTTATGAGGTTTTTGGGTGGTACTCTTGGTACTATACTAGCTACTCTTGCGTTTTCAGTTACTGGTACAAATAGCATTCGAAAAATTATCGAAGATTTGCCATATAAAGAAAAGAATCAGTTTTATGGAATCAATGCTGCGCAAATTTTGAGCTCACCAGAGTTGATCAATAATTTACCAAAAGAAACAAAAGAGCAGATAATGGATAAGATTATGGAAGCGATCCATTCCACTTTCTTGTTTGGTTTAGGTTGTTCTTGCGCTGCTTTAGTGTGTTGTATATTTGCAACAAACAAGAGAATACCGAGGGATGAAGAGATGCTTACGAGAGAAGAGGCTAAAATCCCGAGCAGAAAACTGAAGATAGAAGCGTGATGATATTGAGAGAACGATTACCAAAATATTAATGTCCAAAACGAAAAGGAAAACCATTCAAAATAGATGATCATTTTTGATTTTCTGAGCAGTAGGATTGTGTCGAGAATGGCGTTCAGGTTCCAGACACTAGACAGCTAGTAATTAATCACCAGTTATCAAAATGACCTTAAATTTCCTGTCAATTGGAGAATAAAGTTTAGCATATTGGTTCAAAGCAATGCACTTACAACAAAAAGGGAATGGCATAAGATTTTCAGAATAATAATTGTGAAAGGTAGAAGCAAAATAGAGAGTTATACGAAAGAAAAACGAAACATATAGAGTTACTCTCCAAAGTTCAATAATGAATTAACAGATTAATCAAGGTGTCGGGAATACTATAGGATAGTAAAAGCCGAACTAGTACGCGAAGTTAAGTTGTAAACGTCTGACATATAAAAGAAATCCCAAGCAACTCAAGTAGTAAATTACATAACTTTCTTTAAAATAGAAATACTCTGGAGCTTAGTATTATACGCTGGTAGTGAATCATTAAAGAACTGATTGTTTTATGTGTTTTGGAAGCCCAGTCTTATTTTCGCAGCCATTTTTTCAAATCGTAACTTATTAAAGACATATTTCTTCATATTTCCCCATTAGGAAGTCTACCCTCTCACCATTCAAGGTTTTCAATTTGAAGGCAAATTGACAATTGTGCCTCACACTGATCCTGAACTAAGACCATGAGTTTAGGTATCACAAGACGATCGGTAAGGTCGCTAATAAAACCTCATAAAGGAGTGCATACCCCGCTCATCACTCTCTCGAGAAACTTCCATGTAACTCACAAGCTACTCAAAGATGAACACCTTGACCAACACCAAGAAAAGATCAACGACGAGATCAGGAAACTTAAGCAATTAAAAGATACATATAAAGATGCCAGCTTCTTACAAAAGTTCTCGTTGCGTTCCAAACTTATGCAACAAGAAATGAGAATCGCTGAAGCTCAATCATTCAAAGTCATTGATGATAAGATTAAAACTCCTAGTATAAAGTTTGACAACGACCCGCTCGATTTAGCAGCTATCCATAGATACCAAGTTGTTTATGCTTATATGTTGGATTCTTTTATGGACCAATGCCGTGTGCATAATAACAATCCAAATGCATCTGTTAACCCAGACACCATCATTGACGAAATCATTGACTTGTTCAAGAAATCACATAAAGATGTCGCAGCATTAACAAAACAAGAGGTATTATTCTACTTTCATATCTACTACTCATTACTGAATAATATAGCCTTTTTAGATGAGCTTGAATTTGAAAACGATAAGGTAGCTAAACTTTTATCATCATATTCTTCTATGTCGACCAGCGAGGATCTTACTCAGTATACGGATAGGATTTCTAAAGAAGTTGAGATTGATGCAGACATTGTTCAAGGATGGTTCAAGATCTTTGATACTCTTTCATCAACACCCTTTGCTGATGGATCAGAAAGATACACCAATCCAATTTGCCCTTATGAATACGCTCGTTTTGAAAGCTTTACGAGTGAAGTCAATGCTCTTCAGGATAAACTTTCACAGATTTATCCTTTCAACAAGTCGGAACACACCAAGGAACTCAGTAAGAAATTCAACTTCCAAAGTAATGGAGAACACAAGGCACCCAAGGACAGCAAACAATCTAAATCTGACAAAGACACTAAGGACACCAAAGGTAAGAAAACCATTGATTTTGAAATAAATCTCAATGGTTCTCCCATGAAATACGTCCAGATTGGTGTGTTGTTTGGATTGGTATCGTACATGCTTTTCAACATGTCTCAAGAGAGCGACCATGAAATCAGTTTCCAACAATTCACCACTCAATTCTTGAAGAATAATCTCGTGGAGAAGATAACTGTTGTGAATAATAGAACTGCTGTTATTGATTTAAATCAGAATGGAAAGGTTCAATATGCACACCCAGGTAGGTACTACTTCAACGTTGGATCCGTTGAATCATTCGAAAGAAGTTTACGTGAAGTACAGGAACAATATGAAATCTCGGACTCAATGAGAATTCCAGTATTGTATACTAACGAAGGAAGTACAGCTAAATTGCTTATCAATTTCTTGCCAACCGTATTGTTTTTGGGAGCAATTTATTACATGACCAAGAAGGCTGGTAGCATGGGAGGTATGGGTGGACCTCTTGGATTTGGAAAATCTACCGCAAAGAAATTTAACCAAGAAACTGATGTGAAAATTAGGTTTAAAGACGTTGCAGGAATGTCAGAAGCCAAAGAGGAAGTTATGGAATTTGTCAAGTTTTTACAAAACCCAGAAAAGTATGAAAAATTGGGAGCCAAGATCCCAAGAGGTGCAATTTTATCAGGACCTCCAGGTACAGGTAAGACCTTAATTGCTAAGGCTACTGCTGGTGAGGCCAATGTCCCATTCTATTCTGTTTCTGGTTCTGAATTCGTGGAAATGTTTGTTGGTGTGGGTGCTTCCAGAGTTCGTGACTTGTTCAAAACTGCTAGAGAAAACGCACCATCTATTGTGTTTGTTGATGAAATAGATGCCATTGGTAAACAACGTTCAAAGGGTAACGCAAGCGGAGCAAATGATGAACGAGAAACCACTCTTAACCAATTATTAGTGGAGATGGATGGTTTTGATAATTCTGACCATGTCGTTGTTTTGGCCGGTACGAACAGAGCTGATATTTTGGATAAGGCTTTAATGAGACCAGGTAGATTCGATAGACATATCACTATTGACAATCCTGAACTTCAAGGCCGTAAGGAAATCTTCCAAGTTCATTTAAAGAAAATCACCTTGGCAGAGAACATCGATAAAGATTTACCAGGAAGATTAGCAGCGTTAACACCAGGATTTTCGGGTGCTGACATAGCTAATGTATGTAACGAAGCCGCATTAATTGGAGCCAGGTTCAATGCTGACGCCGTTACCTTGAGACATTTTGAATTAGCCATCGAACGTGTTATCGGAGGAATTGAAAAAAAGTCCAAGATTTTAAATGTTGAAGAACAGAAGGTCGTTGCATACCATGAAGCTGGACATGCTGTATGTGGATGGTATTTGAAATTTGCCCATCCTTTATTGAAAGTTTCCATTATCCCTAGAGGCCAAGGTGCTTTAGGATATGCGCAATATTTACCACCAGACCAATATTTGATGTCGACTTTGCAATTGACTGACAGAATGATTATGACTTTAGGTGGAAGGGTTTCAGAAGAACTCCATTTCTCGTCAGTCACAAGTGGGGCACACGATGATTTCAAGAAAGTTACAAACATTGCCCAGTCGATGGTAATGAGGTTTGGAATGTCTAAAAAGGTAGGCATGGTTAATTATGCCGACACTCAGTCGTCAGAGAACTTGACTAAGCCATTTAGTGACGAAACTAACAATATCATTGATGAAGAAATTCAGCGGATAGTTAGAGACTGTTACCAAAAGTGTACTGAGTTGTTAAAGGAACGGTCGCATGAAGTTGAGTTAGTCGCTCAGGAATTATTAAAGAAGGAATTTATCACAAGAGAAGACATGATTCGCTTGTTGGGAAAGAGACCATTCCCTGAAACTAACGATGCTTTTGATAAATACCTTGACGGTAATGCCGCGTTTAAGAATGACAAACCAGCTGAGGAGAAGAAGGATCAAGAATCATAGTCAATTCATGAAAATAAATATTAACACTTGTATATAATATAATATAGTGTCGTTGAGACGACGTAAATTTTGATTTCCTTTGAAAGGTTGTAAACTATAAGTTAAATCAAAGAACGGTTTTAAAGTCAGGCAATCTTCCTATAATGAATGGGAGTTTGGGATCTAATTTGATGTTTTCACTTATGTCCAGACACTGAGAGCCGAAATACGTCTAAATCTCAATATTGATCGAAATAAAAATTTCAAGTCTCCAATAAAAATTTCAACAAACAGATAAGCCATATACAATCATCATATTTCTTTTCATAAATCACGTCTCTTATACTCCTCTATGTCTTGTCTAATCTTTTCTAATCATTTTGACTCCTGTCCATATTTACCCTCACACGACCTCGGAATAAAATCTCAAAAAACCAAAACAACTTTTGGACCAAAACTCCTCAACCACAGTCAAAAAAATGTCAAGAACGAGACCAAGAAGGGGACAAGTTGAAGAACCTACACGACCAATCAGAATGGCAAGATCACGAAATACAAGTGGCGCTGCCCTCAAATCATCGGATTTAGAAGATGACGAATTTGATGACATGAAAATTGAAGACGAAGAAGAAGAAGAAGTGGTACATAAAAGAGGCAGCAAGAGAAAGATAGATAGTGAAGACGAGGCAGAGGGTGATTTGGAGGATGATATAGAAGACATGGATGAAGATGAGGGAGACGACAACGATGAGGTCGACGGAGATGAAGTCGAAGGTGATGAAGTCGAAGGTGATGACGACCTCGTCGACGAGGCCGATACCACAACCACAGTCAAAAAACCCGAAGAGAAAAAGGGCCCCAAGAAAAGAGGTAGAAAAAAGATCAAGTTTACTGTTCTAGAAGATGGAATTTTTGACGAGGAAGGAAATCCATTCAACATCAAAGACGACGAAGTTGTAATCGACCATGAAGATTCTAAAGGATGTGAAAAGATCACTGAAAATGGTGTTTTACTTGGTGGAAGACAATTCCGTATGAAAACCTTCAACTTGCTTGGAGACAATCCCAAACTATTCATGATTTCTACTGAACCAGCTAGACTTGTGGGTTTTAGAGATTCGTACTTACTCTTCAAAACGCACCGCTCCTTATTTAAAAAAGTATGCACAAATGAAGAGAAAATGGATTTAATCGACCGTGGTATAATTCCAAACTCTTACAAGGGAAGATCGGTAAATTTAGTGGCCGCAAGATCCATCTTTAGAGAATTTGGAGCAAAAGTTATATTTGACGGGAAAAAAGTTGTAGACGATTTCTGGGAACAAAGAGCCATTGATAATGGAGATATTGCTGGAGATTTTGCCGATCCTACCGAGGCAGTAAGACCCCTTATCGGTGAGGCTAGCTTCCATGCAAATATGCCATCGCCAATCATGTCCACTCCCACAATCAACTACCAATCTGACGAAACTTGGATGTATCAAATCGCTACACAAACCAAAGTTTACAACAGAAAATTACTTGACGACAGAAATCAAGCATACACCAGGGGAATCAAGGATATCTACACCAACTTGGCCTTCTTCCCTCTGATAACTCAACCAAAAACCGCAAACGTCACTAAAACCTCTAGCTCAAACAGCCAAGTAATAACTTTCGCCACAAAGTTTGTAAATGAGGACATTAAAAGGAAAATTACAGGTTTGAAAAGTATACCCAAAGAGATATTTGCGGACATAGAGGATGAGGAAATCAAGCAGGCAATATTAGCTCAACAAGAGTATGAAAAGAGTGTACTTTAGGAGAGAGGATTGAAGATTTCTCTGGTAAAACTCGAAATGAAGAGCTCCAAATTTACCCTTCTATTAGTGGAGTGGTATGCTTCAAAATGTGAGCTTCTCTACTAATTCTAGTTAAGGCTGGAGAAATCTCTAGGTATCTCTAAATTATCTCTTGTTATGTATTATTAAAATAAAGTATCAATGACTATCAAAAGTTTGGATATATACGTAGGAATCGTTAGATTGAGGAAATCTAACAGACCCTTCAACATTATTCTTGAATTGTAACAACATGGTTGAATTAATTATTAAACGTCACTTCTTCATCTCCCGAGTCGAGATCACTCATTTCCAAGTATCCTGAATCGTCCATGTCGTCGTCTCTTCCGCTTTTCTTCTTTTCCATGTGTGCTCTCAATTCAAAGTCTACCTTGGTTTTCCTCCTTCCCACGTGAACAGTTATGTCGCCTTCCTCTACAACTTCAGCATTCTTTTTTGAGTATGCCACCTCTGCCTTTGCTTCCTTTCCAGAAATTTTATGGTTGACTCTGATGTGCTTGGCCAAAGTATCATGACGAGTGAATATTCTTGGACCTATGCCTGGGTTCTGTTTGACGCAAACAAAACATTTGAACAATTTCTTCTTTTTAGAATGAACAGTTTCCTGATGTCTTATCAATTCGTACTTTCTTGAGAAACGACGTAAACACATTTTATGCAGTTCGTCAGCTGAAGTTAATTGACATTCGTGAATAACATCGGGATCGTAATTGGATGATTTATTAGAAGATTTCGAGGTGACGGATTTCTTTATTATGCGGTGGGCAGCTAATTTGGCATCCACTCTGATTTTTCTCTTTTCCTTAGGAGTTAAACCTGCTAAAGATTCAGAAACAAATCTATCATGTTCATTTGCCGTTTCCAAGAATGGGGTGCTTGAGCCCGAACCATCTTCATCGTTAGAAGAAGCATCAGAATATGTGCGATATTTGCGGGAGAATTTCCTTCTGGAATTATTGGCAGCATCAAGTGCTCTTTTTCTTTTATTTCTTCCTTTCCTTAAAATTGACGGCTGTGTCAATTTATTGAAGTTAAATTTGGAGTATTCTTTGATAAAGTTCATATAACATTCATTAAGATCGAAGTGGATCACTGATAAAAAGTGGTAGATGGCAGGCTTCCAGTTTAACAAGTTGTAAATTTCCCAATAATTCAAATTCATAATGATCTTAGTTAAGAATCTTATTGTCTTAGTGGAGACATCAACATTTTGAAGGTTGGTTGAGATTTTTATGAAAATATCAAAGTTACGTTCTATCACCAAATACAATTTCGAATGAATGGGATCCTCCACATTAATATACTTCTCAAGGTCATCAAGTAGACTAAAGTATTTGTTCTGAAGTGCAAGTACGTCGTGTGGAGCTTCAGTTTTACCCACAAATATGAGATCAGCGATCTTATATATATGCTCGGCATATTCTGCTGTGGATGATGGACTGGCCAGGGTCAAGATACTGATTGTCTCATCCATTGAAAAAGGCTTAGAGTCGTCGATTTGCGATATGGTACTATTGTTGGTATTGTTTTTGGCTAGAAAGAGCGACTGAGAACTGGTAAATGATCCACGAGAATTTGGGCCTTCGCTTGACTGTATTGGACCCTGGGTAAGTCGTTGGCTTAGAGGGGGAGACGATTGTGAGTGTATGGGTACTGGATAATGTCCAAGAGAATAAGGTGGTGAGGACTGGTATATATTTTGAGGTTGTTGTAATTGCAGCTGAAGAGGGAGCAGTGGTTGGCTCGATATCAGCTGTTGGGTAAGTGGGCGCAGTTGGGGTAATGGACGAGGTTGTTGATTGGGCGATTGCAGCGACTGATGACTTTGATGAATCTGTTGGTGTCCGGGTTGTTGGTGAGCAATATGTGGTTGTTGCGGTACGCCGTGGGAAACAAGAGGCTGGTGAAGTTGCAATGGCAGTTGGACAACTCCATGCTGAACGTGGGGAATAGTTACTTGCGGATGATGTTGTATCGAAGGATGAGCTCCAGGTGGAATTTGAGGTTGCTGAAGTGGATGCATTGGATTAGGATGTGTAGAATAGTGGTACATTGGATGAAGAGATTTTCCATTCATTTTGGAAAGTTAATTGACAATGATAGAACTAAATTTGGAGATCTTTTAGCCGGCCGACTGTTAGCTTTAGAAAGTGAGATTTTACAGTAGTAGCAACTTGTCTATCAACCAGTTCTAGCAAAACGTAATTTATTGAGATCCTGAGTTAAAATGTCAGTACCACCAAACTAAAAAGGATTAGCAGTAGAGTTCAGAGAAGACAACCTTTCTTCAGTAATCGCTTGAGACACAATTCTCAGATATAACCTCTTAAAAATTATTCAATCCTAACGTTTAGACTGAACTCGTTATCGTTCGTTAATTATCACGGCAAAAAGTACAAATTTCTTAGTGATTGGATACCCACGAAAATTTCTAGAAATTAAAGTATTTCAACGAAATATAAAGCAACGAGTAGCTTAGAGTACTCTTTAGATAGCAATATTGTCCAAATATTACAGTAATATGTACGGATAACTAGTGTTAATTACTAATATTGCCGCCACTTGACTGTTGTAAAATCGTTTTTTCTTTTTCGTCCTTGTGGTTCCGACTGCAAACTCGCAAAAGTCGTGTCAATGTGCCGAATGATTGTTTTGAAAACTGGACACGACATTGTCGCAATTTGTTACCCGACACAAAGATTTTGCAGCCATTTCTATTTGATAGGAGGTAAGCTGGATTGATTCTTTAAGAATATAATCAAGAAAAAGGATATGGAGCAGGGCTAGAAATTTGTGAGAATAAAATGGACAACAAAATTTTGGCTAAGAGAAGATTTGGAACGCCTTGAAGTATGGATGAAAAGTCAAGAAATATTTTGCAACCATTTTAATATAAGGTATAACCTCGATAGAGGTTAGTTCAACATAGGTTTTAAAAAAAATTCAAAGAACATTAAAAATGCCATTTACTATCGAACTATTCTTTGAGATATTTGTTAATTAAAAAGAATATGAAACGTACGTGGTGGCGATCTAGTCCCTGTACTCTATAATTATCCAAACTACAGTTACAAAATGCTATGAAGATTATGATAATTTTTATATTGTCACTATGTTTTAATGTCAATTATCGTTTAGGTATGATAAGTCTGCGCTATTTTGAATTTGTGGGCTCTGTTGAGAGTCGCCTGGTATCTTATAATTGCCCACCAGAGAGTTATGTGCTGTAGAATTGTCGATAGGCATTGAGGACGGTTGAAGAAGCAAAATAGTTTGCGAATCAGTCATTCCTGAAGTTTGGGCGACGTTATCATTATCAGTTAGCCGATGATAAGATTGATTTTTGAAGTTTGATGATGCAGGTGGGGCACTTTCAAGCAATGGTTCAGGGTAGGCACCTTCTGTATTTGGAAGTGCTTCCGTTTCATTATTCATTGTGACGGCAGGTAGTTCAATCACATCAACGATGCGATTTTTAGATTGAGGTCCAGTTGGGTTAATACCATTGACATTAGATGAAGAGTTAAACAGCATGAACTCAGCGTATCCTGTCTTTATGGTGAAGTCTGAATTCAAGAATTGCGGGTGTGGTAATGGCTTATTAAAGCTTCGCATCTTGGTGACCAATTCCATAGGATCATCGATAACTTCCACGTTTTCCTTTGCATAATTTACTGCCATCTTATTCTCCTTTCCTGTAACTCCGTGCTTTCTCCTAATGTGTCTTGCCAAAGAGTCATGACGAGGATAGCTTTGAACCTTTGAACCACTCTTGGCGCAATAAACACACTTGTATATCTTCTTTTTGGTTGCATGAACAAACTCCTGGTGCCTCAACAACTCGTTCTTTCCATAGAATATCTTGAGACACCTCCTTAGGGTAGTAGGGTCAGTTAAGTGGCATTGATGGATCACACTAGATTTGTTCTTTCTACTAGGATCGTCAATAAGCCCTTCTATGGTTTCTGACAGTTCGTTTTGTTTTCTGGGTGACTGGGGTACGAATTTGATTTGGTTCTGAAATTGAAGGATAGGGTTATTTGACTTGAATGAGAACGGATCTTCATCTTCATCTCCAAACATCATTGAATCCATATTCGACAGGCTCTGTAAGCCGTTGATAGAATAATCATCATCGTCATCTTCTTCATCATCGTTATTAACATTTTTAACCTCTTCATCCTCGTCACTACTACTCACGTCAGAAGGCTTGTCATTTTTCACGGAATGCTCAACTTTTCCGATAAAATCTTCAGGCCTTCTTGGGGATGTAGATGAGATTGGAGAGGAGTCATACGTAGATTTCATGCTGCCACTCTCGTGCAAAGGTGGAGTGAAGGGCTTCATGTTTTCATCTCTTGAAGGAGATCCTTCATTAGCCAGAACCTTTATTTGATATGGTTGTTGTTGCTCCTGAAAGCCTTGAACATGTGGTTGAGAAGGAAGTTGTTGATCCCGTTGTGGCAACTGGATTTGTTGTAATATTTGCTGATGTTGTAGCTGTCCTTGTTTAAGTTCGTCTTGGCTCGGTACAAACGGACGATCAAATGCAGGATGTTGAGACTGTTGATGAAGCTGTTGTTTTAATTGAGTTTGTTGTTGAATTTGTTGAAGTTCGGCTTGTTGAGCTTGCTGTTGTAGGTGATGATGTGCTGCTTGGTGAGCTGCTTGTCTGGCTACATGTTGAGCCACTTGCTGAGCTTCTTGTTGTGCCTGAATCTGTCGATTTTGTGGGTCCTGGTGATAATGCTGTTGAAAATGCGGCGGAACTGCTTGTATACCTTGTTGCTGGAAATTCTGTTGAACTGGCTGAAGTTGTTGCAGATGATGCTGTTGAGATTGCTGAACTTGTTGAGCTTGCTGCTGAAATTGCTGTTGTCTTTGGTCTTGCTCACGATTCATTTTCTCGATTTGCTGTAGATCAAATTTAGTCTGCTCAACTTTCTGAACTTCAAGTTCTTTTTCGATTTGTCTTTGACGAAGTAAATACTGTAAATGTTCATCCTCCTCTTTTTCTTCTTGGTCTCGAGTTGGATTTTGGAGGTTTTGGAAGGATTCAAATGATTGAGTGTTTCGTTCCTTCTCAACTCTTTCCAATTTTGCCATTTTCTCCTTTTCCCTCGCTTCCTTCTTGGCTTGTTTCTCCTTCTTAAGCTTGGTTGCTTGTCGTATGATTTCAGCAGCGACTTCTGGGGCCATATTCTTAAAATCATCTTCATCGGAACCTTCAAAGTCGGACATACTATTATCTGAATAATCTCTATTGGCCAGAGAAGAACCAGCTTCTGAATGGCGAGGTTTTTTTGCTGTCGTAGATGCTGTTGCCATCGCTGCAGAAGCTTGTCGAAGTTGGGCCATTGTTTTAGCAGGTTTGCCCAACCTAACAGGTTTTGGTTTTTTTGCTTCTTCCATGACACGTATACCAGCATATGCGTTTATGCTTACCCTATTAAATTTCTTATGCTCTGCTTTAGAATCAAAGGAATGATATGAAAAGTTGTAAAATGGATATGGAAATGGATACTGTAACCCTGAAAGCATGGAGTCATTCAAATAATTTTCATGAGGTTTGATCATCACACCAAACGATGAATGGTTCACCTCAAACCCTGTAAGTTTCAAAAAGTATTCAAGATTAGGGACGAGATAGATTAAGTGATAAATTTCCCAATATTGTAGCTTATGGATGAGTTCAACAATATACTTCGTTACATGTGAGGATAAGGATAAGTTGAAGTAAGTTGAAGAAAATTTTACCAAGTTTGTGTAGTTCTCAATCACGATTTTCGAAAGAGATTCGTTTGGATATACCGGAGGTGTTGGCATCTTTTCTGCGTCTATTGGTTTTGGAACATAAGATGTTAATTCGAATAACGATGATTCAATTGCAATTCTTGAATTATCGTCCATGTCTTTCTCTTCATTTAGTAAGTACAAGAGTTCTTGAAGCTTTGAGGAATAGTTATTTATCGAATCTAATTCTGAACTGTTGTGACCATCTGTTACTATTACTGGCTTGTGGGGGTTTAATTTCATTACTTCGTGGATTATGGGGTCATCGAAGTTTTCGGGCTGATAAATTGAGGCGGGAATGATGGATTCGAGACGTCGAATAAGATCTAAAAAGTTAGTAGCTAGGATGATGACAGAGGGAATAATCATTCTCAATGTAATGAAGCGAACTTGACAAGACTAGCATGTAAGCACTTGTAAATTCGGACTATTAATTGGAGTAGATGTTCACTTTAGGAGAATTTCATTTTTTAAACGGTGACATCACTTAACTCATGGCACTCGTAAAGTGAACTTCCTCATAATGGTCCAGACTTGCAAAAGTATGTTACTCCAACTAGAGAGAAGTTCAAGTATATTCCATTATCATTATCAAAAACTTACTTGACGGATGGTATGTATCATCCAACTTATCGTTGGCCTAGGAATTGTTAGTAATTGCAAAATTGAGACGAAGCATCAGCGATATCAGAATAGAACAGGAAAAGAAGAAACTGGTAGGAGGTATTGTGATAACAGAGGCTCTATATATCTATTGTCAGCTATAGGAAGTACCTTAAGCATTGCCAGAATCCCAAATTCACCTCCAACTGCTTCTCTGATAATTAAGAGCATATGGCAGCAAAATGTATAAGAATCTCCCATAATACACTTTCACCGCATAATCTAATAATTGAAATTGCCTCTAAGTATCCAACTTACATTTGAAGTATCTAAACCACTGCCAGACATGATTTTAACGGTTGTTGGCATAGTGATATGTCTTTTTGCAATGTGTTTGCGCCTTAATTTGTTTGGAAGTTTTGAGAGAATTTTTCTGCAACATAGGTGATAGTCGGGACACGACCATTGGGTGGTATGGCTGCAAAATCTCAAACCAGTATTACGTTATAGTGAAGAGAGTACAGTTGTAGCTTTATTTTACTAGTGTCGGCGTAAATAAACTAGCTACGTATTGGTAGAAGAGACTAGTCAGAGAAATTGAATTATAGATATTCAATTTATGTTGATATTCGAGACAATGCAAATTAAGCCTGAATTCTACGTAGCCAAAGCCATATAGATCTCATATCTTTATTTCACACTTATATAGCATGACAATTGAGATCTTTAATACAACGATAGTTTGGCACAATATATGAGACCTGCTAATGAATTTCCTCAAAGAATTCTAATATTTTCACCTCCTCTCATACTTATCGTCTACTTTATTGACGTGCTCTTGTTATACTATTTAGTATCTATAAAAATACAGATCCACCTGAGGAAGGGTTTCTTCCTGAAGGTGCTGTAACATTCACAGGAGTCGTTGAAATCGGGTGAGATTCCCGGTCATTTTTTAAATAAGATCGAAGCGATTGGTTGTTCAATGTAGCTTCTTCGTCAGTATTGTCCGCAGGTAAAATATCCTCGATCAATTTTGACTGATGTGGTTCATTACGAATTAATCGAGTTTCAACTAGGTCTTCTCCCAAATAAAATAATACGTGAGAAAACACATTTTCAAATACATCATCACCCCACAAGTTATCCAAATGTTCATGGTTTTCAACTGGTTGAGCTTTTGTAGTTGCATCGGGAAGTTGACTGAGCATAAGATCAATGTCTACCAAGGAATCGATTGTTCCATAGATCAAATTGATGGGGACTTGGATATTCTTCAACGGATAGCTTAGAGGGTTGAGACCACTTAACTTGAAATTAGAGTCATGGTACATTTGAAAGTTCTTTGACGAAATGATTTGAAACCAATGAACAACCGTTTTAACAGAAGTGGTTGAATACAAATGGGCATAGCTACTAAGCTTCTGGAACTTAGTGATATTCCGTGACTTCCAGTTGAAAAGCATATAGTTTGAAAGGTCAATCAGTGTATCAAATAACGGAGGATACATCACAGATTTCCAAAAGAATACCGACGGCATCAACACTTTACGAGAAAACAAAAGAAACATAATACTTGGTGAAGACTTCAATAAGATATCCAAGATTCTCGAGTAGAGACCATGGGGAGTAGTTGCAGGCGATATGGCAATGATACGTTCTACTTTCTGGTTGAGATCTGGATTTACAGAAACTGATGCAAACGCCTGCGCTGTACCTTGACTGAATCCAATATAGGTCAACTTCGGTTTGTTAGTAACACTCAAGATGTAATCGATAGTGTTTGGAATGTCAAACAAGGCAAACTCGTCCATCGAGAAGTCCCAAAACTTTTCACTCTGGGGTTTATGAAATAAATGCTTCTGACTGTATTTGTTTCCCCTATTATTACCTAACCAGACATCGTACCCGAGATCGTAAAGAATGAAAGGGAGATTTTGATATTTCTCAATCATAGTGACCCAAACCTCACTACTCATAAGGAGGCCATGGTGAAAATAGATGACTTTACCATTAGGTACTCTAGGAGGTGCTCTATGGTTCATTCTATATGAAGTACTTGGGGATCCGGTTTCGTCTGCCCAATGAGGGTGGAAGTCTCCATCGATATCAGTGATATCTCCAGCAGATCTTTCTGAGCCCTTTTGCATTGAAGCATTGTTCAGTCTGGAAGGGACTAAATCGGTTATTCTTTGAATTGTCAACAAGTAATCATCTTTAGTCCTGACCACTCTATTCTCGACATCGTAACCAAACAACCTACACATTTCTTGAATGTTGTCAGCGTTCAACAAGTCGATCATCAACTGGTACTTTTCCTTCGAAATCTCCGGGTGAGCATTGTAAAGGTATTTTGACTCGTCTGCCTGTTCGTTTCCTTTGATCAAGTTGATTGGATTTGACGTAAACCCATATATTACCTTTGTTGTCTTGGTGAACAAGTCGATGATGAACAGCGGCAAAATAAATGTGATCGCGGAGACAATAAACTCAGCCCATGCTAAAAGCAACGATAAAAGAATAAACGGCCAGTCACTTAGTTTGACTCTACCTAATAATGGAAAATACATTATGGTTAGTCGTTTCATATTGTGTTTCGGAGGGAAAGGTAATTTTGAAGGGTTGTAGCTTTTTATATACAGGTTGGTGATGTTAAACGACAGAGACAAGATGCCGAGGATACCAGGTTGTTTGTACAAGGACTGAAGATTGATAGAATCCAGTGTATAGGTTAGTTAAAGGCTCTTTGGGAAATTTGGGAACATTTAGACTACTCATACCTGGAAATAGAATTCGTAGACTATTTGGACTTCTCAAATAGAGCAACCAAAAGAACCTAGTACCAATTATAATGGATAGACCCTAGTATTATGAGGCACCTATAGATATGTGTTTATGTTATAAGGACCACTTATATTTCAGTATTTTCGACACTGCTTCCCTTCCTTTGAAGTTGTTGTTAGATTTTAGTCCTCGAGTTTATTCTTCTTAATGATCCATCATCGGCTGCAAGATTATCTCCAGAGCAAAAAAGCTAAGATCAAGATCGTGTAGATAATGAGTTAAAAAGATAGAGATCATTAGAGAATAAGATTATTGATAAAGATTTTAGTAAAAAATTAGACCAGGAGAATGATTTCAGAATATCAGAGTGGATCTGGCCCTCTACAACCCCCCAAAAGTTACGTAGTAAAGGATCACATCAAAATAGCGGACATGCGAAAACTGAACCTCATAAGTTATAACTCCGTTACTACTACATACTAGATATTATGCAAAGACTACTTCAAATAGTGATAATACTAAAACATCCTAACAACAAAAATTGTCTCAGACTCTCAAATTGATTGACAAAGTCTAACAAGTCACGAGCTAGGGGCTACGAATCGTGGTTGACTCTTTCCAAGTATATTTGACTGTAGCAACACCCTCACAAGACATGATTGAGTAGGAGCCTCGATAAGCTACGCTCACCACCGGTTTGCGTCACCTATTCAATATTTCTAGAATTGAACGCTCCAATTTTCTTCTTATTTCATTCTAATTATTTGCTCAACCAAATCATTTATAAGAAAACAATTTCCCTTTAAATCATTGAAAGGAGACAAATATGGCGTTCATAATTACAACTGTTTATGGCTATTAGCTAGTTTATGACTTTTATGACTTTAATGACTTTAATGACTAATTACTTTCACGAATAATATAATGATAATGAATAATGACTAATGAACGAGTACTAATGAATAATGACTACTGAACCATCTCAAAAAGTCTATGATTTAAAATAGTCTCTCTAGTCCAGTATAGGTTAATAACCAAACTAGGTGATGAAATAGATAATCTTGATCAAGAAGATTGTATTAAGAACACTGAAAAATGTTTGGGGCACGTTCAACATTACTGAGATCAGACTGTTTGCACCAATCATGATCGAACCAACTATGTAAAACATAATGACTTATTAAGACTGCTTACAGGGACTAGTTCTGATTTCCGCCTCATAATAATTAACAATAAAATACATAATGCGACTCGGAATAAGCTTGACATCGTGGGTGAAAAATTATCATAGGAAAACCAATATAGGAGAACAATAGAGGAGATTGAACTTGGAATGGCGCTGGTAGACACCACCCATCCGAGCTTGTTTAAAACGGCAAGGCATCGGTAAGGGCTTAGACTTGGAGAATTGGTCTATTTCTGATCATACGGTACCCCTGACTATATTGTCAGTAATGCTTGGATCTATTTATCTACTTACTGCTCCTTACTTCTAATGTACAGGCACTCCTTTTCAAGTGCATTTCTTCCCCATACTGATTGGTTCCACCTAACATTGTGTTTGTGTCAATATGTACAATTACTCTAAACTAGCAGTATAAGTAGGCACCAAATCCGGAGTCCAGAATTTTTCAATTAGCAAATTTCAACTACAAAAATGGTATCTGCTAAACAACTTGCCATACTTTCTCTCGCTTCGCTCTCGTTTGCTGCTGATGCACCAATCACTACCGACTCCACTGGAGAAGACTCATTGGTTGCGGACTTTAATTGGTCCAAGAAAACTAGTATCAGTGGTAGCGTCCAATTTGTTCCTGCAAACAACGGTTCCGTCTTGGTCAACGTCAATATCGCAGGTTTACCTAGTGAAGGCGGTCCTTTCCCATACCATATCCATCAGAAACCTGTTCCTGCAGATGGAAACTGTACGGGTACTGGGCTTCATTTGAATCCATTTGGCGGTGCCCCAAACGCAACTTCAAATGCAGGTCAAGAAGTTGGTGATTTGGCCAGTAAGCACGGTAACATGGAGGGTCCTTCTTACCAAGCTAGTTATGTTGATAACTACATTTCCTTGGACTCGGCTGATCCAGCTTACATTGGTGGATTATCCGTTGTTATTCATTTCTTGAACAACACCAGAATCACCTGTGCAAACCTTACAATTGATGAAGGTGTTTCAAGTTCCACAACTGTCAGTGGTTCCAAAACCTCTACCATTGTTAAGCCATCCGGTGGTGCAAGCAACAGTTCAGATTCTGGCTCTGGCTCTAAAAATACTTCGTCTCATTCAAGCTCTAACTTTGCTGCTTCGGTTGGTGCAACTGGATTTGCTGCCGGTATCGCTGCCATTGGTTTAGGATTACTCGTTTAGTTAAAGAAAAGACATATAGTAGTTTAATACATTCCCTTAAACATTCGTGAAATATCTTTGTTGATTGATTTAAGATGAGATTCACGATGAATATTAATACTCAGAGTGAGTTAGCTCAATAATAGAGATGAGACCCACTCAGTTGATCTATAGTGATATCATTAGTATTATGAGATGATCTCTCCTAAACTGATCTGACCCTCTTTGTATTCGGAGAACTAGAGTAAAAATTGCAGAATTACCCTCCGCTAATTTCTATTGATCCTAATCAGTTCAGGTTGAATTATACTTTGACTAAGCTCCTACTCAATATCTTCCAATAGTGCCATGGATAAACGTCTCCCTTGTTTCCTTTATTGGGAAAAAGCTCTGCTTTTTCTTGAATTTACAGCGATGTAGTATGATGCTGAGTTTCGTGAAGATGTATTTTCATGAGGAACCTTTCTAATTAAACCACTGATACCCCACTGAATACAGCCTTGGGTTAATTATATAAGGTTTATGAAAAGCTAATAAAGTTTATAAAACATAATTTTTAATTCAATAAATTTCATTTTATTTAGTTATTACCATTATTCCATAATGATATTAGCATCCAGACGCTGGTCGTGGACCCCTAGGTTTCATAGGCGAAACTCAGTAGCACAAAAACCGAAAGGAATGTTCCTGTATCGTGAAGATGCTTGGACCCAAGACATCTGGAACCTCTAACAAACCAATTTCTTGTACGTCCTTTATTCCATACATGGTACTCCGCAGGTTTATACATCAATCTTGTTGAAGAGTTGTAAAGCCCGCATTCACATACGAGTATGTACTATTTCACGCTTGTAGTTGCGAGTGATGGCTCCATGAAATACTAATCCCGTTCCTGTAAAAAAGTCAATAGAATCCAAAGTAGGCTATTGGCTACGCATTTAAATGGCTATATGGAGAAAAGAAACATGGTGTCGAACTTCAATTTGCAGCGACCACAGCTGACTCCAATTTACTTCTAAGTCCCAATAATTCCCTTTGATTTATACATCCGGGTAACCCCTGAGGTTCCCACCCGCACCTACCCACTATGGGAGAAAACCCAACTTCAATCACAAAGGTAAGGATAACAATTCGAAAGTAGAACCAGCTACAAGTTATAAACCAATCAATTGCATTGTTCAGAATAGTATTCAGAAATACACGGTCTAAGAGAAATACCCAATAAATATCAAAAGAAGCAATGGAGGAGTTTTTAAAGGATAGCCCCTCGGATATGAATCCTACAGGTAATAGTACCACCACGGGCTCTACAACTTCGACACCACTCAATCCAACAAATGCTAGAAATGACTATTCGTATAAATATAACACTTATACTAGCAATGGGATTAATGATTTGAATGCTTTTCAAGGCTACGGTGGACAAGACTCTAGTAATTTGCCCTATCAAGCCACAAACAACAATTATATAAACGACCCCAATGCTCTCAATACCAATGCCCTTTTAAACACAGGAGATGGAAATTCGTATCATAATGATCCATTTTTAGATGATTTGGATAATTTGAATTTTCCCGACGCCACTGTTTCCCATACAGACCCACAACTGCAATTTGCAACTTCGTATGAACAACAGAATATTCCACACCAATTTATTAACCCAGCTACTACTTCAAACTTAGATGAAATCATCTCACCACCCACCAACACATCTATTGGAAATGGAAACAATTCATTTTTGAACCCTCATTGCTTCTCACCTCCTGGGCATGGATCCAATTTTAATTCGTTGAACTCAATCGCAGAGGACGATAATTTATCGAGTTCATTCAATAACAACACATTTAGTCCATCAATGTCTAGACATGGCAGTGTTAGTGTACCAAACAATTACACTTCCAGCTATAACAATGTACCTGATTTTCAAAGTGGTTCTTATTTATCTCCACAGACAAACTCGCAATATGTATCGCCAAATTATGATTCCTTTGACACATTGAGATCTCCATCGAATTCATACTTGAACTCTCCACCCCAATATCAAGGCGTACCGTCGCACAATATTAGTACAAGTATACCCACAACTATAAAAACTGAATATAGTAATAGTTCATTACTATCACCACCGACTACATCTAGTATGAGTACTTCTGTACCAAGTGGAGGAAACATGAGAGATGCTGTCCCCACAAAGCAATTATCTAAAGATGAAAAGTTGAAGAGAAGAAGAGAATTTCACAACGCCGTGGAGAGGAGAAGACGAGATTTGATTAAAGAAAGAATTAAAGAGTTGGGACTAATTGTACCTCCCTCATTATTAAACCCTCAACTTTGTGCCGTTCAAATGTTGCAAAGACATTCAAGCTTGAACTCAGATGAAATCAATAACTTGATTTCTAGTATAAAGGTGAAAGAAACCAAGCCAAACAAAAGCACTATATTAAACAAATCTGTAGACTATATCAACCATTTGAAATATGTCTTGGATCAACAAGATAAAACCAGAGATTTATTAGCAACAAAGATTGAAGAGATTGAGCAGAAATTAAACAATGTTTCCTTCTCCAACCGAGGAAATGAACCTTATGAAGAACCAAGTCAATTTTCAACAAGTCAATTCACCCCTCAAGAGTATGCGAGTTCCAACACGTCAAACAACCCGATGAATGAAAGTAACTTCAATCCCGACGATTTCTTTCTGGACATGATTGGAAATACAAATTCAGAATTCGCAGGCGTAAACAATAACTACAATAGTAATGCCTCAAATGACAATGGATTCCTTTAAGTGTGGTCAACAAGATTTCAGTTTGATTTTGAATCAAGGCATGTCCTTTGTTGATAGAAACCTTACGTGAAGTCGGTAACCCACTCGCAATCATTTATTTATGGTATACCTTTAAGGAGCCTTTATAGATCACGAGAATTTATTGATTAGATTCTTGTTTCAATAGTAAAATGGTGACGTGATTACGAAACTTCAAAATTTGTGGTTCTTTATCAAGATGTTATGATAATGCTCGATTAATCGGTCTGATTAATATTGGACACTTTAATATTTCATCGGACAGCTGTATAACATGCATCACGATATACTGATATCATACCCTCATCTTATGATAATAAGACTGCTTAGATGCTTTAAATTCTGGCACCATTGCTCACCAGTTTTATAATTCTTCAATAATATGTATCTCTTGTATAGATTTTCTGTAAATTAATTTATAGTACATCAATATTTATCTATAGTTAATCAATTATAGAACTAAATGAGGTGTCGATGAAGTCTTCAAATGTTTGAATCAAAGAACGTCCATCCTCGGTTGAAGGAAAGGGTTTTGTCGAGGCATTGATGTGAGTTTTATTGTTAGTTGATTCAATAGCAACTTTAGGATTATCGAAGATGACTTCACTTGCTTTAAGAGTGTCTAATGAGGATTTGACACCATCACTTTTTGTATTGGCGGTTACTTTTCCAACTTCTTTTGGTGAGTTATCTTTTAATGAACTATCTTTTGGGGGTACTTCGTTAGGGAAAATTTCCTTCTCGTTTGTTTTACTAACCATTTCATCTACCAAAGGATTGGACCTTTCTTCTTTGTGAGCATCGACATTTGCCAATATATTCAGGTCTTTTTCAATGATTTGAGTGTTATTGTTTTCATGGTGTGTCGTCTCAGATGTTGGACTATTTGACGAGCCAGTACTTGAATACTGTTTCTGTTCGGGTGGTGGTCGTTGAGGAATGAATTCTTGCTTTGGAGAGTCTGAAATATCTGAAATAGGAGTACCAATCATATCTTTAGTAATTCTTCTTGAGAATCGCTTCGATTTTCGATATTCGAGATCGAAAAATGGGTTTCTCTCGTTTTTCGGAATGTCAGTTAGATTTTTCGAGCACAAATCATTCAGAACGGAATGTTTTATGGGGCTGTTTATAGAAATTCTTCTCTTTGAAAAAAAACGACCAAAACGTCTTTTCGGCTCCTTTACACCATCCAAAGTCTGCTCGATATTGGAAATGACCGTAGTGTTAGCAATATCTTCCGAAATATAATTTGAGAATTTCGCAGCCAATTTCTTGGAACTAAACTGCGGTTTTTTTTGTTCCAAATTAGTCTCGACCTCTGATTTGAATAGAATTCCAGGTAATAAGCTATGAGAATTTGCAGCCATTTCGTCAACTATTAGTCTTGGTGACCTGATACGTTTTAGACTTGACGCCCTATAGATATCTTGAGGGGTTTCCGGAGTATTTGGAACTGAAAACTCTCCAGTAAACATTATAAAATGGGAATCATTCACTCCTTCAAATGAATTAGTTTTCTGTTGAAATGGATCTTCAGGATCAGTTTGTATACCTTCAGAGTCAGTGATTATTTCTTTGATATCATTTTTTTCACTTCTCCGATCAGTTTTTAAGCTGTCAACTTTTAAAAGTCCCATGGTCAGATACTTGGACGATTGACTGGTGCTTGGTGATTCAAAAGACTTGAAATCTTTGGCATGTATACTGCTTCTCAAAGATGACCTGTTTGTTAAAAGCCCATTGCTAAGTTTTTCAGGAGTAAATGGTTTAATGTTAATGGATTCTCTCCTCTTAACCTTGAGAGTGTTGGTGGAAGTATCTGCAGCAACTACGTTTCCTGAAGGAATATTCCACAACGCACTTAAAGAATTCTTGTCCAAAGTGTAAGTTGGTTCGACATTTGAATTATTCAAACCTTTTGGTATCTGGTAATATTCCGTACGTTTTGGATTTTCGATATGTTTTATACTATCACTAGAATGTTCTTGTTGAAGTGGAGGGGTCAATGGAATAGTATTGTTGATTTGAAACCCTATGACTTGTCTGACCAAGTCCTTCTCAGGCTTGGGTTTTTCCTTGCTCAAGTTTTGTTTGTTCTCGTCAATAACTTCTAAGTTTAAATCCTCAGATTCGTTGATTCTGTCTTGAATCACTTCCACATCGACAAATTTAGACAGATTGGCATCAACATCCAAAGTTTGTAAACCCCGTTCACAGAATATGGAGTTGGGTTTCAGCTGCAAAATACTAAGCACTACAGCTATCAAAGAATCGATATCTTCTAGAGAATTTTTGGATGACTTGAGTGGTAAGGCTGAATCTTCTTCTTGGGGATTGTTCTTGACTGATAATTCTGATTCTACTTCTTGACTCATATTGAATGGCAACTCTGATTCTACTTCTGAAGTAGTTTTTTTGATTGACAATTCTGGGTTTATATTCTCTGTTTTCTTCGAAGTAGTTCCAATTTCAGGCAGATCTGTGTCCTCTTCTTTTGAGGGCCTTAATTGTGGTACATCATAAGCTGGAATTGGAAATCTCATATATCTTGAATATCTTGGATCGTTTAATTCGACTGAACTGATTGAATTTTCTAGTTTCGTAGCGTATGGAAACTCCGTCTTAGTATCGTCTTTTTCAAATTTCAATGACGTTTTAGTATCTTTAGAGGTTTTTGAGAGTTTCATTTCCTCTTCAATCTCATTATAAGACATTGAAGAGCTTGAATCGATATCTTCTTTTTCTACTTTAACCAATTTTGTTTGTCTATCTCTAATACCTGTTAGTTCCCGGAATAAAAGTGCAGTGTTTTCACTTACAGAAAACTCCCTCATTTGCTCTTCTTCGGTTCTTTTAATATACTTGGTGAGATCAGGATGTGGCTTGAAAATCAAACTGTTTGGTGTTTTCTCGTTAAGGACATTTTGGTTAGAGTCCAATTGTTTTTTTGAAGAAGATCTAATCTTTGTATCTATTTGAGTCACTGGGGTCACTCTTTTACTCTCAAAACGATCGATTAAACTTTTAACTCCTGCCATGGTGAATTATACTCATATTCCAAATAAAACTAGACATCTGTAGAGTTATATACTATGTAGCAGTTGTTGCCTATATTGTTCTTAAGGGACTGGCGTATGACTGCAAAAAGCTGATCCACAATTCGCATCACCGAATTTTGCAGCAAGTGGCATAAAGCCGCGTTTTTCCTTTTATCCTAGAGAAGTGGAACTAGAAGAAACACCGTCGTAAATTGAAGAGCATGCACAGAAGGGTTGGTTTTGTTCTGATGATATTAAGGTACACCTGGCCAAATTTCAGGAGGATTTCGCCGTGAGGCATGAATTGGGATAGATCTAATTTCAAGAATATCAAATGGTGATGAGCTTTCAAAAGCATATTTCAACATTTGATATGCTTTCAGTGCTTTATAAATCTTCTAATAACTACATCCTAGCTTGTAGCAACTCATAGCTCTTTGCTACTTCTAATTTTATCAGACAGTTTCTTATATTAATATCACCATCATATATACTATTATACAAGATTACTTTCTACCTTTCTTCAACTTATTCACCAAGGAGTTGATTTCATTATTCTTTGGATTGGAAGTTTTTGGTTTCTTGTTGGACGTTTCCTTTTGGGATGAAGAAGAATTGTTCTTTCTCTTTGAACGTTCATTCAAAATCTTCTTCATGGTGTCAGTCTTTTTAAATTCAGAACTGGTTGGATCAATGGCGTACTCGTGCTTTTCAAAGATTTCATTGAAACGAGGATCGTTCAAGTCAGCTTCGAAGTTGTCTTGAGTCATTTCGGTATCGATATTCTTCTTGTTCTTCTTGCCCTTTCTCTTATTTTGCTTTTCTGCCTTGATGACATCCCTCATACTGAAATGGTCTGGTTTGTCTTGGGTATCGTTTTCGTCCATCATGATCAATTCTAATTCTGCCTTGGCCTTTTCGTCTACTGGCTCTTGCTTGTTCTTCCTATTCTTTGATTTTGAAGGTTTTTCGTTGACGACCTTTTCTTCTTCTTGAGTTTCTTTAAACTTCTCCATTCTACGTTTTCTCCGTTCTTTCTCCTTACGTTTGTAAGCTGCAATAGTGGATTCGTCCTCTTCTTCGTCCTTGGCTTCTACCTTTGCTTCGTTTAAACCTGGATTGAATGTGATCTCCATATCCACTTCTCCCTCGTCGTCATCATCCTGCTGGACTTTCTCAAAGTTTCCGCCTAATAAACTTTTATACTTATTTTTCATTTTATTTGCTTCCTCGGCTTCACTCTCATCGGAGTCTGAGGCTAAGTATGCTTTGAAGTCCATATCATCAATTTCTCTTTGAGAAAACTGTCTGGAAGATAACTGGAGTCTTTCTTTAGGAGTTTCGTCCCAAGTCAATTTCACTTTGGAGTGTTGTAATGCATCAGTCACAAACGTGGAGTTTGGCTTGTAGGTAGATGGTACTTTGGTGCAAGAGTCTGTAGCATCACTTTCTTCGAATTCAACTCCATCTGGAATATATCTTAAATCCAAAATGTTGGCAGTAGATTCGAATTCTGACCCATCACATTTACTATATATTTCACGGGCAGTGGCTACTGAATCACATCTTACAACAGCATAGTAATATCTCAATCTTTGAAGCTGGTAACGACGCAAGGCCTTATTATCATAATCTTCTTCTCCGTCATCTTCTTGGTATAATTTACGTGCTGCTCTTTCCAAATCATCAGCATTATTTACATCAAGCTCGTCATCAGAGTCAGAATCAGATTCAACTTCAACTTTTTTCTTTGACTTAAAAAGCTCCTTTGGAGGTCCTTCAATCTCTTCCTTTTGCATTTGTTGTTTCCCAAATTCGGATGGAAAAATGGTGACTGATTTGATAATACCACTTTTTGGTACAAATGAAATTAACGTGGCCATTAAATCAACGGCTCTGATATTGTCCCAATCCAAATTCACAACGGCAAACGATTTGGTTGGCTCGCCTTCTTCTGGTTTTGTATCTTCCAATTCTATTTCGGAGTCTTCTTCAAACTCAACTTCATTGTCAGATTCATCGGAAGAATCAGAATCGGAATCAGATTCAGAAGACGAAGCCAATCCTTCACCTCTGGCTTTATCCAAAACCGACTCAACATTATCAGATTCGGGTTCGGACTCAGATCCAGATTCGTCAAGCTTCACTTCTTTAGGCTTCTCTTCAGATTTTAATTCCTCGTCGTCTTGAGATGCCTCTTCCGATGAGCTTGCATCGGAATCCTGCTTGTCTTCTTCATGTTCATAATATTTATCAAGATCCTTTTCTGCATCAGAGGCCTTTAACTTTCTTCCGTATCTATCGATCTTGACTTTCTTTCCAGTAGCGCTAGAATTCAACTTCTTCAATTCTTTCTTACTGAAACGCTCATCAACCTTAACTTTGAAGTTTCTTAACTTTGGCAAGTTAAATCTAGGATCATTGTGTACGGATTTGAAACGCTCGTCATTGGTAATAGGTGTGTTGGACTCTCCTTTCTTACCTTTGTCCTCCTTAGCCATTTTTTTGTGTCTATTCTGGTTCTATATAGTTGTAGGTAAAAATTTAAAAATCTAGAGATGTGCAAGTACCGAAATTTGGAGATTCAAGATGAGTTATCTTCTAGATGGTGATGCATACGATTTGAAGCTCTACACGACCAATTATCTGATTAATAACGTTGGAGCACGGCAAAGACACTCCAGAAAGTAACGAATTACGTAGAGGAGTCTATCGCCTATGCTTTAGATTATTGAAGGTATAAACTCGATGGTATGGACGTTTTCGCAGCTATTTTCAGAGTGTGTGAAGTAGAACGATGTTGAATAACTACAATACGCCAGTACTAGGATTTCTACAGTTTGGTGATAGTTACCTGATATCTTGGTCCGTAATTCCACTAATTTAAGACTTGAATCTCTAAATTCCATGGGAGCTAAATCATGTATTAAGTTAATTACAAGGTTACCATCTTCTGAAAATAATAGCTATAATCACCACTAGAATACTACTTGGGTATTGCTTATACCGAACCAGTAACGTAATTTTTGCCCACTGGTATTTCATATGGGGTGATAATTAAACAGAGCCACCGCTGGAATTATTTCCCACAAGTCCAACCATCTCCAAGAAGGCTCTCTCTTCTCCCAAGTTTTTAAGGTTCACACCTTGCCTTGCCTGTGCTTGCTTTTCTTCCCATTCCCATTGTTTACGTTGTTCTTCCAATTCTACTGTAGAGCCTACTCCCCATACCTCAACATCGGTAATCATGAAACGATCTTCAAAATCTTGAGATTTGATTTGTTCTTGATTAGAACTTCTGAAATAAGTTGCAGAGTTTGATCTTTGACCTACCAAGTGTCTAAAGACAGCAAATTCTAGATTTGCCTCAATAGTTAACGAAACATCGCCGGGAAGGTATTTCTTTACGTTATTTTTGTTCAACGGCTGACTATTGCCGAATCCCAACCCCATGCCTAAGTTATTAAAGTATACCAGTTCTCCCTTGAGAACAGGATTATGAGTGCTTTTATAGAAATCAAGCTTGGGCAGCAAACACATAATGATACTGTTTTCATCTCCAAAGTTCCGTTTATTGGAGTTTCTCCAAGGCTGATTTACAAGGACAGCATATGTAATTTTGTCATTATCAGTTTGCCAATCACGTTTATTGCTTTCCAGAGATCTGAAAAACCGAGGATACTCGGAATTAAACTGTTCATATCGTTTGTTGGTGGTTATAGTTTTGTTCTTTAATCTTTTACCACTCACTATGAATATTGTTGGGGCCTGCCACTTGAATATTTTCAGTTCGAGAGATCTGATTGAGAATCCTGCTTCAGAACCCGCATAGAGTTTTACTAGGTTTTGGTTGGTGATAGTAGTTTCTGAACCTAATGCTTTCGTAATCAATAAGATTAATGATATAGATGCATCATTGATGAGTTTGGTTTCTTTAAACTTGGGGAAACTGTATTTTTTCCTAGTTGGTTTTGGTGTTTCATCCTCTACTGGTTCAGATTGTGGAGCAACAGTAATATTTGGGTCTGCCACGAGTGGTGATAACAAACCATATTTGAATAAGACCTTAAATGAATTTTGAATAAAGTCCGGAATACAGCTATCAAGGCGGAGAAACTCATGAAACCCTATCTCAGTTTCACGGATATTCTCAGACGTTATATCTACACTGATATATCTCATGAGACTGAGTCCATATACTTCAAATTCAGTCCACTTTTTTAGGTTCTTCTCCAATTGAGCCTGCATTTCGTTGTGATTCTTCTTAGGTACCGATATAACAACGAGAAACAAAACAATTAACTGCTGCAAGTCGTAGGCACTAATCTTCAAAGTGTCAATATCCAAATCGTCGTACTTCTGAATCACCTCCAAAGTTGACCACTTGATTTTCTTTGCAATTGCACTCCCACTATCAGTTTCTTCGATTGGAACTTCGACTTGGACTTCATATTTCTCCACCACTGCAATATTCTCCTGGACATCAGACTTCTCCTTTGATACGTATTCCTCGCTATCTTTGCTAGGAATGGATTCTTCACTTGGTGACTCAACTGGCCCTGTTCCCTGTATATAGAGCGACAAGAACACCAACTTAAGGTAATCATAATCAGATAAGAACTTGTTATATCTTGCGGAATGAAACGAAGTTGCAATCAACAAATGTTCCACCGATAACCCCACATCAACATCATTTAAATAGTCCAGTATGAAAGGGAGACTCCCGACTACCCGACACGAATTGTAGAGTATGCGATTTATATAATGGAATTGCAGGCTGATTTCTTGCGTATCCATTGACTTGTCGTTAGATAATTGTAGCAAGTATGACAAGTCGCTAGGAGTTATGATCTTCACGTCATTCAAGCTCGTGACATTGAGTTTAGTTGCAATTACCTGCATCTCCAAGCTTCGAATAGTTGATAAGCATCGTTTGCGGAAGTAATCCTGCAATGCTACCTTTGAAAGCATCTCGATATTCGCCTTACTATGGGCATTCCCATCTTCACTACTAGCACTCTGACCCATGACGTATGGATGTGTTTGTAATAGATCTAAAGCATTGATTCGCAGTCCCCAAAAAATGATCATCTGGATCTCAAGAAAATCCGTGCCTACAGGCAGGCTTTTATTGAGATGTTGCTAACTAGAAATAATATACCTTAGAGAAATCTGGCTACTTGGTATAGAGGTGATGACGATTTTGCCAGTGAATTGAAATTGTTCTGTAAACAAACAGCATTTTTGAATAAGTAGACTCTGGAGAAACAAAAAGCTACAAGAAACGGTAGATTGTTCCCATAAAATATGTCGTAAAATTAGACAATCTGAATCTTGTCAATTATAGGCCATGCTATTATAAATAACTTTTAAATAATTAGAACTCAACAAGTTCTCCGACTTTGATATGGACTTGGGTAGACTCTAGGCTTCTCGAGTCTATCAAGAGAAATGGACATCTCTCGATTGAAGGGAATCCCAAATAACTCTCCAGATCAGCATATTAGGGGATGTACAAAAAATTAACCCTGAAAGTGTTTGAGTTGGAAATTAACCCAGTCTGAAGAGTTGTTAACATGAAATCAACCCTGTTTGAAGAAGTTGTTCAAGACATCTTTGCATTTGGATTCGAGTCTGAAGATAAACTTATTAATGGAAGCAGAAATTCCTTTTGATGAGGATAAGTCGTTTGATTCTCGCCTGGTAGTATTGTCCTTATATCTCTCATCGCTTGCATCTTGTTTCAAAAGAGCCTTAGTGAATGAGATCACAACCAAATTGAAGTAAAGTCTGATGACAGTGATAGCTAAGGTAAGACTGAAAGTTACAAACAATTCTCTTCCTTCCGAAGCTGATTGTCCTGACAAATCTGGAGTGTCTGGAGTGTAAGATCTTTTGTTAACCTTCACACTATCGTCCTCGCTGCTAAACCAGAAAAAGATAAAGTATACAGTGTAGAACAATCCAATTAATGTATCAAGAGTATACACAACCGTAGCCAATGACATTTTCCTTATATTCTTTTCCTTGTTATTTAAATGTATCAAGGCCGGAATATAGATCGGCAATGTAGAGATCGCCAACATGTTATATAACCATTGCCAAAAGTTGATCGGATGTCCGGTGAAAAGAGACAATACACCGTAGACACCACCGGCCTTGTTAAGAATGGCAATTCCTAACACAGCTTCGACTCCGATGAAAAGAGGGAAGAATCCCACGAATTTCTGTATGTTAGTCCTTGAGTTTATAACGAACTTAGTAGTTGTAGAAGCCAAAATTTGAATAGCGACTATTAAATATTAGCGCTGCTGTTACTACCAGTAGCCTCCTGATTTACATACTTGTGGTAAAACCTGATTTAATACAGATCCAATAGTCATTCTAGTTATAGTGTGATTCACTAACAACAAATGATTCTCATTTCTCAACCGAACATTAAGATGAGCTGAAAAAAATATTGGTGGTAGTTATCAAAATGGTTACCACTACAGGAGAAAATGTCAGTTGAAAGTATAACAGAGCAAGTAGAGAATATAAATATACTAGACCATGCTCTGAGTCCTAGAAAGGTGGCAGATATGTCTGGTAGTGACTCTTCGGATGAAGAAGCACAACAAACGGGAACTTCTGTACCAAAAACCATCACCGAAAAGGAAGATATAGCACGATTGTATGCTGACAAGATAAATATTGATCCTATTAAAAAGGGACCTAAGATTACCAAAGATAGAGCTAACAGAGCTACTGTTGAACAGGTTTTGGATCCTAGAACCATGAAGAATATCGCAAGGGTCATCAGATCGGGTATCATCTCAAGGATTAATGGATGTATAAGTACAGGGAAAGAAGCAAATGTATACCACGGAGATCATGTAGATCCAGAGGTGAGCACCAAAGAATACGCCATCAAAATTTACAAGACTGCTATCTTGGTGTTTAAAGATCGTGAGAGATACGTGGATGGAGAGTTTAGATTCAGAAACACAAAAAATCAACATAATTCTATGAAAATGGTCCAAGTGTGGGCAGAGAAAGAGTTTCGTAACTTGAAAAGATTGCATACATGTGGTATACCATGTCCTGAGCCTGTGGTGTTGAAATCACATGTGTTGGTAATGGAGTATTTGACTAAAGGAAAGGGACAGCCATCGCCTAAGTTGAGAGACCATCCATTTAAAGACGTTGAGGAGATCGTACATTATTATCACCAGATGTTGTTCTACATGCGTAGGTTGTACCGAGACTGTAGATTGGTACATGCAGATTTGAGTGAGTATAATTCCATTGTTCATAACGATATTCTTTACATTATAGATGTGTCACAATCAGTGGAACCAGAACACCCAATGTCTCTTGACTTCTTGAGAATGGATATCAAGAATGTTAACGACTTTTTCTCCCGTAAAAAGATCAACGTGTATCCTGAACGGTTGATCTTCAAGTTTATTATTGAAGAAAATGCAGCATTGGAAATAATTGATAATAGTGACGAACAGTTGGGCAAGTTCTTGGAAACCATTCCTTTGAAAACAGAAGCCGATGACGAAGTTGAAGATGAGATTTTCAGATCTATTCATTTGGTCAGGTCTTTGAACCATTTGGAAGAACGTGATTTTCAAAAGTTCACTGATGGAAAGGTCGATACATTGACTGATCTTTTGGGAGCAGAAGAAGAAGACTCTGAAGAAGACTCTGAAGAATACGATTCTGATGATTCTGAAACCGATGATGATTCCGATGATGAAGAAGCAAAACCAAAGAAGAAGTGGGTTGAAAGAGAAACTACTTTAAAGGGTAAGAAACACGAAGATAAAGACGATAAAAAAGCTAGAAAGGACGCTGCAAAGGATGCTAAACAAGAAAAGAGAAAAACTAAGATGAAGAAACATATCAAGAAGAAGATCATTAGTAAGAGAAAGACAAAGTAGAATATCTAGAGGAAATCTCAGGCATATATAACTAGTATCTTAGGTCCAAAATATTAATTATTATCGTTAATTTAATAGATCATAGACAATTATTGGTTTATATATCAAGCTTGACATACTTTCTAGTTGACATATACATACCAAATATATGCAAATCCAGGTGTAGTTGGGTTTGTATTGTTGTAAAACAATCTTACAGATGTTTGAAGCAGCCAGATATGTAACGTACCAGATTTGCTCAAAGGTTCTTAGTTAGTTGCATTTATCATATTTATGACAGACACTTAGTAGCTACCTTTTATCTCGTAAACTTTCTCTCCTTGTCCGTGTCGGTACATTCACTTCATAAGGAAATTTGCACCCAAAACCAAACATCCATGCCGCAATGAAGTTCCAGCAAAACTTCTCGTAGTTTCAACTTAAACAATCACCATCAAAGTTTTCATTACAGTGATATCCTCATACACCCATTAGTTCTATTATACGCTCTTTTACTCACATCTAACTGTACTAAAATACACTAAAGGCACCCCGTAGTGGTCGTGTGGATCCAAACTTCCAACGACCACGCGTCCACCAAATCAAAAAAGTTACCAACAACACTGAATTCTTCTTGACCACATCAACCAACATGACGAAGTCTAGTTTCAGCAAAGTGATTGCTGTGTTTTTGACATTGCTTCAATTTTCCAGTGCCTTACATTTCTATTTGAACACCGGTCAAACAAGATGTTTTTTTGAAGAATTGCAAGATCACGTTCTTGTTGTTGGAAAGATTGATGCTTATGAAAAGGATGCAACTAAGGATGAATATATTAAGAATCGTGATTTGGGGGTTAGAATCACCGTTGAGGTAAGTTGAAATGAATCTACAAAGAAAAGTTCAATTGTGAATTATTAGAAGTTGAAGAGCTTTTGACGGAAAAGCCTCGAGACTCTGATATATTCAGAGACAGACTGTCAACATGAATATAAGGCTAGGCCTCTATCTATAAACGCGTCATGATTACTTTACGCTCCGTATTAACATATACTAACTATCTAGGAAACATTTGACAACGACCATATGGTTGTTAACCAAGTGTCTTCTCCTTCAGGAGATTTCACATTCACCTCGCTTTCAACAGGTGAACACAAGTTCTGTTTGACCCCAGTCTATGGTGATGGATCCAGTGGTAAGGGTCATCGTATTTTCTTTGATGTCGCCTTTGGATCTGCACATGACTATGCTGACTCCAAGTCCACCAGGAAAGTCAACCATTTGACCAGTCAAATCCAAGGGTTGAACAAAAAATTGCAGGAAATTCACTGGGAGCAAGAGCACATGAGAGAAAAAGAAGCCACTTTCAGAGACCAGTCTGAATCAACCAACACAAGAGTTATCAGATGGACCTTTATCCAGTTATTTGTTTTGGTAGGTACTTGTTTCTACCAGTTACGTCACTTGAAGGGTTTCTTTGTCAAACAAAAGATTGTATAAATTCACATATGACATTGATAACTCATTACCTAAGCTATATCAGTATTACTAGTTCATATTAATATAAGTCTAGTTACAAATGCAGACGTTAGGTCAGCATTCGACTAAGACAGTATTACCCTAAGATCAGTACTTCCCTAAGATCAGTACTACCCTAAGATCACCCTGAGATCAGTACTACTACGTACTCGTAAAATATATCTTTTTCTTCTCTGTAGCTCTAACTCTGGCAGAATCTAAAAGCTGCGCGTAAGTTAAAATCTCACCAGATGCTCATCCCTGATTGTTCACAACACTATACGATGTCCGAACTTACTAACGACGAGCTTTTATCGCGTATAAGACAGTTGGAACTTGAAAATGATGCTCTCAAACAACAAGTCGGTTTATCCATCAAAAAATCGACTCCTGACTCGTCATCTGACTATGATGCAAAATTCCCAAAGATCGATGACAACTTCTCATTGGATGAATATAAGAGGTATGGTAGGCAGATGATAGTTCCTAAGTTTGGTTCGTTGCCTTCACAAATCAAGTTGAAGAACTCCCTGATTTTGGTTGTTGGTGCTGGAGGGTTGGGGTGTCCTGCTCTCCTCTACTTGTCTGCTGCAGGAATTGGAGAAATTGGAATTATAGACGATGACACAGTGGACACCAGCAATCTTCATCGTCAAGTATTACATTCTACCGAAACTGTGGGTGCCTACAAATGTGAGTCTGCAAAATCATACATCAACAAACTCAACCCCCACGTCAAGGTCCACACATATCCCTTCAGGCTTTCCAACGAGAATGCATTCGAAATAGTGGCAAAGTACGATGTGGTTTTGGACTGTACAGATACCCCTGCTACTAGATACTTGATCAACGATGTTTCTGTTCTTTGTGGCAAGACGATCGTCAGTGGATCCGGGTTGAAAACTGACGGACAGCTTTCTATATTGAATTTTGAGAACACAGGTCCTTGTTATAGATGTTTCTATCCCACACCTCCTTCTCCCGATTCCGTGACTTCCTGTTCTGATGGAGGTGTTATTGGACCTGTAATTGGATTGGTTGGAGTTACCATGGCCGTCGAGACCTTGAAAATCTTGACCGGATTCTACTCTAAAGACACGTTCAAGCCATTCCTTACAATGTACTCAGGATATCCTCAGCAACAATTGCGTGTCTTCAAAATGAGAAATAGACAACCATCCTGTGCTGTTTGTGGTAATACCCCACTGATTTCCCGTACTTCCGTGGAGAATAGCGAAATTGACTATTCTGCATTCTGTGGAAAAGTTAATCCCAACATCTTGGAACAGAAACATAGAGTCGATGTTCACGGATATAATAAAACGATTGGAACCCGTGCTGTGTTATTAGATGTCAGACCGAAGGAACAATTCCAAATAACGAAATTATCAAACTCCATCAATATTCCATGGGATCCTACCTTCAAAAAGTTAGACAGCGTAGAATCTTACCTTCCAGAGACTTTTGATAAAGAAAACGACAAGATATATGTAATTTGTCGCTACGGAAACGATTCTCAACTTGCTACTAAGAAATTGTTGGACCTAGGATTCACCAATGTCAAAGATATTATCGGAGGATTAAATAAATGGAGTGATGAGATAGATGCAAAAATACCAAAATATTAGATGCAAAAGATGAAATAGAAGAGGTCAGTATTACATATTTAATTCACAAGAGCTGCACATAATACCCCACAGCAAGAATGTCATCAGCTACATAAATAGCTTTAAGCTAGAAGGTCTAGGATTCAAGTTACATAGAAGAGAATTCTAAACATAATACAATAAAATACACAGCTATAATACACGTCATACGACAAATCATTCGTTATATAGTGGATCTAACCGTTCCACGATAACAAGTCCACTCGCTGAGCCACTGGCATAAACAGAGCTGCCTATGAGATTTTCATTCCAAGAGACAGTTGAAATAAAAACCTCTGGAGGACTGACGGAGTTTTGGGCAGGTGCTTCAGGAGGAATGACTTCATAATCACCAGACAATCTCAATATCTTATTGGCAAGAGTTAATTTCCACAATTTCAAAGGCACCAACACTTTACTGGTTGTTTTGGATCCATTGAGAAATTTACGTGTATAGTTAAGGACTATGATATCACCATCGGTTGTTCCACTAAGATTCAATGGATGGCCCAATCTTTCAGACAGTTTTGAGATCGTGATAACTGCGTCTAGTCTTAACAATGTATTACCAGTTTCGTGAGGACTTTTCGCAAATGAGTACGATATGGAGTCTCCTGAGGGTGCGAGCACAAACATACGAAGGGAGGGGTTATAGCTCGGTTTGAGATTAGTTTTCAGGAGGGGTACCACTCTTCCCTGAACAAAATTCTGATACTCAAAGACTAGAGTGTGAACTCCAGTAGTTGCAACAGAAATAAGAAACGTATTTGGTTGTGGTTCTGCTACGGAGAGTGCACTAACCGCACTATCTCCAATTCTTGTCACCGAAGAAGGAATATGTAATTCATTTTCATCTTCACAAGTCTCGGAGTAGTATGGAAAAATGAACTCAGCAATACATCCATCTGTCAATCCAACAAGTAATTTATCCGAGCCTAGGAATTCGAAAGTAGTTATGTTTATTATTTCCTTAGATTCTGTTCTTGTGGTTGAAAATGAATACGTGAGTGACGGTGCCACAACTTTCACATACTGGCAGTGATCGGCACTTATCTTGAAAATGTGCACGTCACCATCAGTAAAATTGCCCACCAAAGCTCCCAATACATTGCTATCACCAGTGACATTTATCGGTAACCATTCCAAACTCGACGTAGCCCCAAAACTTGTGGTATCGTAAAACTTGAATAGCTCTAACGACGTGGTTGTTACGTTATACTTCCATATTTGAATTGCGGAATAAATGGTGTTTTCTTTTCCTTTGCGATGGAATATACTGAGTTCGGGATGGTTGATTGTGTCTTTCAAACCGTTTGGATTGTGAATTATCGATACTGCAAGATACTGCACTTCCAGTTGAGAATCCAAAGGTAAATGTAACCATTTTGACGAAGTAACCTTACCACCTGCAAAGAAGACCAATCCATTCCTGTTCAAGACACCTTTCAACTCTATAGGCTTGCCGAATTCTAAGGTATTGATGGATTCTTTATCGCCACTTGCGATAGTAAATTCTACTTCTGAGGCATAGTGGTTCTGGACATATTCTTGACCTAGTGTCTCCAATTCAAGATCTTTAAGGTTTAATGCAGCTGAACTAACGTCTGGTATGTTCTTGGGGAACAATTTGCCCTCGTTCACCTGTTTCTTCAACAACTCCTCATCTAGATAGAACATACACTTCTCCCAAGTGTCTTTGTAGTTTACTACCGTATCATAAAATTTCTCGTCGTCTCCATAATTGTGGCGAAACCTCGGCTTGAAAGACAAATCCCTCAGTGACTTTCCAGCACTCGAAGCCATTCTATTACGAGGTGTGGGAGCAGAAGGTGATGCTGTTTACTATTTGAAGTTATACTTTTGCGAGGTGTAACCTGCGAAAACGTCAACCTGCAAAAGGTCTGAATAATTGCAATTGAATATTTATACATCAGTAATCATACAACCATTATGGATTCTTCGGAACCTATAGGAGGTGGTGATGTACCATGCACTACGACTAATGTACCAAAAAGGAAGCGTGCTATGATCGAGGACGACTTTTTCTCCTTGCTGTCTGGAGTCGCTAAAAAGCCAAAGAAACATCGCAAAAAGAGGATACCCCATGAGATAGTTAGCGAGACAGTCACTAATGAAACCCCTGAAATCAGTGCTAGCGTCGTGAATATTCCAGGGTCTCCCTTGAAATCACAAGTTTCTGACTCCCACGTCAAAGACGATGAAGAATCAATCACACCTCCACCAGAGATGGATCGAGAAGCCCTTCGATCAATTATAGAAGAGCGGATCAAAGCTAAGGATATCGCTGATATCGACAGAAGCGCATTATCAGATGATAACGACAGCGACGAGATCGATCTAGACTTTTTCAAACCAACCAAATCGGAGTCTCCAAAAACCAATGTGTACCAATTCAACGAGGAAAACGAGAAACAGCGTCGCTATATTATCCGGGTATTGACGAAACTACCCACACCCAAGGATTATGACCCCAACACTGTTGCTGAGTTTGGAACGCGCGGTATCAAGAAGTTCGGAAGAATATTGGAAGCAATTGTGGAATATTATAGAGTACAATTCAAAGGTACTAGGAGATTGGATCCAGTCTATTTGAGTCAATATACTCCTGAAAATACAGCATTGATCTGGATTGACGGAAAATGTGAGATGAAGTCTTTCTTCAAACCGTGTACCTTCCGGATACCTCCCCAGACTACATTTGATATCACCACCAATAAAGAAGTCATCAAGCCTACAAATTTGAATTGTCTACTAATTCCTCGGGAGAAAGTGTCTGACTTTCATAACATTTACCCAGAGTTCAATTTGCAAGAAATTGGGGAAGATGTGGTAAATGACGAGGACGATGTACAGGTGGTGGAAGGTGTTGAGAATTTGGATTTCAACAATGAAGTACTCAAAGATAAGTTTTTTGTGATAGGACTCAAAGGTAAGGACAATAAGAAGATCGAGGTCCAGGTATCACCCGAGACAGTGATTAAAAACTTACTCATACATTACTTGAAGACAAAGAATATTGATTTAGACTCTGTGAATATGAAGAATGTCAAGCTAATATTTGATGATGAGGAGATGGACTTGGATGCAGTGGTGGGTGATACCGAACTTGAAGAAGACTTTGAAGTGCAGGTGGTGATATAGTTGAGGTAGCAACTATAAAGATCAGAGTAAACGGTGTTCTAAGTGAAGATATGACCAATCCCGTCGAATATGCCTGCATTTATGGTTTACTTCTACAAAAAATGATGTACTCTAAGTAAAATTATTATCTAAGCATTAAATGTATTATACTGTACTATCCAATAAAATACGCAACTTTATGACAAGAAATATGCAGATGAAGGTTAAGAAATTTCAACATTAATGAATTAGATATAGCCCTAAAGGAAATTGTCCATGAAAGTGACTTTCACCTTTTCCCAACCCTTCAAACTCTTCAAGTATCTAATTTCTTCCAATTCCTCCTCGGATTCAATGTACCTATCGGTATCAAAGTCCATGTCTTCATATTTGACAAACTTGTCCTTTCCTCTTTTATAGAGCCACCAGCCTAGGAAGGTAGCAGGGAAGACGATCAACTCTAAGTAATTCTGGAAGAAACTTGCGGTGTCCCAAGGAGAGAAGGAAGTCCAACCTTGAACCAAAATAATAAATGCTCCGAATATCACCACAAACCAAGGACCATATGGATAAGTCCAGTTTCGGAATAACAATTCATGAGTTCTTCCTTGACGTTCCAACCCTCTTCTGAAACGAATGCTGGTTACACCGATTACCCACCAACAAATCAAGTTAGAGAGTCCAACAATACTTTGCAACCACGACCATAAAGTCCCTGCTCCAATAAATGAAGAGCCAAAGCACAATCCACCACAGAACCACGTAAACAATACTGCAACGTAGGGAATCTTAAATCTGTTGACTTTAGTAAAGAATTTGGGAAAATATCCTTGAAGACCCAAGTTATACGCAAGTCTAGAGCCTGCAAATAAAGCATGGTTACCGGCAGAAACAACAGACGTCATAATGACGGCATTCATGAAACTACCACCAGCTTTAGCACCGACCATTTGGAAAACAATAGTAAATGGAGAGGTTGCGACATTTCTGGTAGATAACTTTGGATAGTCATATGGAACATTCATACCAATGAAAAACGCAGTAAAGACGTAAAAGATCAAGATTCTCCAAAAGACGTTCTTGATTGTCTTTCTGATGACGATGGTTGGACGAGCAGTTTCACCTGCGGTTAAGGTGATTGACTCAACACCACCGTATGCAAAAGATGCGGTCACAAATACATTTGCAAATCCTCTGAATCCGTTGACGAATGGAGCGTCTCCGTGACTCCACCATTTGAATCCAATATACTCATTAGCAGTGTTATGGCCAGCATTGACAATGATCGAGATTATGAAGAATATAATGATGGTAAGAACTTTAAGCAACGCCAACCAATATTCAGTTTCCCCATAAAGTCTAACGTCAATCACGTTTAAGAACAACAATAAAAACCAGAAGATTAATGATATCACATAGAATGGAAAGTCAGTCCAATATTCCATGACTAGCTGTAATGCTGTCAAGTCACTTGCGACAGAGCAGGCGTCGTTAAACCAGTAGTTTAAAAGAATTGCAAATCCAAGCGACTCACTTCCAAAACGTTTGGCATAACTTGTGAATGAACCAGAAACTGGATACTGTACGGACATCTCTCCCAACGAAAGCATGGTAAAGAATACAATTACACCGATTATTGAATAACACAATAAAAGGGAAAGAGGTCCTCCGGTTGCCAAAGCTTTACCAGTACCCAAGTATAATCCGGTACCGATGACCCCAGCGATGGTAATCATATTGATCTGTCTGGCATTCAATGCTCTTTTTAAGTTTTCGTTCCTAACTTCTCCTTGGATGCTTGAAGATCCAGCATCTGATATTTCTAAATCCTTTACAGGATCCTTTATATCCATTTTGGAGTGGACTAGTTGTGGAATAGGCTAGAGTAGATTAGTTGAATAAGCTAGAGTAGACTAGTTGATGAAGAATAGTTTTAATTCAGGAAAGTAAACTACCGATTTTGTTAACGGATGCTAAATGTCTGGCTTATATATTTTCTCCATCTTGCGCCCCAGTTTCATCATATTCCATACTTTCCACCTCAATGGGATTAGTTACTTGAACGGCTTTCGCTTCTGTCAAATTTGGGGCATTTTGCAATCACCTATTTTCACGTGATCATGCAGGTAACTAAGAGTCGACATATTTCTGCATTAAGCTATCGTGATGAGTAATTTATTTGATGCTTAGATATAGAGAATTATGACCTTAATGAATTTGTTTTAAAAGGTTTATTAAAATTGAATTAAATATGGTATAAAGATAAAAGGAAATTATAAAATAATAGGCCAAACTGTGTTGAGCTATCGTTTGGTAATGCTACGGTTAAAGGATACCCATCGACCCATATTTAATCCGGACTTGCATCTCCTCAAGATTCCACGCAATCTTTAAACTGATTAATAATCATAAATCACAATAACTCTTCGAATCCATAGCAGACAGATTTGTCCCTTGCCGATATTTTGGAAGGGTGGGGTGGGTATCTTATATGCAGACTCTATCGGATTGTATTTAGATATATTTTATATGCAATAGAGTCGTGTAATATTCGATAGATTAGTGATTCTCTTATAACTTCAACTGTGCAACAGTCACAACATATTATGAAATCTTCCACTTCCTAGTAGACTCTTTCTTCTTTGCTGTTACTTGATCAAATTAGTTAAGAAAAGAATTTTTTATGCAAGTGAATATAAAATATGTGCTCGAGAATATTTTTTGACAAAGCGCAATAGGATGCAAACTTATATCTCTAATTGTACTGCTGAATCAGACATCAATGGATCTTAATGAGACCCTTCAATTGATGAATTGGGCATCTTTACTAAAAGGTCTTCTAATAGAGAATGATGATTATGGATGACTTGGGAACCCATATTATACGAAAGAATCATAGTATTCCGGATGGGACTGCAGCCATCTTTGGTTTCTTTCAAAGAGAAAGAATATACATTAAAATTTTGAATTTTCAACTCAATTCCACCACAACTTAGATATGATACAGCTATCGAACGGAATTAGAATTTATCCATCATAACTTTGTTAATTCCACCCCAACATGACTACGTTTCCTTACAACTTTACTAAGTTACCTTATATTTGCTATATTTATTGAGAGATCTTTAACGAAACTACCTAAGACATGGAACTATTACACCTTTGTTTGAAATAAGTCATAAGGTAATGCTAGATTCGTTTTATGCTTGTTTTGAAATGGTTGCAAAAAATGCGACAAATTCTGTAACCTATATAATAAAGTGGTTGATGATAGTTTGTATATACTTTTGTTCAGATTTATAAGCTGTACTCAATGTGTCAAATTTATGTTATGCGTGTCCTAATGTTCTTGTCGATTGTATTGGCGGCTATTGTTACTGAAATTGAAGTTGTAAAAGTGTATGTCCAAAAAGTGAACTCCGTTCCACTGATTAGCTCAACCCTGGATCCATCATTCTCTAGAATTATGCTTGATCTCCATAACGAAAAGCGACAATTTCACCGATCACAACCTCTTCGTTGGAATGCTTCTCTTTATGAGTTTGCAGCAAATTATGCTTCATCTTACGATTGTTCAGGTCAATTGGTTCATTCAGGTGGACCATATGGGGAAAATTTGGCTGCTGGTTATAGTACAAGTGGTGCTGTAAATGCATGGTATGACGAGGGAAAAACGTATCAGTATGGAACTGAATCGGTGTATGATCATTTCACTGCCGTGGTGTGGAATACTACCAACTCCATCGGCTGTTCCTACAAAGAATGCAATAATGCATGGGGTACCTATATTATTTGTTCTTACTATCCTCCGGGAAACATCGTAGGCTCCTCCAAGAGAAATGTGTTTCCCCCACTATGAATGTGACCTATTGTAAATAGTTATATGTAAAATTAGAGTTAACTAACTATATTTATCAGTATTCCTTCTGCAACCTCAGATCTTTACGTTATCGCACAAGATCTTTTCCTCCAATGTGATGTAATGTTCAAAGAAAGATTTGAATAAGTCAACTAATCTTACAACGTCGTAAGTCCCACCGGTTTCACGAATGGAGTGCATTGATAATTGTGGGTTTCCTAAATCCAAAGTACGGATTCCTAATTTGGCACTCAACATCGGTCCAATTGTTGATCCACAAGGTGAATCGTTCCGTACAACAAAGAGTTGCAAGGGTACTTTTGCCTTATCAGCGACTTTTTTCAATAACACAATTCCGGGCGAGTTTGTAGCGTATCTTTGGTTGGCGTTGATTTTGATAACCGGTCCCTGGTTTACTTGCGGTCTGTTCTGGCCCTCGTAAACTTCGCCATAGTTTGGATGAACACCATGAGCCATATCTGAGGATAACAAGAATGACTTTGCCATTGCTTCGTGGAAATGGTCGGCACCTTCACCAAAGCTAGTCAATCTATGTAAAATATCAGGCAAAAATGATGAGTCGGCACCCTGTGCAGACACCGATCCAATTTCTTCATGGTCAAACAAGGAAATCAATTGGATTCCTCTTTGTTCTGATAAGTCTTGACTAGCTTCGATGATACCAACAGTAGCAGTATAACAAGAAGTCAAATTGTCTAATCTTGGAGAAAAGATAAATTCATCGTTCAAGCCACCAATGATGGATTTTTGATGGTCAAACAAGAGCAACTCGAAATCCTCAATTTGATTAGGAGTAGTTCCAGCTTCTTTAGCAATCAACTCAATTAAGGATTGGTTGTGTCTTTGGATAACATGCTGGACGGATTCAAATTGTTCTGGCGACAATTGCAACTCTGGATCGTCGGCACAACTTGTGTGTTCGTCCTTTTTCTCGGATTCGTTCTTGTCAAACGCTGTTTGTCCTGCTATTGGAACCATCTTGGTTTCCTTGTTGAATTCAAACTTGGTGTTGACTTCCCTGTTCAAATGAATGGCCAATGTGGGAATTCTCAAGAGTGGTTTGTCGATCTTTATCAACTTAGGAACATAGTTTTCACCTTCGCTAACGTACACACGGCCGGCAATAGATAAATCTCTATCAAACCATGAGTGGGCAATAAGTCCTCCATATTGCTCGACACCTACCTGAATAAATCCTTCAGATGATTTCTTGGATATTGGTTTGATTCTGAGGCACGGAGAATCAGTATGGGCACCGACTATAGAGATCCCAGAACCAGGCTGGAATTTGCTTCCAATGGTGAAACCAATAAGTGAAGATCCGTTTCTAGTGACAAAGTACTTTCCTCCATTTTTTATGGAGGTGTTCCACGAAGTTCGTTCTGACAACTCAGTAAATCCTCCATTGATCAAATGCGTTTTAACAGTGTTGACTGCATGGTAAGGGGTAGGGGAAGCATTGACGAAGTCAACGAATTCGTTGGCATATTTTAAAGGTCTAGAATCGGACATTGTTGAGTTGTTTGGTCTCCAGATCCAAGTGTTGAGATTCTCCAGCTTTATCACTTGATCATACGGCTCCACATACGACATTTCCTGTCGCAAGCTGGAAATATGCGACACTAAATGTCGCACTATATCTATATATCTAGCGAAGTTTAAATGTCGCGGCTGATTTAGATATACCACTGCCCCATTATTAACCACCATGAAAGGAACATTTATACTAGCTATAACGTACTTGTTAGCTTCATCGGCTGCTTTTCAAGCAGTGCCATTATTAATGGCTTCGCATAGAGTTGTACCCGGACTTAAATCAGAAATCAGTGGCGACAACTCACTCTCTCATAATGTATCAAGTGTCACGAATATGTTGAAAAAACTAGTCACTCAATGTTCTTCTGATGAATATGTCCTCATAAACCAGCCAGGACTAACCTACGAAGATCTTCAAGAACTGAAGAAAGAAGACTGGCCATTTTTGCGCAAGTACCTCGTCCTAGCATCCACCTTAATTGGGTTGCCCTGGGTAGATGAGCCTATAAACTTGGATTACTTGGAAAAGTATATCATCCACAGCTGTGATGCAGAAACTATCAATGTTGCTCACGATGATGAGGATGAAGTCGTCCAATATTACGATACCAGGACTAGAGTCATACGCATTAATCTAAGCAAGTTACCCATGGATCGGGACGAGAGGGTATTCACGATTCGTGAGCACGACAACTTGATCAGAAAGATTATCAGAAAGTTACCGTCGCCGCATTACACCATCATATTAACCAGTGATGAGGTGGAGAGTTTGCATCCAGTCCCACCATCGATTGTGTCGCAGATGCCCCAGGTTTTCGAGATTTTTAATGATATTGTGAATGATCCTTCGAGAAAGGAAGAAATAGAACGGAACTTGAACTTCCATGAAGTCCAACCTGACTGGATCGACAACAAACATACAAATAATCGATACTTACACAATAAAAAGAAGGACGAAATCCATTTATTTGACTATGAGTTGTGGACAAAGAACGAGAAGTTGGTCACTACTATCTTCGTGATGATAGTGAGTTTGTTGATGTTCAAGTCTATTTCGCTCTTCAACAATTACAAGGCATCAGTTATCAAAAAGAAAGGTACTGACGGATTCTTATCGCATAGTAAAGAAGAGTAAGTGCTTAGTTGCTAGACAGGGCTAAAGATAGTTGTAACTAGTTATAGAAAGGCTCCATATTATATATAGCACTTAAACCTTCTGATTCTGCTGCCGTTATTAGTGACTTTCATTACTCCACATATAGTTGCTAATGACCATCTTTTTACACATATATTAATTAGGTACTTCTGGAGTCATTGTCGTTATTTTATTCGTCGTTGTCGTGAGTTTCTGGTGCTGGTTGGTTCACACTATCTTCATCCTCGTCTTCGTCTTCTTCATCATCCGAAACCAATACACTAGCATCAAAGTAAAGAGATGGGTCTAAGCCAGACGTATCTGCAGACTTGGAAACACCCTCCAATAACAATTCACTCATAATTTTACCTGTACCTGGAGCATTATTTATACCCCAACATGAATGTCCCGAGGCGAGGAACAAGTTTTCGACATTAGTTTCTCCGATAAGAGGACCACTCGAAGAAGGAACATCGAGTACTGGTAAGTAGCATGCTTGCTTTTTCAAGATGTGGCCCTTGCGAAGGTTTGGAGAGATTTTGCCCACTTGTTTGAATAACTCGTCACATTTAGAGTTGACGACTTCGACATCGTCTGATGTTTCTGGAACATCCACCGCAGAATCACCTTCACCACACACATAGACTTCGTCTTGTCTGGCGTAGATTTCTGGGGAAACGTATGACATGGGGCCGGACTTGAATTCTGTGAAAATGGCGTATGGAGAGACTGGCTGATCTTTGAATGGTGCAACTGTGATGGAATGAGCTCGCAATCCAGAAATCGGACAGTCAGGGAGAATCTTGGAGGTCCATGGTCCCACAGAGAGTACGATTTGATCTCCAAGGAGCGAAACACAAGTAGCGTCTTCGGTTGATTTTGCGCTGGTTGGTTGGTAAACCACACCGGTGGCACTACCTGTTTCCATTGAATATGTAATTTTGTTTACCTTACCAATAATGATATCGAGAGCACCCTTGCTTCCTTCAACGGCTTTCTTCAAAATGAAGTTGGTAAACTTGTAGGGATGAACTTGGGCAGTTGTATCCACACCTCCCAAAGTGGAGCATTTAGAAATGAGAGAGTTTGTGATCCAGTTGAGATCGTGCGGTAACTTTGGATGGTGGATTTCTGTAGATGAAGATGAAGAATTTGAAGATCGAGTGGCTCTCGAAGTTTTCTTTGGTGGTTTATCTGAGAGAGAAGATGACGAATCACTATCATGGCGGACAGCGTTTTTGAATGATAATTGGTTGCTGTCTTCGTCGGTTTCTGATTCCACGGCATCTTCGTTATCACTTGCGTCTAAATGACTGATATCACCCTCAAGGGCAACGGTCGTTAATCTTCTGTAACCCCATTCCGCTTCTCCGTTATATTGGTCCAGGAGTTCTTGATGGAGTTGGAAAGAAAGGGGAACGATTTGCGAAGGGAACGCCCAGAGCGCCAACAATCCACCTGCTTTACCACTGGCCCCACCAGCGACTCTTTTGGACTCTATTATGGAAATGTGATACTTTTCAGGATCAAATAATGGATGCTTTACAATATAGTACGCTGTACAACAGCCTATAATCCCTGCTCCCACTATTATAATATGATGCTTTCCCTTATGATTTCCCGAAGGATGTGAATGTAGTTTAAGATATTCGGACATGGCATGAAATGACGATGGTAGATTCGGTCAATGTTTGTAGGGGATATTACGTGGTGATAAGCTTTAAGATCGTGTGGGAAGCAACAGTCCGGATTATTGGGATCGTGTTTCAGGCAAGAGGGAGTGGTTGGTCAATATAAAGGCAACTTGATCCAGGTTTCGAAGGATGCAAGTAATGAAGAAAACAATAGATGATATTCCGATGCGGTTGATATCACGTCTCTTTCTCTATGGTAATTGCCACTAGTTGTAAGTCACAAAGAAACGTATCACCAAATTATCATTATTGCGAGGTTTTTCCTTGCAAGAAAAATCAGAATTTAATTCGGTTAGTTGGAGATATGATATCCGGGACTCGACTCTATTAATTTTCGCCCGGAACTCAAACGCATTGCTTAAAAAATGATGGAGAAGGCGGCAGAAAATCAGGTGGTTTTTTACCAGAGTCATACGATAACACTAAAGTGCAGCCATTAGATTTTTCAGGAATCCCCATCAGTTATGAATGTGACAACGTAATGCGTGAGGGTAGGGGTCCGGAGTTATCTAGTCACACATCCCGAATCAAAATCGGTGTTGTGGATTATTTATCTCCAGGGCCTACAATTAGTGTCGTTTGGTACACCATTTTCTTCTGGTTGCGAATTGGCCAACTACTAGTACATTATACAGGATCTAAATAGTCATACGATATCTCACTTAGACTAGGGCTACAAATTGAAATAAGTACCGTCTAATTAGACGTTAGAAGTAGATGTGGGCAATCTGAACCGTTCTCTCGATCGATTTTACCAACTTTTCAAAATGGTTGCGAAATTACTTCAAAAATGACGTATTTTTTGAGATGAAGGAAGAGGAATATTAGAGCTTATAGACAGAATGAAAGAGATGTAGAGAAAACAAAATGAAGTAGAAAATAGGGAACGAATCAACTAAAGTAATAACGTCAACCTTTTTTGGTGAATATGCAGTGTACTAATATCTCCAACTTATCAATAAGTAGAGCGTAGAAAGATCCGAGGTGAAATTGAAGTCAAATACTTCGCTTCGCTCCGTATTTGTGAATTAAAAGAGTTTTAGATAAAAGCAAGAACGCACAGTTTGAGTATAAGAGGAAACAGAGCCAGAGTTAAGGGGAACCTCGCAATGAAACTTCTCTCTGGTGTTTTACTGCATATAACTAGAAGTTACCATATTTGAGAAATATTACTGGCATTTCATAGATTATACTTTGACACCATATGGATTATTCTATACTAATAGAACTATATAAATTTTCACTTACTAACAGAACTATATACACAGATTGATTCTATAAGTACATCAAGACATGCGTAATGTTATGGGCAGACTATCATGGGTCAACCATAATTACCCTTGTGAACACCAGCCCATTTGGACAAAGAACTCATAGATTTTAGAGGCCTTATTTACATCGATCTTCAAGGCCTGTCTTGCATCCTTCTTCTTGAGTACCCCATTATTTTTGATAGCCTCTTTCATCAATTGGTTTTTAATTGCCAAGTATGGTTTTGGTAAGATCCGCAAGGTGGCACATAATTGTTTCTCCTCGTTAGATAACAATTCAAAGTCGGCTGCGTGAGAAATGTCAAGCGGTGCTCTGGCATTGGTGCCGATTTTTGGTTTGAATTCGGGTTGTGGCGAATTGGCTGATGAGTATGTTTTGCGGTGTCCGTTGGAGTGTGCACCAAGTCCATTGAGTCCCGCTCCCAAATTCCCACCCAACGAAGGAGTAGATGCTTGTGAATGTCTTGCACTTAAAGCCCCATTGCCCATTCTTTGGTAGTGGGCTTGTCTTATCAACTTGTCCTTTTCGAATTTGTTACCATCTTCGATGGTGGTGATCCCATTCAAACGCCAATTTTGAAGTTGCTGGATCCGCATCCGACACTTCAATTCAGTCAAGAAATCAGTTGTCAATGCTGTGAAATCCTGTGGGGTCAATACACGAATGAATGCATTTATGCGTTTAAGAAGTTCTTTTTCCTCCTTTGATTTTCGTTTATCATTACTGATATTTTTTCTGTAGTCCAATAAATAGTTGAGAATAAGAACTCTCTTTCGTTCTGCTCTGGTAGTCAAACGCGAATTATAGATATCCAAGATCGTCAATTTCAATTCAATATCTCCTGGAGAATCATCCGGATCAAAAATCATATCTTTGATGCTGACCTCAGCATCGTTTTCTGCTTCATAATCAAACTCGAGTCTACCCGGCATATACCCTTGAATTTCATGACAAAGAGGCACCGACGCAACAGTTTTAGGTTTGGGCGGAGGCAAGGGTAAGTTTTTACGGTATGCAAGTCTTTGCTTACGTTTCTCCAAGAATTGCAAGGGATCTATGTTACTAAAGTCCTTACTCATATCCGGCAAAGGATAATCCTCTGACTCTAGATATATTTCAAAGTAATGACGTGCAACTTCTTCTTTGGAACGATTGCCAATATGGTCCGCTATATCTTGCCAATTTCCAAGACCAAAGGTCTCACACCCTTGAACTAATAATAATTCTTCATCGGCACCCCAGTCTTTTTCAAATATGGGGTACGTATTTTGTTCAATAATTTGATAATCGTGCCACGGTTTATGATCTCCTGTAGCCAGACCAGCCGCAAAACATGGAATACATAAATCGTAATCGGTACAAATGGCACATTGTGCTCGTATTCTGTTTGTACAATCACTGGAGCATACGTCACAATGATACAAACGTACTTTAGCCTCCATTATTAAATTCTTAGAAGTGAATTAACTATGTGCTTGAGTGAACTGAATCTAGAAGTGTTTAATGAGTTTGTTGTGAACTAAGAATGTAGTCTTGAGTATCCCGACAAACTTTAAACCACCTGTGACCGTCTGTGTCAATTTATGACTAGTTTCTATCGAAACGAGTCTACACAATAGGTGAGTACACCCAAAGATAAGACAGATCACTAAGTGCCTGACGCGTCAAGTCAAAATCGAAGATATGACAGGTGTGAACGCCGAATGTGAGTGAGCCTAAATCCCGAGATTCCAGAAATACCTCGTAACTCAATCAATCAATAATTGAAACGAATCAATCAATTTGAAATGTCTATAGGGTTTCAAATATAATGTCGGCTTTGTGTAGTAGGTACTAGACCTAGTAGTTGTATAGTAATATGGTATGTGGGTACCTTACTCGTTGTTGTTGTGCTTATGGTAGTTTGATTTTCAGGTGTGTTGTTTGGTGGTTTTCATCACGTGACACGATTTGTTAGTTAGCTTGGGTATAAAGGTACCAACATGTGGATACTACTAAGAACGAGGTAAAATTGAGCCCTACAAGTACCTGGTCATCTTTGGGCTCACATCAAATAAATATTCTTATAATACAGGTTTGTGGCTTATTCTTATGTAATTACTTGGAGTATTGGTATCTGGAGCATTATAAAATAGCAGTCACAATACACACGTGATATCCATTGATCATTTAACTTTTACTGCACACAATAAAATGACTTCAACACGCACTCCTCCAGTATCCATACAACACATCTTCATAGTGTAGAAAAACATCATTACCGCAATGCTAAATTTCGCACCAAAAATTTTCAGTTCACCATGGGAAAATTTCGATGAAAAATTTCAATCTCTACTGTTATACGTTTTTTTAAAGGTTCTTCTTTTATCATACATAATAATCAGCTAAGATGGTATGTATTAATCTGTCCATAGACACATGAGACATATGACAACATGAGTCCACCAAGCCAAGTCTATTACAAAGACTACAAGATAACTAAAGCTTGAGTGATATCCACTATTAAAATCCTCCACCTGAAATGAAAAATTAGATGACAAAAAGTACCTGATACCTCGAGGAAAAGTACACTGTAATCGAAAGTGTACGGGTATGGAGAGCCTCTTTTAAGAAGAGATTCAGATGGATATCACTGAGGTTCATGATATAAATATTGTACAATACTAACTTAACAGGGTCGTGTTAGAACTAAAACCGTAAAGAGAGCTTCAAAGGTCTTGATTGAACGTTTCTACCCTAAGTTAACCTTGGATTTCGAAACCAACAAGAGATTAACCTCCGAAATCGCCGTTATTCAATCCAAGAGATTAAGAAATAAGATTGCTGGTTACACCACTCACTTGATGAAGAGAATTCAAAAGGGTCCAGTCAGAGGTATTTCTTTCAAATTACAAGAAGAAGAAAGAGAAAGAAAAGATCAATATGTTCCAGAAGTTTCCGCTTTGGACTTATCTCACACTGGTGGTCAATTAGAAGTTGACGCTGAAACCGCTGAATTGGTTAAATCCTTAGGTTTCAAGTTACCTGTTTCTACCGTCTCTATCTCTGCCCAAAGAGGTCCAAGACGTTTCGTCAAGAGAAACTAAGTACATGTGTAATTAATATAATTATCGACTGAGTATTGAGATGTAGAGTAGGATTAGTTAAACTAACGATCCTATGTAATATAAGATAATTAAGTGAAGTATTTCAGAATTCTAGTTCTTATTATGATAAAGAATATCCGGATTATAGTTCTTAATTATAACTGGCTTCGCGATATTTCTCTAGTTATAATATTGACCTTAAGATAGTGTTTCTTGAGACAACCTCTTATAATAAATTACTGTATCTCATCTAGTTGTTTATATTACGAGATCAAGGTTCACGTATATATTGTAGCATCCCTGTATTACTGGTTTTAGCAGTGTCACCTTCGCCATAAGGAACTGTTAGCCACCAGAATTAACTATTAATCACCATAGTAACTTTTGGGGCGTTTTATAGTAGAGTCGCCACGTCTACTAGATAACTCTACACATTCAATCTCCAGTCAACTTGTATATCACTAAAGTGAAACACGAAATATTCAGAGTATACAGGCCAATTGTGACGTCTCTAGCTAGTCTGGATTTCTCTCCTGTCACCCGTGCCTGTGTCTGTCTCTTTCTTTGTCTCTCTCTCTTTCTCGTCTCTTCTCGTCCCTAAATTTCACTCTTTTTGTCGCGACTTGGTATTTCGCAAACGTTCACATTAACCACTCCTTACCACTTACAACTCTTTTCACACCCATCACCACCAGACCATGAAATTCTCCTCGGTCATAACATTCACCTCCATGGTGATGTTGAGTCTTGCTGACAAACCCAAGACTCATTTCTATCCATTAGATAAGGATGGTAAAATACCTACCGATATCGTACCTTATGAGGTGGGACAAGAGATCCTAATTGATTGTATTGCTAGGAATATCGATAACGGAGAGCACAAATTCGACGAACAGGAGAGAATTATTCATAGTGCCTTTCCAATATGTAAAGAGACCGGCAAACCGTTGACTTTTAGGTATGGAATCAGCGAAGACGTCAACTGCACAATTGGTTTTACCGACGAGTTGTATCATTTGTTTCAATTATATATTCACGAAGATGTGCCATTTAGTTGCAGAGTTCCGTTGAGTAGTTCCGCCAACTATATGGAAAAGGGTGGCGCCTTTGTTCCTCTCTCGTTTAACTTTAGAGGTGACATCCATGAATCACATCTCGACATCGACAACAACTTGAACGTGTTGTTTACAAAACCATCCAACCGTATTCCTGAAGAATATACGATTATCAGTTCAATTGCTTATTCTTCGGGTACCAACACTACCAGGGTCGTGATTGGAGATTCCTTGACTCTTAACTTGGCCATCAGATGGTTTGATACTTTGACGAACTCGGGTTCAAATACAAACGACTATAAAAAGGAAGGATTACCTTATGCTGACGGTTTCTACAAGTTACCATTGAATCTGATTCCTGTGAGCTATTCTCTTGCTTTGTTGGGACTTGTTGGTGCTGTTGTGGGTGGTATAGCTGCCGCCTCGGGATTGAGTGCCCTCTTCAACAAGCATAGAAAGTACAAGTATGTCGACAATGAAACCACTTTTGGAAAACAAGATTAGCTGACCAGACTCTGCTGAATAGAAGCTGCTGATACCTATGGAACTGACCATTAAATGTTGCGGGACAGAACGTTATCAAGTAGCTTAATTCTGAATATCTCAAACAGCTACTATTTTACTGCATAACTACTGAAAGAATGTTTAACTAATGAACAAGAACATATTTGTCTTAGTTGTCTATTATATCTAGTCTAAAATGTACGACACTTTTTGATAATGGCCTTCAATAAAGTTTCCACCTTTTCGTTGGCGTTTTCTTCATGCAAAAATTGGTTGTTCAACTTGTTGACGTATATATTGGTCAAGGTATCCTTTCCTTGTAAGTCCTTCAACTTTGTCTTGTATGCGACGAACTTGTTCACCGACAATTGTAAGGATTCTGCCAAGTTTGCGGATTGAGGACCGACATTTCTGATCGGAAGGATGATATCGACAATGAAAGTTCTCAAATCTTGATGGTACTGCTCTTGTACGTAGTTCAAAATATGTAAGTACATGTAGTCTCTGTTTAAGTCTGGGAACTTATCGACCAACTCTAAGAACTGGTTGACCATTTCAAATGTCTTGTCGTCACTCTTGATAACCGTCGAAGTTTCGGGAATGTTCTTGAGAATCGTGGGTATGCAAACGTCAAAGATGGCCAACATGACATCTCCCTTTAATGCTGGGTTGGTTTCAGGGTTACCTAACATATTCATGTCTGCTTCAGGCAAGTGATTTAATTGGTCCTTGATTTCCTCAGTGTTGGGCAATTCTATCTTGTCGTTGTTGAATTCTTCGTCGACTCCAGCGCTTGTCTCGATAGTAGCGGCCAACTTGGTCTTCTCGCTCTCCATCTCGTCGCCCTGTTGCTTATCAGTGAGTAATCCCAACACCTTTCTTCTCGCTAATAATCTAGAGATATATGTCAATTCGAACTGAGCGTACGATAACCATAAATCAAAAGATTCTGGATTCAATCTAAGACCCTGCTGGAACAATTTACGTGCACCTTGTGCGTTTGAGTTGGACTCAAATTCATATTTGGCTGCTGACAACCACGCATCGATGTTTCTTGGTTGCAACTGTAAAAGACGCGAGTAAACTTTGTAGATGACCTTGATGGCTCCGTTGGCCTTTGCAAACTTTAAGTATTGCGACCATAACTCCAACTCTCCAGGATATCTCTTGGTAGCACGGTCAAAGATGAACAAGATTCTTCTCGAACCCGCCCAATCACTCAACGAAGGTTTGTCATCCATCATGCCTACCGAGGCAAACCTGGTGTATCTCTTCTTTCTCAACTTTTCCAAGTTGCCTTCGAAATCAGCGTATTTTAAGAAATCTCTTGGTTTGGATCCTCTACCTTGGATTCTGTGTTCGAAGTCTGTACGTCTTCTCATGATCATGGTGATTTCATTTTTGTCAAAAAGGCCCTTGGCCTTTAAGTCCTCGAGTTCTGGAACAGACTGTTCCAAGTAGTATCTAACTTTCTCTGCCATTTCTGTGGTTGATAGTTAAGTAGCAGTAAGATTTTCAAGATGAGATGCCTGGAAATTTTAGTGTGAGTATGGTCACGTGAGTGGTGGTTGAAAGGTGGAGTGACGAGAGGATAAATGGGGTTACACAAGTGGTGTCATAATGTGAAAAGAGAGATTGATTGTGGGTTTAGTGGCTGTATGAATTGTGGAATATCCAGCTACTCGAGAAAACGTCGTTATATCCAATGGATGTATATCTTTATCTGACATTTGAGGACGCAAAAAAAAGCAAAATGCTCCAGGAGGGGTTTGAACCCACGACCGTCGCGTTCCTCACACGACCGTGACTTATGGTATAACCAAATCGTCGAAATACGGCTATAAGCACGAAGCGCTAACCTCTGCGCCACTGGAGCATCTTGTGCGGGTTTTGGACTAAAAATGAAACATACAACATTTTTCTTTGACAATGATTTTTAATTGTTCGAACCCAAATAAACCCATTAGCTCTTGATGAAGAGGGGAGGTTTATAGACGAATACATCTTATGTAGACGAATACATTTAGATCTAATTATTACGCACTAAATATGAAATACTATAATCTCAATTTGTATTTTAGTAGAATCGATGTAGATTCTGTATGAAATTGTGGAATAGTATAGAAATTACGAGATGTTAAGAAAATCCTTAGATATTTAATCTATAAACCGAATGAAGGTATTCTAACCTTAGTGGTTGCCAGTAAAATGTAGCAAATAACATCTCACCTCGTAAAGTTCCACACTGAGAGTTTACTTGGCTTTCTACATCTAGATTCCGAAAGGCTAATTACATCCATAGGTACTACTGGTCCAATAGGATGCACCCAATAACGGCTACTACTATAGGTGTGTTGGTGAAGAATTATTTGAATTAATTTGCAGCCATTTAGGTTGCAAAATTGTCTCCAGAAGTTGCAACTATGAACCCACGCGGAAACATAGGAATATACTGTAATGACCCGAGTCTGATACTCATTGTAACATATCTGTGGCAATACATTGTGCTGGTACTACTGCAACTACAGGAATACGACTTATTGAAATATATATATCAAGTGGTGGAATCCCTTCACTGGGTAAATAAAGAAATGTAGAGTTAGTTTATGAAGTCCAGTTTATATACATAGCTTTATGATATCTCTGACCAGCGAGTCATAAGACAGAGAATTTAGTTATTGATAACTCTTAAGGATTCAGAGACTTGCTAAATTCGGTGCAAGACCCACTCAGCAAATTGAGTGTGTTCTGTTACTCAATGACATGATAAATCTCTTCCATAGGTACTGCTTGTGCCCCAGACCCAATTACCAATGGCAGCGCCCACCGCAACAGCAACCATGAACCAACCATTATAGGTCATAAACACCAACATCAACAAGAAAGAATAGCCCACTTGAAACCCATATAACATCGATTTCTTCAATCTATATTGTCCAATAGCAGTATTACTAGCATTTATCGAGGCTCCACTTAATGTGGAGGAATAACTTCTTTCCCAGCCTTGGAAACAGAACTTTACGAACTCGTAGCCAGCAGTTAACAACACAATTGCAAGGAACGATCCAATAAATCCCCAGAAGGTCTTGACATGCCACCATTTGAACACGATACATGTATTTTTCCAATCCCAGGTAAAAAGCATCTGATTGTTAGTGTTTGATTGATAATATGAAGCAGAATGGTGAAAAAGTAAGAAGATCTGAATAGTACACTAGGCCAATCATAGATGACTAGATTAGTCTAGACGACTTACTAAAGTACCTTGCTTGATCTTTGTATTTCGAGCTGCTAGACAGAATTCTAATACCTAGAGTCTAAAATCGTCATCTGACTGAGAAACCCAAGTGATCACAGTCTTCGGTATTCGTATTCAAAGTTCTATTCTCGTATTCTAATTTAAGATTCACGTGGATTCTTCTTAGTCTCCCATAAAATACGTACATTCATTGAACATCTATCTTCCATCCCCGGCATTGAATGCGCTGGCGTATGTTCCATCAGTGAGTGATCCATTATAGTACTATTGTATAATGTGTTGGTTGTAAATATGGCGTGTCTAAAGTTTGTATATTTGTAGCAAATCTGATGCGAGCCGGAATACAAAAAAACTTTTACTGATAAAGAGATAAGTATTTGCTCATACTTAGAAGTTAGAGTATACTACACGAGAGAACCTAGTGAACTCAGCCATTAGCATATTATCTAACAAATCCGCCATACTCCTTAAATACAATGAAGATTATTGGTAACGAAGAAAAAGAAGCCCATATTGCTCATATAACCTCTGAAGGGATAAAAGGGCTCTTTGTGGGATCGGTTGTTTCAGTTGGGTTGTTCACGTACTTGAAAACAAGACATGCCTCCAAATTTAGATCCTTCAACGCCAGTATCAAGACATGTATTATTACCATGCCAACTATCGCCATGGGTGCATTCTATGCTGACCAAGGGTCCTGGGAATTTGATAAACAAATGCATTCCTCCCACTACACTGAAGGAAAGTTATTGGAGGAATACAAGGAATGGAACAATTTGTCATTTGGAAACAAGCTCTTCACTTCTGTCAACAACAACAAGTATCCAATCATCTTCACTTCTTGGTTAGCTTCGTTATATGGTTCATGGACGTTTGTTAACAGAGACAAAATCATGACCACCGCCCAAAAGGCCGTTCAAGCAAGAATGTATGCCCAAGGTATTACCATTTTCTTGTTGTTGGGTACTCTTTTGTTGGCCATGAAGGAAGACGAAATTAACAAGTTGAAACCTGCCCCAATTCCAGAATGGAAACAAGTTATCATGAGAAAGGAAGAAGAGGAAAAGAGTATTTTAGAAGGTAGAAAGTAATCAATGACCAAGCAGATAATTAGGAGATCACCTTGGAATTGGCCAAAAGTCTATGTTTGTCAATTCAGCGATTTTCTAAGTTGACTTTCTGTCCTAGTTTGGTCCATAACTTCTGACTTTAAACTGTTCTATCAATTTACTCTCTATTCCCATCTATTCCCATCTGTTCCCATCTGTTCCCAGCTATTCTTGTACATAATTTAGTTAAAATAGCAATGTATTTGATTTAATACCTGTTTCATACACTTGTGCTGGTGATACCATAACGATGCTTTACTGGATTTGGTACCAACATCGACATTTGTCAAAACTGGAGTATAGTAAGAAATCTTCATCACGTTACTCCATGAAATTAGCTAAATTAATGAAATATACATATTCTATTTTGGATATCAGATCTCACACATCGACTGGCTCTACAACAAGCTCACTAATAGACTTGTCACTCTTATTAGTTGATACCTCTACAAAAATAGAGTTGGCTGCGAAAATGTGAAAATTTATGATTTTGTTAAACTGAACTTCCTCCGAGTAAACTAAGTACTTTTAATGTTTGTAGGTATATAGGCTGGATACGTCCCAACAAATATTGGGTTTATTACTTATTATACTTTCATATTACTACTAGCTAAATTCTGGTCGATCATATCACATGACGTTTTACACGTGACCACAGTTACAAATCAAAATTTTCTATATGAGTCTTTTAGATGCTCTTCCAAAGATTACAAGGTTAAGCAAAATGCCTCCAAAGAAATCAAAGAAAGAAAACGTTCAGGATGATCGTTTCCAGGCAATTGTCTTAACAGACTCGTTTGAACCCAGATTTGTGCCATTGACCGCAAAGAAACCTAGATGTTTATTACCCTTGGCCAACGTTCCATTGATCGAGTACACTTTGGAGTTTTTATCGAGAACAGGCGTCAACGAAGTATTATTGATGTGCTCTTCTCATGCTGACCAGATCCAGAAATATATCGAAGAATCAAAATGGAATAGCAAAAGCTCGCCTTTTAGCATCAACACAATCATGTCTTTGGAATCAAGATCGGTCGGTGATGCCATGAGAGACTTGGATAACCGTGGGTTGATCTCTGGAGATTTCCTTTTGATTTCTGGTGACGTAGTAACCAACATTGACTTCACAAAGGTCATGAATCTTCACAAGCAAAAGAGGCAACAAGATAAAAACCATATTATCACCATGGTTTTGACTCCAGCATCTCCATTACACAGAGCCAGAACTCACGTTGAACCCGCTGCGTTCATATTGGACAAAAAGACTAATCGTTGCTTGTTTTATCAACAAATTCCAGCCGTCGATGGTCCAAAAACAAGTATCAACATTGATCCCGAATTATTGGAAGACGTCGAGGATGAAATCGTTGTTAGAAACGACTTGATCGATTGTCATATCGATATTTGCACGCCACATGTGCCTCAAATCTTTCAAGAGAACTTTGATTACCAATACTTGAGAAGTGATTTTGTTAAAGGAGTCTCGACTTCAGATTTGGTCAAGAAATCCATTTATGCATACATTCTCGAGGAAACTTCGGAATATGCTGCAAGAGTGGAAAGTTTGGCAACTTATGATGCCATCTCGCAAGATGTTTTGGCCAGATGGGCTTATCCATTGGTCCCTGACTCTAACTTGTATGGAAACAACTCATATACCTACGAGTCAAATCACATATACAAAGAAGACAAGGTGATATTGGCACAGTCGTGTAAGATTGGGATCTGTACCGCTATCGGTGCCAACACCATTGTTGGAGCTCGTTCTTCAATCAAGAAATCGGTAATTGGAAAAAACTGTAAGATTGGGAAAAACGTTAAAATAACCAATGCATATGTTTGGGATAATGCGGTTATTGATGATGGTAGTGTTATAGATCACTCAATTGTTGCTTCTAATGCACATATTGGAAAAAACGTCACTTTAAGTCCTGGCGTAGTTATTTCCTACAACGTCAAGATTGCAGACAACAAACACATTGCCCACAACATAAGAATAGTGGAAGCACCTATAGTTAAGGAAGATTTGTTTGATGATGAAACATTTGAATCTGAGGAAGAAGGACCAAACGAAGCAGACAAATTCCCTAGCACTGCAAACGAAAAAGATGTTGAGGTGGTTGGGGAAGACGGTGTAGGTGTTGTCTACGTATCTGACAGAGAATACGACGATGACAGTGAATCTGAATTTGGAGCATCTAACCAGTACTCGGGAATAATCTATCAGTTCGCAGGGTTGAACTTATCGGACGAGTCAGTGTCTTCCGTCACCCAAAGCAAGATCAAAAAGCTGGTCAAGAAAGCAAGAAGATTATCTACGACATCAGTTGCATCAGACTATGAAGGAGGAGCATATTCAGAAGAAGAAGAGGAAGACTTTGCCAAAGAAGCCACCGCTACTGTGGAAAGAGCATTGGATAACAACCATGATATCGATACTGCCTTGTTGGAATTGAATACCTTGAGAATGTCGATGAACGTGACGTACCACGAGGTCAGATTGGCAACCACAGAAGCTTTGATCAATAAGATTGTTGACTTCATCACCACAGACACCCTTGATGCCAAGGAAGCCACCACGAAAATCTTCAACCGTTGGGGCTCGCTTTACAGGAGACAAGTGTTTAACAACGAAGAACAAGGAGATTTGTTGACCATTTTACAAAACAAAGTTGGTCAAGTTGACCAAGCCTACAACCAAGTGATTTTGTTCTTAGCCATCAGAATATTGTACGAATTGGATATCCTCGAAGAAGAAAACATCTTGCCTTGGTGGAAATCCAGTGATAGCAGTGATCCTGCTATACAGCATGTTAGGGTATTGACCGGCCAATTCATTGCATGGTTACAAGAAGCCGAAGAAGAGAGCGAAGAAGAGTAATCTAAACGCATAATCTGACAAGACTAGAGTGTTCTATTGAGCGTTAGTTTGTGTCTTCTATCTGTTTCAGAAGTATAAGAAGTCTAAGAAGTCTAAGAAGCCTAAGGTTTCGGTATATAATAATAGGTTTATAGACGTTAGACAGATATAAAGCTTGACTTACCCACTACTGAAAGTTTAGCATAATCAGTTTAACAGGCACTGAATATATTTTTGCTCGCTTACGGAAGAGCCGTTTAACTTTTCGCAGCCAATCATTAGTAGGCCTGACGTAAGTTAACGGCTGGTAAGGTGTACGATTATGCTCCTGCGGAAAACATGATTATGCGGGACATTTAGCGACAGATTAGTTATGTAGTGGTAAATGATGCCCTCGTTCAAATATATAGAGGTGATTATACAGAAGGTTCGTGTAGCAGATTCACTAGTAACGTCATCGATTCTCCTGTAATTCAGCTACAAAGCCTCCCAAGGTCTCACTAACTTGTTTTCCACTAATGTAGCCCTTAACCGTTGGTGGCTTGGTTGACTCAGGCCACCACTCACATCCTGTTGAATCGGCTGACAATCAGATTTATACGATCGTTACGCGCATTCTCATGTGATTTTTTGATATATAAATAAGAAAAACGATGGAGATTGATATATTTCAAGAAAAGCAATAAAGTTAGATCTACCACTAGTAGTAATTTATTAACGACATATACATATACAGTCGATAACTTACAGGGTAGTAGTTACTGAGGAATTTTGGTACATTTCGATATTCACATTTTCATATTAGACATTAAATGACTTGTGAGATGATGTATGATGTTATTGTGATCGGGGCAGGAGTCGTGGGACCCGCTATAGCCACCGCTCTTGCAAGACAAGGAAGAAAAGTGTTGATAGTAGAGAGAGACTGGTCCAAGCCCGATCGTATTGTTGGTGAGTTGATGCAGCCCGCAGGTGTCAAGGCCTTGAAGGAATTAGGAATGATCCAGGCGGTGAACAATATCGAAGCCACAGACGTTATTGGATATCACATAAAGTTTCATGATAAAGAAATCGCGTTGGACTATCCCTTGAAGGCAGACGCCAACACTACCAACCCTGTTAAACCTGTGTTAGATTGTGTGTTTGACGGAAATGATAAGATTATAAGCGATAGTACTGTCGACGCAAAGGCATGGGACGAGGACGAACGTGTGAGAGGGATCGCTTTCCATCATGGAGACTTCTTAGGTAATTTGAGACTGATAGTGAGGCTGGAACCTAACGTGGATTGGGTCGAAGGGACTGTGACCCAGATTTTACGTGACTACTTCGACGAAAACAAGATCGTGGGGGTCAAGGTAAAGGAGGCAGGAGAAAACTTCAAGACATATAATGCCACGTTGACGATTTGTTGTGATGGGATTTATTCAAAGTTTAGAAAAGAGTTGTCACCAACCAACGTTCCACATATCGGATCGTATTTCGTGGGTTTACATTTAAAGGATGCAGTATTGCCTGCTCCAAAGAGAGGACATGTTATATTGGGAAACCATGCTCCAGTTTTAGTGTATCAGATTGCTCCACACGATTCCAGAATCTTGTGTGCCTACAGCTCGACCAAGCCTCCATCTCAATCGAATAATGAGTTGTACAACTATTTACGTGATAATGTGATGCCTGTGTTACCCAAGGGAGTCCAAAGTTCGTTTAGTGAAGCTTTGGAATCGAAAAAGTTCAGAGTCATGCCCAACCAATACTTATCAGCAATGAAGCAGGGCAAATGGGAACATCAAGGTTTGATTATGTTGGGAGACTCGTTGAATATGAGACATCCATTAACAGGTGGTGGTATGACCGTAGGTTTGAACGATGCTGCGTTGTTGGCCAAGTTGTTGCATCCTAACCAAGTCCAAGATCTTAGTGACCATGCGGCTGTATCGAAAAAAATGGCCCAGTTCCACAGAAAGAGAAAGAACTTAGATGCAGTCATCAACACATTGTCCATTGCGTTATATACATTATTTGCTGCCGACAAGACGTCGTTGAAGATCTTACAGTCCGGTTGTTTTCAGTATTTCCAACTTGGAGGCTCGTGCGTTTCTGGACCAATCGGCCTTCTTTCGGGGATGTTACCATTTCCAATGTTGTTGTTCAACCACTTTTTCAGTGTAGCATTCTATGCTGTCTACTGCAACTTCATCCAACGTGGGTTTGTTGGATTTCCAATTGCTTTATACGAGGCGTTTGATGCGATTTTCACCGCTATTCTCATATTTACCCCTTATTTGTGGAGAGAAATAGTGGCCTAGACGAGGACTTATCACAGAAGATCATCTATACTGACTATAGTGAGTCTACGAATTCTGTGTGTGTGCTCGGTCAGTGAGCTCAGTATCTTAATTACCTAATTACTTCTTATATACTGTATATACATTCCATTGATACTTAGACAGGGTTCCAATTGGTGTACTATCTACACCATCTACATATCGATCTGTCCGGTGTTAGGTTTGATCGTGGAAGCTTTTGCAATAATCTTTGGGCAGCCTAGAGACTGGGGTGTCCTTATATCGGGTCTTTTTTCGTTGTGGTATTTCATTGTCGTGTTTCGGTGTCCTTATTTCTACATTTACGCACTCCCCAGTCACTCACGAATACGCAGCAAGCCATCTAGAAATATCAGGAAATTAAATGTTTCACATTAACTTCTTCAACCACCATGCCTTCCATTCAAGATAACATTCCACTTCTTGGACCTCGAGATGGGGGAGTCAAGAAGCTCCAGACACTGTTTGTCAATGCGTCAGTTTTGACGATAAAATCGTCCGTCGTCAACTATTTGTTGGTGTTTGTTCCAATAGGATTATTGGCAGGCCAGTTGGGGTGGGGTTCCAATGCCATTTTCTGGATCAATTTCCTTGCCATCGTTCCATTGGCGTCACTCTTGGCATTTGCTACTGAAGAATTGTCGGAAAATGTTGGCCAGACCATCGGTGGGTTGTTGAATGCAACATTTGGCAATGCAGTGGAGTTGATCGTTTCGATCATTGCTTTGAAGGAGAATCAAGTGAGAATTGTCCAGGCCAGTATGTTGGGATCGATTTTGTCCAATTTGTTATTGGTTTTGGGTTGTTGCTTTGTTGCTGGTGGTCTCACTAGGGTACAGCAGACATTTAACCAGACCGTGGCACAGACAATGTCGTCGTTGATGGCATTGGCAACAGCCGGGTTGTTGATTCCAGCTGCGTTCCATGCCACATTACCAGACCCTAAGAAAAACGTCGGATTTCCAGAGCCCGGCTCGCTGGACACTTTGGTTCTCTCTTTGTCGAGGGGTGTGTCGATTATTTTGTTGGTGATTTATATTTTGTACTTGGTGTTCCAATTGAAAACCCACAAGGCTCTTTTTGAAGAACAGGCTCAGGAGGCTGACGATGGAATCATCACCACTTCGCTTCCTCATGACAATGCTGCCGACAAACCAGAGGATGAACATTTATCAGTGACCAGTTCGTTGGCGGTGTTGGTTCTTGCTACGATTCTTGTCTCGTTCTGTGCCGATTTGTTGGTTGGAGCCATTGACGACGTTGTCGAATCGTCTGGTTTATCCAAGACGTTTATTGGTTTAATTGTCATTCCTATTGTCGGAAATGCTGCAGAACATGTCACTGCCATTGTTGTTGCCATGAAAGACAAAATGGATTTGGCTATTGGAGTAGCTGTGGGGTCCTCGCTTCAAATCGCCATCTTTGTCACGCCATTTATGGTGTTGGTCGGGTGGGCCATCGATGTCCCTATGTCGTTGTACTTTTCCACCTTTGAAACTGCAATCTTGTTTGTTTCTGTGTTTATCAGTAACTTGGTTATTTTGGATGGAGAATCCAATTGGTTGGAAGGTGTAATGCTTTTAGGAACTTATTTGATTGTGGCCTTGGCTTTTTTCTACTACCCAGACACTATCAATCCTTAAGTAGCTTAATTGGTTGATATTAATTGATAATGACTATTGATAATTACTTGATGTTTATTACTTGAGCTAAATCAAGATGTAGCTAATACAATTTACAGATTGATTTATATAGTGTGATATCAAATGTACTAACCAATTAGTTATGAATAAGTTCTATCAACAATTTATTGTTATTATTAGCTGGTTCTACTTGAGTATTTGGTGTAATTAAATATATGATATCCCACCTAGCAATACAAAAAGACTCTATGGAGCTGCTCTATATATAAAGATTTTCTTTTAGTATACTTTTCAGTTTATTGGTTATTTATTTCATATAAGCTCATCATTTCCATCTTACATAAGCATATGAATATATGAATATATATTTCATGCTATTATTACAAGTTCCAATATCTCATAGTTCATTCATTCATTCACTACGCTTATTAGTGCATTTTCTCGTTAGTGCATCTAATTAGAGTGGCTATCAATTCTAATCAGACAGTTATGTACTCCGCGATGTATTTTGATTATACTTGTAAACGCGTGGTTCTTTACTTGGTTGCTGAAGGTTCATCCCTTCAGCGCGCCGAAAAACGCGTCAACGAAGGCACAACAAATAGACATATAGACATAAACAAAAACAAAAGTGTTTGTTTATCCCAATACCAACACGAGCTGTACGCCCAGCAGTCCGTCAGATGTGTATAGCTGGCTGAGTGCCTTGATGCAATCGGTTCTTAGTCGTCGCCTGTGTAAGTTAATGCGCACTCCTATATAGTTGCTTATGTAACACAAAGCGAGGAGCCACATATAGTAGCGGTCAGTTACGTAGGCTTACTGTAGTTGACAGTAATTAATATTAGCTAACATGTGGAAACATTAATTAGCAACAAGATAATAATACAGAAAATAGTAGCTCTAGCTAGCTACTAGTTAGCTACTACTAGTTGGCACTACTATAGCAACTACTTTAGCAATTACTAATTAGCAGTAATACTAAGATTACCTAACTTTACCGGAGCTAGCAGAGGCTTGCTCCACATTGTCGCACTATATCAAAACCACCATGCTTTGGAGACGCGCCAATTTCACCTAACCTGGAAAAAGGTTGTTTACGCGCACCACCTTACAATCCAACATAGACGACTGACAACGATATCAGAAGACTGGAAATGTAAGTCATCCGGGAGACTTGTCGAGGAATCAGTAGTCGTCACCAATGGAACCACTCTAGCTAGCCCCCAGAAGGGCCATCAACACCGGACTCTTTTCGTCAGAAAGTCGCCAATAATTCGCAGTAAATTTTTTGCAACCCTTCGTGTATTGAATCAGGGTTTTGTGTCGCTATTTAAGTTTAAATTCTTCTTCATATATAACGAAGCATTCTTCACAGGTTTCGAAAGTTGACAAATTTGTATCAGAATTTACAACCACGTTCTAGGTTAGAATAAGTATTAGATAGGGTTATCAGTATAGATTATAGAGTACCATCCGCTCATAGAAAGTACTAGAATTATATATACCTAGAACTAGGTTCACTAGCCGGCTTCCGCTAAAAAGATCATCAGTATCAATTAAAAATAGCTCAAATTAGCTACATTACTTTGGTACATTAGCTCATCAGTCAATTCTCTTGCTATCTCACTGCTTATCACTACTTATAACTATGTCTGATCGTGACGCTCTCAAGATCTTTTCCAGACAACCCGTCACACAAGAAATGATATCGTTTCTTGCGGCTACAACGTCGTCAATTATCCAGGTCAAAGCCACCAAACTGAAATACTCCATGATCAACTCCTTATCCATAACGCCAGTCACATCCATACCACTCGTAATATTCATAAAGAAACTCATCAAATACTCCAACGTCCAGACCCCCACCCTCATGGCCACCATAATTTATTTGAACAAGCTTCGAAACTTGTTGCCTGCAAATGCAGTGGGCATGGAAACTACAAGACACAGGATTTTCTTGTCGGCATTAATACTCAGTGCTAAGTCGTTGAACGATAGCTCTCCGTTGAACAAACACTGGACAAAATACACAGACGGCTTGCTCTCCATCGATGAGGTCAACATGGCCGAACGTGAGCTTCTCGGTCTCTTGAAGTGGAAGGTTGCCATACGAGAAGACGAGTTGATCATCGCCTTACAACCCTTCTTGTCCACGATCAAATTGTCATTATCCAAGAAGATCGAACAAGAAAACAACGAGAAAATCAACTACTACAGATTATCCAATAGAGTGTGTCTTGGTACAGATTCGAGCTCGTCTTACAGACCGACGGTATCCCGAACCATTTCTTCTAACTCGTTGAAGTCCATATCCACCAATTCCTCCAGATCTTCTTCTTACATGTCGTTGTCTTCATATAACTCCCAATTTTCTTTATCTAATTCTTCACTGTCAAATTATAATCTATCAACCATCTACCAAGAAGGAGAAGATGTCAAGAAGTTACCGTTATCATCCAAATCATCAAACTCTTTAAACTTGACAAGGAAATTCAAAGAAAAGAAGAATGATTTTGATTTCGACAACTCAGTGGTGAATTTGGTCACTTCAGGAAGAGTGATTCACTAATAACATTAAGGCTGGGGTAGAGTTGCTTCAGCTTTAGTATAGTTCAACTCGTGATTATCAGTGATTATATTCACGAATTATATTCAGTCTGATCCTATACACCCTCACCACTCATAATTACACTTCTACCAACTATTCTCATCCTATTGACAATTAATTTCGACCAAGAGTCCACACTTATTTAATGAAATTGTACACTACTCATTTATTTCTCTTTAGCATACCCTAATCTACGTTTGTTTCATGAATCGCTCTTGTCGTAAATAACCTTTCTCATAATACGTTTTTTGTCTCTTGACAGAACAGTAGAGAGAAAGATCAAAAATTGTCCAGATAGAAATGAGTCCGTAATGTAATGAAGGAATAGAGATCGGTAATAATAATGAATTATAGCCAGTTCGACTAGACAATTACCGATTCTCGTACCTTTAGTTCACTGATTCTTCATAATCTCACGAGTGAAAAGTCAACTGATAAATCAACTGAAAAGTTTACTGATACAAATGACAAATCAACTGTCTAGTCCTGTTTATGGGGTAGGTTTCCACAAGTGTGATATTGATATAATGAATCCTTCAAATAATGCCAAACACACAAAATTATGAAAAAGCTCTCAGTTTCTAAGCGAAGATCTCCAGTTGACCCATTTCAAACGATCAATAAGAGATAAAAACTCATCAAATTGAAGTCACTGGGAATCACTAAGGAGCGTAGCGACTTAGTGATAATTTCTTTGTTTCTAATGAACTGGTAGTGACTAATTACCAGAGATTAAGATGTAGCGAATCTCATTTCTGTAAATAAATCTCACTTAAATCACCAAATCTCACTATTTAAAACACTGTCACTAATCTCCACTATTATTCACTACTATCACTAATCCCTCTAATATACACAATATTCACTTATTATAACTCTTCTATTCACAAATACTTCGCTACGCTCAGTATTTGTTCAGTTGCACGGACGTGGTATTTATTTCTCTATCATGATATGTTAAGTAACTCTTGTAGTTAACATCTACTAAATAACATCTATTAAATAACATCTGCTACGTAACATCGATTAATGTCCGTGAGGATCTTCCTTTGGTGGTTCAGGAGCCACTGTGATCATGGTATCAATTCTTAAGATAGCAATACATGCTTCCAACGCCGACTTCAAGGACTTGATCTTGGAAATGGTTGGTTCCAAGACTCCGTTGGTGGTTTCGTTGACGATCTTTCCTTCAATCAAATCCAACCCATAGTTCTTGTACTTTCTTCTCTTTATGTCGGTAGGCAAGGCGGTCTGGGAGGCTGCGTGGTATGTTCTTAACTTGGAAACCAAGTCAGAAGCGTCTTTGGCGGCGTTGTTGGCGAGGGTTTTTGGAATAACCAACAAAGCATTGGCAAACTCGGCAATGGCCAATTGTTCTCTGGACCCAACGGTGGTGGCAAAGTTTTCCAAGTATATGTTCAAAGCGGTTTCAACAGCTCCTCCTCCTGGGACAACATTACCAGATTCCAACGTTCTCTTGACTACAGACAAGGAGTCGTGTAAAGATCTTTCCATTTCATCCAACGAGTAGTCGTTGGCACCTCTCAATATAATGGAGGCAGAAGAATGTTGCTTGGTACCCTTGACCAATATACATTCATCGTCACTGATTCTGGTTTGGACAACCTCTTCGGCAGTACCCAAGTAGGAGGCTTCAAAGGTTTCGTCACCTTCCAAGTTGGACAAGTTTCCAACCAAAGTTGCTCCGGTGGCCCTGGCAATTCTTCTCAAATCTTCCTTCTTACAACGTCTGACACCCATGACACCAGCCTCCACGAACTCCTTCAAACACAAGTCATCAATTCCCTTGGTGGTGAAAATCACATTGGCACCGGAGTTTATGATTTTTCTGATTCTCTCAATAATAATCCCATACTCTCTCTTTCTGATTTCTTCCAATTGATCTGGATCGTCGATATTTATTTGTACTCCCATGGCCATCTTGGCTTTTTGTAAGTTGATGTCCAAACAAGCAATTCTGGCGTTCTTGACCGACTTTACCATGGCCTGTGAAGCAACTGTACAGTTTAACGCGTAACCATCAACCAACATGGATTCGGTGGACGATTTACCATGTGCTTTCAAAACATTGACTGCTTTGACGGGATATCTGACTTCCCCCTTGGTGTTGGTAGTCTTGACGGCCAACATGGCGTCAACCACCATCTTAGCGAAGAAGTCTGAGTCAGAACCAATGATCTTGGAAGACATGGATGTCTTGGCTATGTTGATCATGGTTTCTTTACCCAAGCTATCGACAGATTGCGATAACACTTCATTGATGTAACGGATGGCTTCTCTCAAGGCCAATCTGTAACCAGTTATAATAGTAGTAGGATGTATTTTATTCTTGACCAACTCGTTGGCTCTCTTTAACAATTCACTTGCTATGATTACGACGGAGGTGGTACCGTCTCCGACCTCACGATCTTGTTGTTGGGCCAACTCCACCAAGATTTTACCGGCAGGATGTTGAACATCCAACAACGACAATATGGTGGCACCATCATTGGTTACTGTGACATCTCCAATGTCATCCACCAACATCTTATCCAACCCAACGGGTCCTAATGACGATTTGACAACATTGGCAACAGATTGTGCTGCTAAAACATTTTGGTTCCTGATATCATCTCCACTCACCTTTTCTCCTCCGAGGAATAAAGTATCTGAACGTGCTGCTGAATACATTATTCCACACGATGTCTAGATGTCGAGAGTTGTCTATGTAAGTTGCCTTCACTTTGAAAAATCTTCGCTGATCGAGGGTTTGGCAAGGCGCACGACCTCGTCAGAATAGATAGATTATAGTCAACAGTCACCAAAAGAGGTTATAACTAGGTATTGAACAGATGATATAGCTCCCAGATCATTGATATAATAACCTGGCTTAACTAAACAACGTTATCACTATTTTTGGGCCTTTTATATGAATTTTCGTAGAGAGCTCATTAAACAACTCAAAAAACTACTAATATATACTATTATTCCATCTGATTAACTCCATAGACTAATATATATATATATTACACGATAACCCCTTCCATCACGTACTCTTCTCTAACATTAGCCAGTTTGTGAACGGGAAAAGGCGTGCACCCACCAATTATACTGAGACTATCGTAATTGTAAACAATAACAGGTCATGAGACTTTACACCACTATCAGCAATTGTCGAGGTTCAACTATCAACTAAAGATCCAAAGCAAAAGATCCCGACTACAATATGCTCAAAAATACTATGAACCTTTTCAGGGGTGTTTCTAACATCCCAGCACGTACTTTCGTCTCCACAAGAGCTCCAGGGTTTATTGCCACTTTAGCAACCAAGGCGCCCAGTGCTGAGGAGATCAAGAACGAAAAGAAGCTCGTCACCCAGAAAAAGAAGGAATTGACCAAGTTATCTACCAAGCTTACCAAGGAAAAGACTTCGCTAAAGAAATTGCAACAAAAAGTGAAGGAAGAATCTAAAAAATTGGATGTCAAGATTAAGGCTAGAGAACAAAAGGAAAAAGAAGCCGCCCTCAAGCACCACAAGAAGATCTCAGGATACACCTTTTTCATCAAGGAAAACAAGGGAGATTCGTTGGTGAATTCTGCAGCCAAGTGGAATTCATTGAGTGAAATCGAAAAGGACTCGTACTCCAGAAAGGCTGACTCGTACAACGAGGAAGTAGCCCAAAAGTTTGCTCCTAGACCAAAGAAACCCGTTGAAGGATATGCTTTGTACGTCAAAGAGAATTATGTCAACGATGGCCGTTCTGTGCCTGAGATTTCCAAGGAGTTGGGACTGCAATGGAAGTTGTTGTCTGCTGATGAAAAGTCCAAGTACAAGATCTCACAATCCTTGAAGGATGATTATGGAAAGAAGTTGGAAAAATGGACACAGGAAAGACTCAGGGCCTACCAAGAATCCAAGTAGATAACTAGTCGAATCTAAATTAGACTAATAAAACTCACTCGTCCTTATGAGCACTAAATTGTGAAGTTTGAGTCTATTCTTTAAACTAGCTAAATCTAAGCTAATAATAAAATTACTGGCAATTTTAAGTATACTGGCAAAGGAGTCCCGACTAGTTGGATCTACGATTTTTCTTTATGGGGTTCTAAGATTTCGTATTACTGTCAATAATCTAATTTTTATATTGTATACTACCAATAAATTGTTCTATAACTTCTCCTTTTCTAGCTTTGTTCCCATACATGTCAAGACTCTTATCAAGTCCGAGGGTATAATAGGTTTGGATATGAAATCAACCATACCACATTTTAATGATTTTTCCCGATCGTCTCCAGCAACATTTGCAGTCAACGCTACAATCTGTGGCATCGTGACATCCTGGCGTGTTTCAAACAACTCATGGAGCTCTAGAGTAGCCGCAAACCCGTCTTTCTGGGGCATTTGAATATCCATGAGAATAATGTCGTACGACTCAGACTTCTCTAAAAGCTCGTTACACATTTTCAACACTTCGACTCCATCCTTAGAATGGTCTGCTTTGTATCCTAATTTCTTCAAATGCTGCAATGCCACCTTAGTGTTGATGAAGTTGTCTTCTGCAAGCAATATACGTAACGGATATCGTTCTGCGAGGGTCTTATTTTCCTCGGGACTCTTACGTTCCTCTTCTATGCCATTAACAACATTGTCAATCAATCTGGTCACCTTTTGTCTCTGGAACGGTGCAATTAATACTTCATGGTCGCCAATATCTTTGGGTAACGACCGTCCAAATTGGGCAATAACAACCACTTTGCATTCCTTGCTGACGAGCTTGGAAAATTTCTGGAAATTGGCGTATTGACTCTCGTGGATAAAGATGATGGAAAACTCGTCGATGTTTTGTCGAATTTCACTCAAATTGTTGATCACGGTGATATCCATACCAAAATATTCCAACGTCTCTTTCAATGATTGTCTGCTGTACTCGAGCTCATTGATGACGAGGGCTTTGTTGCTCATTCCGTTTTCTTTGCCTTTGTCTAGTTCGAAATAAACTTCTGGCTTGTCGTACTTTTCGACTTGAGAGTTGACTATGAAATGGAACGTACTACCCACACCTTCCTTACTTTCGAAGCCTAGTGAGCCTCCCATCATATCCGACAATTTCTTAGAAATCGCCAATCCTAGCCCAGACCCTCCATATTCTCTTCTTGAAGACCCATCTACTTGTGAAAATGCCCCAAACACTTTGTTCTTTGACTCGTCTGGTATACCAATTCCCGTGTCTTTAACGGTGATGGTGATCTCATAACGGTCATCAGTGATTTCTTTTGCTGTTGACTCAACTAAAATTGATCCTGAGGATGTAAACTTGAGGGCATTCCCCACTAAATTGATAATGATTTGTCTAAACCTGGTCAAATCTCCCTCTATCGATTTGATCTGGGGACATCTGTTGAAGAACACCAACTCAAGGTCGTTCACAGCAGCCTGTTCTCCCGACAATTGGATGGAACTCTCAATACATTCATTCAATGAGAAATATCCATTATCCAAAGTAAAAGACCCATGCTCGATTTTTGAAAACGCCAAAATACCATCGATAATGTTCAAGGTGACCATCGCAGAACTTTTAATAGTTTCAACATATTCTTGCTGAGTCTTCGTCAAGTTCGTGTCAAGAAGAAATATTGAGCATGAGAGTAACGAATTGAAGGGTGTACGGATTTCGTGGGACATATTGGCCAAAAAACTCGCCTTCTCAGCAGTCGCCTCTTCGGCAGCTTGTTTTGCGACTTCCATTTGGGTGTAAAGTTTCGCTTTACCTAGCGAAACTGCTGCCTGCGTACACAAAAGATCCAACAAATCTCGCTTTCTTGGATTGAAGAAGGGTAGTGATGTCAATACCGGTTTCTGGTTTTCTAGATACAACGCCCCAAAAACGCCAGACGGCCCTTTCAACGGCATACAAATCATAGCTGAACATTGGTTGGTCTTATAATATTCATCCTTTCCAAATCTATTGCCAAACGAGATATGATCCTCGTCTTTATTGACGATTTCTCCGCTATGCAAGGTGTGCATGATTAGTGAAAAAGGACATATATCTGCCCTCGAACTCAAAGACTGGTCAAGACTGTAAACATTGTTGGATGATCCAATAGCCTTGATCATGGGTTCGTTACTGCCCCAACTAACCACAACACCATAGTCAACTTCTGAAAATAGTATTGCGCTCTCGAGAAGCTTCTGAACAATGATTATATCGTCGGATGATTCAGATATTAACAAACATGCTTCAACTGCCTTATTCAAATCATTAGATGTATCTATCTTGTCGAGGGAAAGTGACTTAGATTCGCGCATCAATTTGCTTTCTTCCGATTCTGGTGTGATTTTCACCACAGGACTTTCTAAAAAGAACGACTTCAAAGTGCTACCCAACGGTTTATCTCCTTCATTCTTTCTAAATGTGACTTTATTAACTAATTGCTGAGAGTCCTTCAACCCAGCCCAGTTATATCCAGTTTCAACGACCAATTTCTTTTCAATTAGTTGGACAAACATTGCCATATCGAGGATCTTGAACGCATCCAAAGCGATTCTTGCAAAGTGTGAAGCTCTCTTGTTACCAAGGCTTTCTCGATTGAGCCATTCAGCACAGAACAAACTTGACCACCCAGCGTCATACCAATTATTGTTATCGGTCGCATACTCAACTGCTTCTTCAAAGAGGTCCAAAATCTCCAACGAAGTTCCTGTCTTGTGGTATATCAAGGAAAATGCTTGAATGGTGTCAAATTTCGACTTGAAAGTTAACGGAAACGCTTCATTCCATATTTGAAATTGCTTGAAATTGTTATCCATAATCATATCACACATTGCTTTTTCCTTTTCATCGGCTGGTTGGTACGATAACAAGACAGCACAAGAAATAAAGTAAAACCTCATGTGGATAACCGTGTTGGGCAACTCCTGCAGCAATGGGTACGCTTTGAATATAATTTCTCCAGCCCCTTGGTCTTCACGGTTTACTGCAAGATAGCGCATTTTGTTGGCATAATAACCAAATCTATATTCCCGGGTCTCGTTTTCAGGGTTGCATCTTTTTTCAAATTCATCTAGAGTGATTTCTCCTTTTAATAATGCAAAACCATTCAGTTGAACATCTCCCATACTAAATGACTCGCTGAATTGTAATTTAGTGGAATTGTTCACGAGAGAGCCATACGTATACCCCGTCAATTGAGACAAACGGAATCTCGAAATGTCTGTAAGACAATCCATATGACCAGGATGAGATTTGGAAAACGAACTGGTAGAACTAACAAACACTTCGTAGTATTTCATGATATCAGCAATCGGTTCAACAAATGGTGCAAGAGTGTTAATATAGTACTCATACACTGTTTGAACATACGCAAATGAAATGTTATCAGCGGTACTGACTAAATGAAGGGCCAACTTACTAAACTCAACTGCCTTCATAAAACTCCCCTTGTCGTACAACTTTGCAAATGAATTGGCAAAGTCTAAGAGAGGAATTGCACAGTACGCAGAGATGCCATGTGAATTCATAAGCATCACAAGTTTGGCAACTAAGTACTTTCTTAAGTAGTCGTAAGATGCAACATAAGAGGGTGCAATAATGTCAGATATCAATTCATAAGTGAGTAATACAACTGGGTTGGTCGCCTGTTTTAAATTCTTCAACTTTCGTATTTCAGGTATAGAAAGGGGAACCTTATTGATCGCTTTTTCGTACAAGAGCTTCAGCTTGTTGGCATCTAGAGACACCTCCATGCCTAGCTTTTGCAACCCAACAACAGCAGTTTTCAAGCCACGTTCATGTTGTCCTGATTGAATAAGACTTCTAACCCTAGAAAGTAAAAATATATTCTCATCAAATCCATAGTTTTCTTGGGCTTGCTCAATAAAGTCCAAACATTCCTGATATTGTTGCAATGCAAAGTAATTGTGACAAATTGTCACTACACTCTTGAGTTTCAACTTGATGTCAGAGGTATCAATTAGTTCATCTGCAGCGACGAAGAAGGCCAACGAAGTCTTAAGATTATAGGTTGCAGAAGCATATCTTCCTGCTTGAATCAATACCTCCAAGTATATTTCTTTCTCTTCAGGTTTGGCCACTTTCCAAGAATTTCTCAAGTGCTGAGCCATCTGTAGATAGTTAGCTATGCTAAAATCAGTCTGTTTCGATATGCGTTTATAGTATCTCAATCCACATAACCTGTGGTACTCCTCAAATGCTGAATCATTCTCGAGTTCTTCAATCAATTCGTATTGTATCGAGTCGTGGAAAAACTTGAATCGGGCTTGGGTCGTTAGTTCCCAAATATTACTGTCTGACAAATCAAATGGGAAGTCGTCAGTCATCAAATGGAACGGTATCTTATAGTAGGTGCTTGTAGGTACGATAACCTTGATCTGCACGCAAAAATGTAAAAGCAAATACACTCTCTTGATTGGCAAATTTGAAACGATCATCAAGTCTGATAAGTGGAAATAATATCCATTGGTGACAATGGCTGCAAATTTCAACAAAGATTTTGAATCTCGATCTAAAACCACCGATAAAAATCTTTTAGAAATAGGCTGATCAATAGCCAAATCGTCAGCAAATTCAAGATACCATCGTCTCTGATTATTTGCTTTATTGAATTCAAATCTTAATTGACCCAGAAAGGCTGAGCTAGATATAATATACCGAGCGTGGAGAATATTCCCCTTGGTATATTCAAACAATCGATTAACAAAGCGCTTCGATCTTTCGTCCAAGTTCAACAAACAAGCATCTTGTTGATCGGAATTCGTTTGCATAGCAGACAAACTGGTTGTCTCACATTGGTTGTATAATTTCGAGCTTCCACAACCAGAGGGTCCCACAAAAAATGTCGCTTTGACGAACTGACTGAACTCCTCTATACCCAAGTCATTCAATTCAAATTCGTAGCATTCAGCCAGTGATGATTTCAAATGCTCCAAGAGAACTTCCTTTGATAAGTTTTTCGCAATTCCTGGATCTATATCGTTCTCATAACTGCAAACAATCTTCACGGACGAATGCTCTTCCAACTCATTAGCCTTAATAAACTCCAAGATATCAGAAACCATCTTCCACTCACTTGGTGAAGACCAATGGACATCGTCAAAAAAGATGGTCAAACCCTGTGTACCAATTAAGCAGAAGAAAACTTTCATAATATACCTGAATTTGAGTTCTAGGTTTGACGTAGAATTCTTCTTAGTGTTGGGATCTGAACTTTTAAACAAGCTAGAATACTTGGGTCCAAGCAATTGCTTCAATTCTGGAATCAAGAAGAAGAGTATACTCAAGTCTAAAGGAATCTTTGAAATGAGTAGGTCCCTCCATTTAGCAATATTAGCCTGAGATGATGCTAAAATCTGATTTATAATAGTTTTGAAACCATGCACAAAGCAAGTGTACAATGAGTGATTACTCTCGTTTTTATTGAATTTCCAAAGAAAGAAAAAATCGTACTTTGTGATGGCAGATACTCTTAAGTCATTTATTAAGGTTGTTTTTCCCGTTCCTGATTTTCCAGTAACAAAAATGACACCTATTCCAACGACCAAACTGTTGTATTTTTCTACGATTCTGTCGTAAATTTCAGTTCGGCCATAAATTCCTCTTGGATAAACGTAGCAAGGAGGTATACCGCACTTATCCTCGTGAATGGGCTCCATTTTTGTAAGGTAATGTTTGAGATAAGGTTCAGAGAGGGAGTACTTTGAATCCAAGTCAGTGATTTCAATATTGGAGATAAAAGCATTTTTGACCGCAGATAACTCATGAATTACAGAGTAGCAATCGGTGTATCTGTCATTTGGATCTTTCTCTAACAATTTCAAAAGAATATCATTCAAATTTTCCGGAATTTTGTGAGCAAGAAGAATGGGTGCAATTGGCTTTTGTAGGATATGCATTCTAACAAGCTTTGAGGGGGTATCACTTTGGAAGGGAAGTCTTCCAACCAAGAGTTCATAAAGAACAATACCAATTGAATAGAAATCTGACCTGTAATCTACTCCCTTAAACAACTCTCCACTCACTTCAGGCGATAGGTATGGAATCAATTCAGGAACTTGCGTAAGATGACGTTTTCTATAAGTGTTTGAACAATCTTCTGGCTGGATACTAAACGAAAAGTCCCAACCAGTCAATTTGACGTCGTCTGCATAGTCCTCTGATTTCAATATATTACTACTTGTGATCCCATTGTGAACTACACCAAGTTCATGGACCACTCCCAAAGTTTCAAGAACTTTACAAATATCAGTTATTATTTCAATGAACCTCAATGGAGACTGGATCTTTTTCTTTTCTTCACTTTCTGGGATTATGCGCGAACTAGCTCCCGATTTTATACTTGAAGGTGTATTTAGCGTGATTGCCGCTTCCAAGTCAGACTGGACCAGAATTGGAGTATCTGAGAACGGAGGTTGGTCTTCGTAATAAAGTTCTTTTAAAGTCTTGTAGTTGTTGTCGTTGTAAACTAAGGCGAAACGTTTTTGAGGAGAGATGTCTCTCAGTGGATTTTGATTTTGTTGATTTTGATTTTGCTTGCCCTCAACTAGTGCCGGGGTATCAGGAAGATCGTGAAGATTTTCGAAAATTTGACTTCGTACTCTTCTGCCTTCGCGGCCTCTATATAAGATTTCGTATTGTCCGAGTTGGTCATCTGTTCCATTCGTCAGCTCTTCGTCATAAGGAGACGCTGGAGGTGTCGTGTGGTTGGATTCTATGGAATCGTCGGTTCCCATACTAAATGCATGGGTTGGGTATAAAATTCCTGGTATATCTGTAGGAATAGTGATGGGGTGTGGATGATGTGGATCATTGGCATCATATTGGATTGGAGACTCCTGCGACAAGTAGACATTGGAAAGAGTTTCGTTGGTTAGGAAAGGATGTCTCGTGGGGACGTTTCTGCCCGACAATAAATGCCATGCATTGAAGAATCTGCAAAGTGATACTGAACTTGCAATATTAGGAGACAATCGTATTATGACTTTCTTTGGAGAAGTGACGACAGAGGGTTTTGGAGGTGTAGACGGTATAGATGATAAGTTTTCCAGAGTTAAAGGAACATTAAATGACGTAGAGGTGGTTGCCAGTGACGATATGGTTGGAATTGTCACGCTAGGGTTTTCAATCGCATGGTACAGTAGATCAGTTTGTTCAAAGGACGATGAAAACTGCTTGACAAGGGTGTATCCCGGGACAATGGTTGGAGAAATGGAAATGTAATCATTGTAGTAACTTTGGGGGGCTGATGTGGAGAAGTTGTACTTTTCATTGAGATATTCACGGTGACTATTGGTGTAGTTGATATTCGTAAGGAATGATTTATAGCCTAGCACGGCATTATCACGAAACGATTCTGTGCCGAGTTTTGTGTGGTCATCCAAGGAAGTCAGAGATAAGTTCGAACTTGTTTCATCACTGTTTCCAAAAACCAGGTGGACACGCGAATGGCTTGTGCTGGGATGGGAGGAATCTGTGTCGGGAGTTGATCGTGAAGGCAGGTGGTTGCCGTTTAGAAACACAAACGGTAATTGGTACATGCGAGAGGTATCGGAAGCTGCCTCTGAAGAAATTACGTCGTTGGTTGAAGTATCTGGCGTACATGGAGTGCTTGTAAATACAGCACTCTCAGAAGCATCGGGAGATGATAAAACAGTGGGTCCATTAGGTCCGCTAGCAGCTCCCGTAAACCCATCGGAAGCTCCAGAGAGTCCAGACAAATCTATGGACGGAATACCTTTGGTTGGTACAGTAGATATACGAGCGAGTGACGGAGTCACGCTGACTTTAGTTTTGGCTCCCTCAGTTATGGCTCCCGATCCAGCGAGGGCTTTACCTGCTCGCTGGTCGGGTATATGTTGGTTGGCGAAGTATCCTTCGCTCATGGTGTAGAAGAAAACTAGTGTCAAAAAGTCCTAATTGTCAATTTTGAAATGGGCTTCCGTTCATAACCTCCGCGAGTGAAGTGCCAGCCGCGATGTTGCTATCACTACTATATGTCAGCGGCAGTACCGGTTTCTTTTTATGAAGGCGGGAGAGTTTTAAGCCGCCTTACTTAGCAATTGACAAATTGAGTCGATTACATAACCAAACTGGACCCCAGACTAGCAAGAATCATCAAGATTTCACTGATCATGAATACTGATGGATTCGGACGACTAATTTACTAGACGAAAGGTTGGATTGATGAACTGGACTCTAGCAGCTGTTAGTGAATTATTTGTTAAAAAAATTAACTCAATTCTCTCACGTTCCAGTAGTAGTTTCGGTTACATAAATCGAATTTTGCGTATTAGTAGCCCAAGGCCAAATATAGTGCAAATTTGCGAGTTGATAATTAGCGAGCAAATACAGAATTAAAGAGTTTAAACAGTGAATATCATAATTGGAGTTGGTAACTAGAGTTGATAATTAGAGTCGATCTGCTACTGATTTTTTATGATACCACACAATGTTGAAATATATATTCTGTAAAATGTGAATTGTTTTACCGAATTTATAAGCCATACAGAGCAACTGAGCCGCAAATATTGAGCAATACTTTGCTCAGTATTGTGAATTAAAAGGGTTTTGAACAGAGAAAATACTGCTCCACAAAGTCTGCAAGTAAATACCACTACGATATTTACGAGTAACTATTCACTGGCTCAAGATCAGCTAGCACAAGATCAACTGTAATTAATTTATTTTGCAATTAATAAGTGGAGGATAACTACTGAATATAAAGGAGAGATTTATCTTTGTGTGTACTTACTAGACATTAGACATACCAACGTACTTGGTGGAATATTAAAATTATCAGTAACTAGAGAACTCATGAAGTCCTTAGACTACTCAACAAAGTAGTAGACTCTTCTACTAATTTATATAGAAATTACTGAGACTCTTCGACTGATTGATAATAGAAAATTATGAGACCCTACTACTAATTTAGAATTTCTTATAGGTGCTTTTCATTCCGTGCTTAGATATCTTTTCTAAAATTCCCCTAGATTTCACTACCTTTACCTTTCTTAAAACAATATATTATCCACTGAATATTCACTATAAAATAGTACACTTTCTCGATTTCTTAATAACAGGAGGTTCTAAGGCGGCGACAATGGCTTCGTCAAACACGGTCTTCAAACCACGTTGAGTCAAGGCCGAACATTCGACGTATTTCACTGCTCTCAACTCACGAGCCAATTTCTCACCCATTTCGTTTGTGATTGGAGACAACTTCTGTTTCTGTAATCTTTGTAAAATAACATCATCATTTCGTAAATCAGTTTGGGTACCAACGATTAAACAAGGCACGCCAGGACAATGGTGATGTACTTCAGGGAACCATTTTTCTTTGACGTTTTCAAATGAAGCTGGGGCAATAACCGAAAAACAAACTAAAAACACATCAGTTGATGGGTACGACAAAGGTCTCAATCTATCGTAATCTTCTTGTCCGGCAGTATCGAATAAACCAAATGTGAATGGCTCGTCACCAATCATAACAGTAACTGCATAGTTATCAAATACAGTAGGCACGTAGTCGGCTGGGAACTTACTGGTAGTATATGAAATTAATAAACAAGTCTTACCAACAGCACCATCACCAACAACAACACACTTTATAGTTTGCATTATATCAAAGAATCAGTAGGTCTTGATCAAATCAATCGACAGACAAAATTACCGAAAAATATAGTAAGGAGGATAATCACAGATTATGGAAATGCTCAATAGTAGACTCAACAACACACAAATATGACAATTAAGACAAATATGACAATTAAGACAATTAAGAATTAGATACACGAACAATCACGGGATACTTAATTCTTGAAAACTCTCTTTCTAACTAACAACACTGGTTACTCGATAAAAGACAATGACGAATTTTAAAAATTTATAACAAGTATATTTTGATGGGAGTTAATAACTTCAACTTGCGATTGCACAGTTTCTAACTTCTAGGGGATTTAACGATTACGGTGGTGATGTAGAGGCAGATTTGGGATGTAATTGTTTGGATTTTTTGATTGTGGTGGATGAGAATGGGGGGGACACTACCGCCTCAATAAGTGCCTGATGAATGGAACACTTTAAATATGTGCCACGGTTAAATCTAGAAGAGCCAAAGTACCGGAGAAACTTAGTATGGTGGTATTGTCATATAATTATTATAGATATAACTAGCGAGCTTGTGATTATATTCTCTAGCGTGCTATATAGAGAAATAAGATAATGCGACTCGTTAAAATAACCAGACATCACACATATTTACGGGCAAGGATATTAGAGAAAATATATGTTATGACTCTGTTAGTTAGTAGAGTGTTAGTAGGTGTAGTTAGGATGTTACTGTGACATTGAAGAGAAATTACAGAGATACTAGCATTCACGAATCATTATCATCAGACAATACAACATTTCATAATCAGACATTATAAGACCCGCCTTCTCCGACATTATCCACATATCACTATGTGAACACAGTTACTCCGAACCCTACTGTACAGTCTAAACTATGCACGGCTATAAGTAATTAGAACCTGCAAAATATCAGATCATCAAATCATCAAATCATCAAATCATTAAATCATCATATCATTAAATTATAAAATTATCGCCTATTATATTTTCTAGTGCTAGGAGCCCAATATTTCAAGCCCAAGAGTAGTTAAAGCCAACCGAGGATTATTACTGGTACCGGATTTAGAGCTTTTAGTCACATTACTTCTAATTGGAGAACAATTATATGATGAATCCTTGTCCTATTGACTAATGTTCGTTCCGTGTGGCTAAAATGGGGCTACTGGGAACATTCACAAGACTCGGTCCCGGTCGTGTTCGTGTTCTAATCCCGAGTTTAATAGTACTACTCCCGAGTTTAATAGTACTACTCCCGAGTTCAATAGTAGTTACTGTAAGTAGTTACTGTAATTAGTTATTGTAATTAGTTACTACGAATTCCCCGGGCTTATCCAACACTAATCCGCATAAGGAGGTGCATAATTATATAATAAAATATTCAGGCAAATAAGAACTCTGCGAAGAATCCAAGGAAATATCACCACGAAGTATACGAGTATAAATTTAGATCCAGATCCAGAGTTTTAGATCCAGAGCTTTAGTTTGATTATTACGACGTTAGCGTCCCTAAAGTCGTTTACGAGATACTTGTTAAAATTTGAGAGGTGTGAATACTCGTGCCAGATTTGTAGTCGCTTGTTCAATATTTTCTCTACACAGTTCTCCTTAATTGTAGAAGTTGGCTTAGAACTTCTTAGTTGTCAATTCTATAACATTCATGAGCCCAGTATTCAGTAAGTTACTAAACTTAACTAATATTCATACTCAAATGCTTGTAATTCAATCTCACTATTCCTCTCAAATGCTTCTAATTCACAAATACCTCGCTACGCTCAGTATTTGCGTCTCTACAACGTCTAAATTAACCCTAATTCATTAATATATACACTAGAATAGATAGCTACTTCATATTCATAAACACATTATCACCCTGCATAACCTCCAAACTGCTAGTTATATCGCTGGGCAAATTATTGGGGTCAATTAGTTTATTCGTAAGAAGACCTGTGGGATCAAACTTGGTGATTTCGTCATCTATTTCGTTGTCCACAATAGAAGGTCCACCACCCAAGAAATCCAACATCATGTGCATTCCACCAGCTCCTCCGGCATATTCCTCTACATCCACTGGAAGAACTTGCGACACACCCTCCAAAAACCATACCTTATCCTTCAACTCAGTGGTGAAGGACCTTAACAATTTATAGTAGGATCTCATAATCCGCATGGCCTTGATATCTCCCGTCATAAGCAACGAGAGGAATTGTTTATCCAAGAGGGCAGGGAAGGCAAATATTCTCAAGATAAAGTCGGACTTGTATCTTTCCTTATGTAATTTATTCAAGTACGCCAACGTTATCAAGTAAGGCGAGTCGATTTCCACAGGGAACAAGTCGGCGATGTCAGAGTCATGACATTCCAAGTCGGTAAAACACTTATCAGAAGACGAATCTTTGCTTAAATTGACGCGTTGGTTTATGATATCTCCCAAATCACCTAAATCAACCGATATAAACTTGTAGAACCGAGAAGCTTCGGTTAAAGGCCACACCGCTGTTAAGATGGTGGCTGCTCCCTTTACATGGAAAATCCATGCTGAAGCAGGCAATGATTTCGGTGAGGTTGACGATGGGAAACTTGCGTTGGCTAACGAGTCCATGATCAAAATGATAGCACTTGCGACCAAGGCATCGGTATTATCGGAGTTGATGTCTAGTACTGCTTCACGCAACAATCGCAACGCGTCTCCACGATGGCACGTCACACATTGATCCAAACCCTTCTCAGTTCTGGACAAATGCGTAGCACTGAATGCAAGAATAGAATGCATCAAGAACGGATAATCAAAGGCCAACATTGGAATGTCATAGTTCCATATGTTCGTATCAGAGATCCCAGCACCGGTGATTGTATTTGAAACCTGTGAAGTATAATGAAACATCAAACGCAAGTCCATCATGTTCAAGTTAGATGAGGCCATTGCTGACGCCATTGGATTGTTCATGGGATTGCTGGGGTTTGATGGGATGGATGTGTTGACATTAGGTGATATATTAGGTAAGGAATTTGACGTTTCATTATTAACAGGTTGGTTAGAATTAGTGAATTGTTTCTTGTGGGTATTAGATTGTGGTGTGGCAGAATATTGAGGTTGGGGCGGATTCTGTTGTTGTTGCTGTGGTTGTGGTTGTTGTTGGTGATGATGATTTTGTTGTTGTGGTGGTTGTGGAATATTTGCACTATCCATAAGCGAGCCCAAATTACTCAAATCAATAGGTAAATTGGCCAAGGTAGCTAGATTCGAAAGGTTGGCCAAGTTGCCTAGACTACTCAAGTCTCCTCCCAAACCACTAAGGTTGTTGACCAAATGGCTCAAGTTGATATTGTTCAAGTTGCCAGCATTTAATAAATTATTGGCCATAGAAGCCAAGGATGGTGGAGGATTAGAGCCTAGGGATCCTAATTGTGTAGGATCTGTTGGTGAGGGCAATTTTTCGTCTAACAAAGGTGAAGGTGTCAATGAAGGAGACCTGTGTTGAGCACCAGTTTCCAATAACGAATCTGGAGAGCTGATTGGAGAGTTTGTCGAGATGGAGCTAGTTTTGGAGAGTTTTCTCATTTTACTAGGCACCTCGAGCTCCTGTGGATCATCCTTCTCGTCACTCTTGGAGTCGTCCTGAGCATCCAAAAGATATCCACATACCAAATCCATATGTTTACATTTGTCACATTCAGGCTTTGCTTCGTCACATTTGACTCGTCTTTTCTTACAAGTGGAACATCCGTTCCTTGATTTCTGGTGGTACTTTCTTTTCCCTGTTGAGGAACGAGTCTTCTTGTGGTCAGACTCTCGTTGAAGCTGGGTCTGTGTTTGATTGATATTTTGTTGGGTTCCTGTCATAATTATGTTGAATAATGTAAAGTATTTGGAACGAGTAGGAACGAGTAGGTACGAGTTACACCTTGATGGGCTGACTCTCTAATACCGGCGGTAGTGAAATTTTACTAGCAGAGCAATATTCCAACTCTAGCTGCAACGTATGATTCCAAAGTTCAAGGTGAATAAGATTCAAGTTTAATGTCTATACATGAATTACCCTATTATGTCAAACTTGCTCCGTATAAGTATAATAAACTTGTATTTATTGTCGTCGTTCCGCTCGTTTAAAATTTTTTTTGTAGGAAATACGCACTCTAAATTTTAGGGGTATTACAACCAAAGGAGGCGATGCTATCATAATTTGGTGCTTACGATTACAATTACGGATAAATATTGATGTCATTGGAAGGAAGGTCATCGGACTCTGGTGGAGATAGAATTGCTGTCATTGATGGAACTACTTGGAGATAACAGTTTAGGGCATCAAATGAATCCATCGGATGTGAATCCATCGGATGTGAATCCATCGGATGTCGCGACTCAAACTCCGACGCGACTGGACCGCATTAATCTTTAGTTAACACCAGATGATGAGTTAATATTATCAGATCATATTATAGATCATTATTCGCGTTTTAGTAATTACAATTACAATATCTGAAATTAGGCTGGCAAATGCAAAATTGGATTCACACAGAATTCTGGAATAGTCGCCAGAATTATTTATTCACTATGACGTGCAGCATAAGATTCAAAGCTTCGATGCGAAATGGACCAGGATTGGGCACAAGACTCAAAACTGTCGGATGAAAACTGATAAGAGACAGTTGCTGGGGCTCATTTGAGTTGCTATGGCTCTTTCCGGCCTTTGGAGAGTCATCTATCGATATAAACCACGCATTTGCGAATACCCCACGGGAACGACACCAGGATGACAGCCGTTTTTGTCGATCTATCGACGTGCCCTGTCCTCCCGGCGGAGCATTCAACTACATTCATCAACCTTACAGCAATAATCCAAACTCGCGGTACCGATGTTTTCCTCTAGACGTGCCATTACCAATATCATCTCACTAATCAATACCAAAGTTACAGTTTCTAATCAAAGATATTGAAATTCAATTATACACCATCTAATATGTCAAAACCGTTGTGGTACCGTTGGGGAAGAGTCTACTTTGCCGGATTCTGTATTATTGGAAGTGGAGTAGTGTTATTCAAATATACCACACCCACAGATGAAGAATTGATTGCTGCATTTTCTCCCGATGTAAGGGCCGACTATGAACGCAACAAAGAGTTCAGAAAACGAGAACAAGAAGAATTAAGAAGAATCGGCCAGATAACAGCAGCGCTGAATGATCCCATCTGGAAAACGGGTCCTATAGGATCACCGTTTGAAAAAGATCAAAGGGATATGGGTCAACAGTTGATCGACTACAATGATTTCCAAAAGAAGACTGGTGATGAGTTCAAAAAACTGGAAATCTCCAAGGCCAATCAAGAACTCTTGGAGACTGAAAAATTAGTCAAACAAAAGAAATCCTCCTGGTGGTGATACGGTGATAGCGAACCTTGTATATAACGCATTTAATATTAGTAATAAAACCTTGAGACCATGTATATAGTAGACAAGATTACTGCGTACAAACGATATAGATAACATATAGCGTATTAGTAGATCATCTAATAGATATGATAACTGATAGAGACAGTACTCCAATATGTACAGCACTCCAATAGATACAGTACTCCAATAGATACAGTACTCCAATAGATACAGTACTCCAATAGTACTCCAACAGATATAACTTCTTCTCAATATTAGAACTGTCTGTAAAGGATTTGATAAGTATAATTGAAGATATTCCAAGACTTTGGACAACGTTGAGTTCTGTTTAATCCCACGATATGATATAAATGTACTTCCAGGAATTTGTTACCGCAACGGGGTTGTAATAAGAATTGTATCGAAACATTTTATTCGTGATAATTAAGTGGATCTCATTATATTCAATTAAATGATTATCATTATTAGATAAATATTTGGTATCATACTAGCTACATGATCCACAGACTTCATTTCGGTCATTAGCGATCTCTAAGATCACCAAAAACCTTTCTTTCTCGACATCAACGATAAGAACGACGATGCTCCTTGTCCACTCGAGCCTCCGGCATTCTTTTGACTGTTTGCTTCGTCCACGGCAGCCACTATACGGTTGATATTCGTATCTATAACCATTCCACCCTGCACAATCTCTTCCAACACTGTTTCCAATACCTGCCATCCAAACACCAAATCAAGCTCACACACATTGGTAAAACATTTATCCAAACACTCCACAAACACATGGATCAAGTCCAAGATCCCCAACTCCGACTCCTGGTCGTCCACTATAAATACAAAATATAACGTGGCGTAGTGTTTATATATGACTTTTATATCGTCCAAGTCTTCTAGCAACGAAGGCGGCGTTATGAAGGAACATTCTTGTGCGGTACGTACCGATATCAATTGGTGTACTTGTTGAAGCAATAACCGTTGCGTGGGTATATCTACTGGAGTATAGAATTTCATCAACCGAGGGATCCCATCGGTGTTAACTAAAGGTCAGTATAGCTTTACTATATGATTGACTGTAACTTACGTATCAAGACGGAGTTAATCATTTGTAGTGATGGAGATTATTTGATTAGTTTTTGGTTATACGTTTTAATTAGGGTGCGACAAATATTTTAGAAGTGTCAAATATCAACTCTGAAGTAGTGATGCAGTAGAGTGATTGAATTCGGAGTGTAGTAGAGTAGTAATAAGGGGCTGTTATCTAATATATGTTAAGTTATCAGAACGTAATAAATTTCTGGTGGTAGCTACATAGAACCCATAGAGTGATAGTGAGTAATAGTGGTACCAAGATCCATATGCATGGAAGTATCCATAGATTAGAGTTTGGATGTTGCTCACGCGCTATATTGCAAGGTTGGTGGTTACTAGCTATACAGAAATCCCAAAACCTCTAGAACTCCAGAACCCCCAGAGCTTTCGAACTATTATTCTCGTGCATTATTTCAGTTCATTTAGTTGATTTATCGAAAAACTCTAATCTGAAAATCACCTCACCACCACCACAGATCATGGCAGAAAGTGCAGCAGTATTGGATGAAAAGTATCCTACCTACAGACAAGAGTTTGCAATTCCTACTTTCAAATCACTTGGTATTGAAAATGAAGAGTTCCAAGGCGAGTGTACGTACTTCTGTGGCAATTCCTTAGGGTTGATGCCTAAACGAACTAGAAGCGCAATCAGTGCAGAGTTGGATGCCTGGGCGGATAGAGGTGTGGAGTCGCACTTCAACCATTCTGGTGAGGATAAGGGATTGACTTCTTGGGTCGATATTGATTTACCATTGGTGCCGTTGGTCGCCACGATCGTCGGAGCTCAAGAGAACGAAGTCGCTATAATGGGATCCTTGACCAGCAACTTGAATGCTTTACTTCTCCACTTCTACAAACCCAAAGGTAAGAGAACAAAGATCTTGTTTGAAAAACAGGCATTCCCTTCGGACTACTATGCATTTTTGAACTTGGTAAAGTTGTTTGGGTACGACGAATCGCACTTGATTCAGGTTGAAGTCCAGCCCCAATCTACGTACTTGAAAACTCAAGAGATTCTACAGGCCATTGATGATAACCTCGACGAATTGGCCTTGGTATGCTTCCCAGGGATCCAATATTATACTGGACAATTTTTTGAAATTGAAAAGATTACAAACTACGCCAAACAAAAGAGTCAAGGACAAATCGTCGTAGGATGGGACATGGCCCATGCGGTAGGGAACGTGCCATTACAACTCCACTCGTGGAACGTTGATTTTGCAGCGTGGTGTAACTACAAGTACATTAACTCCGGCCCTGGTGCTATTGCGGGAATCTACGTTCATGAACAATATACCAAGAAGAATTCCAAAACAGAGTTCTCGCCTCGTTTGGCAGGCTGGTGGGGCAATAACGATAAGGACAGGTTCAAGATGTTGGAACAGTTTGATCCAATCAACTCCGCATTATCCTATAGACAATCGAATCCTTCGGTGATCGATGTTGTCGCGGTTAAAGCATCGTTAGAGGTCTTCCGTGAGGCTGGAGGAATGGAAAAACTCCGTGAAAAAAGTATCAAATTAACCCAATACTTGCAAGATTTGTTGACGTCGTCAAAGTACTACTTACCACAAACTGAGACGGACAATACGAAACTCGGATTCAGGATCTTAACTCCGTTGAATGCCCATGAGAGAGGAGCCCAATTATCGATTCTTTTCACTCCCCATTACGAAGATAAATCTACCAATATCATGGAAAGGGTCAACACATACTTACACGACAACGGAGTGATTTGTGATGAAAGACGTCCAGACGTTATTAGATTGGCTCCTACTCCATTATACAACACTTTCGCTGAAGTTGAGTTTGTTGCGGACAAATTATTTGCAGCCTTAGATGAGATAACTAAATAGATTAATAAAGAATTACAAAGAATCTCTTTGTACAAGAATTTCAACAAGGTGAAACTGAGAGTGGTGGCACATTAAGAATACGAGAGTAAAGGTATTCTAGGTCTAGATGATCTTTTACTACAGTTTTACTACAGGTTATGATTTTTATAGTCAAATTTTCATTAAGCATTATCTATTCAATAGAGATGAAGATTTCAGATGTTAACAGTTTTTGGTTACTTATAAAGTGGAGGCAATACGGAAGTTCTTACCGGCGTAAACAGCCTTGGCACCTAATTCTTCTTCAATTCTTAAGATTTGGTTCAACTTGGCTAATCTTTCAGATCTGGCTGGAGCACCGGTCTTGATTTGACCAGCTCTTAAACCAACAGATAAATCAGCAATGGTGGTGTCTTCGGTTTCACCAGATCTGTGGGAAACCATAACACCCCAACCGGCACCGAAAGAGTCGTTGGCGGCCTTGATGGATTCAGTAAGAGTACCAATTTGGTTAACCTTCAACAATAAGGCGTTACAGGCCTTCTTTTCAATGGCGGTCTTGATTCTCAATGGGTTGGTAACAGTCAAGTCATCACCAACAATTTGGATCTTGGAGCTGACTTGGGTGTAGAAATGAACCCAGGCTTCCCAATCATCTTCACCAAATGGATCTTCGATAGAAACAATTGGGTATTCAGCAATCAATTCTTCGTATAAAGAAGATAATTGTTGACCAGTCAACCACTTGGATGGATCAGACTTTGGGTTCTTGAAGTCCAAATCGTACTTACCGTCGTGGAAGAATTCGGAGGCAGCGACATCTAAAGCAATACCGACTTGACCAGTGTAACCGGCGTTGGCAATGGCATCGACAATCAATTCCAAAGCTTCTCTTGGAGAACCGATATCTGGGGCAACACCACCTTCGTCACCGACGTTACCGGCGGATTGACCGTATCTCTTCTTGGCGAGAGACTTCAAGTTGTGGTAGACTTCAGTACCAATTCTCAAGGCTTCAGAGAAAGTTGGGGCAGTAGTTGGAACAATCATGAATTCTTGGAAAGCAAGGGCACCACCGGCGTGGGAACCACCGTTCAAGACGTTTTGGAAAGGAACTGGCAAAACGAATTTGTCTTGCTTGGAACCAGAAAGGTCAGCCAAATGTTGGTATAATGGAACATTCTTTTCGGCGGCACCGGCCTTGGCAGCAGCCAAAGAGACACCTAAGATGGCGTTAGCACCTAACTTGGACTTGTTTGGAGTACCGTCAAGGGAGTTTAAGAATTCATCGACGGATTCTTGCTTGGTAACATCCAAGTTGGCCTTGACGAAAGCTGGAGCAATGATGTCGTTAACGTTGGCAACGGCCTTCAAGACACCCTTACCTAACCATTTAGACTTGTCACCATCTCTTAATTCCAAAGCTTCGTGGATACCGGTGGAAGCACCAGATGGAACGATGGCTCTGAATAAACCTTTACCGGTAACTAAGTCAACTTCGACAGTTGGGTTACCTCTGGAATCGTAGACGGAACGAGCAAAAACTTTAGTGACAGCCATTATATATATTTATGTGGATTTAATTAATTTCTTAATTGTAGAGTATTAAAGTATTTTTTCTAGGGGGATTCTTTGCTTTATATATGAGAAGGAATTGAAAATCGTGCATGGATGAAAATTAGGTGGACGAATGATTACCGAGTGAGACTCGTGATGTGTAGGCCAGATTGCGACAACATAAGACGTCGCTGCAGTGTTTTTGGCAGTCTGCACCTGCACCTTGGTCTCCTGACTCCAACAGGAGTTTCGACGGCAGTCAGGTGCTCATATTGTACTAGTTCCGGATCAATAAGGATACACCACGCCATGGCTGAAAAATTACCCGGCTTCTTTATTTCACGATTTCTTGTTGATCCATGGAGCAATTGTGGTGGCTGCTTTTATAATTGTATGTCAATTGTCTACTGGAACCTTAGCGGTTATCCAGATCTACCTATTTTTAGTCTCCAAGTCTCTTCTTCGACTTGGTGACCCTGGGATGTCTTACCGCATGTGAATCACCCTTGTGTTTCGGGCTCGGACTTTTTTTCTGTTGGCTGAGTTTGGAATTATTCTGTTACAGGGAACTGGACGAAAGGCACCCGGAGACTCTCAATTTTTCATGCTTATGTAATGCACAGTACGTCTAGCCGTAAACTACCGAAGCTTGGACATACGGAAGTCTGACACCAACACCAAGTACTCGCCACGTTGTTTGTTAGATATTCTTAAACCAATTAATAAATGATAACCCTCCTTTGCCAGTCAGACGGACTGACTTTCATTTTTTATAAATAACCAAGCTGAGTATGAGATATTTTTTTCGCAAGTATGTACATGGACGGTTACTGGCCCGTAGAATAGATTGGTGGGACCCTTCAATAAAGTTGCTGCCATCAAATAGACACATGTAAAGCAGAATATTGGATTCTGAGATTCTGGCATTGGCTGCGAAATTAAGATATTTAACAAATCTTATTAGGACAAGTGGTTAGCTAGACTACGATTTAAAGACAAGAAGTGTGTGGTAAATTGACGTGTATGATGGATACGAGTTTGAAAATACATATTCGTAGGTCCAGACATCTTATTCAGCGGACTCTTGACTAATTATATTGATTAAGAGAAAACTATGAAAAGGCATGAGAGTGCTGGTATGAATTAATTGTTGCATAGTTTTATAATAGTATTTAGACATCTCTAAAGAATCATGTATGGGTCGTGGATCACCTTGATGGCGTAGACTTACAATTGCTGCGAAACGCTAAATAAAGATTTGTAGATATCAGGAAGGATGAGTTGTGGGTGCAAGCCAAAAATGTCAGCAAAACTTATCATATCTATAGCTAGTCATTACTTATAGGATAATTTGAAATAGTTGTAATTGAAGTAGTTATAATTGAAGTAGTTAGCGGTGACGTCAACTACGTAACGATCAATGAAGATATATGGACCGTTATCCAAAAGAAGATGTATGACAATCAAACCAGTATTTTATATATGAAAAGAATAATGGGTTAATAAGTGCGTGGTTTTATCAAGTGTCCTAAGTATATATTTCTATCAATTGTGTTCATTATCAATTATATCCAATCTCAATTATCAACATATTGGAAATATCAGTCTATTTTGATAATTTTTGATAAATCCGGTTTGAAAGATATTTAAAGTTGATTTTCAAATCCATACTAAATATCTTGATACTCTAACTATTCCCTGAATTTAAGCTATTTCTTCCTACTTTGAATCCTGACTCTCTAAGTTCTAGCTAAACCACACTATTATTCTTTGCTTATATAAGCAACAATTGAATCGAAATTTTGGGACCATGTTTACATCACCAACAGTGACAAATCCTTGATAATAATGAGTAGTAGGGAGAAGGATGCATCGGGGAAAGGGTCACCTCGCGGTAAGATAGCGACAACCGGAACATCTACCACAGGAAACACTTCACTGGATACCCCCAGCATCGATAAATACACAGAGATCAAAAATCAACTAACAGAACAAATATTGAAAAAACAAGAACTCACGGCCAAACTCACGGCAATTGAAGACTCCATATATGAGAAAGAAACCGACTATTTCAACGAAAGCACTTACGGTAATATCGTCAAAGGTTTTGAAAATTTCTCCAAAACAAGTGGAGGTGGAGGCTCCAACAAAAGAAGATACCAATACACAGACGACGACCACATCTTCAGTCTCAGCTCGGTGAATTATATAAAGTCGTTGATGAAGCGACAAGGCATCTCTCCTAATGGAATAAATGGATCAGGATATTCGTCTGGGCCCGCGGCATCTACAAATACCAGGGACGATTTCGACGAGTACGAAGACTCTGTGGATCCTGGAAGCGCAGCAGCAGCAGCTGCTGCTGCTGTCAACAAACCCACCGCAACACTTGGCGAAGAGAGTCTCAGTGCACTGGCGACGCCAACACGAAAGAGAAAGGCAAGGAACTTGGATGATTAGGACACCAAGAATCTGGATACTAAATGGTAACTTAGCAGAGAAACTGTATGCGCAATGTGTTGAGGTGTTTAGATAAGTGCCCAATGACGAGAATTCTGGAAACGATCTCCTGCTGGGTTTATTGCGCCTCTGGTGGAGTGTCTGATACTCGATCGGCCACCCCTAAGGATCTGTATTATAAGAATGTATATTAATGACTCAGTTCAGTTCGAGCCGATTCTCGGGAGAACCTATCACAGTAGCTACAATAAGGATATGATGGTATATATTCTCGCTTGTAATATAATATGTATATTGTGGACCAATGGAGTACTCCAATTGTTAATATGTACAGATGCTAAACCGTTTGGTGGGGGATCCTCCGTATATAGGATAAGGTTAATGAGATGAGTATAATGTGCCGATGATAGCATGATGGTGGTGGATATTGATGATCTTTGTGATTGTGAGAAGATATGAGAGGATATGAGAGGATAAGAACAGATATCCAGATATGACAAGATACCCAAGTCGGTAGATATAAAAGATTGAATGATTGGTGTAACCCCCTTAGGTACAGTGTTTGTATAGCAGAATCTACTAAAATAAAAGAGCCTTCTCTAGTACTGTAACTCAATATATATCAAGAAATTCAATTGGGCCCTCTAATCATCTAATCATCTTCTAGCATTTGTCTACTTCGTTTTTGGTTCATAATTATAAACCCAAGCCTGGTTCGCTGGAAAGTCCGTGGGGACTCTCATCTCCAAAGGAAACCTTTTGCCCTCCTCTTTCTCGTTGGCATATTCAAAGAGCTGTGGACTAGTTTCCTTCAAATCTTCCATGACGGTCTTTATACTTTCGTACTGCTTTTGTAATTGGCTGCTTCTTTTGGATTGTACTTTTTGCTGATACAACTTCCACGCATTGGAGATCGTCCTGTGCTTGATCAAGTCTTCGTTACACAACTTCAATAACTTTGGTTGTTTCTTGTTGGCAGATAATGCTGATAATTGGTTGGCTACTTTTTGTGTAGACAAGGTCATGGCCTGCTTTTTCTTTCCACGAACAAAGGTACGAGCTATACTGGCCCCGGTTATGCCTGTACTACTTCCGAACATTATTAGTGGTGTTTTGGTGATTGTATAGGTGGAGGTTTGTACTGCTAAGTATTTCTTTGAAAATTTTCGTAGTGCGAGTCTCAAGTCACACAAAACCTGGGTATCAAAAACCCAGATATCAAAAGTTGCGATTTTATCAAAGTTGCGATTCGAACCAGAAATCACCCCGCGGAGTTCAACTACACACTATGAAGGGCTTATTTGGTAAAGAAAAAGAAGCTCAAAATGAGAACAAGCGAGAGGACAAAGTTGACGAGCTTCCACCCCCTCCCCCATATTCCGAGAACGATCTGAACTCCACCGATGAAATGCAGAATCCAGAGAAGCTCCAGGCAAATCAAGGCAACCAAGGATATCAACAGGGACAACAAGCGTATCAACAAGGATTGCAACAGGGACAACAAGCTTATCAGCAAGGGTATCAACAGGGAGAACAAGCTTATCAACAAGGATTTCAGGGATCTCAAGGAAACTACCCCGGCCAATCTTACCAATTTGGTGGCCCAGGATACGATGCCAACCAGGATCCAAATGTCTACACGGTACCTCCACAATTGGTGAATATCTCCCAGGCAAACCCTGCACATTTGAACCCTGCATATCAACAATACTTGAGAAGAGATGCAGAACGAGTTCAACAAGGTGACATCCCCAAGGGTCGCGAAAACTTCAAGCACGGGGCACCTTTGAACCCAGGAACCGTCAATAAAAACAAAAAGAGTAGCGGGGGGTTCCCTGGTGCAAAGGGTGGAGCCACCTATAACAACGCAGCCAATCGTTAAGGCACAGCAACTCTTTGGTTGACTATTTATGGTCATAAAATGACAATTGTCCAACTATTTATTAGGAAAATCTGGCATTTTCGTAGTCTAAAGAACAAGGTATATAGTAAGAGAATATTATGATGACAGAACTGAGGTTCGTGTAGCTTCTCCAAATCTAGTTTAGTTAAAGGCAGTGTCGCCGTTGTAGGTCCATCCGCCAAATTGTTTCTGAACACTTTCAGTCAAAAAGTCATCCACTACCGAGTCCTGAGGTTTCTCGTTGGTGAAGTCCTGGTCAAAGTTCGAAGTGTCCATCAAGTTTTCAACGTTGGGGTTGAAAGGTGGCAAGTAACTCTTGTTAAGAAGCTTGCTCCAGTCAATGTCTTTAAAGAAAGAATGGTTTTTGATTTCAGAGGCATCACTCAATCTTAATGCAGGGTCCTTTTGTAACAACTTCACAAGCAAATCTTGGGCATCGGTCATATCTAAGAATGACGGAAACTTAAGAGGGTTTTGCAAGATCTTCCGATACATGGTGGGGACATCGTCGTCGTAAAATGGAGGCAATCCAGTCAACATCTCGTACAATAATGTACCCAAGGTCCACCAGTCAACACTTCTAGTGTAGCCCTGGTTCAAGAGCAATTCTGGCGCCAAGTACTCAGGAGTTCCGCAGAACGTGTTTGTCTTGTCTTCATTACTCATGTTCAATTTGCACAATCCGAAATCGCACAATGCAATATGGCCCTGGTAGTCGAGCAAGATGTTTTCGGGCTTCAAGTCACGATAAATAACATTGAGTTCGTGTAAACTTTCTAATGCTGTCAACAATTCTGCAATATAGAATCTCGATCTGTCCATGGAGAACTTTCCATCTCTTTGTAAATGCCAGAACAATTCTCCTCCATTGATAAACGATAGTACCAAGTATAATTTTTCAGGACTCTGGAACGAGAATTTGAGAGGAACAATAAATGGATTATTTATTCTGGCCAACACGGTTCTTTCTGCTAATGTGTGGGTGACTTCCATACGCGAGACAATATGCTGTTTACGCAAAGTCTTCAACGCATAGATTTGTTTGGTATCTTTCTTGATTACTTGCATAACTTTCCCAAACGAACCTTTTCCGATAACTTTCAACAAGTCGAAATCGCTGATAGAGAGATGGGTCTTGGAGATGGGTTTGAATTCGATGGTCAACATGATTTCTCCCATTTCTTTGGATATCAAATCTTCAAGATCAAGATTGTAGTTTGTGAATTTAAGATATTCGTGGTTCATGAGTCTGATAGGCTTGGTATGGAACTTGAGGTTTAACGGCATCTTGATGGTACCGATGAGTAAGTCTCCGATGTTGTTGGAGGTATCTGAAGCCTTGTTGTTGGTGAACAAGTGCTTCTTTGATGATTTTTCTGAATCTGGGATCAACATGTTTGGTAACCTTATGAACAAGTTGAGATTCAAAAAGTTTGATCCGGTATTAGAATTTGGATTTCCGGCAGCGTTGGTCTTAGTGACATCAAAGGAAACAACTTGGTTCCAAGTGGATTGACAGACAGTTCCCTTCTGGGGCTCGATAACGATTACATTATTGTCGAATTCAATGGTCAAATACAAAAGAGACTTAATCAAGTTTTCAGCGTTTGGAATCGTTATGATGGAAGGAAGAAAGTTAGTTGCAATGAGTCCCAGAACAGGTTCGTTGGCCAGTGCTGGCGAGCCTTCACCAGGAGCCAGTTCATTTGATTCTAGCGAATTGAGGTTTTTGATGAGTTGTTGACTAATCTGCTCGTTATTGGAATTAATGGCCAAGGCATGTAAGATCTTTTTGTTGTTGTTTATCTTTATGGGTAATTGAATCTTGGAAGAATTGTAAATTTTCACCGTCAACATGCCCGGGTTGGAAGTGGCGGTGGTGTTTGGAGTCAGAGACGTAGGTTTTGAAGTATCCATCGGCGTAGGCGTGGAATCTTCTGACTGTCTTGAGTCTCTTGATTCCTCCGAAATATCCGTCTCCTCCAATACTCTCGAGTCTCCTGACAATCTTGTATTAGCCCCATCAAGTTCAGATTTTCGAAGAGAAGACGACGAAGACGACAAGTAGCTATCACCTGTGCCATTATTGATTGACAACTTCAGTACAGTGTCTGCTAAGTTATTTGTTGAGATTGTCCGTTTGGAGTCTACCGAACCTCTTGGAGACGAGGAAACGGTTGACTGTGGTTCTGGAGATACCGTCTTATCATTAGAAGAGCCAAACTTGAATTTGTTCTTGAACTTTAACATTCTAGTGATAGGATTACAGAAAAAAAAGTGGTGGTTTCTGAAACCTCTTGTGCCCTGATCGTGTCGTCCCAGAGTTTCCCCTGGGAGTAAGACTTACCAGAAGCGAAAAAATGACCTTAATTCCGAGCTCAGCCCAACCAAAGTACCCCGGAACTAAAAAAAAGTATAGGAGAAACCCGCCGGAAATCGAATATATACCCTCGGGTCATTTCGGTATCTATTCTAAACTCCCGACGTGTAAGACGAATTTCATCGAATTTCAGCAGATTTCAGCACCAATCGAGCGATTGCGGATGAAATTAGTTCCGGACCACATAACATTCATAGTAGCGTGATCGTTTAGTCACTGATGGATTGTGGCATACAACTCTCGGCTCAACAGGTTCACTCACTCGGCAAAACGTGTCTACGGGGGCATCTAAGTCTCACAGAAATATGTCGAAATCCGTTGAGTTGCAGATTTCGATAGTTCGTTATAAGCCGCAGGCGCAAGTTCCGAGGCTGGCCATCAATAATTCACCTGTAGGTGCATCGATGTCATGGGAAAACACGAATTCAAGGCAGAGACTCGCGCAGCCTCGTCTCAGGATAGGCTGTAGAATGACCGGACGAGGCGAAACCGTTATTCTCAACAGCCAAAAATAATCTTTATTACCAACTTATATCAGCCCAATATTTCTTTAACTGACTGGTTTTGATTTGGGGCAGTAGAGCCTGGGATTGGAGCCTCAATCGACAGTCACCAACAGACACCTACGATTTTTTATCTTCATTGATGGTAGCAATATTGTAACCAATGAAATAACATCTCAATAGATTATCCACCTTGATTCTAGAGTAGATGGTGATAACCTAGCGACATTATTTCGCTAATAAATCACTCTCTCTAAATATTTACTTTATCAGAGACTCTAAATCAAACTCTCACGACGCGTAATTCAATATCTCTGGCTGAATACGGGTATCTCATAAACTGATATCATATTGAAAGGGACTATATTAGGAATGGCTGCTAAATATTAACTAAATCGTCCACACACGACCATATATCATCACCGCATTAGAAAATCAATCGCGTACATAAACAAACACTCCACTGCTTATAAAGACTTGGAGCCACCAGATATGACAGGAGAGGTTTCACCAGTTGAAAACAAATTGGATCCATCGATTAGTTTCAAAAATGAGCATTTGGTCGATAACCCACAACTCACGAAGAAACGTGGACCCAGCACACCTTTGACCTCATCTGTTCAACACCATATTGTAAGGCGAAAACTCACAGTGGCAAGTGGTCCCAAACGTCGGATACAGTTTGAGAATATGGACTTACTTGACACTATGTATCAGAACTGGTTGTTAAAGCAGGAATTAAATAATACGAAGGCGATCGTGGAATATATGGAGGTGGAGAGGAAGTTTACCGAGAGTTCTAGTTAGACTTGGAAGACTGTTGAGAAATCACAACGAATACACTACTAGCATCCTGGCTAGACACCAAATACCATAAATATGTCACCTACCGAATACTTTCTGGATCACCACGAGATGGAGTATAAAGATGAAGTATAAAGATGGAGCATAAAGATGGAGTATCTTACAGAACCATGTCGTCTGTAACTGCATCAACAACCTCCAACTTTATCTCACCATAGATCTCAGTTGAGTCTTATACATCAACATGAGTGGGACTTTTCCTCAACAACTCATCAAATTATTCGATATAATAAACTCAAAGTTATCTTGTTCATTCGCTAACTTTGCAACTCTTTACATTCACTCAGCTAATCATTAGTTCTCACCTACTCTTAACCTTTGAACAAAATTTAGCTTTCAGCTACTTTTGCTTAATATCTGGGATATTAAGCCTCTTGCATCTGTATCATTACAATATTGTTAATAAAAATTCAATATACTCGTATTGAACTGTAACGTCTTATCAGTTTCTATGATATAGTTATAGTATCTGTAATATGTAGTACTTTCTATCTGTCCTATTTTGATAATTTCTGTGATCAGTTTTGAGACCTCGTTGCCCTGAAATATTGACTAAGCTTGGAGTCATCTGCATCAAAATATTTACCATCACGAGAGTTGTTCCAATCGTTGTGTCTTTGTTGCATTTTAATCTTTTCGTCCTCACGAGATCCTCTTTCTTCCAAATCTTTATAGAGCCAATGTAAGGCCAATGGATGCAAAGATTCAACGAGACCCACCTCAATTCTTTTGGCAGGCTTGCCTTCGATAGCAACCTTGGCGTTGTCTGGAAGTGACTCTTTGAACGACACATTCTTAACCTCAATGTCATCTAAAATCGCACCATTACTGATATGGATGATTCGATCACACCAATCCTTGCCTAACCCATCAAAAATATGAGTAGCATATATGACACAACACCTTCTCTCGAGACATTCTTGTTTCAAGAACTGCAACAATCTCAGTCTAACAATCACATCCAAGTCGATTGTTACTTCATCAAGCAACAAAAGCTTCCATGGTTTGACGAGCCCCATGGCAATCTGCACTCTACGTCTTTCACCATCTGAGATCTTGGACATTGACCAGTCAGGATCGATGTCCAAGATGTCGATCAATTTGTTTCTTCTTTCTGAGTATATTTCACCCCCAATTGAAGAAATCAAAATCCTCACCGCTATATCTCTCTTGACCACGGAGTTCGCAGCCCATTCCGTACCCAAATACGTAATATAGTTGTTGATGTCAGCGTTATGGTGGTCGTTTCTGTTGATAGTGAACTCGAACGGATCAAACCCTCCTATTTTCAAGCCCCCCCTTCTGATCAACGTTTTGCCTGCCAATATTCTCAACAAGGTCGATTTCCCAGCACCATTGGGACCAATCACTAAGTTCGTCGTTCCCCAGTTGATGGCGAGATTTATGTCAGAAAGTCCGATTTTGTTAGTACCGGCGAACTGGTACGTAAGGTTTGTGGTCTCTATCGCTAGAGACTTATCATTGAGATGATCAGTCATTGTATCGTGGATCTGGTGGTAAAGAAGTGGTGTTACGGAGTTTACAGAAGTCGCGAGACGATTTTAGATTTTCTTTGGTTTTGGACCAATTAATTCATAACTACTTACGTTTATTGCTAGTGCTAGTTGTATTGTCCTAGGAATCAAGACTGGTCTACTTACTTGCTTCAGATATCCATGCCAAAACGTCCTTCTTAGCCGGTTCGTTGGTGATAGTAACGAAAATATCGTTGATGTCACTCAAATAGTCGACGGCTTCATTTTTGATAAACCTTCTAAAGTATGATTTCAACAAGCCTTTGTATTCGTAGTATAACCATTGGTCGTCGATTTTGTTCATCAATTCCTTGTCTTCAATACTTTCGTCTTCAAAATCTTTGATGATTTGAATGCTTTCGTGGTCGTCGGCCTGTAACCTTTGAGAGATCTGGTTCAAACTGGTGACAATACAGGTAAAAACACTGAGGATCAACTTCTTGAATTCGTCCTTGGATTCTGTGTATGAGTTTTGCAACACTCTGTTGATGGACTCCATACACGAGACATTCTCAATAATGAAGTTGTGCGACAACTCCACTGTTTTGTAGATCAAGAACTCGGCCAGTATGATTTTGAACTCGATCATGTATTCCAAAATCAAAAACACAACTTGGGGTTGGTGCGACCAGATTCTAAAGATAGAATCAATGATCCACGATTGTCTTTCACTCACTTGTTCCGGAGTCAATTCGAGGTCTTCGAATTGGGGCTCTGTTCCGGAATATTCAATCTTTGCTCCACTCAAGAATTTCAATTTGTTGATGTCTCGGGATAAAATACTAACCACCGAGTAGATGGATCTAGATCCAATAAAGGCATATGTTTGGAAAAAGACGTTGATCACAAACTTGACGGGGTTTATACCATCCACCTTCTCGGCAGCATGGAGGATTTCTTTGTACAAGTCTGTGAATTCGTTGTTTGGTTTCCAGTGTGCTACTATGAAATCATACACCTTATTACTGACATTGTATAAGGGCAATTCTGGGTTGGAAAAGTTGAAGAAGATCTCTTCCTGAGCAGCAATCATAGATTTTGCAGCTAAGCCCTCTTTCTTCTCGGCGTATACCTTTGTTAATAATTCACGCACCTCTTCGCTTCCGCCATATAACTCCGAGTCATACTCAAGAACATATTTGGAGTCATCGTCGAAGAATGAAACGTTCAAGTATTTGAAAAATTCGTCCAAAGCCACAATATCTGAAGTTTCGGGATCAACAGTCACTAAACTTTCCTTGATTCTATTCTTGTTGGATAATCTGACTTCCTTCGCAATCAAGTTCTTGATGAAATTCTTCTTAGGGTGGTACTTCAAGTTTCTATACTTCTTGGAGTCTGCAACCCATTCGTCCCATTTCCAACTGAATTCGAAGTTGGAGATCTGTGTAGTCATCCAATCCAAGAATCTGATTTTCAACTCGTAATCCAACGTTTCTAAATTGTTGTAGAGATATCTGATGGCTCTACCAAATACAGGCGCAATAGACTCGGGACTTTCTCTACAACAAGAGATCAACACAGTGTAGTAGTAGATTTCAAAGTGCAATGTAGCTGGCAATTGGAAAATCATAGTCAAGATACTTTCAACGGCAATATCTTCGATTTTCCATGTGGACAACGGAGGGGTGTTTTCGCCAGCTTGGTTATCTTTGTGAATCATAGTCAATTGGTCGATTGATGAGCCTGGTGGGGCGAACAAGTCCTTGCTGAAGTATAGATCGAGAATGGATAATTGAATGGAAGCTTCGTTCTTATTGAATGATAAATTAGTCAAGATATCAAATGACAAATCCTTGAAGAAAAGACCAAAGTACGATTCGATTTGAGGAACGGTTTCAAACTCGGTGGAATTGTATACTTGAAACAAAACTCTCGAGTTTTTGTACCAAAGCTCATCAATGAGTCCGTGCGGTTTGAAGGAGGCAAACTTGGTGACTTCAGGTAATGAAAGTTGGGGGATTTGATGTTTGACAAGTTCGTTGGAGATGGTGTTGTTCAGGAGTGCTTCGTTGATGATTGGTTGGACCAACTCAATAAAGTTCAAGAATAAGGAATTCTTCAAGTCTGTCCATTGCTTGTCTTCTCCTTGCAATTTGACTAATGAAGGAAGAATTAAATCTATGATTTTTTTAGGCTCGTATGGTAATTGGTAATTCTCCAACTTGGAATCGAACGGCTGAAGCAACAAGTTGGAAGAAACCTCGACGATCTTGAAATCCTGAGCCAAATCAAGCAAAGAGTTCGCTTTTTCGATAATTTCGGGAGAAAACTCGTTACTGAACAAGTATGGAATGGATACAAGCACGTTGTAGTATATTCCTTGGGCCAAACCGTTTCTTTCTTCTGGGGTCTGGTTCTGTAAGTCCATGGCCAAGGTCAAGAACTGCTTGAAGATATTGACGATAGAATAGTTATCAATAATTGGAGTTAACGCTGCCAAAAACTTCAATATACTCTTGATGTTGTTGAAGACACCCGCATCTTCATTCGGATTTCTCGTGGACTTCTTAGTGGATTCCGGGTCAGTTATGTTGTCCAACATGCTCTGTGCTTTGGCATGCAAGAATTCAATAACATACTTTGCCACCACAAAGTTTTTGGCATTACATATTAATATAAGGTTTGATAAGGCATTGATCTTTTGTGGTTGCTCAAGAACGATGGCGTACACGGTGTTGAGAATGGCATTACGGAGGTTGTCGATCTTTTCAAACTCGGCCACAATGGGATTCGAGATGTACGAAACATCATCGATCTGATTGGTGATGTTGGGGTTTTCTCCTAAACGTCTTATATCTTTGCAGACGTTGGTGATTAATTGTTGTGCTGGGTCGATGTGTTGTCTCTTGCCCTCATATCCACTGTTATCTTCATATTGTTGGGGTTCTTGGAAATGTGCTGGTTCATCTGCTTCGAACTCGTCTCTGCTTCTCTTCTGAGGATTATGCGAGTCCATGGCTAATTGATTGGTATCACCTGTTTGTGAACTGAAAAATTAATCAATACAATTAAAATTTCGTTTGGACTAATAAAAACTGAAAATTTAAAATTTTCACATTTGTTGGACGCAACATTATAATTGAATATGAAGATGTCTCTCAAGAGTGTGATAAAAGATGAAAGATTGGTCATGGATGGGGCAATGGGCACAGAGCTAGAATATATTTTACCTAAGGACTCGAAGCTCCATCCAAAATCGTCTCCTTTATGGTCTGGTATGGCTCTTGTTCACAACCCAAACTTGGTTGAACAGGTCCACAAGAGTTATGTAACACACGGAGCACAAATTTTGCTTACACTGACATATCAGACGTCATACGCAAGTCTTAAGAAGTATACTTCCATGAACGACGATGAAATTTACAAGTTGTGGGCACAATCAGTGAGAGTCTGTCGCAGAGCTCTTGGGAACCACCGTGGTTGGGTCTTTGGCTCAATAGGTCCGTATGCCACGTACCTAGCAGACGCTTCCGAATATACTGGGATTTATAAGGATGCTACTAAGTCCGATATTCAAGACTATCATCTTCCCCTTGCTCGCTACTACGTCAACTGTGCTGGTGTTGATGCAATTGCATTTGAAACCATTCCCAACTTCTCCGAGTGTAAAGTTGTTTTCAATTTGATGCTCAAACTAATCCAAATCAAACCGAAAAGTTTCTATGTCAGTTTCAATTTCAGAGATGGGAACTCATTAACCGATGGAACACCTATCAGAAAGCTTGTTCAATACATCAACATGAAACTAGCCAAACATCCCGAGTTGGAAGAAAACTTCTTGGGAATGGGATTGAATTGTTTGGATTTCGATCTTGTAGACGATGTGATTTTGTCTATAAATGCTGAATCATCTACGTCCATCCCTCTTATCGTCTATCCTAATCTTGGATATTATTGCTGTAAGGATCAAGACAAATATCTCCTCGATCGCGACATAGCCAAATGGGAACGATTAGTATCGCAGTGGTTTTCATATCCTAATGTCCGTGTAGTTGGAGGCTGTTGTCTGACTACTCCCACCGAGATCCAATCTATCAAGAATTTATTGACTGCAAATTCAGACACAAAATAGAAAATCATGTTCATTACGGTTTAATGGAGAACTGCATATAGTTTATCTATAGAACGAGATAGTAAAGTTCATTACCACCATAGCGAATTTTAGTGAGATTAGTGATGATCCGTGGTTGTCACTAGGTCGCTACCCTCCTTAGTAACTACGTAACCAAATCTAATACAAATCATGATTGACTCCTAATTTTTTCATTGGTGCCTTATGGTTAGAGTCGAGCCGTTTATGTATCAGAGTCAGTTTTAGACGGAGTCAACCAGATCCGGGAATTTTCTGGCGCGAAATCCATATCCTTTTGACTCTGGATTTCGGGTACCATTCCGTTTCTTTTACAACCAACAACAAAAAAGAATATATAAAAGGGAATGCCCGGCCGTTGATGGCCAGGGCGGTTTCAGAGTAGTTACGTTTCTTTATCTAGTTTTTGTTTGCCATGTTTCATACAAGAGTTGTAATGAGATCTGCGCGTGTTGCAAGATTGACAGCGTCTCTTGCATCCACATCTGCTGCTCCTATGATAAGGACTGGTGGATTTAGATTCTTAGCCACCAAGGCCAACACGTCCTCAGAACATTATAAACAAGTTTTTAACCCATCTGCAGAAAAAGTTTCATTTGCTGAATTGGATACTTTTGCCAGACGTCATATCGGGCCAACCCCTGATAACGTGGACAAGATGTTGGAGACCTTGGGCTACACCGATTTAGATGAATTTTTGGCCAAGGCTATTCCTCCTCACGTCTTGTTCAAGAGAAAGTTATCAGTTCAACCAGAACAAGGTTTTAGCGAAACCGAAATGATGACCCACTTGCAAAGTATTGCCGATAAAAACAAGATCGTTAAATCGTTCATTGGAAAGGGTTATGCCGGAACCAAGTTGCCACCTGTTATTCAAAGAAATTTGTTAGAAAGCCCAGAATGGTATACTTCATACACTCCTTATCAACCAGAAATCTCACAAGGAAGATTGGAGTCATTGCTTAATTACCAAACTGTTGTCACCTCGTTGACCGGTTTACCAATGGCTAACGCTTCCTTGTTAGATGAGGGAACTGCCGCTGCCGAAGCCATGGCATTGTCATTCCACAGTGCTAAGGGGAAGAAAGCAAAGTATGTTGTTGACTCAAATTTGCACCCACAAACTGTGAACGTTATCAAATCAAGAGCCAGTAATATTGATGTCGAAATTGTCGTCTTACCATTGTCCACACCTGAAGGGGTTGAACAATTATCTTCCATTTCAAAAGAAATCTGTGGTGCTTTGGTTCAATACCCTGGTACAGACGGGTCTGTCCATGATTTCACAAAAGTTGGTGAAATTATTCATGCAAACAAGGGATTGTTTGCCATGGCCACTGACTTACTCGCATTAACCCTTATCAAGCCACCTTCTGAGTTCGGTGCTGATATTGCTTTGGGTACTTCTCAAAGATTTGGAGTTCCTTTTGGATATGGTGGTCCCCATGCTGCATTCTTCTCCACAACCATGAAGTACTCCAGAAAAATCCCAGGCAGAATCGTTGGTTTGTCCAAGGACAGATTGGGCAAGCCTGCTTTGAGATTAGCCTTACAAACCAGAGAACAACATATCAAGCGTGAAAAGGCTACCTCCAACATTTGTACTGCACAAGCATTATTGGCCAACATCTCTGCTATGTATGCCGTCTACCATGGTCCTGAAGGATTGAAAAACATTGCAAAGAGAGTCTATGGTTTCACCACCTTGTTAGCCAACGAAATAGCTACCAAGCACGAAATCTTGAATGACAAATGGTTCGACACCTTGACTGTTAAATTAGTTGGTACATCTGCTGACGAAGTATTGGGCAGGGCTTTGTACCAATACAATATCAATTTGTTTAAAGTTGACGACTCCACCGTTTCCTTGACATTGGACGAAACTGTCACCGAGCAAGACTTGGTCGCTTTAGTGGAAACCTTTGTTGGAGCACAATTCAACGCAAACGATTTCCCTGAATTGCCACAGCTCCCTCAAGAAATGTTGAGAACTGATAAGATCTTGGACAATGACGTCTTCAACACCCATCACTCTGAGACATCCATGTTGCGTTACTTGCATTTGTTACAAAGCAAAGATTTGTCTTTGGCCAACTCTATGATTCCATTAGGTTCTTGTACAATGAAGTTGAACTCTACTGTTGAAATGCAAACATTATCCATGCCAGGTTTCAACTCCATCCATCCTTTTGCACCAATCGACCAAGCAGAAGGTTATAAGCAATTGGTTGACGAGTTTGAAAAGGACTTGAACGATATCACAGGTTTCGACGCTACCACATCCATGCCTAACTCTGGTGCTCAAGGTGAATATACTGGTTTGACTTTGATTAGACAATACCACAAGTCTAGAGGCGATTATGAAAAGAGAAACATTTGTCTTATTCCAGTCTCAGCTCACGGAACCAACCCAGCTTCCGCTGCCATGTGTGGATTAAAGGTTGTTCCAGTAAAGTGTTTGTCTAACGGTTCCATTGATTTGGATGATTTACATTTAAAGGCTGAAGAACATGCTGAAAACTTATGTTCCATTATGATTACATATCCTTCTACCTATGGTTTATTTGAGCCAGGTGTCAAGACTGCCATTGATATTGTTCACAAGAGTGGTGGTTTAGTTTATTTGGATGGTGCCAATATGAATGCACAAGTTGGTTTGACCTCTCCAGGTGATTTGGGTGCAGATGTGTGTCATTTGAACATCCACAAGACTTTTGCATTGAGTCACGGTGGTGGTGGTCCAGGACAAGCTCCAGTCTGTGTCAAGGAACACTTGAAACCTTTCTTACCATCTCATGAATTCCTCAGGACCCCACACTCCACTAACGAATCTATTCAATCAGTCAACTCAGCACCATATGGATCAGCATCAGTCATTCCAGTATCATACTCATACATCAAGATGTTAGGGGCCAAGGCTTTGCCATACGTTTCTGCCATTGCCATGTTGAACGCCAACTACATGTTGACCAGATTGAAGGACCATTACCAGATTTTGTTTGTGGATGCCCATGCATCTGCTAGCGAAGGATTAAAGCACTGTGCACACGAGTTCATTTTAGACTTGAGAGAATTCAAGGCAGTTGGTATTGAAGCCATTGACGTTGCTAAGAGATTGCAAGATTACGGATTCCATGCTCCTACTATGTCTTTCCCAGTTTCTGGAACATTAATGATTGAACCAACTGAATCAGAAAACTTGGAAGAATTGGACAGATTCGTCGACGCCTTGCTTTCCATCAGAAAGGAAATTGAAGCCCATGCCAACAAACAACCTTTAGGGTTGGTCTTGAAGAACGCCCCTCACTCCTTAGAAGATATCATCTCCACCCCCCAACAAGAATGGGACCAAAGAGGATACACCAGACAAGAGGCGGCATATCCATTACCTTACTTGAAGTCATCGAAATGCTGGCCAACGGTTTCCAGATTGGATGATACTTACGGAGACATGAACTTGATTTGTACTTGTCCATCCGTAGAAGAAGTTGTTGCCGATCAATCAGCATAACTAACATTTAATTCCCCTGTAATATAGAGCTATAGATGAGCAAATGCTGAGCAAATTCTGAGCGAAGCGAAGTATTTGTATTAATAAAAGAGTTTGAATAATGAATTAAAAGAGTTTGTTTAATAAATACTGGGCAAATGCTGTGCAAATACTCATATTTCTGAAATTCATGAGACTACCCATCAGTAACTGTCTTCATATCTCAATCTTCAGACGTCTTAGAGTCCATATTATTGTAGACTACGAATTATTCGTCCAACAACCCGAATCTTCTTGGTGTTTCTCGATTTCTACAAAACTCATTACTAAAATATTTCTATACTCTCATAAATCCATAGGCTCCCATATCAGTTGTCTTATTATCTGCTTCCTCCTCTGTCTCTCAACTATAACGACATTTATGAATGGATGTGAAAAATCTCGACTAGAAAAATCGCACTCACCTGAAAACGTCAGCAAAACTTGGATCTGTTTATCAACACTTTATCAATACATTCCATGGATTGGTATAATAGGTCTAAAAGGGCATCCATATCAGCGTCAGGGGCTTCTAGCAATTCACCGTCGCTGAGTTATGGCAATTCCGGAGTAAGTGGCGGGGGTTTGTCCCCGTACAACAATCAGCGGAGTCAATTCTATGGCGGCAACAATGGTGCAGGTAACGGAAATGGAGCATCAGGGAGTGCCTTCTATCCGCCAAATTCTAGTATGGGCTCGCCACTAAACATCAATAACGGCCCTACTCAAACTGAAACGCCGGCTCCTGTGGATAGAGCGTCATACTACTTTTCTCAGTACCCTTTGTATTGCGCAGACTGGAGACATTCCGTCACTACCAATACTGAATGTATTGCATTGAGTTCCTACAAGGAAGGATTTACCAATAAGTTGCAGGTGGTCCACGGGTCGTCGTATGGAGGTGAGAATTCACGGTATTTCGGCAACGACTCCATAAATCAAGAAGAAATCACCTTGGGAGGCACTTCGCCAACAAACCCGAATTTTCAACAACCATATTATAACCAGCAGGTACGCCAAAATTCATATTCCCAAGACGATATTGTCGAAGGGTTTGACTTCCACAAAGTGGCCGAGATCAGTTTGGATTATCCCATCACCAATCTTCAGTGGGATCCTTCAATGGGGACTTCCAAAAACGAGGAACGATTAGCAGCATCTCTGGAGGTGCTTCGTCTCTACAAAGTCGACCATGATACGTATGATCCTCTGGGGAACGATTTCAAATTGGTCCAAACGCATATATTAGCAAACAACACTGCAGGCTCGACGACTTCACCTTCAGTCTCATCCAACAATGGCGGAAAGTCGTCCACCAACGCAAATATCGGTAACAACAATAAAAACGATGATATTAACACCTTCCCTCCAGTGACATCGTTTGATTGGAACAAAACTGACCCCAACATAATAATCACATCGTCAGTTGATACCACCTGCACCGTGTGGGACTTGCACCGATCACATCCTCTCGGAAATAACGACTCCACTGCCACAGACACTGCTGCAGTCAAGACTCAGTTGATTGCCCACGACTCCGAAGTATTTGACGTAAAGTTTGTCCACAACTCGTCCAATATATTTGCTTCTGTTGGCAATGATGGTTCAATGAGAGTGTTTGATTTGCGAGCTTTGGAACATTCTACCATAATCTACGAGCCAACCACACCTCCAGCTACGGCGTCAGCCAAGTCAGCGTCGGGAATAGACGGAGTCAGCACATCTTCATTAAACTCAAGAGCACTTCTAAAACTATCGACGTCCAATATCGACCAGCACCACTTGGCCACCATCGGCTTCAACTCGAACCAGGTTATCATCATCGACATGAGAATGCCTGGATTGCCTGTAGCAACCCTTGATGGATCTTTGGGTGGAGTCAACCATGCAGCCATCAACCTGATCAAATGGCATCCGACGTCTCACTTTCTCTTGACGGGAGGAGACGATTGTCAGGCGTTGGTGTGGGACTGTAATAATATCCAGGGCAAAGGCTCCCCTGGTACAATGTCTGGAGCATCACTGGTGGAAACTGGGGTGGTTATTGATCTGCCAGTATTGGCCTACGAAGACGATCTCGAAGTCAATTATGTGAGTTGGAGAGGCGACCAAGGAGACTGGATGGGAGTGGTGAGTGGAAAAGGATTCCAGGCAGTCCTGTTAACATGAGTGAGTGAATGAGTGAGTGAGCGTAGCGAATGAACGAATGAACGAATGAACTATCAGGCACAATCAAAACAATCAGACAATCAGACACTAAGGATAGTAGCGAATAAACGAATGAACAATCAATGATATCCTCAAAATAATGATATCCTCAAAATAAATAGCCTGCTTCATAAGTTACCAATCTTACAATCTGAATATTAAGGAAGAAGTTATCGATTTATTAATCATTACTTTCACATCCCATCTAGAAGAGATCGCCACTTGGAAGAGTACGTAATGACACTTCTCTTCGCTCAGTATTATTAGGTTACCATTATTCACTTATTGAAGATCGCAAATACTGAGCGAAATCTGAAAATTGTGAGCTTTTTTGCAGCTTTGAATACTGAGAGAACTAATCGCTACGCTCATAGTTATCTTATATTCCTATTAGGGGATAAATACAAGGCCATCCGTAGTTATTATTCTCAGTCAATGGTTATCACTAAATCGATTCTGAGCGAGGAAGTATTTAAAGAGTGATAAATATAAGTCACGAAATGTTACTAGTACAAAATATTGAGCGCACTAAAGAATTCAATAAACGTTTTGTAGAAGATTATGTAATCTACACTCCATGTAGAATAATGTGGGTAATTCTTAGTTAAAATTACTGGGAGTTTGTATTTGATTTAGTGGGGACTATTTCAAGCTGATCTAGATGTTAAATTGGTAACTATGGGCAATTTTAGTCAATATTTCAGTAGCTAAAACCAGAGACGTTGATGTACTGCATATAGTTATTATTATATATATAACTCTTTAGAACTTTAGATAGAAAGAGAACTATTCGCTTCGCTCATAGTTGTCACTACAAGCTGTGAACGTCACTAAGCCGCTACGCCCCTTAGTGACTATGCTCTACATTCAAATTACAATAAACAACTTGACATTACTATATAAATAGATATATATTACGGTCAAACTTATTTCTTAGCGGCCTTGACAGCAGCCTTGGTGATCTTACCAACCTTGTCGGACTTGTCAACAGACTTGATAACACCGACGGCGACAGTTTGTCTCATGTCTCTGACGGCGAATCTACCTAAAGGTGGGTATTCAGTGAAGGCTTCAACACACATTGGCTTAGAT